>ERZ1292625.2644-Hain-H41-01um-R1-2644-length-16089-cov-10_pt1 | contig 11929 bp, 10 predicted proteins | sample MGYA00564400_ERZ1292625 | MGnify/ENA primary metagenome ERZ1292625 (study PRJEB36523, sample SAMEA6512639) | groundwater metagenome | collected 2019-01-08 | study: AquaDiva: Metagenomics assemblies of 32 groundwater samples
AAGATAAATTTCGTTCAGGAGATGGATTTCCTGCAGAAGAAATTCCTCAAAGGACTGGAGATTCTGACCCAGCCGAGGGAGACCACGACGGCGGTCACGCCCTCTGAACTGGTCTACCAGGAAGACCGGATGAAGGTCTTCCATTATGTCCCAGTCCAGAAGAAATTGCATTCACCGCCGGTGCTGATGGTCTATGCGCTGGTCAACCGCCAGTATATGCTCGACCTCCAGCCGGACCGGAGCGTTATTAAGTATCTGCTCGACCAGGGCATTGACGTCTATCTGATTGACTGGGGCTATCCGGCTCCAATGGATAAATTCATCACTCTGGAGGATTACATTGAGGGCTACCTCAATAATGCGGTGGATAAAGTCCTGGAACTCTCCGGCGAATCCAAACTAACCCTGGCCGGCATCTGCCAGGGCGGAACTTTCTCGGCTATCTATGCATCTCTGCATCCGGACAAGATTAAGAACCTGATTACCATCGTGGCGCCGGTTGACTTTGATACGGACACGGGCCTGTTAAACGTCTGGTCCAAAGGATTGGACGTGGACAAGATGGCCAAAACATTCGGCAATATTCCGGGCGACTTTATGAATATCGGATTCCTGCTGATGAACCCTTTTAGGCTGGTGATGGATAAATACATCGGATTTATGGTAAACATTGACGACAACAATTTCGTCAACAACTTTATCCGGATGGAAAAATGGATATTTGATTCGCCGGACCAGGCCGGCGCGGCCTGGAAACAGTTCATCCGGGACTGCTACCAGAAGAATCTGCTCATTAAAGGCGGACTCAAGATAGGCGATAAGACCGTGAATCTCAAAAACATCACCATGCCGGTCCTGAATATCTTTGCCGAGTATGACCACCTGGTGCCGCCGGCCTGCTCCAGGGAATTCACCAAGCACACGGGCAGCAAGGACACCGAGATTGCCTCGTTCGCCACCGGACATATCGGGATATTCGTCTCGTCCAAGAGCCAGAAAGAGATATGCCCGCGGATGTCGGAATGGATAATAAAAAGGTCTAAATAAACCTTAAAGATAAAGGAATAGTTTATGACAGAATTAAAATATGCCAACATCAAGGTAGGCGACAAGGCCTCGTTTTCCAAGACCATCAGCGAGGCGGACATCTACAACTTTGCCGGGATTTCCGGCGACTTTAATCCGGTGCACATTGACGAGGAATTCGCCAAGGCCGGGCTGTTCAAGACCCGGATAGCCCACGGATTCCTGGTCGGGAGTTTCATCTCCACCGTCCTGGGCACCAAATTACCGGGGCCGAATACGATTTATCTCTCGCAGGAACTGCAATTCAAGGCGCCGGTCAAGATAGGCGACACCCTGACAGCCGAGTGCGAGGTGCTGGAAAAGATAGACAAGAAGAAGATACTCAAGATGAAGACCACGGTCTATAACCAGACCAAGACCCCGGTCATTGAAGGCACAGCCACGGTATTGAAATACGAAACGTAGAAGCAATTCTACCTGGTGCGTTTTGGCGACGCCCCGGCTGAATTTGTTTTCTTAAGCACCGGTTCCTGCAACACGATATACGGCTGGTCAAACTGGACCTTGACCACTTTTATGCCCTGTAACTGGGGCGAGACCTCCAGGACCCGGCAGAGGTTCTTGATTTTCTCTGCGGCTGATAGTTCAAAGGGTTTGTCCGTATTGACCGGCCGGCCCCATTCTATCTGGGTGTGATTACCGGTCAGGATGACTATTTCGCTGGACTGCTTGTTGCGCCTGCCGCCGCTGTTGGTAATGTCTATGGCCGCAATATCAAGTTTCTGATAGACATCATATTGCTTGAATGCACCGGCCACATCAATGGCGTCGGTCAGGCCCTGGTCCTGCCATCTTTGGCCCGGCATCGGCGGAGAGTTGCGCACCCCGACCACGATAGGCAGGGTGATGGGCAGATTCGGCACCGTGTAATATTCGCCCGGTATCCGGACCGAGTCCTTGTCCACCAGATAATAAAAACTGCGGTTATTCCATTTCTTGAGTTCCACCACCACGACCGGCCGGCGCAGTTCCAGTTTGACGTTAAGTTTGTTGGGGAACTGTTTTTCTATTGAGTCCACCCGGGCCACCCAGGGGTTATTCTCGTATTTGGCCAGCAGGCGCGGAATCAGGTCTTTATCAAATATGGATATCTGGCCTTCCAATTTCATAGAATTGCGGATGGCATCCTCAAAAGACGGGTCATTGCACCAGTCCGGCGCGGCCAGGACTTCTAATGGCGCCAGATTAATCTGGTATTGGGGTTCTATGGCATAATGGGCATAGACCTTGCGGTGGATAATCAGAAGCAGGAAAACCGTAGCGCCGAGCACGAATGCCGGAATCGCTAAACGTTTAACGCCGTACCACAGTCCCTCGGAGATTTTCATATGCCCATCTATCGGCAAATGCAGGATAATTCTAAAGTGAAGATTAGAAAGACAGGATAACTTATGACCACCAAATGCGTTTTATGTCCCGTAGGTATTACGTACATTCCGACTATTTACTGACTCTTGCGAAATGAGAACCAAGCCGTCTAAAGAGTGTCATTCTGAGCCCGAAGGGCGAAGAATCTCGTTCCAAACCCTCATGAAATGCAGATTCTTCACTCCGCTTCGCTCCGTTCAGAATGAGAGAGGAGGCGTTTCGCAAGAGTTCAGTATTTAATCTAATGGGAAAGGAGTGGGATTGAACCGCTGTTTGCTGAATTTCTGGGCGGTGCGGAGTTTACGTTGGTTGGCTTTCCTTCTTGTCTCGCTGGGTTTCTCGAAATAAGCCACCCGCTTTAATTCATTGAAGATGTTGGCATCAATGCATTTCTGCTTGAAATGCTTGAGCGCCCTCTCGATGGAACCTTCGACCCTTATTCTTACGCCTGCCATATTCAGATTATCTCAAACTTTCTTCCGGACGGGACTAACACCCCTGAGAGGATTCCGAGCCTAAGTTGTTAGCTATTATGGCCGGATGAGTAATCCCGTCCGAGAAGAAAAAGTTTAGTTTATCCTATTGACCGGTAGATGCCTTGTTCTTAGCAAAGCAACCGTCGCAATAAACCGGTTTATTTAATCTAGGTTTAAATGGAACCGTGGTTGGCTGACCGCATCCCGCACAAGTTACCTCGGTGCGAACACGTTCGCCACGAAAGCCGCCGCCGTCACGAGTACCAAACTGATTACGTCTGTTCTGTCGGCAAGCCGGGCACCGTTTCGGTTCGTTTGTGTACCCTTTTTCCTGGTGGAATTGCTGCTCCTGTTCTGTGAACGCGAAGTCGCCGCCACATTCCGCACATTTCAACTGTTTGTCCGCCATGTTTGTATATTCTCCTTTCGAATCCTTGGTCTCAGGGCCTCCAAGAACCGTATTATTTGTATGCTATAATATCTGTGTACCAATGTCAAGAAAATTATAAATAATTTCTAATATATTAGCCAAATGCAGAGGAGAGAACACGAATCCCACGAATAAATAATTTTATCGCTTTGTATTATTCGTGTCATTCGCTCTATTCGTCCTATTCGTGTTTAGTATTTATCTGTGCTTACTTCATTCGACTAATTTATTACGTCGTTCTCTATTAAACAGATAATAAAGCATCGGCACCAGAAACAGGGTCACCAGGGTGGACAACAGTAAGCCGCCCAGGATGGTGGTGCCCAACGGCCTCCAGGATGCGCTGCCTTCGCCTGACTGTAAGGCCATAGGCAAGAGACCGAAGACCGTGGTCAACGTGGTCATCATTATAGGACGCAGTCGCCTGACCCCTGATTGCCTGATGGCTTCCAGCAGGCCGATTCCATAACCGCCGTCAGCCACCGGACGCCTTAATAAATTGATATAATCAACCAGGACAATGGCGTTATTGACCACAACACCGACTAAGAGGACCAGGCCCAGGAGCGAAACCATGCTGAGAGGATACCCCCTCAGGAAAAGCGCCAGGAATACGCCGCTGAACCCGAAAGGAACGCTGAAAATAATGATAAACGGGTCAACCAGCGATTCAAACTGGCTGGCCATCACCGCATAAACCAAAAAGATACTAAGCAACAACAATAATATCAGGTCACGGAAGGACTTTTTCTGCTCGGTGCGCAGGCCGGCGATTTTGAGGTTGACGCCTTCGGGCAACACTATTTTGGAAACCTCTTTTTCGATGTCATCGGCCACATCGCCCAACGGCCTTTCATGTAGATTGGCTTCCACCCTGACCACGCGGGTCTGGTTCTTGCGTTCTATCTCTATCGGCCCCATATCCTCATAAATCTTAGCCACATTGGAGAGAAGCACGTTTTGGCTCATTGCCGGAGAGGCGATAGAAGTGTCGAGCACATTTTCGGCGAACCGGCGGTCTTCAGGCCGCAGACGGATGAAGATATCATATTCCTCGCCTTTTTCACGGTATTTGGAAACGGTCTTTCCGTAGAAATACGTCCGGACGGTCTGGGCCACGGCATTCTTAGTCAGTCCCAGATTGGCCGACTTATCGGCATCAACCATAACCTTCCATTCGGGCTTGGCAATCGCGCGGCTGACGGCCGGGTCCTTGGCGCCGGGCGTCTCTTTCATAATGGCCTTGACCTGAGACGCTATTTTATCGGTGTCATCCATATTACTACCGTAAATCTCCACAGAAATTGGTTTGCCTGAACTGGACATCAGCTGGGCCATCGGGTCGCCGGTCTTGACATCCATTTTGACAATGCCGGGCAGGGCATCAACTTTCTCTCTGATAATCTGGGCGATAACCTTGTCGGAACGATTCCGCTGCCCCACCTTGACTAATTTAAGCCCGACCATCACCACATTGGTGCCTTCCTTCATTCCCATCATTGAACCGCCCAGTCCGACCGAGCCGGTCCTGATATATAAATCACGCATATCCTGGCCGCAGGCCGCGCGACAGATTTTATCCAATTCCATCCCGATTTTAAGCGATTCCTCCATCCGTTTGCCGGGCGGCAGTTCTACGGTCACCCTGATATCGCCGGTATCTTCTTCCGGAAAGAATTCAGTGCCCATCAGCGGGATAAGGGCAATGGAACCCAATAGAATCAGGACAGCAATAATAACCGTTTTAATCCTATGAACCAGCGCCCAGTCAAGCGCCGAGCCATAAAGGTCTTCTATATATTTGAACCAGCCATGCTTTTCAAATGATGACTTGGCGCTTAAAAACCTTGAAGCCAGCATCGGCGTGAAGGTCAGAGCGGTCACTAATGACGCCACAATAGTAACGATAACCATTACGGCTAATTCCTTGAACATAATGCCGGTGATGCCTTTGAGAAATATAAGGGGAATAAAGACCACGATAGTAGTAAGCGATGAGGCGCTGATAGCCAAGCCCACCTCTGAAGCGCCGGTAATGGCGGCCTTAGACGGGTCAGCCCCGCGCGCCCGGTGGGTGAAGATATTCTCCATTACCACAATCGCATTGTCAACCACCATACCGATGGCAATACATATACTGGCCAACGATATCATATTGATAGTCCGGCCCCAGATATACAGGAAAATAAATGAACTGATTAACGAAAACGGTATGGTCAAAGTAATGATAAAACTTGAACGCAATTCCCCGAGGAACAGGAGGGTTACGATGAGAACCAATATTCCGCCCCAAAATATGGTGTCACGGAGATTTTTAATAGTAAGATTAATCATATCGCCGGTGTTGAACATCTCAATGATTTTTATATCAGGCGGCAGGTTCTTCTTGATAATCTCTATTTTATTCTGGACATTGCGGCAGACCTCGTTGCTGTTGGCGCCGGACTGTTTCTGAATCATCGCCATCATCCCCGGAACGCCATTGACATAAACCATCCCGGGCGGTTCTTTGAAATCATCGTTGATAACCGCGATATCCTTGAGCCGGACGGCTGACCCGGTAACGGAAACCCGGACAATGGTTTCGCCTATCTCGCGGATATCTTTGTATTCGCCGGGCGTCTGAAGCATATATTCATTGGGCCCGACCTTGATACTGCCGGCCGGCTGCGAGATATTGTGCAGGCGGATGGCGGATTCCACCTCGTTGATGGAAACGCCGTAAGCGGCTAATTTACCCTTGTCTATTTCTATATTAATCTGGCGCTGGAGCCCGCCGATTAACTGGACTGCGCCAACCCCTGCTATCTGTTTAAGAGGCGTGGCCAGGCCTTTATCCAGGGTTTCATAGAGTTTACCCAGATTCTCACGGGCCGTAATGCCATACCCCAAAACCGGTATGGACGTGGTGCTGAATTTGATGATGATGGGCTTATCCGCATCGTCCGGCAGGCGCATCTCGGTAAAACCGAGCCGGTCCCGGATTTCGTTCGCGGCCTCGTCTAAGTTTGTGCCCCAGTTGAAACGGCAAATCACATTGGAGACACCCTCGCGGGAATAGGAAACGAGTTCCGTGATATTGCTGACAATGGAAAGGTCGTTTTCTATATGCTTGGTTATGGCGGTTTCCACGTCTTCGGCTGATGCCCCGCGATAGGTGGTGATGACCGTAATGGACGGTATCTCCATCTCCGGCATCAGGTCTATGGGCAGAAAAAGAATAGCCATCACACCCATAACGATAATGGCCAGGAATATCATCAGGTTGGTTACCGGCTGCTTAACCCCAAACTGCGGTAAAAACATATTTACTCCTATTCCGAATGGCGCCACCCTCGTGTGGATGTCGCCGCAACTCCTGGCGATGTCGCCGGAACTCCTGGCGAATTCACCGGAACTCCTGGCGAATTCACCGGAACTCCTGGCGAATTCACCGGAACTCCTGGCGAATTCACCGGAACTCATGGCGAATTCACCGGAACTCTTGGCGATGTCGCCGGAACCCCTGGCGAATTCGCCGGAACCCCTGGCGATGTCGCCGGAACCCGTCCCGCCGAGGTGGGATAACTTAGGGGCTATTCCGTCTTTACGACACCCACTTTGCAACCATCAAATATATGAGGCCCTACAGAGGTAATTATGGTATCGCCGGCCGCCAGCCCTTCTTTTATCTCGACCAGACCGCGGGAATAAATCCCCGGGTTGACCTTGACTTTTTTAGCCAGACCGTCCTGAATGGTGTATATCGCATATTCCTTAGTGTTCCCTAATATGTCATAAACAATCAGGTCTTTGGGAATCGCGATGACGTCTTTTTTGCTGTCTAATATCAACTCTATCCGGCAGAACATCCCGGACTTTAATATCTTATCGCTATTATTCAACTCTATCTCTATTTCAAGCGTCCGGCTCCGCTGGTCAACAGCCGGCGCCACATAAGTAACCATTCCGACAAATGTCTTATCCGGATATGCATCAGCGGTAATTATCGCCTGGGTCAGCCCGGTCTTGACACGCGACAGTATTGTTTCAGGAATAGATGCGGTTATCTTGACCGTGTCCACCTGGATTATGGTAAAAACCGGCCTCTGGGGCGTGACCATATCGCCCATATCAACGTATTTCTGCGCGACAATTCCGCTGATGGAGGCGCGGATATTCGCCTCGGCCAGGTTGATTTTCGCCTGTTGCAGGACCGCCTCAAGTTGCTTTACCTGCGCCTCAACGGCCTCTTTCTGGGCCAGCAAGGCATTATACTGGGTCTCTATTTGGTCTTTCCTGGATTCCGAGACCGCGCCCTCTTTGCTCAACTCGCTCATCCGGTCCAATTCCTTCTTGAGATTAGCCAGGTTTATCTGGAGTTGTTTTAATTGGGCACCGACCGCCTCCAGGGAAGCCGCGGCCTGTTCGGTCTGCGCCTTTATGGCCGAGTGCTCCAGCACGGCCAGGATATCGCCGGACTTGACCTCATCGCCGCTCTTGACCTTCAATTCTTCTACCCGGCCGCTTATCTTGGTATATACATCCACCTGATTGATTGCTTTAATGGTCCCGAAGAATGACATCGTCTCCATCAGGTCTGTCTTGGCTATCTGCTGGACTGAGACCGAAATGACTTTCTCGCCGTTGTCATTCTTCGCCTTCTTGCTTTCCCGCTCTTTGTATCGCGTATAGATTAGCCACCCGCCTCCGGTTACTATTATAATAACCAATAACCAGATAATTGCTTTTTTCATATAATAATCTCCTTGTTTCTTATTTCCCAGTTACCAAATCCAGATTCGCCTTGGCCAAATTATACTGGTAAAGCGACTGGACGTAATTCTTGGAAGCCGTGTCCAGCGCCATCTGGGTATCCATCACCTCTAATTGGGTATTGACGCCGTTTTTATAGCCAATCTCAGCCAGGCGCAGACCTTCCTCGGCCTGCTTGATGTTCTCATTTTGCGTTTCTATCAGAACCACGGAATCCTGAACCGATGACACGGATTGCCTGACCTCCAGTTTGATTCGCTCCCTGATATCCATCTCGGCAATTTCCGCCTGCTTAAGCAGCGATTCCTCCTGGCGGATGCGCGCCTTTATCCGGCCCCATTCAAATACCGGGACAGAAGCCACGGCCACGATATTCCAGTAATCGCCCCAGCCCTGCGTCAGGAACTCTTTCCTTGAAGGATACTCGTAACCGAAATTCCACATCAGATTAAATGCCGGCTTGCCTTCGGACTCGGCCAGGACGATTGATTGCCTCTGCATGTCAATCCGTAACTGGGCTATCTTCAGGTCGGACCGGTTATGAAACGCATCTTCCAAGCCCGCAGGCAGTCCCGCTAAGAGGGGCAATCTGGCAGAATGTTCCGGCACCTCCTTGCCGCCGACCGGCATACTTAACTTATCCGTCAGTTTCAGCGACTCAGCCCCTTCCAGAGGCAACCCTATTGTATTAAAGAATAATAACCTGACATTCTGCAGGTTGGTCTCGCTCTGAATCCGCATTGCCCGGATATTGGTCAACTGGACCTGTACCCGTAGCAATTCATATCTGAAACTCAGTCCCTGTGCTGCCATCTTCTGGATATTCTCCAAATGGTGCTTGGTTAACGTCTCGCTCTTGCGATTTACCTCAACAATGGCTTCATTAAGAAGCACGTCATAATACGCCTTCTTCGCCAGGAATACTACCCGCTTGGCGATGTCATCATTCTGATTTGACTGGATTGTCTTACCCAGCAGTGCGGACTCAACGCCGGCGCTGATGCGCCCGCCGCTGTAAATCGGCTGCTTGATGGACAACTCTCCCTTGGAGTTATTCACATCGCCTATTGTGCCTGAGACGCCCGGCCCAATTGACACAGTGGCCACCTCATCAAACCGGGTATAAGAAGCGGTAGATGCGAGCGAGGGATACTTTCTGGCATTGGCCTCGTTTAACCGCTCATCCGCATAATTCATACCCTCCCTGGCCATCAACACCTGCCGGTTATTGGCCAGGGCTGTCTCTATGCTCCGCTCCAAAGACAACCCTTCCATGCCGGGTTGTTCACCCGCCGTAGATTCAGCGAAGGCGGGCCCATCCGCATTGAGAAACATAGCCATTGCTGCAAAAGTAATCACCGTCAGAACTAAGCGAAGCGTGACCATGAGCGTAGCGATATGAACAATTTTATTCTTTATCATAATAATAAATTATTAATAAATACCTCTTCTAAATATTCACCCTTCTCCTTAAAGGATTGCTTGTTTCCGCCTAAGAAAGTAGTAAAGAGAATACCGTAGAAAACATCTATCAGAAGATTGGTTACCGCCCGGGGCGGCATATTCTTCATCAGTTTCTGCTCAATACATCTTTGGATTAACGACTCCACCTTCTTGAATCCCCGGCCGTAGTATTTCAGGTAGAGAAATTTGGAGTGATGCTTGTATTCACTGCGGTAGTGGACGAATATCTCCAGGAGATTCAGGTTCCGGCTGAAGAAATCCATATGGCTCCGGATAACGGTCTTAAGGCGCTCGATAGGATTGGTAATGCCGTCCGCATTGGCGGCTATCACATCGGCCAGTTGGTGCATCATCTGCTCCATCACGGCGGTAAAGAGTTTCTCCTTGGAAGGGAAATAGCGGTAGATGGTGCCCTTGCCCACGGCTAATTTATCGGCAATCACTTCCAAGTCAGTCAGATGATAGCCGTTCCGGGCAAAGACATCGGAAGCCACTTTAAGAATTTCCCGGCGCCTCTGCTCCTTAATAGTTTTAATTCTCTCCGACCTTTTCATGTAAACCTGCCTTATCAATTAAATCCCCGCCTCCGCCCAAGGCGGACAGCCCGACACGCGCTTAAAATAGACGGACTCGTTAGTCATTCTATTTATATCAAACCTGCAAACAATGTCAACAGTTTAATAAATATTTTGTAAAAATTATGAAAATAGTAAAAATACTTGACAAAATGCACCGAATAACTATTTTACTCTAATCAGCAATGCATGCTAACTGATTAGAGCGAGGAGATATTTTTATGGCGCATAAAAAAGGCGGCGGTTCAAGCCGCAACGGCCGCGACAGCAACAGTCAAAGACGCGGCGTAAAATGCTACGACGGCGAAGTAGTCACATCCGGATCCATCCTGGTCCGCCAGTGCGGAACCGTTTTTAAACCCGGACTTAACGTCGGCGTCGGACGCGATTACACCCTCTTCGCCCTGAAGAACGGCACGGTGAAATATCTCAGCGGCCACCGGGTAACTATCCTGGCCCAGAATTAATTACTCGCCCGTACGGGCGAGTTATGGCGCTGCAGGCGCCGCTACATTTTACTTTATGGTAGAATTGACATTGACCTTTGAACGCCGCCCGGTAAATACCTTTAAGTTGGATAAAGACATTATTCTCATCGGCCGCGACCCGACCTGCGAAGTCCGGATAGATAACGTCGGCATCTCCAGACACCACGCCCGGATAGAAAAACACGATAATATCTATACACTCTACGATTTAGGCAGCAGTAACGGCACCTATGTCAAGGGCCAGAAAATCACCCAGTATAACCTTAATAACGGCGATGAAATCAATATCTGGAATTTCTCCATCTTCTTCAAGATACCCGAATCCGAACAGGTCAAGGAAGAAGTTAAGGCGCCGCAGAAGATAGATATTGACGCCACGATTGCCATAGACCGCAAACAACTCGACCTCAGGCAGAAGGAACGGAGTTCTACCCTGCTGGCCCACCTGAGTTATACCGATAAAAAGAAAGGCGACCTGACCTTTGCCATAATGAAAACCACCACCTTCTTCGGCAAGAGCCCCAAGTGCGAGTTTCCCATCTCCGGCTTTTTCGTCCAGCACCGCCAGGCCGCCATAATCAGGGATGAAATCGGGTTCAGGTTCATCAATTTCGCCAATAGCGCCAGAGGCACCGTCAACAACCAGGGTGTTGACGACTACCGCCTGAAAAACGGCGACACTATCAGAATCGGCTCACAGACCTTTAAGTTCAATGAGGGACTACCAGCCAGATAAATCTTATTCGGCAGGCCCTTTACCCCGTTAGAAATATAATATTTTTGTCTGGTTTGAAACCATAAGTTTTATTATATCATACAGATATTTCTAACGGGGCGAGGAGATAACCAGCACAGAAATTCTATATTACCTACATGCGCCAGTGAGTGACTTTATATGCAGATGGCAAATAATGAACCAAACAACATCTCTAACGAGGCAGGCCCCAACCAATCCGACTATTTGTTCCAGCGCCGCCAAATGGTAGAAACCCAACTGGCCGGCCGGGGCATCAAGGATAATCGGGTCATCCACGCATTATTGAAAGTCCCGCGGCATCTTTTCGTGGATGGACCTAATATCCAACAGGCCTACGAGGATAATCCCCTGCCTATCGGATGCAACCAAACAATTTCCCAGCCCTATATGGTGGCGTTTATGCTGGAGCAACTGGATGTGCATAGCAATTATAAGGTCCTGGAAATCGGCTCCGGCTCCGGCTACCAAACCGCCCTGCTGGCTGAATTGTCCAATGATGTTTATACCATAGACCGATTGCCAGAACTGGC
>ERZ1292625.3756-Hain-H41-01um-R1-3756-length-11929-cov-25_pt1 | contig 11929 bp, 9 predicted proteins | sample MGYA00564400_ERZ1292625 | MGnify/ENA primary metagenome ERZ1292625 (study PRJEB36523, sample SAMEA6512639) | groundwater metagenome | collected 2019-01-08 | study: AquaDiva: Metagenomics assemblies of 32 groundwater samples
ATCAAAAATGAAGGGACCTAAAATCATGGCCCAAGGCCATCCCCTCATTTTGCAATTTTCATTTTGAAATTTGACTCTTGCATTGCGTTCTTAGTGACTTCGTGCCGGCCTTGCATGTTAGACCGTCAATCCCAGGTCCGCTATCATCTTGAGGTCATCGTCGGGGTCCAGGCCGGTGGTCGTGAGGTAATTGCCGATCATGAAACCATCGGCGCCGGCAAAAAAGATCAGCGGATGGAGCCGTCCCAGGGCCGTTCCCCGTCCCGCGCAGACGCGTATCTCGGTCCCGGGAAGGATGAGCCGGAACAGGGCAATGGCGTGGAGCGCCTCAAGGGGCGTAATTGCCTGAAGGTCTTCGAAGGGCGTGCCCATGATGGGCATGAGAAAATTAACAGGCACCGAGTCTACGTTGATGTCGCGGAGCGCAAAAGCCATCCTGACGCGATCAACCATGGTCTCTCCCATCCCGAGGATTCCGCCGCTGCACGTGGACAACCCGAGGGAGCGCGCAAAGCCAAGGACCTCAAGCCGTTCATCGAAGGTATGGGTGGTGCAGACACGGGGGAAATACTCCCGCGACGTTTCGATATTATGATGATAGCGGTGCAGGCCGGCGTCGCGGAGACAGGCGAGCTGCTCCTTGGTGAGGGTCCCCAGCGTTGCACAGGGAGAGAGCCCCAGAGAACGGACCCCTTCGATGGCCTGAGCAATGTTCCGAAGGTCGCTCTCGGAATCGATGCCGCGGCCGCTCGTCACGATGCAAAACCGCTTTGCGCCGTGACCTTTGGCCCCTGCCGCAGCTTCTTTCATCCGCTCGACGGGGATCAGCGGGTACACGGAAGCTCCCGTGGCGTGGTGAGCAGACTGGGCGCAGAAGGAGCAGTCTTCGCTGCAGGCCCCTGATTTGGCGTTCACAATTGAACAGACGTCTACCCTGTTGCCCCGAAAGCGCTCGCGGACCCTGTTGGCAGCTGCAAAGAGCTCGGGGAGGTCGGCGCCGCTTGCCCGTGACAGGGACTCTGCCTCCCCATAATCCACGCTCCCGCCGCCCAACACTTTCTCCAGGACTTCTGTGATCATACTTCTCATGGTCAACGGCATATCCCCATCTTGTACATGATACGACCGCCATTGTCAACCTTTTTTATGGCACTGGTTAACAACCACGCTTTGCAATGAATCATCATGTTTCATGATGCATTGCGAGGGTAAGCGAGCATCTTTCGCAGGTAACTATCCTCGGACAAGTCGACGAGTAAATTCTCGGGAAGGGAGAGGCGAAGAGACATTCTCCGGTCACGCCGGGGAGGATTCGTTTCCAAATGACTCTTGACTTTACGACGGGGAATGGAGTATATTTTAACCAAAGTCGTCGAGTGTGAAACTCCACCATAGGTGAATGACGTATGATGTTTGAAAAATTTACCGAAAGAGGAAGAAAAGTAATCGTCTATTCCCGGGAAGAAGCGGAGCGTCTCCAGAACGACTACCTGGGCACTGAACATCTCCTGCTCGGGACGCTGAGAGAAGAAGACGGGATCCCCGTTGCCGCCCTCAGGAAGATGGGAGTGGATATAGAGCAGATGCGCATGGAGGTGGAACGCAACCTTCCGGCAGGCGGCAATACCCTCACCTTCGGCGATATCCCTTTCACCCCCCGCGCCAAAAAAGTCCTTGAATACGCCGTAGAGGAAGCGAGGCTCCTCGGACACAGCTACATAGGAAGCGAACACCTGCTCCTCGGGCTCATCCGTGAGGAAGAAGGCATCGGAGGAAAGATCCTCCGGAGCTTCGGGGCGAACCTGCTCGGCACCCGCCAGATCATCATCAATTATCTGCGCCGGGCCGCCACCCAGGTGAGCGCCAAGAAGAGCCCGACCCCCGCCCTCGATGAATTCAGCAGGGACCTCACCCAGCTGGCCAAGAGCGGCAAGCTCGATCCCGTTGTCGGACGCGAGACCGAGATAGACCGGCTCCTTCAGATACTTTCCCGCAGGACCAAGAACAACCCCGTGATCATCGGCGAGGCCGGGATCGGCAAAACAGCCATCGTGGAAGGCCTTGCACAGCGGATCGTGACCGCCGATGTGCCGGAAAACATCCTGAACCGCCGCGTGGTGTCCCTCGACCTGGGGGCGCTCATTGCGGGGACCAAATACCGCGGCCAGTTCGAAGAACGTCTCAAGATCGTCATGAAGGAGATCGTCCAGGCGGACAACATTATCCTCTTCATTGATGAACTCCACACGCTGGTCGGCGCCGGAGCTGCCGAAGGCTCCATCGACGCGTCGAGCATGCTCAAGCCCGCACTGGCGCGGGGCGAGATCCAGTGCATCGGTGCAACGACCCTCGATGAATTCAGGAAACACATCGAAAAGGACGGCGCGCTGAAGCGGCGCTTCCAGCCCATCTACGTACAGCCCCCGTCCGTTGACGAAACGATCAACATCATCAAGGGTCTCCGTCCGAAATATGAGGCGCACCACAAGATCAAGATCACCGATGAAGCCATCGTGACCGCATCGCGGCTCTCCGACCGCTACATCACCGACCGGTTCCTGCCGGACAAGGCCATCGACATCATCGACGAGGCGGGAGCGCGGGCAAAACTGAACCGGTACACGTACCCTGCCGAGGTCAAAACCATCGAGAAGAAACTGAAGAAACTCGAGCAGGAGAAGGCTCTGTTCTCGCGGATCAAGGATTATGTCAAGGTTGAGTCCATTCACGAAGAAGAAGACCGCCTGCGGGAGACCCTGGACGGCATCCACCGAGACTGGAGGGATGCTCAGGAGAAGAACGTGCCGGTCATTGCGGAAGATGAGGTGGCGGTCGTGGTATCCCATATCACGGGCGTCCCCCTCGCGCGGCTTGAAGAGAAAGAGGCGTCGCGCCTCCTCAGGATGGAGGAAGAGATCCATAAGCGGATCGTTGGTCAGGACGAGGCCATAACGGCGGTATCGCGCGCGATCCGGCGCTCACGGGTGGGGCTGAAAGCGCGGAAGCAGCCCATCGGGTCCTTCATCTTCCTCGGACCGACGGGCGTCGGCAAGACCGAACTCGCCCGATCGCTCGCGGTGTTCCTCTTCGACAGCGAGGATGCCCTCATCCGCGTTGACATGTCGGAGTACATGGAGAAGTTCAGCTCATCACGGCTCGTGGGCGCGCCTCCGGGATACGTTGGATATGACGAAGGCGGTCAGCTCACTGAAAAGATCAGACGGAGACCCTACTCCGTTGTCCTTTTCGACGAGATCGAAAAGGCTCACCCCGACGTCTTCAACATGCTCTTGCAGGTACTGGACGATGGTTTTTTGACCGACAGCTACGGCAGGAGGGTGGACTTCAAGAACACCATCATCATCATGACGTCCAACCTCGGCGCGCGGATGATCGATAAGGATACGACCCTTGGTTTCCAGCAGGACACTCAGAAGACGCAATACGATAAGATGAAAGAGAACGTGCTGTCTGAACTCAAGCGGGCCTTCAACCCCGAGTTTTTGAACAGGATCGACGATGTCGTGGTTTTTCATCCCCTTACCCGGGAACACCTGCTCCGGATCGTCGACGTGCTCATCAAGGAACTCAATGCGCAGATCCTGGAAAGCCAGGGTATCGGACTGGAGGTCACGCAGGACGTAAAAGAGTGGCTCATCCAGGAGAACTATCAGCCGACATACGGCGCCAGACCCATGCGGCGCGCCGTTCAGAAATTTATCGCCGATCCGCTCTCCGAGGAAATCCTTCGAGGCAGGTTCAAAGACATTCAGAAGGTGGTCGTATCGCTCAAGAACAATGCTGTGGAGTTCCAGGAAGAAGAGACGGGCGTGCTCGCGAAAGTCTGATAGGCGCCCCCTGTTCCTGCACGACGCTCGGAAAACTCATTTCACCGTTTCCCTCTGCTGCATCACGGTCACGAACCAGTAAAGAATCTTCAGGCCCGGCCCCGGCAGCGCTTGAGAGAATGATTACTGTTTTGCATCCGGCCTTTTAAACAGTTTTTTGGTCAGTGTTGCGGGCAGCATGCCGGTATCGCTGATCATGAAGGCGACGCACAACTCTCCGCCCTGTTTTACGAGCGCCGTAGCCTCTTCGATCTCCGAGAAGGAAAGCACCTTGCCCGACACCGTTGTCGTTTGAATCGCAATAAGCGCCCTGCATGGATCCTTCACCGTCGAAAAGGCGGCCTGCGCCGTCCGCGCAATCATCTCCATGCTCTTTTTGTACGTGAGGCCCTGGCGCTCCCTGATGTCCCGGTGGGGAATGGCTATCCAGTAGACATCAACGCCGAGCCTTCTGAACTCATTCATGTCGTAGGCATACTTCGTAAGAGCGTCGAGAGGGCTCGCAAGCCCGTCCTCATGAAGCGGTATGCCGAATTTGATATCGGGGTTGACGCTCTTTCCGGCTTTCATGAGGGCCTCGAGCACGCCCACCAGCCGTTCCTTCTTGATTTCCGCCCACTCTTTGAATCCTTCCCCATATTCCAGGATCCGGGGGCCGTTCTCTCCGCTCCCGACGCGGGCGATGGCCCTCCCGGGAACGAGTGCGGCGTTGTAGCGATTCTTGTAGTCCTCCAGCGCGTTGCTCTGCATACCTTCCGTTTCACTATAATAAAAATCTTCTCCGAGAAGGATGCCGTCAATGGAGTAGGATGCGAGGTCCTTGAACAATGCCGACAGATAGGCCACGACCTCCTGATTGAACAGGTTCAACCGGCCGGTCGGCTGGATCGTCCCGCTCTGGAGATCATACCGCATATCTTCCCAGCTCGGGTGGTCTGCTAATACGGTGGGAATATTCCGAACAGGCAGGATAAAATATATCCTGAGCCCCGCCTGGTGTGCGAGATAGACAATGTTCGGGTAATAATCCTTGTCAGGCACGGCTCCGCCCTTGTGCGGTCCGATGACAACGGTATTGGCGCCCCCGTCCCTGATCCGGAAAAAAAACTTCTCAAGAACAGCGTAATCACCGGGAATGGTTTTGAGCAGAAAAGCGTTTAGGGGGACCGCCGGCGACTGTGCATGCACGGGAACCGCATGAAAGGGAACCAGGACAAAAGCAGCCGCCGCCAGGAATGCGGCCGTGAGAATCAGGCTTTTCTTCATAATGCCCTCCCCGGACACTGAAAATAACAAGCTCCGCGGTCGCGACATTGCTGCCCGCGGAACCGCGGTGACCACGCCCTGTTTTCCGTCATCGGACCATTGTCATTCATCGCTCTCCTCCGTTCACGCCAACGTTTCCGCCAGTCTCCGCGCAGCTTTGACAGCCTCGAGCGGAGAACCGCCGCCGTCGGGTATGTCATACAGTTCTTGAGATGCCGCTCTCCTTAAGATCGGCACGCCTCTGATGCTCCGCATTTTTTTAAGTGAAGCGTGGGTTGAAACGGCGTAGGTGCGCGGAACCGGTGTGTGCAGCTCTGCAAGCACGATATTCGGCTTCAAGAACGGTATTACCCACCCCACCTGCTTCACGAGACGTTCCGTTATCCCCTGCTCAGGGAGAACGGACGGGAACATCGCCGTAAGCGCCCGCATTCCACGGGGCGCCCGGGTTTCATCATCTCTGGCGCTGAGCGAAAGTGAGAAAAAGTCCAGCGGACGAGCATAGTCAGCGAGGCAGAGTATTTCCCGGTGCATCCCGGCGGGTATGACCTCATCCTTGAGCCCCAGAAAAAGGGCAGAACCTTGATCGACCTGGCGGGTGTTGAAAAGCACGGGAAGAGGTTCCACTTCGCCTTCCCGCGTCTTGAGGCCGACACCGCCCCTGCGGGAAAGCACGAGCTCCGGCCAGGGTTCGGAGTAGCGCACTTCACCGCCATTTTTCAGAATGAAATCGAGTATCTGATCAGCAAGTCCTTTAAGGCCGCCGTGAATGAACTGGGGCGAGGTGTCGAACAGCGTTGCCAGGGATGCAAGCGAGGCCCTCTCTGCCGGCTGATGAAGAAAATAGAGCGCCGGGATCTGGAAAAACGCGGTTAATTCGGAGCTGAAGCCGTATCGCCCGAGAAAGCCGCCTGCGTGCCGGTTCCGGGCAAGCAAAGCGTAAAGCCGGCTCCTGGAAATCTGCTCGGAAACCTTCCGGATGTTCCGGAAAAACCTGGACAGCCGGTCGATCTCGCGCGGGAACTCACGCCGCAGTTCTTCCAGTGTTTCGGAGTGCTCCGGATAAATATTGATCCGACGGTCGGGCAGCACCACCTGGTAGCAGGGAGAAATCACCGAGGTGCTGTGTGCAATTCCGAGGTCTGCGCATAGTTCCTGAAGAGCGCCCCTGCGCTCAAAGCCCAGAGACAGGTTCGGCCCCGTCAAAAAACGGAATTCCTTTCGTTGAACATCGGACAACTCGCCGCCGACCTGGTCGGCAGGATCCATGAGGATAACCTTTTTTCGCCTTTTTGCCAGCAGTGCGGCCGTAGTAAGCCCGCCGAGACCGGCCCCAATTATCGCTATATCATACTTCGGCACCCTTATCCTCCATGACGGCAAACCTCATCAGTTGCACGAACGTCCTGACCTGTTCGCTGAACTGTTCGACGGAGACACCCGGCCATTCCGGCTGCGCCGACCCTCAGCGGCGTCCGGCAGCTCTGAAATAAAAAAGGAAATAGGCTCTAACCGAGAAATTATCCTATTTCCTTCTGTTCTCTCCATGCAGGCTATTTGCCGTCGCGATTATTTCATCCCGGCCTTTGTTTTTTCCTTCATCGCTTCTTTGCGCGAAAGGCGAATCTTGCCCTGACGGTCGATCTCGAGAACCTTCACGAGGACCTCGTCCCCTTCCTTGAGCTCGTCCGTTACTTTCTCGATCCGCTGGTCGGAGATCTGGGAGATGTGGAGCAGCCCGTCAGTGCCGGGGAAAATTTCCACAAAGGCGCCGAAGTCCATGATCTTTCTGACCTTGCCCATATAGAGCTTGCCGACCTCTGCGTCCTGCACGATGCCCCGGATGATCTCCTTGGCCTTGTTCGCCGCGGCCTCATCGGACGATGCGATGTTGATCACGCCGCTGTCTTCGATGTCGATCTTGGCGCCCGTCTGCTCCACGATGCTGCGGATCACCTTGCCTCCGCTCCCGATCACGTCCTTGATCTTGTCAGGGTTGATCTGCATGGTGATGATCCTGGGCGCAAAGGGGTTCAGGTCCTTCCGCGGCGCCGCCAGCGTTTCGAGCATCTTGCCGAGGATGTGCAAACGCCCCTCTTTTGCCTGCTGAAGGGCCGTCCGCATGACGTCGATCGTGATGCCTTCGATCTTCATGTCCATCTGGAGCGCGGTGATCCCCTTGCTCGTTCCGGTGACCTTGAAATCCATGTCCCCGAGGTGGTCTTCGAGGCCGAGGATGTCGGAGAGCACGATCACCTTGTCGCCTTCCTTGATGAGCCCCATGGCGATGCCCGCCACCGGCGCCTTGATAGGCACGCCGGCATCCATGAGCGCCAGCGTCCCGCCGCAGACCGTGGCCATGGACGAAGATCCGTTGGATTCAAGGATGTCCGATACGATCCTGATGGTGTAGGGGAACTCCAGCTTGGACGGGACCATCGCTTTCAGCGCGCGCTCTGCAAGCGCACCGTGGCCGACTTCCCGCCTGCCCGGCCCGCGCAAGGGCTTGGTCTCGCCCACGCTGAAGGGGGGGAAGTTGTAGTGGAGCATGAACGTCTTGTAGTACTCTCCTTCCAGCGCGTCGATCCGCTGCTCGTCTTCCGATGTCCCGAGGGTGGTCACGACCAGGGCCTGCGTCTCGCCCCGGGTAAAGAGCGCTGAGCCGTGCGTTCGCGGGAGGAACCCAACGGTCGAGCTGATCGGCCGGATCTGGTCCGGTTTTCTGCCGTCGGCGCGGACGTTCTTTTCGAGAATGATCTTGCGCACTTCGTCTTTTTCGATATTAAAAAAGATCGTTGATATCTGGCGGCCCCTCAAGGGGTCGTCGTTCTTGAGTTTCTGTTTGATCTCATCGAGCAGTGCATCGAGCGTCTTCTGACGTTCCATCTTGTTCGGGATGATGGTGGCGGTCCGAAGCTGATCCATGGCCAGTGCAGCCACCTGCCCGGCAAGCTCCCTGTCGATCTCCACGGCCTTCACGGGCCGTTTGGGCTTTCCAACCTTGGAGGCGAGTTCGTTCTGGAGCGCCACGATCTTCTTGATCTCGCGGTGGGCGGTCTCAAGGGCCTCGAGCATCTGGTCCTCGTTCAGTTCGCTCGCGCCGCCCTCGACCATCATGATGGCGTCGGCGGTGCCTGCAACGACCAGGTTCAGGCCGGTGGTTTCGAGCTCCTTCAGGCCGGGATTGATGATGAACGCGCCGTTGACAAACCCTATCCTTACGGCGCCGATGGGGCCTTTAAAGGGAATATCGGATATCGCCAGCGCGGCCGACGACGAGACCATCCCCATAAGGTCCATCGAGCTTTCATCGCCGATGGAGAGCACCGAAGCGATGATCTGCGTGTCGTAATAGTATCCGTCCGGGAACAACGGCCGGATCGGCCGGTCGATGAGCCGGGACGTCAATATCTCTTTTTCGCTCTGCCGTCCCTCGCGTCTGAAAAATCCGCCCGGGATCCTGCCGGCAGCGTAAGCCTTTTCCTGATAGTCCACGGTCAGCGGGAGAAAATCGACGTTTTCCCGTTCGACCTTCGAGGCAACGGCCGTTGACAGGACTACGGTATCGCCATACCTGGCAACGACGGCGCCGCCGGCCTGTTTGGCCATGACCCCTGTTTCCAGTATAAGACGCCTGCCGCCTACTTCTGCTTCAACTATTGATACGGTGCTTGACACTTCAACCTCACTCTTTCTCGATGAGTCCAAGCCGCACACGTCAGGAGAACCCTGTAAAATCCGTCCTGTGCGGCACTGTTCTTCGATGTTCTGCCGTAGTAAGCTATTTGCGCAATCCAAGCCGGTCAATGACCTGCCGGTAGCGATCCAAATCGTTCACCTTGAGGTATTCCAGATGACGTCGGCGCTGACCGACCATTTTCAGGAGTCCTCTCCGCGAATGCGTATCCTGTTTATGCGTCTGCAGGTGCTCGGTCAGGTGATTGATACGGCCGCTGAGGAGCGCGATCTGGACCTCGGGAGAACCCGTGTCCGACTCATGCCTGCGATAGGCGCCGATAAGGCTTGTTTTCTGCCCCTTATCCATGCAATTTTCCTCCTTTCTGCGTAATTTCCAAAAATCAAGCTAAACTATCATATTTTCAGGACGTTGTAAAGCTTTTTATTCTGAGAACCGATCATTCTTACAAAACGACCTCCGGCCTGAGCATCCCCCCTTCGGCCCTCGCGATTGCCAGGAGATTGCCCGATGGATCGTGCACGCGGATTCTCCCTCCCCGGCCGGGTGCAGCCACGGCAAAAGCAACGGGGTTTCCGTGGCGGACCCGTTCGGCGTCCCCTTCGTTCACCGTCGCCGCGGGAAAATCTGCAAGCGCCTCATCAAGAGGGATCAGGGCTTTTTCCACGCCCTGCCCTGCCAGGCGTTCCAGTGACAGGGCGTTCTCCACCGAAAAACGGCCGGAACGCGTCCTGATAAGGCTCGAAAGGTGCGCTCCCATTCCGAGGGACTCACCGATGTCGGCGCACAAAGACCGGATGTAGGTCCCTTTGGAACACCTGACTCGCAATCGGACGAAGGGGTCATCGTAGGCTGCGAGGTCGATACGGTAGATGGTCACCCGTCGGGGCGCCAGCACTGCCGCCGTCCCCCGGCGCGCCAGCTTATACGACGGTATCCCGCCGACTTTTATCGCCGAGAACAGCGGTGGCTGCTGCATGATCTCGCCCTTGAACAGCGCCAGAGCGTCAATGATGTCCTGTTGACGGGGGGGCGTATACTGTTTCGTTTCAAGAACGCGGCCCTCAGCATCGAGGGTGTCCGTTGTCACGCCGAGGCGCATCACGGCATCGTATTCTTTTTCACCCGCCTCGAGGTACTGTGCGATCCTCGTCGCCCCGCCCACACAGAGCACAAGGACCCCTGTCGCCAGGGGATCGAGCGTCCCGGTGTGGCCGACGCGTTTTTCCTGCGCGATGCGACGGACCTTCTGGACCACGTCGTGGGACGTCATACCCGACGGCTTGTTGATGTTCAAAACTCCATGCATGGTAATGACGACCTATGAATTCCGCGGGGGCTGAAGCGAGCTCGAAACCGCCCCGAGCACCGTGCCGATGATCTCAGCAGCGGTCCCTTCGACAACGCAACCGGCGGCATTCTTATGGCCGCCGCCGCCGAACTTTGTTGCTACCACAGCGACGTCGGCCCTGCCCTTGGAGCGGAAACTCACCTTATACTGGGCCGGCGCCGTCTGCCTGAACAGGACGGCCACTTCCACGCCCTTCACGGAGCGCACAAAATTGATGAAGTTCTCCGTGTCCTCGGCGGACGTGCCGCTGGCCCGGTAGAGCTCGTCGGTGATCACCACCCAGGCGATCCGGCCGTCCTCGCTCCGCGCCATGTCGGACAGGACCTGTCCCAGGAACTTTATCCGTTTATAGGAGAACGATTCGTAGACGTTCTCCGTGACAAGCCAGGGGTCTGCCCCGGCGTCGAGAAGGTCGGCTGATATGCGCATGCACTTTGCTGTCGTGTTCGAATACCGGTACGAGCCCGTATCGGTGAAGATGGCGGTGTAGAGGCAGAGGGCAATCTCCCGGTCAAGGGAAACGCCGAGGAGGGTGGCCATCGTATAGATCATTTCTCCCGTGGCCGAGGCGTCGAGGTCGAGCCACGTGAGCGGCCATATCCGGGAGTTCGTCATGTGGTGGTCCACATTGATCAGCGTTTTCGCCGGGTAACCATCATCGAAAAGGCCGGTACGGGGAGGATCGGAATCCAGGACCACGAGCGCATCATAGGCGCCCTGCACCGGCCTCCCGGTCTTCACTCTGTTCGCCTGGGGCAGGAAGCGGTAGATCTCCGGCACGGGATCGAGGTTGTGCGCCGTGACCTTCTTTCCCAGCTTTTCCAGGGCGACCATGAGCCCGAGCTGGGAACCGAGGGCGTCCCCGTCGGGGTTCTTGTGGACGGAGATAAGAACCGTCCCGGCTTTCTTCAGCGCGGTGACGATGTCCGAAAGAGAATCATTCATCCCCTGAAGGCTTCTCCTCTTTTTTGATCGTCTCGAGGATTTCCATGATATGCGCTCCCCGCTCCGCAGTATCGTCGAGCCGGAACAGGATCTCAGGCATGATCCTCAACCGCATACGCCTGGCCAGCTCCGACCGGATGAACGCCGAGGCGCTCTGCAGACCTTTGAGCGTTGCCGTCTTATCTTCCCCATAGATGCTTACAAATACCTTGGCGTTTCTCAGGTCATCGGAAACTTCCACTTCCGTCACGGTCACGAAGCCGATCCTCGGGTCCTTCACTTTGCGCATGAGAATTTCGGCGATCTCATGCAGCATCTGGTCGCTCACGCGATCCGCTCTTTTATATGTCGGTTTGGACATGACGTTATCGGCTCATGGGGCATGGAGCATAGGACAGAGAGGATGACGTTTTGCCTTTTGCTCTTTGCCCTTTGCGTTCTGTTCTTTAAAATATCTCAATGTGATAATCGAGCAGGTTGAGTTCAGGCACTGCGCGGACCATGTTGAGCACATGGTCCAGTGTCTGGTTCAGGTGGGATCGGTCGTTGCTCACCGCGGCCACTGCCAAGGACGCTTTCTGCCATAGATCGTTGTCGTCCACTTCCGACACGGACACATTGAATGAGCGCCGTATGCGATCTTTCAGGCTGCGCAGGGACTGACGCTTCGTCTTCAGGGACCCGCTCTCCGGGATATGCATTTCGATGGTGCAGACTCCGATGAACATAAGCAACCGCAAATCCCAAACAAAAATCAGCCGCGAAGTGGCTCTAAGGCACAAAGTCTGATGAATGCAAAATGCAGAGTGCAAAATGCAAAAG
>ERZ1292625.3757-Hain-H41-01um-R1-3757-length-11929-cov-12_pt1 | contig 11929 bp, 14 predicted proteins | sample MGYA00564400_ERZ1292625 | MGnify/ENA primary metagenome ERZ1292625 (study PRJEB36523, sample SAMEA6512639) | groundwater metagenome | collected 2019-01-08 | study: AquaDiva: Metagenomics assemblies of 32 groundwater samples
GGAATCGTTATGAGACTCGTGGGAGATGACCACGTTGATAGGCTCTAGGTGGAAGCGCCGCAAGGCGTTTAGCCGAGGAGTACTAATATGTCCAGTCTCCCGTGCGGAACTCTGCATAGGACCTTCAATCGTTTGCACGTATTACTTTTGCATATTCGTTGTCATGCGCGAAAACACGCCCATGATGTTGGTGCTTTGTCGGAGGGGTTATACCCGTTCTCATTCCGAACACGGCAGTCAAGCCCTCTTGAACCGATGGTACTAAGCGTTTCAGCTTGGGAGAGTAGGTAGGCGCCAACATCATGGGCGTGTTTTCTATTATCCATAATTTGTAATGACAACGTATTGACAGCGAAAAGGGCGCGCGATAGACTAGATTGCATGACTACGACTCTCCAGATTCGCATTGATAAAAAGATGAAAGTCGCGGCGCAGAAGGCCTTCCGCTCTATGGGGCTCGATATGACCTCGGGCGTGAAGCTCTACCTCGCGCAGGTGGTGAATAAGCAGGAGATTCCTTTTCATGTTTTGAGCGCTGACTACTGGCCACGTGAGAAAAAACTCGAACTCATCAGAGAAGCAAAATGGGCACTGAAGCACGGCAAGCGATACGACACTATTGAGGAGGCACATCGTGACGCTCTTGCAGAGAAGTAGCTATGTATAAGGTCGTTCTCTTGAGACGGTACAAAAAATCTCTCAAGCGATTTAAGCGTCATAAAAACTTTGACGAGGGCATCCTGGACGACGTCATTCGCACTCTAGCTCGCGGAGAAAGGCTTGAACCAAAATACCAAGATCACCAGCTGTCTGGGGAGCTCCAAGAGTATCGCGAGTGTCATATCAAACACAATCTTCTGCTCACCTACCAGAAGTATGAAGATGTTCTTGTGCTTCTGCTTATCAACCTCGGCACCCACGACGACCTCTTCTCGTAGGGTTTTGCTATACTGGCGGCATGATTACCTCTAAAGGCTTTGCCACTCCGCTCCTCATTGCGCTTATTGCTGTCTTCCTCATGGGCGGTGGGGTGTACGTATATCAGTCGAAGAAAATAGTCGAAACTCCTGCAGCACAGACTGCAGGCTGGGAGACGTATACGAATACGGAATTCCACTATACATTCACTCACCCGAAAAGCGTTGAGGTCTGGCCTTCCGCTGAAGAAGAAAGATTGCCAGTAGCTGAGAGTGGGTGGATTGAAACGAGAAGCGCGCTGATTAACGTAAAAGGAGCGACTTCACTGGTAACGGATGAAGATGTGTTTATCAGTGTGAGCGTAGTATTGAATTCGCCGCACGATTTGAAAACTTTTGCAGAGAGTGAATACCAGAAACAGGTGGGAGACAAGAATCCAAATTTTCCTCAACGACATGTCGGCTCACTTGATGAGATTCTTTTTGCAGAACACATTGCGTATACGACCACCATTACCAATTATCCAGACGGGCATGGCAGTGACACGTTTCGGCTCATATACGTCAATAATGGTGGTACCAATTTCGTCATCCAGTATCCTCTTATAGGAACTATTGCCAAGCAGATAGTTGACACCTTCAAATTCAATTCCTAGCAGTTTTGCTATACTGGCGGCATGACGTGGGCCGGGAAGCGGAGGTTGCTTGTTGCGCTTATTGGCGGCGCAGTGATTGTCGCGTTTAGCGCGGTGCTTATTATCTCGAGCATTTACGAGACTCCTTCATGTGTCGATTTGACCATGAATCAGGACGAGGTCGGGGTTGACTGCGGCGGTTCCTGCCCCTACCTCTGCACCGCGCAGGTACTCCCGCCCACGACGCTCTACAGCAAGGTGGTAAGCAACGGCGCGGGGCGACTCGACCTCGTCGCTTCGGTGGAGAATAAAAATGCTACGGCAGCGGCAAAAAATGTCCCCTATCGCGTGCGTGTCTACGGTGCCGACCAAGTTCTCCTGAACGAAGTGAGTGGTACGCTTGATCTGCCACCGGCAGCCAGGATGCCCGTATTTATTCCTGGAGTCGTGGTGGGGACACATCCGGCCGTGGTGGCGTTCCTGGAGATTGACCCCGCTTCACCACGGTGGTTTAGGCTTGCCAGTGACCCGCGTATCATCCCAGCCGTGTCGAACACAACACTTAGTGCGGACAAGGGCACTCCCCGTATTGTCGCTACCGTGACTAATAGCACGATCACCCCTCTCGCGAATCTGCCAGTTATTGTGGTGGTACGCGATGCGGCCGGAAACGTCATCGGCGCCTCCTCGACGCTCATCCCGAGCCTTCCCGAGCTCGGGCAGGCATCGGCTCTCTTTACGTGGAATGGGGCTTTTATAGCCACACCTACCTCAATTGAGGTTATCCCGGTGCCCGGGCTTCCGTGAGCTTTCTTGCCACTATTTCAAGAAGTGCCTTTCTGCGTATCGGCGACTGGACGCTCCTTCTTCCGGCGCTCCTCCTCACGTCCTTTGGCATACTGACCATGAGCACGTTTGGGCAGGGAAACTCTCTCGCCCCTCGACAGCTCGTCTGGGTGGGTATCGCCATCACGCTCTACTTTGTTCTCTCAGCACTCGATATGCGTTTCATCCGTCGCACCCCAGTGGTGATGGTCTTGTACGGGGGTTCCTTGCTTTTGCTTTTGCTCCTGCTCCTTTTTGCGCACCCAGTGATGGGCGCGCGCGCCTGGTTCTCTCTCGGTCTCATTTCATTCCAACCCGCAGATCTCGCGAAACTAGCGCTTATTGTCATCCTTGCGAAGTATCTCTCCCGACGTCATGTTGAAATCGGTAACTATCGTCACATCCTTGTGTCAGGGGCGTATGCCTTTTTTCCCATCCTCCTCATTGTCGTTGAACCCGACATGGGTAATGCGATCATTTTCATGACCCTATGGCTCGGGATGATGCTCGTCTCTGGCATCTCAAAGCGCCATCTCGCCATTCTTGGCTGTCTCGCACTTCTTGCAGCCTCACTCCTCTGGTTTGAGGGGCTGAAGCCGTACCAGCGAGCGCGGATCGTGTCGTTCGTTAATCCGGCGAGTGACATCCGTGGCTCTGGCTACAACGCATACCAAGCGCAGATAGCTGTGGGTTCAGGAGAACTTTTTGGTAAAGGGGTCGGGTATGGCACCCAGTCGAAACTCCGTTTTCTCCCCGAGTATCAAACTGATTTTATTTTTGCAGCGTTTGCTGAAGAATGGGGCTTTGTCGGCATCGTACTCATCCTCACGCTCTATGGACTCCTCTTGGTCAGGCTCGCGCAGCTCGCGCGTACTGCTGCGCTCAATTTTGACGCGTTCTTTACCCTTGGAGTCTTGATCCTGTTTGCCGCCCATATCACGATTCACGCGAGTATCAGTCTCGGTCTCCTCCCGGTGACAGGTACCACCATCCCGTTTATGAGCTCAGGAGGCTCTCATCTCGTGCTCGAGTTTGCTGCGCTTGGTATTGTCACCTCGCTCGCGCGTCATGGCGGTATGATCCGTGATGTGGGTATGAACGAGTACGAGGGTGGCTAAGCTCTATAGAGCGCTGCGGTCTTCTCGAGCATGCGTTCGAGCGAGAACTCAGTCATATCCTTGGCGTCAAGAATCTCACCAACACCGCCGACTCGGTTTGCGACAATTGGTAGTCCAGCAACGCGCGCCTCAAGAAGCACATACGGGAGACCCTCTTTGAGGGAGGGGAGGGCAAAGACATCAAAGCCGCGGAGCACTTCGCGTGCCGGGAGGAATCCAAAGAGCTTCACGCGCTGCTCAAGGCTGTACTCTTTAATTTTTGATTCGAGCAGCGGACGATCTTCTCCCTCACCGACCAGAGCGACGTACAGCTCGGGGTTCGCGCGAGCCTGCTCCACGAGCGAAATCTGATTTTTGTTCCTCGTGAGCTCACCGATGGTGCCCGTGATCCGTACGCCTGGCGGGAAGGCGCTCCTGATCTGATCACCCGAGCCAAACGTCATGGAAAGGTCAATACCGTTGTAAATAAGACGCATTTTAGACCAACAGAAAGGGAGGCGTCGTCCGATTTCTAAATCGTTTTTCGACACCACAATCACCGCGTGCGAAAGGAGCGCGGTCACCCATGACCCGAGATAGGCGAAGGTGTGCCAGAAGAATCCACGCTTTTCCTGAAAGGGCCATCCATGGGCGGTAAAAAGAATGCGTGGGACGCCAACGAGGCGCGCCGCAAGCGCGCCGAGCCCACCGGCCTTCGAGCTATTGAGATGCACCACATCAGGCCGATATGCCCGCAAGGCTTGGTACACTGCCGCGAAGCCTCCCAGATCACCACGCACTGAAAGATCGCGCTGCACACTCGCCAGCTGGAGTATCGTAATATTCGCAGCCTGCAGTCGGCGCGATAGCTCGCCTGCACCCCCGAGTGCGACGGCAGTCGTAAACCGCTCTTGGGGCAGGTGTGTCGCAAGGTCGTAGACATACTTCCCCGCACCACCCCAGACAGACTTGGTGATGACAAATAGAACCTTGGTGGGGGAGGCGGTCATGGGTGCAATCCCGACGTTTCAGTCGGGACCCCGACCAGTGCGTCGGGGCTGTACAACAACTTTACATTATCTTGGCGAGTTATAGTATCCATACGTATGGTATTCAGCCGCCGAGAAACGGCGATTCTGCTTCTGGGGGATCTTTGTATCCTGGCGTTTTCACTCTGGGTGGCTCTCACCATTCGAAACCTCTCTTTCCCCGCCCTTGGTTACTTCTTAAGTAATCTCGTTCCTTTTATCCCTTTCTTCTTCCTCTCCCTCATCGTTTTTTATATCGCGGGACTTTACGAGAAGCAGACCCGTCCGATCAGGCGAGTCATGGGAGTGCGGATTCTCGGGGCTCAGGCGGCGACGGTGGCGCTTGCGGCTATCCTCTTTTTTATTCTCCCGCTCTCGATTGCCCCGAAGACCATCCTCCTCCTGTACTTAGTCGTGTCAGTGATAGGTGAGAGTCTCTGGCGCTTTTATCGGATGCGTCGCGAGATAGAAGCCGGCATGCGAAAGGAAGCGATTCTTATCGGTTCCGGCCCAATAGCACAGGAGCTTTACGAAGAAGTATCCGGTAATGATCGGTTTCGTATCCGTTTCAGCGCGTTCCATAACACTCATACGCTGCCTACCGGGAGCATAACCGATGAGGCCCGTACCGCGATCGCTCGTGGGGTGCACACGATCGTTCTTGACCTCGCTGATCAGGCAGTCAGTGCGGAACTCCCTCATATCTATAGCCTCATGTCTGACACAGTGTACTTTGTGAGTCTTGCCTCATTGTATGAAGAGGTCTTTGATCGGGTGCCGCTCGCCCACGTGAGCGCGGAACAACTTTTTGAGTCTGTTTCGCGCCGTCGGACGATCTACGATAGTGCGAAACGACTTTTTGATATCAAACTAGTTCTTTTGCTAACCCCGATCGTTGTGCCACTTACCCTCGTTGCGGTCTGCGCACTACTCGTGAGCGGAGGCACCCCCTTTATTACTACCGAGCGGGTGGGGAAGGGGGGACGTCCGTTCTCCCTCCTCAAGCTTCGCTCGATGCTCTTGAATGACCACGGCGACCCCGAGCTGCAGAAGAAAAATCGCGTGACGATGCTCGGCAAGGTATTGCGCAAGACGCGGATCGATGAGCTCCCCCAGCTCTGGAATGTACTCGTCGGCGATCTCTCATTTATCGGTCCGCGTCCCGAGCTGCCGAATTTGACAGCGGTGTATGAGCAGGAGATCCCGCACTACCGCATGCGCCATTTTATCGCCCCCGGTCTCTCGGGGTGGGCGCAGATCCATGACTACGATGCGCCGCGCGGTGGTGCCGATATCCCGCGCACGACCCGCAAACTCTCCTTTGACCTCTACTACCTACGACATCGTTCTTTTGGACTTGATATCGCAATCGCGATGAAGACGCTGCGTGCGCTCGTCTCATTTTCTGGCACATGATTATTGACGGTCGCGTACTTGCCCAGACGGTGTTAGAGCGCTCACGCTCACGCGCGAGCGTGCTCGCGCACCCGCCGCGCATCGTCGCGATCGTCGCGAGCAATACCCCGGCGACCACGTCGTACCTCGCGATTAAAACCAAGCGTGCCGCTCATGCAGGGTGCGTACTTGAGGTTATGCGCTTTCCTGAGTCGGTAACGACTGAAGAACTGGTGAGTGCTGTGCGAGAGAGTGACGCGGACGCACTTCTCGTGCAACTCCCGCTCCCTGCACAGGTCGATGCGACGACAGTGTGCGACGCGATCCCGCCTGAGAAAGATGCCGATGTACTCTCTACTGCCGCACGTGCCACAGGCACACTCCTGCCGCCCGTGGTGGGGGCGGTGAGTGAGATTTTCAAAACGTATGCGGTGGATCCGAAGGGGAAGAGGGCGGTGGTGATCGGGGCAGGCTTCTTAGTGGGTGCTCCTGTGGCTGCGTGGCTTACCGCGCAGGGTGCTGCGGTCACCGTAGTGACGAGTGCGACTGGCGATCTCGCGGCGGCGCGGCGCGCCGCCGACATCATCGTCTCAGGTGCCGGCTCCCCGCGCCTCATAAAGCCCGACATGCTCAAAGAGGGCGTGATACTCATCGACGCCGGTACGTCTGAATCGGGGGGCGCCATAGTCGGCGACGCCGACCCCGCCTGCGCCGAGCGATGCTCACTCTTCACCCCCGTCCCGGGCGGCCTCGGCCCCCTCGCGGTCGCCAAGCTCTTCGAAAACGCTGTTATTCTTGCGGAAAAGGCAATTTTCGTGCATTAATTACGGCCTTTTTGGTGGCTATTGCTTTTTATACAAGAATGTGCTAATATAAAAAAAGTAAAAAGCACCTTGACCCAGCGTTCGCCACAGCACAGAGCGGCTCACCTCGGCCCCTCTCTGCTGTGGCGAAACTCGACTACTCGGTCGAAGCCATCGGCAGGAGATGACGCCATGACACACGTCGTGACCCCATCAGAAGTAAACCCGATTACCGCGGGTCAAATCGGTAAGGTGCAGGACTTGCTCGGTGCCGCTCTGCGCAAGGCAGGGCTGCAGAGCGAGCCGATGCAGCAGGTCATCGAGCATCAGGGCGAGGCACTCATTGCCGAGCTCGTGGCAGCGGTGCGCAAGCGGGTCGAAGCGATCAGCAGCATGATCGTGCGGCACGTCGCCATCAACGTCGAGCGCACACCGCAACAGGTCCTCGACGCGACCGGCCGTAAGCAGTACGTCAACGGCGATGTTGTCGTGACCATGCCGTGCGGCACCACGCCCGAAGCCGACGTGCACTTCTTCAAACTCGATCGCTGCGTGAGCGACGACGATCTGGAGAAGGAGTACGAGCTGCGCGGACTGAAGCCTGCCGACCCGCGCTCGCTCGCTGCGGTGAATGAGGCCGATCCGGCATTTGCTGACGAGCATCCCAACAGCACTCACTGGAAGGACGTGAACGGCAACTGGTGCTACGCCGCCTTCAACCGCTGGTTCGACGGCGGGCGCTCCGTGTACGTCCATCGCTTTGACTTGTGGTTTGACGGTTCGTGGTTCGCGGGCCTCCGCAAGTAGCCCTCGGGACTCGGTCTCTGGGTACTTCTTAGTACCTTTAGACTTAGTCCTTCGCATTTGGGCTCCGCATTACCTCACGGTGCGCGGAGCTTAAACTTTTGTATAATCAGATGTGGTAGTAGGCGAATATGGGGGAGATCACGGTTTCCTCCTGCCGAATCCAGTATCCATGCGTCGAGAATATCTTCAACCACGGTTTGAGATAGGGTGATGCATACAGACACTTCAAAAATGAAGATACTTGGTGTGGGGTACTCGGCGATTCTGTATCGCGAATACGATTCAAGCCGGAGAGCACTCGATGGCTGGTGGCACGGATGGCACTGCGCACAAATGTGCTGGGCCGAGCGATGCTCACTCTTCACCCCCGTCCCGGGCGGCCTCGGCCCCCTCGCGGTCGCCAAGCTCTTCGAGAACGCGGTCACCCTCGCGGAGAACGCAACGAAAGGGTAGGGAGAGCAAGGTCTTCGCTTTTTATTATTTTCGGCTATACTCCCCCTATGACTCGATATCGGGTATCTGCTTTGATTGCCCTCGTTGTAGGGTTTTTACTTACCTATTTTGTGTGGGCTACTGAAGTGAATCCGGAGAGCCCCCATCGCTTTAAGCTCGGTCTCGACCTCGCCGGCGGTACCGAGCTTGTCTACAAGGCCGATATGAGTGATACCCCTGCCGGAGAACACGCTGATGCACTTGCGGCGCTCCAAGGTGTTATTGAGCGGCGAGTGAATCTCTTTGGCGTCGCCGAACCTCTCGTCCAGACCGAGCGCGCAAGCGCGCTCTCTGGCACGACGGCAGATCGGCTCATTGTTGATCTCCCGGGTGTGACTGACATCAAGGCTGCCGTTGCGGCACTTGGCGAGACGCCGACCTTGGAGTTTCGTCTTGCAACTACGTCAGGTGTCGGTACGTCAAGCCAAGTTGTCGGCTTTGTGGCGACTGGACTCACGGGACGCTACCTCGCAAGCGCAACCTTGGGCTTTGGCTCTGGCGCGACCGCCGGCCTCTCAGCACCACAGGTGATTCTTAATTTTAATGACGAAGGAGCGAAACTTTTCGAGAAAATCACGAGAGAGAATGTCGGGCAGACACTTGCCATATTCCTCGACGGGCAGCCGATCTCGACCCCGGTGATCCAGGAAGCGATTCCGGGCGGCCAGGCCACCATAACCGGCAGCTTCACCGCGCCGCAGGCGCGTGATCTCGTGCGCAACCTCAATTTTGGTGCGCTACCGGTGCCGATCACACTTGAGAGTAGTTCGGCTGTCGGGCCGACCCTGGGCGCTGCGGCGATCACGGCCGGTGTTATGGCCGGATTGATTGGCTTTGCCATTGTCGCACTCTTCATGATTGGGTGGTACCGCTTCCCGGGTCTTATCGCCGCACTCGCGCTTGTCGAGTATGTCGCATTCATGCTTGCCGTCATTAAGGTGATCCCGGTGACCCTCACCGCTTCCGGCATTGCGGCACTCATCATATCGGTGGGTATGGCAGTTGACGCCAACGTGCTCATCTTTGAGCGCACCAAGGAGGAGCTCCGCGAGGGTAAGGGGCCGCGCGAGGCGGTACACATTGGCTTTAATCGCGCGTGGCCCGCCATCCGCGACGGCCATCTCACGATGATCATCTCTGGCGTCATCCTCTTCTGGCTCGGCACTTCAATCGTCCAGGGTTTTGCGCTCGTGTTTGTGCTCGGCGTCTTGGCCTCTTTTATCTCCGCGGTCTCACTCTCCCGCGTCTTCCTTCTTGCTATTGTGCCTGAGAAGAGCGAAGGACCGTGGCACTTCCTTATGGGCTCGGGTGCGCGTAACTCATAAGCTATGTACATCGTCTCTCATCGCGGACTCTTCTTCTGGATCACCGGCGCACTGCTTGGTGCAGCGATCGCGGCAATCACCTTCTGGGGGCTCCCGCTCGGCATCGACTTTACCGGGGGTTCTTTGATCCAGGTCGAGTATACGACTGACGTGCCGCAACTTTCTGCAATAGAGGAGCAGATTTCGGTCGCGAATGTGGGCGCGGTATCGGTACGCACCGTGGGAGAGAAGTCAGTTTCGATCCGCACCCGTACGCTCACTCCCACAGAACATGACACCATCCTCGCCCTCGTGGGGAAGGAGGCACCAGTCACCGAGCTCGCATATACCTCTGTCGGCCCAGCGCTTGGGAGTCAGTTTGCCGCCAAGGCGATCTGGGCGATCTTCGCGGTAGTGCTCGTGATTGTCATCTATATCGCCTTTGCTTTTCGTAAGGTGTCAAAGCCGGTCCCAAGCTGGGGCTACGGCCTCATTGTCGTGATGATGCTCGCGATCGACCTCATCGTCCCAGCCGGCTTCTACGCCGCACTCTGCCACTACACGGGTGCGCAGGTTGACTCACTCTTTATCGTCGCCCTCCTCGCCCTCCTCGGCTACTGCGTGAATGATGTGATTGTCATCTTCGACCGTATCCGTGAGCACCTTGCCCGCAACGAGCGCGAGAACAAGAAAGAGACATTTGAAGAGACCATTGGTAAGTCAATTAATGAAACTATGACTCGCTCGATCAATACGGCACTCACCGTGGTACTCGCCCTTCTCGCCCTCATCTTCTTTGGCGCACATGCGACGCGCGACTTCGCGCTCGTGATGCTCGTTGGTGTGGTCGCGGGCACCTTCTCCTCGATCTGTCGCTCCGCACCGCTTCTCATCCCCATCGCACGGTGGTTTAAGAAATAGTGGTGCCCACAAAGGGCTTGCCGTCGAGGTAGTTGGAGAATTCTTCAAGCTTGGCGCCGTTGATTATAGCGACCTCGAGGCCGAGACTCTCGGCCTCTTTAGCCGCGATGGGGTCGAAGGGGGCTGAGAGCCCCGGGTCCCAGGTGGCGGGTATGAGCTTGCGGAAGTCGGTCCAACCAACCTTCTCGATCTTTTTGGCGTCCGGATTCTTATTCGGATCTTTATCATAGACGTAGTCGACATTGGAGAGGTTTACGAGGCGCGTGGCGCCGATATTCTTGGCCATCAGGGTCGCGTCATAGTCGGTAGAGCAGCCGGGTTGCCAGCCGGCGGCGATAACAATCGGTTCATCGGCCTCGACGTCGATGGTCGGGTTCTTGACCACTTGTTGGTGTGCGTAGCCGACAAAAATGTTGCGCAGGAGTTGGCCATTGAGCCGTGTTGAGTGGATGCCGATCCAATCGAGATCTTGTTGGGAGACCGGCGTGACGCTATTGACCGCCTCTTGGTAGCGGCGCGCGGTCTTGCCGCCGCCGGCGATGATGGTGAAGGAGAAGCCCCGCTGCACTTTATCAAGAATGAGTGCCTTGAACCGCTTGAGAAACTCGACGTCGATCGCGTCAGGGACGATAAGAGAACCTCCGACTGACACAACGATACTTTCCCGCTTAGTCGCGTTCATAGGCAAGGGTGACGGCTCTCTCAATCATACTGCTTTGTGACTCTCGCGCAACTTGTGTTAGTGCGAAGCTGTGGTCGGCAGCGGTTGTGCCGCCTTGGCGATGAGCCATGATGAGGATTGGACCTTGCCGCCTTGGCCAACATTATAGACGAGCTTGATCCCAAGCTCGTTGCAGAGCTCCACTTCAGGCACCGGGTCGCCATCGGGCTTCCTATCGCCGCCATTGGCAAAGATATCGGGGTGGATAGCGCGCAGCGCGCGACAGACACTCCTGTCGGGGTCGCCCGGAACATGGTCGGTGAGCACGACGCGGTCGACGCCCTTGATCGCTTGGATGATCTCTTCACGCTCAACCCCCGGCATGAAGGGCCGGCCCTTTTTATCCGCGAGCCAGTTGTCGTTATTGAGGATCACCACCAGCTCGTCGCCAAGCGCCTTGGCCTCCTGAAACATCCGCACGTGCCCAATATGGATCGGATCAAACCCGCCCGACACCGCCACCACCTTACGTCTCTTGACCTTGTTCATAGGGTCAGTATAACAGCTTGACGCCCCCCGGGGGCTCATATAGTATGTCTCTACTGTCCCGCTGGGCGGGACGGGGTTTTTCTTTGACATTTAAATACGTGAACGACCGGCACGGAGGTGCCGGTCAAAAAAGATTCCCGCCCTTTCAGGTATCATGGTGAGATGTACTACATGTACGTTCTGAAAGGCCGTATGCAGCGCAAGCTGTACATCGGTTCGACGAACGATTTGCGCAGACGGCTCGACGAGCACGCGCGCAAAGAGTCGACGTATACGAGCAAGGCCGATGGTTGGCAGCTTGTCTACTATGAAGCTTATAGAAATCGCGAAGATGCGCGCGAGCGTGAACGTATGCTCAAGAGCTTCGGCTCTGTATACGGCCACCTCAAGAAACGCATTGAGCGCTCGATAGGCGAGTGAAAGGGCAGGGATCCCGCCTGTTTTTCGAAACAGGCGGGAGTGTGAATTCTTTTGTTCCGCCTATTCTTAATGAGA
>ERZ1292625.3760-Hain-H41-01um-R1-3760-length-11921-cov-4_pt1 | contig 11921 bp, 14 predicted proteins | sample MGYA00564400_ERZ1292625 | MGnify/ENA primary metagenome ERZ1292625 (study PRJEB36523, sample SAMEA6512639) | groundwater metagenome | collected 2019-01-08 | study: AquaDiva: Metagenomics assemblies of 32 groundwater samples
ATATGCTCCTGTAAAAATTGAAAATCAAATTGTCGTTTTATACGCTTTGACTAAGGGTTATATGGATACAATTCCTGTAGATAAAATTAAAGAATATGAACAAGGGCTTCTCGATTACAGTGAATCTCGCGCAAAAAAATTCTTTAAAGAAATAACGGAAACAAAAATGTGGAGCGACGCTGGAGAAGCAGAACTTAAAAAAGTAATAGAAGAATATACAAAATCTTTTGCAAAATAATTAAATTAATTTATGGCAGGAACAAAAGAAATTAAAAGAAGAATAAAGAGTATAAAGAATACAAAGAAAATCACCAAAGCGATGGAGCTTGTTTCGGCTTCTAAAATGAAGCGTGCAATAGCCTCGACTCTCGCTTCAAGATTGTATGCTGAATATTCTTGGCAAGTTTTAACTTCTATCGCTCAAAACGGTGAAGAAATTACACATCCTTTTTTTCTAGAAAAAGAAACAAAAGATTTAAAAAATAATATCCTAGTTGTTTTAATAACATCTAACCGCGGTTTATGTGGTTCGTATAATGCCCAAGCGATTAAAAAAACTATTTCTCTTTTGAAATCTCAAGATGGAAAAATTAATTTTGATTTTATTTCTATCGGGAAAAAGGGTGATGTCGACATGCGTCGGCTTGGTAAGAAAGTTATTGCAAGCTTTTTTGAGTTAGGAGACAAAATTTCTTTATCGGAAGTTTCTTCAATATCTAAAATGATCGCAGATGAATACACTACGGGTAATTATGATAGGGTCATGGTTGTTTACACAGATTTTATTTCAGCTTTAAATCAAAAACCGAATATCAAACAAATTCTTCCAATTCAAAAAAATGTTTTAAGAGATTTAATAAATGAATTAGAAGAATTAGGGAAAAAAGAAAAATTGAAAGAAAAAAAAATTGATTATTTATTTGAAGGAGAAAAAGATTTGTTTATCGGAGTGTTGGCAGAAAAATTAACAGTGATGCAGATATACCAAATGCTTCTCGAGTCCAATGCTTCGGAGCAATCGTCTCGAATGGTAGCCATGAAGAATGCAAGTGAAGCTTCGGGAGAAATGATAGATGATTTAACATTGGTATTTAACAAAGCAAGGCAGTCGAACATTACTAAAGAAATATCAGAAATTAGCGCCGGTATGGCAAGTGTAAGTTAAAAGTTATCAAATTTATAAAGTTATAAAGTAATTTAAAAAAAATCAAATGAAAACAACAGGTACAATAAAAAGAATAATCGGTCCAGTTATAGATGTCGCATTTGAAAATGAGCTTCCGGGTATTTATACAGCCCTCATTGTTAAAAAGGATGACCAATCAATAACTCTTGAAGTAGAGCAACATATTGGAGGAAACATTGTACGAACAGTGGCGATGGATTCTACTGACGGTCTTGCTCGTGGAATGGAAGTCATAAATACAAATGCTCCCATTTCTGTACCTGTTGGAAAAGAAACATTGGGAAGAATTTTTAATGTTCTTGGTGCACCGATTGATAATGGTAAAATAATTACTGCTTTAACTTCCCCAATTCATAGAAAAGCTCCAGAATTTGTTTCCCAATCGACTAAAGTAGAAATTCTGGAAACTGGTATTAAAGTTATTGACCTTATTTGTCCCGTTTTGAAAGGAGGTAAGGTGGGACTTTTCGGAGGCGCTGGTGTTGGTAAAACTGTCGTCATCCAAGAGCTTATACACAACATAGCATCAAACCACGGGGGCTATTCAGTATTTGCAGGGGTAGGAGAACGAACTCGTGAAGGTAATGACCTTTATCATGAGATGAAAGAATCCGGGGTGCTTCCTAAGGTTGCCATGGTCTTCGGACAAATGAATGAACCACCAGGCGCTCGTCTACGTGTTGCCTTGTCGGGTCTGACAATGGCAGAACATTTCCGTGATAAAGAAAACAAAGATGTTCTATTTTTCATTGATAATATTTTCCGTTTTACTCAGGCGGGTTCCGAGGTATCCGCACTTTTAGGACGTATCCCTTCAGCTGTGGGTTACCAACCAACACTAGCGACAGAAATGGGAATATTACAAGAAAGAATTACTTCTACTGATAAGGGTTCTGTCACATCTGTGCAAGCCATCTATGTGCCAGCTGACGACCTTACTGACCCAGCACCGGCAACTACATTTTCTCACCTAGATTCCACAGTCGTCTTAAATCGTTCACTTACAGAAATAGGTATTTATCCAGCAGTTGACCCTCTTGATTCTTCTTCAACAATTCTCGACCCAAATATTATTGGCAAGGAACATTATGAAGTTGCTCGTGAAGTACAGAGAGTTCTTCAGAGATATAAAGATTTGCAAGATATTATTGCAATCTTAGGTATGGAAGAATTGTCTGAAGCTGATAAAGAACTTGTGGCTCGTGCTCGTAAAATTCAGAAATTTCTTTCTCAACCATTTTTCGTTGCGGAACAATTCACTGGAAGTAAGGGACAATATGTTCCACTTACAGAAACGATTAGGTCATTTAAAGAAATCCTTGAAGGTAAGCATGATGATAAATCAGAAGGAGATTTTTATATGAAGGGTGCACTTTAATTATGGCAAAACAAATTAAATTAAAAATAATAACACCAGAAAAACTTATCTTGGAAGAGATGGTAGATCAAGTGACTTTGCCTGGGACTGAAGGGGAACTCACAATTCTGCCAGAACATATACCACTCATCACAGGACTCGCCTCAGGAGATATTGTAGCGGTAATAAATGGTGAACATGTACCGATGGCTGTCGTCGGTGGATTCGTCGAAGTTAAAAATGACGAAGAGGGGAATACCGTCGTTGCAATCTTGGCTGACTTCGCTGAGCACGTGTCAGAACTTTCAGATGAGAAGATAGCTGAAGCGAAAGCACAATCAGAAAAATTAAAAAAACAAATGGAAAATAATGAGGTTGTTGACTTTGAACACTTTGAAGCTGAACTTGAACGTTCACTAACTCGTGTGAAGATTGCCGACAAATGGCGTACTCGAAAGTATAGAAAATAAGATTTTAATAGAAAAACGTCAAAAAGCCCTTGTAAAATAGGGCTTTTTATGTTTGACAAATATGTTCGTTTGTGCTATACTACACTCATATCGTTAGGTGGTGCAATTTCGCATCGCCATTTGCAGTGGAGAATCAATGAGCCCTCGAATTTCTCAGGAAACAGTCCAGATGGAGTGTGAGGACTGTGAAGGTACTGGTATCTATCGGGGCTGTTTTGAGCCCGAGGGTACTGGTGTCGTTTGTCGCGCGTGTGATGGTAGCGGCAGGCAGACGATGACTTACACGCCGTTCATCTCGCGCAAGTTGCGTGAAGATGTTCGGAAAGTACGTCACCCTTCGTACGATGCGGAGGTTGGTAGTGGCGAAATCAGCTACCAGCAGTTTCTCGCAGGCGAAAGGCCGAAGTAGCTCGAAAGCAGGAAGTATCAGAGACCCTACGCACACGCGTCTGGGTCCCGCTTTGTTTTATGCGAAAGAATGGTATATTAAATTTATGTCAAAGCTTTACATTGTTGCGACGCCGATTGGGAATATGGGAGATATCACATATCGAGCAATTGAGACGTTGAAAAATGTTGATTTAATTTTGTGTGAAGATACTAGAGAAACGAAAAAGATTTTAAATAAATATGAAATAAATAAACCGACGATGAGCTATCCGTCCGACGATGTCGTCGGAAAAAACCATAGACAAAGTAAGTTTGCGCCGAGCCCCAAGCTCAATAAAATTTTTGAATTATTAGAAGAGGGGAAAGATTTAGCACTCGTATCAGACGCAGGTACACCGGGAATTTCAGACCCAGGAGCAATGCTTGTGTCATTAGTAAAGGAGAAGTTGCCTGATGTGCAAGTTATTCCGACTCCAGGGGCTTCAGCTGTTATCGCTGCACTTTCTGCATCAGGATTACCTACACACGAATTTACTTTTCTTGGATTTTTACCACACAAGAAGGGAAGAGAGACATTGTTTAAAGAAATTGCGAATGCGGAACGCACAATGGTTTTTTATGAATCCCCTCACAGAATTTTAAAAACTTTAGAATCTTTAAATAAATTTTGTCCTAATAAAAAAGTCTGTCTTGCCAGAGAGCTTACAAAAATTTATGAAGAATTTAAAACAGGTTCACCGTTTGAGCTTTTAGAATATCTCACAAAAAATCCAGTAAAACAAAAAGGGGAATTTACGGTAATTGTATCTTAAATAGGAAAACCCGCCTTGAATGCACAAGGAGAATTTTCCCCTATGCTTGGCGGGTGATCATTGTCGTTACCTCCGGAGGTATTCATTCCTCTTCTTTTGGTGCGAAGACCTGGTAGCAGACCATACCTTCTATTTGGAACATTTTCGTACTACTTTGTTTTGGTGTGCCGACTGCGAACATTCGGCCAACACCCAGAATCAGATTACTTGCCTTAGTGAAAGCCTCTTTTTCACTATCGGCGTGAATCTCGACCGGTTTTTCCGTACTGCTACCGCGTCGAAGGAATAAGAACAACATAGAACCTCCATGTGAGGGGGGAGCCATCTAAATAAAGCATAGACCTTAAAAATCTTTTGGTCAATAATTGGTGGACAGAACGATACCCATTAAAATATTAAACTATTCAATATTCATGTCAAATTTTTTATTTTAAATTATGTTTGAGGCAAGTTATGATAGACCAATCAAATTTTCCTTTTTCTGCTAAGTATTTAATTTTATCTAAAGCCCAAATAGCATCATCTAAAACTTCATCACATGCGGTGTATAACATTTTTGCTTCTTTGGCTAATTTATTATAAGCGTATCTTCCTGTATAAAATTCTTTTGGCATCTTTTCCCAGCCATTCATTTTGTAATAACAATTTACAATTTCGTGTACTGGATTTACAGCTTCTTTGTGTTTTTTTAGGTTTGCCAAATAGCCCTTAAATGGATTTTCGAGTTCATCTTTCATACTTTTATTCTAACATAAATATGCTATATTACTTTTGTATGGGAATTTTTTCACGTAAATTAGGCATAGATTTAGGTACAGCGAATACTCTAGTTTTTGTCCCCGGAAAAGGGGTGGTTTTAAATGAACCATCAGTGGTGGCTGTGTCTGAACAAGATAATAAAATTCTAGCCATTGGTTTTGAGGCAAAAGATATGATCGGTAAAACCCCTGACTCTATCATCACCTATTGTCCAATGAAAGATGGAGTGATAGCGGACTATAGAGTGACTGAGGCAATGCTTCGTTATTTTATAAATAAAGCCATGGGGAAATTTAATTTTTTCAAACCAGATGTGATGATTTCTGTTCCAGCTGGTGTCACTTCCACAGAGCGTAGAGCCGTGGTAGAGGCGGCGATACGCGCTGGCGCAAAAAATGCATATGTGGTGAAAGAACCGATTTTGGCAGCTATTGGTGCAGGAATACCAATTTATGAATCACGCGGACATATGGTAGTGGATATTGGGGGAGGAACGACAGATGTGGCGGTGATATCTCTCGGTGGTATCGTCTCTTCTACTTCGGTCAAATGTGCTGGAAATAAAATAGATCAAGCCATAGCGGATTATATTAAAAAAACTTTTAATTTGGCGATAGGTGATAGAACGGCTGAAGAAGTAAAAATAAAAATTGGAGCTGCTGTGCATTTAGAAGAAGAACTTTCTGTCACCATAAAAGGCCGAGATTATATTCAGGGTTTGCCTCGAAGTGCAAAAGTTGGGACGAATGAAATAGTCAGAGCCATTGATCATGAATTGAAGCAAATTATTAAAGCTATTAAAGATGTTTTACAAGAGACTCCACCAGAGCTCGCGAGTGACATTATGGATCAAGGAATTATTATGACGGGCGGATCTTCTCTTCTTCGTAATTTACCTGATTTAGTTTTTAGAAAAACTGGCGTGAAGGCAATGCTCGCAGACGATGCTTTGTTTTGTGTAGTAAAAGGCACGGGTATTGCCTTAGACCATTTAGATGTATATAAAAGAACAGTTTTAAGTAAGAAGTAATTAATAAGGCGATAGGCACTAGGCTCTAGGAAATTAGCTAAAGCCTAAAGCCTAAAGCCTAAAGCCTATGATTTTAAAACACTTAGACAAAAACAATTTACATCATGCGTATTTGATAGAAGGCATAAGAGAAGAAATTGTGCCAGAAATTTTAGATTTTATTGAGACACTAGGTATAAAAACTACAGGCAATGCTGATTTTTCTTATATTACTCTTGATTCTTTTAAGATTGAAAATGCCCGAGAGCTGAAAGCTTTTAGTGTAGAGAAGGGAATGACCACGAGTAAAAGAATTTTTCTCATTTCTGCCAATAATTTTTTGTTAGAAGCACAAAATACACTTTTAAAAATGTTTGAAGAGCCAATAGAGAATACACATTTTTTTCTTATTGTGCCCGACGCCAGTGCTCTCTTAAAAACTTTTGTTTCTAGATTTTATTTAATTTCAACTAAACAAAATGAAGGAGAGAATTTAAAAGAAGTAGAAAATTTTATATCAATGCCACTACAAAAGAGAATTGATTTTATAAAAGAATTACTCATAGAAGAAGATGCAGAAGATGAAAATGGAGAAGAAATTGTTGTTTTAAATTCTCCGCGTTCGAAAGCCCTCAGATTTCTGAATCAACTGGAAGGTGTTTTATATAAAAATTACTTGGAAAATTTTGAACGGGGAAGGTTCCAATCGAAGATTGGAGGAATCCGAAAAAATTTTCCAAGTAATTGCTTTATGCACTTTTTTAAAGTTCGTCAATTTCTTCGTCAGCCAGGCTCAAGTGCAAAGAATTTAATGGAATCCGTGGCAATAATCGTGCCAAATTTTAAAAATTAGTTTAATATGCTATAATTGTAATTAATTAATATGCAATATAATTTTTCTAATTTTAAAACTGATTTAAAGAAAGTTGAGGAATTTTTGGGTAAAGAATATAGAGAACTCAACGTTGGTCGTGCTTCGCCAATGGTGCTCGACGGTGTGTCTGTAGAATCTTATGGTTCTTTTGTACCCATAAAAAATATTGCCTCAATTTCCATTGAAGATCCCAAAACACTTCGTATCGCGCCCTGGGACAAGAATCAAGTAAAAGATATCGAAAGAGCCATCCAAGCTGCAAACTTGGGTCTATCGGTAGCTACCGATGAAGCGGGTATTCGAGTAATTTTTCCCCAATTAACAACAGAAACTAGAGAAAAATTAGTAAAAGTATTACGAGAAAAACTGGAAGCATCCAGAATCACTGTACGTAAAGAACGTGAACGTATTTGGGGTGATGTGCAAACCTTGGAAAAAGAGGGGAAAATGACTGAAGATGAAAGGTTTCGAGCGAAAGATGAATTGCAAAAAATTATCGAGGAAGCGAATAATAATCTTGAAACTACTTTTGAGAAAAAGCAGACAGAGGTGATGGGATAATATGAGTGTAATTATTTTTTTTATAATATTGTTAGTGTTGGTACTGGTTCATGAATTTGGGCATTTTTTTACTGCAAAGAAATTTGGCATCAGAGTAGATGAATTTGGTTTTGGCTTTCCACCCAAATTATTTGGCAAGAAATATGGAGAAACAGAATACAGTCTCAATTTATTACCACTTGGTGGCTTTGTAAAAATATTTGGAGAAAATCCCGATGACGAAAATACCAATGGACCAGATTCGAGCCGAAGCTTTGTAAATAAACCACGTTGGCAACAAGCTATAGTTTTATTTGCAGGAGTCTTTGCTAATTTTATACTTGCCTGGTTTTTATTTTCTTTTGGTTTTATGTCTGGATTGCCAACTTCTGTCGGCAGTGAAACGAAAGGTTATGAATTACAGAATGTATATACAGTGATTGTTTCTGTCGCCCCAGATTCTCCTGCATTTTTAGCAGGTCTTAAGTCTGGAGATAAAATAATTTCTATAAAAAATGACCAAAGCTCCACTACCTTTATCAGTGCAGAAACAGTAAAATCTTTTATTGTATCGAGTCCCGAAAAAGAAATAGAAATTGGTTACATTCGAGGAAAAAATGATAATAATATAAATTTAATAAAAGTAAAACCTACTTATAAAGAGGCGGGGAAAGATCCAATAATAGGTATAAATATGGATCAAATAGGTACGGCTAAATTGCCCGTTTTACTCGCTTTTAAAGAAGGAATGAAGTTAACCCTATATGTCACAAAAGGCACGGCTATGGGGCTTTTTGGGCTTATTTATGATGGTATTCGGGGTCAAGGTAGCCTAGCATCTGTAACTGGACCCGTTGGTTTGGTAGGTATAGTAGGAGAGGCCTATGATTTTGGTTTTTCTTATTTGATGTCTTTCACGGCTTTAATTTCAGTTAATTTGGCAATTATAAATTTATTTCCATTTCCAGCGCTTGATGGTGGACGACTTTTCTTTTTACTGATAGAAAAAATAAAAGGTTCACGTATCAATCCCAAAGTTTTTAATATTGCCAATATGATTGGTTTCGGAATTTTAATATTGCTTATGGTTTTTGTCACTTATCATGATATTGTTAAACTTTTCTAATCTCTAATTCGCGCGAATAAGCGAATAGTTAATTTTTATGAAAAAAATAAAATTACTTCATGAAATTAGGGCTGTAAAAAATAAAAAAGAACTTACTAATATTATAAAAGCACAAAGAATTAGTGAGAAAGTACTACGATATATTGTAGTAAAATTAAAAACAGGAATTACAGAAATAGAAGTTGCAAATCTAATTAAAAAATCTTTTATAAAATTTGGTGCACCAATTTTATCTTTTTCACCGATTGTCGCTTTTGGTAAAAACACAGCCAATATTCACCACGAACCAGGTAAAACAAAATTAAAAAAGGGAGATATAATAATGCTTGATTTCGGTTGCACAATAAACCATTATTGTTCTGATATGACTCGAATATATTTCTGGGGTGAGCCCAATGCAAGACAGAAAAAAGTTTACCTTGATGTACTGGAAGCTCAGAATCGTGCAATTAAAAAATTAGAGAAAGGGGAGAAGAGGTGTTGGATAATAGATAAAGTTGCTCGAGATTTTTTAACCAAAAAACCCGCCCGACTGAACAGTCGTTCGGGCGGGTATAAAAATAATTTTCAACACGGGCTTGGGCATGGAGTCGGCACTGTTATTCACGAATGGCCAAATTTTAAAATAAAAAGTGAAGATACATTACCCGTCGGATGTGTAATGACCGTTGAGCCTGGGATTTATTTGAAAGGTTTTGGTGGAGTGCGAATAGAAGATATGGTTTTAATTACCAAGAATGGCTGTGTCAATTTAACCCATTTTCCCAAAGACCTTAAAAGTGCTATATTGAAAATACAATGAAAAAGAAGTTAAAAATTGGAGTAATTTTTGGCGGTAAATCTACAGAACATGAGGTTTCCTTACAGTCAGCTCGTAATGTTATAAATTTACTCGATAAGACAAAATACGATATAGTACCCATCGGAATTAATAAAAAAGGTAAATGGATGCTTCAAAATAGGGCGAACTATTTGCTGAACGAAAATAATCCTAAATTAATAGGACTCAATAAATCTAATAAAGAAATTGTCCTATCGGCTGAAAATTTTGGTGCTTTGACTGATATTTCTAGTGGTCAATCTTATGAGAAAATTGATGTTGCTTTTCCTGTACTCCATGGACCTTTTGGTGAGGACGGAAGCATTCAGGGTCTTTTGAAAATTGCCGGTATCCCTTTTGTTGGCGCTTCTATTTTAGGCTCGGCGGTTGGCATGGATAAAGATGTAATGAAAAGATTATTACGAGATGCTGGTATTCCTATAGCAAAATTTATTGCTTGTAAAAAGGGAGACTTGCCAACTTTTCTTGAAGTTAAAAAAATACTTAATTTACCATTTTTTATAAAACCAGCCAACACCGGTTCTTCGGTTGGTGTGAGTAAAGTAAAAAATAGTGAAGGTTTTAAGGAAGCAGTAGATTTAGCTTTTAAATTTGACACTAAAATTATTATTGAAGAGGCAATAAAAGGCCGTGAGATAGAGTGCGGAGTTATCGGTAATGATAATCCTATTGTTTCTGTTCCAGGTGAGATAATTCCCAGACATGAATTTTATTCTTATGAAGCTAAATATATAGACGAAGAGGGCGCTACATATAAAATTCCAGCCAAACTTCCTAAAAACATTATTAAAAAAGTTCAAAAATTAGCCCTTGAAACTTTTAAAGTGCTTTCTTGCGAAGGTATGGGACGAGTCGATTTTTTTTTAAAAGACAACGGGGAGGTATTGGTAAATGAAATAAATACAATTCCCGGTCCTGTTATGTTCCGTAGACTCTGGGAAGAAAGCGGAATACCTTTCACCAAAATTCTAGATAAATTAATCTATCTGGCCATCAAGCGTTTCAATAAAGAAAAGAAACTCAAAACTTCTATTTAAAATTAAATTGAAATCATTTTTATAATGTGTTATCCTTTTTAAGGATTTTCGTACGAGTCTCGGCACATATGCTCGAGAACGTTCGGGGACAGCACGTTTTGGAGGAAGAACAGATGCGCCACAAGACTGCGCCTCGGGTGACACCGGACCCGAGCAAGATGAGGGATCCAGGAGAGACTCCCCGAGGCCAAGAGGGCATATCGGTGGTCTCATGTCCCTCCTCGAGCGATTCATCAATCGGCACTCGAGACGACAAGGACAACCGTCAGCTCTGTCTTCCGGGTTGATCTAACGAGGTGCATTCCCGGTCGCGTAGCAATACTGCACGCGACCGGGAGCCCTCAGTTTTAATTGCTTTTTATGAATTTTTATACTAATATACACATATGTCACAAGATAGACTTATAAAACTTGCTTGCGGTACTTGCAAAAGAATCAATTACTGGTCCAGTAAGAATAAAAAAATTGTTACCAAAAAAATAGAATTAAACAAGTTCTGTAAATGGTGCAAAAAGAAGACCAAACACAAAGAGATTAAAAAATAATCTTAATATTGTGTTTGGCAAAATCCTCGTCGCAAACGGGGATTTTAAGTAGTATAATGTGCTCATGGGTCTATAGTTCAGTGGTAGAATAGCGGTCTCCAAAACCGTTGACCGAGGTTCGAATCCTCGTGGACCCGCAAGGTATTATCTTTTAATAAGATATCTTAATAAGACTGTTTTCTTTTTATTAAGTACCTTAATAGAGTGTAAATGTAATTTATATTTTTTAAATGTACTACCAGAAAACATACTAATTCCGTTAGTAAAAATATAAGGTTCTATCGTCACAAAAATTTCATCCATCATTTTGTTCCTAAGACAAAAATCGTACACTTTGCTGCCACCGATAATGGCTACTTTTTTATAATTTCTTTCCTGTAGTAATTTTTTCAAATCATATCTTTTAGGATTAAAAAAAGTAATATTTCCCTTTACTTTTGGTATATGAAACTTTGAAGTTAAAACTATTGCATCTTTCCAATTTCTTTTGCCCGCAAGTCGATAGGTATTATGTCCTACGATTACAACATCAACTTTTTTAAGAGAATTTTGATAAAATTCTGAATCTTCTTTACTTGTCCAATCAATATCAGAATTATTTTTTTTAGCTATCCGACCATCAATACTAGATGCAACATAGGCTATATATTTTATTTTCATATAATATAAACGTGTTAGAGTCTAATCAAACTCATAAATTCGTTTCTAGTACGTTCGTTTATCCTAAAAGCGCCCCTTACATCAGAAGTAGTCATTTCTCCATCTATTTTTTTGACTCCGCGCATTTCTTTACACAAATGTCTTGCTTGCATGACAAGTGCAACTCCCTTGGGTTCAACAACTTTTTCAATTTCATCAACAATATCTTTCACAAGCCGTTCCTGGATTTGCAATCTTGATGAATAATAATCAACTATTCTTGAAACTTTACTTAACCCCATAATTTTCTTATTAGGAATATAGGCAAAATAATAT
>ERZ1292625.3761-Hain-H41-01um-R1-3761-length-11920-cov-18_pt1 | contig 11920 bp, 14 predicted proteins | sample MGYA00564400_ERZ1292625 | MGnify/ENA primary metagenome ERZ1292625 (study PRJEB36523, sample SAMEA6512639) | groundwater metagenome | collected 2019-01-08 | study: AquaDiva: Metagenomics assemblies of 32 groundwater samples
CCACCGACCGCGCAAAGCAGGAAGCGATGATTGCGAAATCCGGCCAGTATGGCGTGCCGGTGATTGATGTCGATGGCAAAATCATCATCGGTTTCGACAAACGAAAACTTGACGAATACGCACAAATAACAAACTAGTCATGGACGCAAAACCGTTACCGTTCCCCACAGAACTTGAGGGCATAAGCGCTAAGACGCTTGCTATTCACCACGACAAGCTCTACGCGGGGTATATTGCGAAGCTCGCCGAAGTGACCGACAAACTGGTTGCACTTCAGAAATCCGGCTCTGCTGCGGGCAACGCGACCTACAGCGAGCTGCGGGCGCTGAAAGACGCGGAAACATTTGCGGTCAATGGAGTCTATTTGCATGAGTGGTATTTTGATGTGCTTGGCGGAGACCCTTCGGTAAGCACAGGGCAAGCTGCACCGGAACTTTCCAAGGCACTGGCTGAAAAATGGGGGAGTGTCGCCGATGGCCTGAAGTATTTCAGCGAGTGCGCCATGGCGGCGCGCGGCTGGAGCGTGTTGTGCTGGGACACGAAAGCAGGCGCTCTGAAGCACTACAACGGCGACGCACACAACCAAGGAGGCGTTTGGGGATGTCTACCTATTATCGTACTTGATGTGTATGAGCACGCGTATTTCATCGACTTCGGTTCCGACAAGAAAGCATACATCGAGGCGTTTTGGAAGAATTTTAATTGGTCCGTGGCCGAAGAGATGTATCTCAAGGCCCGCGATGTATTGTTCTAACGATCTTCTATGAAGAGACTATCTCCCGAGTGGGTGCTTCGGATAGCGGTGGCGGGTGAGTTCGTTGGGCACGGGGTGTTTGCGGTGCAAGGTAAAGCGCAGTGGATCGGGTGGATAAGCAAGCTGACAGGAGCGGGTGCCGACACTGCGGCATCGGTTCTGTTGCTTGTCGGTGTCTTGGACTTGGTGGTTGCCGCACTTGTCCTCCTTCACCCGGTCAAACCGGCTCTCCTCTGGGCCGCATTCTGGGGATTTTGGACCGCACTGGTGCGGCCGCTTGTCGGCGAGCCGGTTTGGGATTTCATTGAACGCTGGGCGAATTGGGGGGCCCCGCTTGCGCTGTATCTCCTTCTGTATGGACGCACGAACCGACAGTAGCGTGCGAGAACTCAACTTCTGGCGCGATTCAAAAAAACAATGCCGCCTGCAAGGCGGTCTTGTTATTTGAATGCGTGGGCGTATGATGCGTTATCTTTGACAAAGGAGGCCAATGTGGCCGATATGCGAATTAGTGACGATGCACTGGCATATACTCTTGAGCAGATTGGCCTGGCAAAGAAGCTTGTATTCGGCGACCAGCCGTGGGAAGCCTGTCTGCTTGCCCAGGAAGTGCAGGCGGCTGACAGTTGCTCATTCGGCCAAGTGATCCTTGACCGTCTGCTTCTCATCAAGCAGCGCGATGCCGACCATGGTCTGCATCGCGCGGTGCGTAACACGCTCACAGGGGTGTATGCGCCGGTGTTCTATGAATGTCACAACACGCTTCCGCCCATGGGAAAGTCGGACTACGATGCCCTAGAGGCAACCTATGGAAACGAACCATTCATCGACTCGTTGCTTGCCGATTGCGCCGAATATGTGCGTATCAATATGCGACGGATGAACAAGCAGTGGTGCGACTGGTTCTTTACGGATTTGGAAGAACGCAATTTCACGCCCGCTGACCGCTCGTTCCTGTTGTGTTGTGCGCGTTTACTGCTGACCAAGCTTAGAGAGAAAAGCACACAGCAGAAATCCACTATCCCTCCCAGTACCCCCAAGCCCGCCAACAAACCGGAGAACAAGAACAATCCCGCTGACAAGTGGGCGAAGCTACTAGAAAGGGATCTCAAGCCGGTGACGGATACCGGCGTCACATTCGCTGATGTCGGCGGATGCCGACAGGCAAAAACTAGGATGAAAGGATGAAAGAACTTTCCTGGTTACTCGCCCAGCCCGATGCCGTCGCCCGATGGGGCGTGCCGGTCCCGCGTGGGATACTGCTGTATGGGCCACCCGGCACCGGTAAGACCCTGTTGGTCAAGGCGCTGGCGAAGCACACCGGTCGCATACTGTACAAGATCAAGATGTCCGACATCTTCAGTATGTGGTACAGCCAATCGGTTGAGTACTTGTCCCGAATCTTCATGCAGGCCAAGGCGGCCAAGGGTGCCATCCTGTTCCTCGATGAGGCCGACGGCGTGATTTCCTCGCGGAGTAGACAGCACAGCCACGAGGAGTCAAACCGGGTTGTCACGCAGTTTAACATCGAGATGGAGGAGATTCAGCCCGGGGATAATCTCACGGTCATACTTGCCACCAACATCAAAGAAAAACTGGATGAGGCAAGCGTGCGGGACCAGCGTATCGATCTGATGATTCATGTGCCACTGCCGGACATGGCCGAACGCGAGGAAATTCTGCGGGTGCACAAGGCTACTGCCGAATCGCGGTCCGATTATGCTGTGTTCGCATCCGACATCCAACTTTCAGCACTGGCGACCATCAGCGAGGGTCTGTCAGGGGCGGCATTGGCGCATGTCATTGAGCGGGCACTGTGGGAAAAGGCTTTGCATGACATCCGCGACGGCATCAACGAGCCGGTTTGTCACGATGACCTCCTCCGGTCGATACGCGTCCGTCTGTCCGAGCGTAAGGATGGTGAACGCCATCGCATCGGCTTCTCATCTGCCCAGCCGATGCCCAAGAGTGTACCCGAGGAGAGCGATTTGACCCCGCTCCTTGATTGAGAGGTAGACCATAGGCAAAGCCCCCTGACATCAGGGGGCCGTTTTTTCTGTACAAAAACGAACCTTATCTCCAGGATGAAAACCAAACTCTATTGTTATAAGCATTGTCGGTCAATGGAAGTCCGTAGGATAACGGCGCGAAGTAGATGAACAGCGCAAGCGTCACCAGAGAGATACCGATAACCGCTTTTCGGGTATGATGGGAGCGGTCCACAAGATACGCCAGCATGAGAATCGCCCAGATGAGCGCCGTAAAGTAATGATACAAGAACATAACGCGGCTGATGCCGATGAACGGTACGATGTTCATCAGCCATGCGCCAGTCATGATGAGCGGTGTGCGTCCCATCGTGCGGATACCGGAGAAGGCAAGCGTGAGAAACATCACCAACACCGCCACAGAAGAACCCCACCAGACGAGCGGGTTGCCGATAAGATAGATGCGGGCGGTATCTTTAACCCAATAGAATATGGGGCGTGCCATCAGTGGCCAGGTGTACCATTTACTCGAATAGGGATGCGTGGCGGTCAGACGCTGGTTTGAGCGGTACATCTCGGCGTTGAGCTCGATGGTTTTTTCTAGGAAACCCATCGGCTGTAACGAGGTGTCGGTCGCGTATCTACTGCCTTGGAGCGTGCCCTGAAAGCGTGTGCTCATAAACGCGTCACCTGCGCCGGATTTTGTCAGGAGGGCGAAGTGCGTCGTGAAGACGGCTGCATACAACAAGAGCGGCAACACCACCAACGAAGCAAATGCCGGTCCGATACTACGGACAACAACTCCATCGTGTCGCGTGTTCCAAAAACGAAGCGCCTCTAAGATGATGATAAGCCCTAAGAAGGTAATGCCTGTCCATTTGATGCTCATCGCAGCGCCACCGAGTAGGCCGGTGCAGACAAGCAAGAAAGCTTGTAGCTTGTAGCTGGTAGCTTGTAGCAAGAGACTGCGAGAGCGGAGATAACACCACAACGCGCTGAAGCCGAACAGCAGAAGAAACGGGTCCAGCAGGATCAGTCGCGATTGCACCAGTAACGCATTATCCAGCGCGACCAGAATTCCCGACAGTGCCGCGGCGGGAAGTGAAAGTTTCAGCTGTCGCGCGATGCCGAAGATGACCAGCGGAAGCAGTGCGCCTGCCAACATCGGCAGGAACCGAAGCGCCATGTACAAATTGTCCAGGTACACCTCTCCGATGTTGGCGAACGAGAATCCCGGCTTGAAGTCCCACAGCCATCCCCACGCAGCCAACACGAGCTTACCCAGCGGGGGGTGAATGTCGAAATAGTATTCGTGGGTGAAGTACGCGCTGATAAATTTTCCGAAGTGGACTTCGTCGAATACAGCGCTGTTGGGATGGCCGAACCACGCCGCGTGTGTGAGAACGCCGAGAACAACAAGCGTGATGACTATTGACTTTTTCGAGAAAATAGCGTATTTCATAGAGGCAGTTCTTTCCATCCTAACATACGCAGGAGGTGTATGCATGTTGGTAGCGCTCGGTGCCATCATGGCAGTTTCCGGACCGTTCCAGCTAAAGATGAGTACTACGCGGGGTGACTATTTCGTACTAACGGATGCACCGACATTGTCGGTTGATCCGAGGGCTTGCGAGTATTTCTTGGAGGAGATTGAGAAGAAGCTGGGAGTTCGGGTGCCTCGGTATACCTACTACCGCGTGCGGACTCCGCAGGATGTCGCAGTATTCACACTGGAGTACGCTGATGGCGTTGCACGGTGGCGGAGCGGTGAAGTGTGGTCAGTGGAGCCGTGCCATCGTCATGAGATGGTTCACCTTGCGAGCCACCGGCTCGGACATCCCGGACGGTTCTGGGACGAAGGACTCGCGATGGCGCTTGATAATAGGCTAAACGAGCGTCGTGGCCGGCGTCTTGCGCGCCATATGGGCCCGGCGTTTGGTGCCACGGTGGCAGTGTTCTCCTGGTGGGTCGGCGGAGTTCTGCAAGACGGGGAGCGCATGAACAGTTACGAGATGGCCGGTGCGTTCGTACGCCATCTCATCCGGCAATATAACATGCAGAAGATCGTCGAGTATTTCCGGGCATGCCATGTATCCGATGAGGACAGTTCTGTGTTTCATCGCGTATTTGGGCGGACCATCCAGGAAGAAGCTGAACGGTGGCTCCGCTAGCCCGCACCCAAGTATTGGTGCGGGTTTTCGTTTCTCTTTTGTATAATACAAAAGAGAAACGGGCAGAATCGTAGCGATGATATCGCGATGACGATTCTGAGTTACCTATGATATAATAACCCCATGTACGACCTCATTATCATCGGCGGCTCCGCTGCGGGAGCCAGTGCGGCAATCTATGCGGCGCGACGGGGATTGAACTTTGCGGTTATTGCAAAAGATTTTGGCGGGGAAGTGGCATTATCGGGCGATGTGGATAACTGGCTGGGCATCAAACACACAACCGGCATTGAACTGGCGCAGTCGTTTACCGACCACATGAAGAGTTACGACCCGAAACTTATCGAAGGAGCTCTCGTTTCGAAAATTGAAAAAAGGGCCGATGGCACATTCGCCGTGACCACCGATGATGACAGGGTGCACGAAGCCAAGGCCGTGCTGGTGGCCACGGGCGTGCACTCACGCGAATTAGGGGTGCTGGGCGAAAAAGAATACCGGCTCAAAGGCGTCAGCTACTGCACGGTGTGCGACGGGCCGGTGTTTAAAGGTAAGAAGACGGTCACTATCGGCGGCGGCAATTCTGCATTGGAATCGGCGCTCATGCTGTCGGACATTGCAACGCATGTGACGGTCATCAACAAAAACATGCAATTCAAGGGAGAAAAAGTACTCGTGGATAAATTGCTCACAAAAGCGAATGTGGACATTGTGTACGAAGCGATGACAACCGAGATCATGGGCGACGGCGTATTTGCCAAAGGAGTGAAATACAAAACAAAGGATGGTGTCGAACATGAAATTGCGATGGACGGTGCGTTTGTGCATATCGGACAGATACCCAATACGCAGATGTTGTCCACGGACACCGAAAAAGATTCGGCCGGCTATATCAAAATCGGACTTGATGGTGCCACCTCGGTGCCCGGCCTGTTTGCCGCGGGCGATGTCACGCACAGCGCGCACAAGCAAATCATCATTGCCGCCGGCCAAGGTGCGGCCGCATGTCTCTCGGTGGTACAATATCTTAATCGATTAACATCATGATCTACCTCGCAACTGACCACCGTGGGTTTGAACTGAAAGAGAAGATTAAGGCGTGGCTCACCGAGTGGGGGCTTGAGTATGTCGATTGTGGAGCGATGAGTTATGTGGTGACTGATGATTATCCTGACTACATCGCCATCGCCGCCGAGAAGGTGGCACAGGACCCCGTGGGCAATCGCGCTATCATTCTGGGTGGGAACGGACAGGGGGAGGCGATTGTCGCAAACCGACGCCGTGGTGTGCGGGCCGTTGTATATTATGGAGGCCCGAGAGAAATGCTCATGATGACGCGTGAACACGATGCGTCCAATATTCTTTCGCTGGGCGCATCGTTCGTGGGTGATGAGGTCAAAGAGATGATTAAGCTGTGGCTGGACACGCCGTTTTCCGGCGATGAGCGGCATGTTCGCCGCATCGCAAAAATCGACCCGCAGTAAGTCATGAGCGGGGCTGCGCTTCGCTTGCCCCCTTCCTGTGTCACTCACGACAAACGGCTCACCAGATGAGCCGTTCTGTTCGTTCCTACCTCCCCCAAGCCCGCCCCGTACTTGCTCAGGATATTCGCTGCGTGCGGCGGCGGGGTTGAAGCCGAGTCGTGTGATATACTAGAACATATGGTGGATATTATTCCGGCGGTACTGACGGAGAGCGAAGAGGAACTGGTGCGCCTGGTGCACATAATGGAACGGGCGGGGGTGAAGCGCGCGCATCTGGACATCTGCGACGGCATCTTCGTGCCGACCCGCACCATCAAAGGATACGAACAACTGGCGCGCCTGCAAACGGATATCATATTTGATGTCCACCTGATGGTGCGCAATCCCGAAGAACAATGTGGATATTGGTGCGCCGTGAAAAGCGCTGATCGGTTTCTCGTTCATGTGGAAACGGTGAAAGCATTTGCGACGCTTGCCAGTCATGCCAAGCAATGCGGCAAAACAATCGGCGTTGCCATTAACCCCGAGACGCCGATGGAGCGGCTGAAAGCGGCCAAGGGTGCAACGAATCTGGTGCAGTTCATGACGGTGCATCCTGGCCGGCAGGGCAGACCCTTCGTCCCCGAAGTGCTCGAGAAGGTTGCCATGCTTCATGCGGCGCATCCGGACATCACCATCATGCTCGACGGCGGCATCTCGCCGCAGAACGCGCACGCATGCGTGGCGGCGGGTGCGAGCGCGCTGGTGAGCGGCAGTTATGTGGTCCGCTCGTCAGATATGCGCCGCGCCATCGAAGAGTTGCAAGTCGCTGTGATACAATAGGTAGTAGATGTACGATATTGTTTCAATAGGGTCGGCGACCCAGGATGTGGTGTTAAGCGCCGATGGTTTCAAAATCGTCGAGAATGCCGACTTCAATGTCGGCAAGGGGATATGCTTGCCGTTCGGCTCAAAGGTGCAGATACGCAAAATCGTGTTCACTTCCGGTGGCGGCGGCACGAACGCCGCGGTCTCGTTTGCACGCCAAGGATTCAAAACAGCCTGCATCGGCGTCATCGGCAGCGATCCCAACGGCTCGGCGATTCTCGATGAACTGCGGCGCGAGGGTGTGGACGGAAAATATTTTCAGATCCACCACGACGACATCACCGCGTACTCGGTGATTTTGGTGGCGGATGCGGGTGAGCGTACCATCTTGTCATACAAAGGAGAGGGGATTCATTGGGACGCAGATGTGATTCCCTGGGAGAGTCTGCAGACCAAGTGGTTCTATGTGAACTCACTGGGCGGCCACATCGATATGCTTGAGCGCATCGTGAAATGCGCCGAAGAACAGGGCGCACATCTCGCAACGAATCCCGGCCCGAAAGAAATAGAACTTGGATTGGAGCGACTCGCGCCGCTGTGGAAGCACTTTGATATTATCGGTATGAACCAGGAAGAAGCATCCATGCTGACTGGCATCGCATACGACAAGCCGGACGAAATTTTTAAAGCGATGGATAAAGCGGTCGGCGGTATTTTTATCATGACAAAAGGTCAGGAAGGCGTGCTGGTGTCCGACGGACGCAATCTCTACAACGCGGGTATTCCCAATAAAGAAGTCGTCGAGCGAACGGGTTCGGGCGACGCATTCCATTCGGCGTTTCTGGCGGAGTTCATCCGGAGCGGGAGTATTGAAAAGGCAGTCCAGTTGGGGACGGCCAATGCCACCTCGGTGGTGATGCACTACGGTGCGAAAGAGGGAATTCTGCGCAACGGCGACATCGGCCAATGGCCGCTGGTGCAAGTGCAGAAGCGGGTGCTATAAAAAGCTTACCCCCAGGAATCTGGGGGTATGATAGGGACGAACTCGTGTAATCTCGCCGGCCCATCGCGACGCCGGGTCACCGATTACACGGCCTCTTGCGGAGGACTGCAAGCATCTTCGGCGGCGGGCGTACCCCGCCTAACTACCTTCACTTGCTCTCCCTGGTACGAGTATCGGGGGTTAGGCGCCGAACGCGGAGCTTTCACTCACGCACTCTAGGCGAGGAGGATCCCCGTGCACTCGTGGGCGTTGCAGCTGGTAAAAAAGAACTGAATGATTGCGGGTGATAGGATCGGCTCGCACGGCTACCGTCATTGCCTTCGTGCGTCAACGCGACGCATCGGGAGCCGACCCCATCACCTTAATGATAGCACGAGCAGAAAAGAAAGTCAACAGCTCCAAAACCCATGAAAATGGGCAAAATAAAGGACCCCCGAGAGGTCCTCGGTCTCCCATCTCGTGGTGGGAGAGCTATTCGAGTATTTCTCGGGGGTCATACTACTAGGGAATCACTTCCCGTTCGCTGCTCCGTTCGTGACGGAGCTGTAGTGCCGTCAGCCTCGACCCGGCTCGCATGTCCTGGCTGGGACGCGGTCATCGCACAGGCCTATCTGACGAGCTTGTTAACGGTAGGTTGTGGTTGGTTCAACCTGGCGTGCCACCAGCAGCCATATCTATCGAAACCTCTGCCGTGGTAATTGCCGGTCCCGCCGGCTCGGCCTTGCCCCAGAATGCGGGCCAACCCGTATTCGAAGCGTGGACTTCCAGTATAGCAGGTTGGAGCATATTGTCAAGCGCCCATCTCATCGGGGCTGAAATATGCCGAGATTATACACAGATTGCGGCTCGCATGGGGAGGTAATACGATACAATAGAGGGATGAAAGATTCCTACAACAAACTGGCTCATTTGTTGCGCACGCAACCCGCGGTGCTCATGGAACTTGAGCGGAAAATGAACTCCATCAGCGGGCAGGAGGGTGTGTTCGAAGATATCATCCGTCAGAATGACATTACGGTTGACCGGACACTTGAGGGGCTTGGACTTACACGGAAGGATGACAAAAAAACCGTCCGTTCAGCGCTCATGGAGCGTCTTGCGCACCTGGACCAGCACCTCTGGGAGTTGCTTGGTAAACCCGATTTCAGTAAACCCGCAGAGGCGTGCGCGAAGCTGTGTGCCGTCGTCGGAAAGGTGTTCACGCCGCCGAAGGGATTATTCATCAAGCGCGAGTTGGGCATCGAGATGCTGGAGAAGTACCCGCCGCACAACCTTTTAGAACATTTCGGATACGCAACGGTCCGCGATTTGATTGACAAAGAGGGGTTCTCATCGGTCATGGCATCGTTGCGATTCACGCAGTCGGAATCGTGGATGCACCAACTGTTCGATGTTGCGTACAGCAGTCTTGGTCCCGATGATTTTGAAGAACGGGAAGTGGAGCACCTCGTGTTGGATTCAAAATGGCTCGGGGTTGCGGAAAAGTTCATGAGTAAGAAGTACCATAATGTCTCGCATCTCAAGGAATTCGGTATTATTTTCATTATTCCGTTGATGAGCGACGGTGCGGGAGAAACGCTGCGCCTGTTCACGCTTATTCTGCATTATCTTCACGAGGTGCCATTCTATGCATCGCTGTTCCGGCGGCATCTCCACGACAAAGACTTCCCGCACATCTTCAAGAGTCTGCTCCGTGGCGATGTACCGGCACAGCCGGCGCCCAATCACGGCCGCATCACCTGGCGTGTCGTTCAGCGGTATCTTGCTAAAGATAACGCGGATGATTTCCGGCTTTTTGAGCCCCATGTGAATCCCGAAGCCGACCACTGGTGGCGTGCGGAAGAAGACCTCGGCCGCCTGTCGCGCATTCTCGGTCAGGACGGACACGGTCATTTGTCGCTGGGGTGGTGGACCGGTTTGGACTTCGTCGGTGAATTGTTCACCGACGCGAAAACCGGTAAGGAAGAGCCGGTCAGCTTTGACCTTATCGACCAGCTCATGTCGCTTGTGCGGGGTCCCGATTCGCAGTACTTGTATCATCAACAGGAGGCGCTGTGGAATAAGATTTTTGTGGAATACATGGGCCGCGAGACAATGCAGCAGCTTATCGAGGAGAATCTGATGTCCGGTTTCATTCTTCTCAAGTGACGCTCCAAGATTATTTCGCGAATGCTCGCAAGGCAGGATATGCCATCGGTCACTTCAATTTCGCGACCGCCGATGTGTTGCGTGCGATTGTGGAAGGCGCGCGCGCGGGCGGTGCACCGTGCGTGATGGTGGGCGCAAGCGAGGGGGAATCGGCGTTTCTGGGCCTCACGACAACCGTTGCCCTAGTTCGCGCAATCCGGGAGGCATCCGGATTCCCGGTATTTCTCAACGCAGACCATTTCAAATCGTTTGATGCGTGCAAACAAGCCATCGATGCGGGATACGATACGGTGCTGTTCGACGGCGCATCCCAACCGTATGAAGTGAATGTCATCGAAACGCAGCGGGTGTGGCAGTACGCGCAGACGAAACGGGGTGGCTACATGCTCGAAGGCGAGCTGGGGTATCTCAAGGGCAGTTCGGAGGTGCAGCAAGAAGTTGCGATAAGTCCGGAGGACTACACCCAACCGGAACAGGCCGCTGATTTTGTGAAGCGCACGGGGGTGGAACGGCTAGCGGTCGCGTTCGGGAACATCCACGGAATCGTAACGCATCAAAAAGAGGAGCTGGACATCGGACACCTGATAAAAATCGCCGAGGCCGTGCCGTCCGCGTATCTTGTGCTCCACGGCGCATCAGGACTTTCTGACGCGCAGGTCAAAGCCGCCATCGCCGCCGGCATCACGAATGTGCATTTCAACACCGAATTGCGCGTTGCGTATCAGCACGCGCTCAAAGACGAACTCGCCTCCGAACCCGACCAGACAACACCGTACAAACTTCTTGCTCCCGCAGTTGCCGTAGTGCGCGAACTGGTTGAGCAGAAGACCCGTCTATTTATGGGGCGCTGATCTATGCGATTTTTTATCAAGATCATTTTCTATGGAGGCATCATCGTGGGAGGGTCGGTACTGGCCATTGACCGCGTCCCATGGCTGAAAGCGAACATTCTTGAAGTCGTGAACCCGCGGATAGAGGAGGGTAAGCTCGTGCAGCAGCTCCGCGAAAATTTAGTGAAGTTGGATTCTGTGGTGTCCGGCGGCGCTGCAACGAGCGGAGACGCCACTTCTGCTCTCCAAACGAAGAAGCTCGTCAAAGAATCGCAGGGCCTCCTCCAGCAAATCGCCGACATCAATGACTCACGCGACAGCGCGACCGCCGGCATAATCACAAAAGCGGTGGATGTGCTCATCGGTGCGGTCGCATCTCCCGCTGTCACAGCATCCCTTCCGGCAACCGCTTCAACGCCGGCTCCCACGCCGTGCAGATAACCTCCCTGCTTGTCCACTGTTGACATCCCACACGGGGAGAGTACACCTAGGGGCAGTGTAATAAAAACCGAGCGTAAACGCTTTGGCGCCGGAATCTGTTCCTGCTCCACGGAAGTTCGCCGGATATTTTTCATGTTCAGCAGGACCCCCCCCTCGTATCGTGTTCATAAAGTAGTACTCGCTAGTTTTATCGCCGCCACATTCATCATGAGCGGTTTTTTTGTACCGAATGCGAATGCGGCGATTACATCCATCACACTAAATGATCCCACCGGCGGAGAGATGTGGCGCGGTACA
>ERZ1292625.3762-Hain-H41-01um-R1-3762-length-11918-cov-7_pt1 | contig 11918 bp, 14 predicted proteins | sample MGYA00564400_ERZ1292625 | MGnify/ENA primary metagenome ERZ1292625 (study PRJEB36523, sample SAMEA6512639) | groundwater metagenome | collected 2019-01-08 | study: AquaDiva: Metagenomics assemblies of 32 groundwater samples
TTTCCTATCGGCGGAGAAACAGAAATGGTGCTTGATAAAGAAGTAATGCTAAAAATAGCTAAGCACTAGGTCTATTGCCAAAGTAAAAAAGTTGTGATATAAATAAGCTATATGGATAAATTTCAAAAAGGCGGTTTTCGACAGGGAGGCGGCAATTCTGGTGGAAACCCAAGATTTGGTAATAAGTTTGGAGGTGGGTGGGACAGAGGCAACAGGCCCGGAGGGCGTATGGAGCTTTTTCCAGCCGTGTGCTCTGAGTGCAGAAAGAATTGTGAAGTTCCTTTCCGTCCTACAGGAGATAAGCCGGTTTACTGTCGAGACTGTTTTGGTAAACAACCGCATGTGCCGGGAAGGAATTCTAACGGAAGTGATCGTCCGAGAGAAGATTTTCGAAGAGATGTTCAACCACAGCGCGAATATCAGCCCGAACCAGCGAGAGTGCCAAGTGGGGGTGCCATTGATGCGCTTAGGCGACAGATTGCGTCGCTTGAAGTAAAAGTTAATCGTGTTCTTGAGCTTTTGAGTCAAAAGGCGGCGGCTTCAGATTTGAGGGCCACTATTATAGAAGAAGCTCCCAAAGTAACAAAAGAGACAAAGATAAAAACCACTGCTCGTAAAGCCGGGAAGAAGACTAAGAAATAGTCTCTTTTTGTAGAATCATAGAAGTCCTGGAACACGTTGTGTTCCAGGACTTCTTAGGTTGTTGTTGGATGCAAAGAAAGAAAACGATGACGGCCGTTATCGATCAATACAAGCCAGACGTTCAGGTTACATCATAAAAGTTAATTAACGTCAAGATTATTGACATTATTCAACATTTCTATTATCCTGTAGCCGGTTCTTTGTCATATGTTTTTATAAAATAACGGTTAGTACTACTGATTTAACTGGACAAACAGCAAGGAGAAAGGAGGCTCGAATGTGGTAGGCGCTCTATCGATCGTGGCCAAGGTTCTGAAGGTTGTTCCCGAGCGTAACTATGCGGTGACTCTTCCCAACCAAGAGGTTCTGGGCGTCGAGGGATCAATAACTTTCTCTCTTACCAAAGAAGTTTGGGAAGGAGAAGGTGTTCCTCGCGAAGGTCAGCTAGTGGTCTTGGAGGACATCGCACAAACGGGTAGGGGATGGCGAGCTTACAAAGCTCGCGCAGTACGACCAGAAGATCAAACCTAAGAGAAAGGAGCAAGGAGAATGAAGACGGTAGTTATCGCCGTCCTTGCGTTGGCGCTCGTTGTCGCTGTTCTCTGGGGGTCTTGGGCCTATGAGGAATCCAAGAAGCCCGTGCAGACAGTGGTTCTCAAGAGCCCGACCAACGACCTTTTTGTGGTAACTGTAAAACACAAGGAGGGGGACGACATTTTAATCCAGTGTGATGAGGATGACTTCCAGGAAGCTTTCGAGAAGTTTCGAAATTTCTTGGGGGTGGAGGTGGAACCGATTGAGGTTCCTGGTGGAGCGATGTTTTTTGCTATGCCACCTACCGAAGTGCCGGAAAAATTAGAACCGGCCAAGCGGGCGGTCATCGAAGTCTTGAAACGGCATTCGCCGCGAAGAGTCATCTTGATCGCTCATCCCGACTGTCTTCTCTACGACGTGGTTGGGGCTTGGGAGAATCAGGCCGAAGAAGTTGAAAACCGTCAGAAGGCTGACCTCGAACGTGCTAGGGACGTGATTCGGACTTGGTTTCCAAAAACCAGGTCCATCGAGATCTACTACGCCGGAAAGCGTGGTGACACGCTCGCCTTCAACCCCCTGCCGGACTTAACCATAACGCAGGAGGTGACTCATGATTGACTGGGCTGGTAATTTGCTCTCACAGGGAATGTCATTACTCGTGTTTGCCGCCTTAGCGATATTGGGAGCGGTTGTCTCAATCGTTTCCATGATCTTTGGAGGCGACCACGACACTGACCACGACTTCGATCATGATGTTGGTCATGGCGGAGACGGTCATCATGGCGATCACGGAGATCACGATAGCGGCATGGGTTTAGGTGGCTGGCTTCTTTATCCCGTCATGTCCGTTCGAGGGATGTCGCTTCTAGCGACGGGATTTGGAGCCTTGGGTTTCATTACCTATTACATGACCCAGAAACTCCTTTTCTCATGTGGTGTAGGTACTCTCTCGGGTTGGATTTTTGCCCTTATCGGCTTCGTGCTGATCCGGGCGTTCAAGAAGCAACAATCGAACTCATTGGTTTTCAACGAGACCTTGATTGGCAGGGAAGCAATGGTTACCACCTCTATTCCGGGAAACGGGATGGGCGAGGTGACGTTTGTGATTCCTGGCCAAGGTCAGTTCACTCGTACGGCTACTTCAAACAAAGTAATTCGAAGCGGCCGGCCGGTGAAGATTATCCGAACCTTCGGCTCCAACGTGGAAGTCGAGGAACTCTAACTCGAGGTGGCCCCCAGAAAGGCCAGAGAAAGGAGCAAGTAGTGTCAACTATATTAGGGGGATTATTCATCCCCGTCATGATCATCGCTGTCGGTATTGCGTTTTTGTCCGTGGCCATGATGGTTGCGCGGAACTACAAGAAATGTCCGCCCAACCAAGCCATGATTCTAACTGGTCGCAAGCGTAAGGTCTCGGACGGTCAGAGTGGAACTGTTGAACAAGGTTTCCGAACAGTCGTTGGTGGCGCGGCGCTCAGAATGCCGCTCCTTGAACGCATCGATTACATGTCCCTTTCTGTTTTTCAGTCGGAGTTCAGCGTACAGAAAACTCCGAACGTCGATGGTGTGGCTGTGAACGTTGATGCGGTAGCAAACCTCCGCATTTCCTCTCAGCCCAACATCTTGGCGATCGCTGTCAGTCAACTCTTGGGTAAGACACCCGAAGAGATCGAGATAATTTGCAAGAACACCCTCGAAGCGCAACTGCGGCAAATCGTCGGCACTCTGACCATCGAAGATATGGTCAGAGACCGCGAGAAGATCAGTCAGCAAGTGGTCAACGTCGCGAAGCCCGAGTTGGAAAAGACTGGTATTGAGCTGGTCAACTTCAACATCAAGGGCATCAGCGATGCGCTGGGTTACATTGAGGCTCTTGGCAAGACCAAGACCGCGCAGGTCAAACGCGACGCCGAGATTGGCGAAGCCGAGGCTCAGCGTGAGTCGACAATCAAGGCTTCAACGGCCCGTCGCGAAGGAGAGGAGAAAAAGCTCGAAAACGACCAGGCTATTGAGCAGGCCAAGCGCGACCTCGAAGTGAAGAAGGCGGATTTGAAAGTCGAAGTCGACACCGCCCAAGCTAAGGCCGAACTGGCCGGAGCGCTTGCCAAGGCCGATCTACAGAAAGACCTCAAGGCCCGTGAAGCTTCCGTCGACGCCGCGAATGCTCGCGCTCGAATCGAGGTAGCTGAAGAAGAAGCCAAGTGGGCCGAGAAGAAGCTGGTTACCGAAAAGATCAGGCCAGCTGAAGCCGAGAAGCAAGCCTCTATCATCAAAGCCGAAGGCGAACAGCAAGCTTCAGTTATCAAGGCCGAAGGCGATAAGCAAGCCGCGGTCATCAAGGCCGAAGCTACGAAGGCGACAGCCGAAGCTGAAAAGTCCAGGCTACAGTTCGTGGGCGAAGGCGAAGCGCTTGCCGAAGCCGCTTTGAAGCGTGAGCTTGGTCTTGCCGAAGCCGAAGTTGTTCAGAAGAAGGGCGAAGCCGAAGGCGCGGCCATTCAGGCCAAGCTCTTGGCTGAAGCCATGGGTTTGCTGAAGAAACAGGAAGCTTTGGCTCAGATGACCCCTGCGGCCCGCACGGTCATCATTCTCGAGATGTTGCCGCAGATCATCGAACACGCTGGAGACGCTGGCGAAAAGATTTTCGCCGCGATGTTCGAGCAGGTGGGAGCCGGCTTGGCTCGCATCGATTCGGTCCACATGGTTGATCTGGGTGGAGGAAATGGCAACGGAAATGGTCCCGTGGCGAACTTTGCCATGAACATTCCAAAGATCGTTTTCGGTGCCCTGCAGCAACTCAAGGCGCTGGGCATTAATGTCGATGAGATTTTCGGCAAACTAGGCATCAACATGGACGACTTGATCGGCGTTAACTCGCCCAAATCGACAATTCATGCTCCGATCGAAGTTGCCGAACCCGTCAGTTAAGCTTGTAACCGACTGAACGTGCCCAGGGGATCACAAAGTCTCCTGGGCGCTAATTTTAGAGAAAGGAGCAAGGATGAACCCAGACCCGAATTCATCGTTCCCGGGATCACGGCGAGCGAACCCAGTTCGAACCACACTTGTTCGGCCAACATTGAAGCCAGCGCTTCGACAGGAAGCTCACGGTTCAACCGACGAACACGAAGATCCAAGTCATCCCACTTCGGTTCATAGTGAACACGAAACCAGTCACCCTGAACCGATTCATCCTATGTCGGGTGAAGATCTTGTGCAGCATGGCTACACAAGCCCGATCCCTTGGGTGAACGCGAAGGCCGATTGTCTCGTAGTTTCCTGTAGCGACCACCGGTTCGAAGACCAAACGCGCGAATTTCTAATCCACGGCTTGGGTTTCCAAAACCCGCACGTTTTGCAGTGGCCAAGTGGTGTCACTATCGCGAGCGGACTCGCGGTTCTGACCGGGTCTCTCCCAAAAGCCTTCGATCTCCTTTTCCAAAAGGCGTTGAAGGTCACTCATGCGACCAACTTGATACTCGTGGCGCACGAAGACTGTGGAGCTTACAAAGATGGTGATCTAGTCAACAGGATTGCCCGTCGCTTCACTGGAAAATCAGTTCGAGAAATCCAAATCATGCACCTTCAGGATGCGGTTATAGCGCTTCGGCCGACGCTCCGAGGTGTCACGGTGAGAGGTTTCTACGCCGACGTGATTCAGGGAAACGAAGGCGAGCACGTCAACTTCAAAGAAATATCAGTAGTACATAGTTAAAACATTCAAGCCCTCAAGAAATTGGGGGCTTTTTTTCTCTCTTGCCCCAAAGCCTAAAATTAAATAGAATCCAATTGACAGATTTTTAGTTTATTAGATGGGCCTATAGTTCAGTGGTAGAACGCCTCGTTTGCAACGAGGAGGCGGGAGTTCGATTCTCCCTTGGTCCACCGAAATTTCAAAGTACTCGCTTAAAGATTACTGGACCGAAGTGACGACCACTCATCACGCGTTCTTGTCTGATCCGGCTCATAACATCTTCTTTATGCCAGGCGGTGAGGGCGGCTACATTTTCTCCTACGAGGAGAACAACTTAACCCTCAAAAAAGCGGTGAGCCAAATCCGTTCGCGCCGCGCCATCTACATGAATGATTATTTGTACGTGGTAGGCGATGATCGAGTGGTGGTTCTAAACGAAAAGAATTGGGAAACCGTAAAAGAGCTAAAGTTTGAGTAAGTTCCCGCTAGTTGACAAAAAGCAAGTTTTGATTTAGAATCTCAAACAGTTTCTTAACTCACAATTTCTTAACTCATAACTTTTCACGGAGGGAGTACGAGTGGCAAAAAAGAAGCAAAGAAAGATCAACGCGAAACCATTTTTGGCACCACCCGGAAAACGAGTGTCAATCAAGGATTACGATCCCGGCTCCACTGGTGGCCTCACTAAGTCCGCTGCGCTGAAGATCCTTGAAGTTAATTCGCGGAGAATTGCGGAACTCCAAGAAATTCTTTATGCGGACGGTACTCGTTCCATGTTGGCGATTTTTCAAGGCATGGACGCCGCTGGCAAAGACAGCACCATCCGCCGGGTCATGGATTGCATAAATCCGATGGGGATCCAGGTCCACAGTTTCAAATCTCCCTCGGCAGAAGAATTGGCTCATGACTACATGTGGCGGTGCGTGAGGGGCCTCCCCGAGCGCGGCAAAATCGGTGTCCATAACCGCTCTTACTACGAAGAGACAGTCGTGGTTAGAGTTCATCCCGAGATTTTGAAAGCGCAGCATCTGCCCGACGATCTGAAAGACAAAGACATCTGGACTCGCCGTTTCCGGGAAATCGTCAATTTCGAAAGATATCTCACCGACAATGGCACTGTCGTTCTCAAGTTCCTCCTGAACGTTTCAAAGAAGAAGCAGGGGAGGCGCTTCCTCGAGAGAATCGACACCCCCGAAAAGCGTTGGAAGTTCTCGCTCGACGATATTGCCAAACGAGCGCTCTGGAGTGAGTATATGCGTGCCTACGAAGAGGCAATCTCCGCGACGAGCACGAAAGCCGCTCCCTGGTACATCGTTCCCTCTGACAACAAGTGGTTTACCGCCGCTTTAATCTCAACCGTCATTGTCTCTGTGCTTGAGTCAATGAAACTCAAGTACCCGACTCTTAGCGTTGGCGGCGATAAACGTCTCGCTACTGCGAAGAAGCAACTCAAGAAGTAAATAAAAAGCCGTTCAGGTACCTACCGGAACGGCTTTGTTTTTTACGTTTCTTTTCGGACGAAATCCTTAATCGTCCCATCTGCCACCCTGTATTCATCCGTCAGAAACTCTTCTTTGGTCACCCATCGGTATTTAGTGATTTTTCCACCATCCGGGTTCTTTGTGATATCAATCTCACCCGAAGAAATCTCGCAAAGGTAGGTTACACAACAAACCCAACGCTTACTGTTTGTTCCCACCGCCCAGTAGTATCCCATCGGACGAATTATTTTTATCTTGCAGGCGATCTCTTCGAGCACTTCTCTGTTTAGAGTTTCCTCCGGTGACTCTCCCGGTTCCACCCTGCCTCCTGGGAATGTCCAGATAGAGCCAATCGAAGACTTCTGTTCTAGTATTAAAAATTTTTCGCCATCGATAACTAAACCCTTTACCGAAATCCGATAATCTTCCACGACTCCTCCTTTCAAGTTACCTAATTAGTCTAGTTTATAAGTATCACCGATAAAGCCGGTGGTCAATCTTATAAAACAAAACCGCCAATATTATCGAGGCGGTTTTTTAGTCCCAAATTAATTTACAATTCGCATGAGTCGAGCACGACCTCCCCATTTCCGGTCCAGCCACCTGAAGCCGACATACCAGTCCTTACCATTCCAGCTTAGGCTAAGAACCCTTCGGTCGCCGGCTTTATCCTTGCCCACGGTCCCCGTGAAGACCAGACAGAAGGCTCGCCAGCTTGGATCGATCTTGTCCCGATTGTCGAAAAGAGTCCTGGCCAACTTCTTTCCGTGGGGTGTTCCGAGATCAGCTGCGCGAACCTCAAGCTTTTCCCCATTGATGCAATCCTCCCCGGTTTTCAAAAATGGGATTGCCTCGAGGGTGAAGTTTTTGCCATCTTGAAGCGAGGTGTCTTCAGTATCTCTCGCTACTTCCCAGCTTGGATCCAGGAGCTCTTGACCAGAACTGTCAGAAACAAGAACACTCATTGTCGACACTACTCCTCCTTTGTTAAGTTACTGTTTATCGGATGCATACTAATATTTTTAAAGATTTTTGTCAATCACACTCACTAGTTAGCCTTTCAAATACTTTTGGCATAGCATTATTAAATCATGTCCTTAGAAAAACATTTCGTCCAATTTCGAAAAAATACCGTTGGTTATAACCAACGCTTCGAATCACCATACGGCAAGAAAAAACTTATCTACGCCGACTGGACGGCGAGCGGGCGATTATACAATCCCATTGAAAAAATAATCTCGAAGAAAATCGGCCCTTTTATAGGCAATACCCACACCGAGGTCACGGTCACTGGGACCGCCATGACTAGAAGCTATCACGAGGCTCAAAAAATTATTAAACATCATGTTAATGCGAGCGAGAGTGACGTTTTAATTGCGGCTGGTTCCGGTATGACCGGTGCCGTAAATAAACTCCAAAGAATTTTAGGTTTAAAACTCCCGGAAAAACTGGCTAAATACACACGCATTCCCGTCGCCCTCCGTCCTGTGGTTTTTATCACCCACATGGAGCACCACTCTAATCAAACTTCGTGGCTAGAAACCATTTGCGACGTAGAGATTATTCCACCTGGGCGCGATGGTTTAGTGAGTTTAGATAATTTCAAACAACTTCTTAAAAAACATAAAAACCGAAAACGGAAAATCGCCGCCGTCACTGCCGCTTCAAACGTAACCGGCATCGAGCCTCCAGTTCACAAAATCGCCAAGCTCATTCACCGAAGTGGAGGGCTCTGTTTCGTTGACTATGCCTGCGCCGCGCCCTACGCGAAAATCAATATGCACCCGTGCGACCCGCAGGAAAAGTTGGACGCCATATATTTCTCGCCCCACAAATTTCTTGGCGGCCCGGGAACCCCCGGTATTCTGATCTTTGACTCAAAACTCTACTCAAACAAAGTCCCCGATCATCCTGGTGGCGGCACTGTCCTCTGGACTAACCCATGGCAAGAGCATCAATATCTCCCGGACATCGAAGCCCGAGAAGATGGCGGCACTCCGCCCTTCTTAGGCACCATTAAAACTGCTCTTGCGATTAAACTCAAGGAAAAAATGGGTGTACAAAATATTTTAGCTCGGGAAAAAGAAATTTTACAAACCCTTTTCCTCGCCATGAAGAAAACAAGAAATCTCCATATTCTAGCGGGGGAGCATGTCGATCGCCTTGGCGTGATTTCTTTCAATATTGAAGGGCTTCACTACAACTTAGTTTCAAAATTGTTAAACGACCACTTTGGCATCCAAACAAGAGGTGGTTGCGCCTGCGCTGGCACTTACGGCCACTATCTTCTAGGAATTAGTCGTGAGGCCTCCCGAAAAATTACCCGCCGACTCCGCCATGACGATCAGTCTTTGCGACCCGGTTTTGTTCGTCTTTCTATCAACCCCACAATGTCAAATCAAGAAATCTCATTCATTGCGCAAGCGCTCAAAGAAATCGCCGAAGATGGTAGAGCCTGGTCCGACGATTATAGGTACAACGCAAAAACCAATGAGTTTACCGCCCGCAAATTGAGAAGCCCGGGGCCGATAGACACGGACAAAATTTTTAGCCTCTAACTTTGACTCTCGCGGAAATTTTGCCTACTATTTCTCTAGTCACTTAAACGCTAAAAAAAGGAGGTCTTCGTGAAACAGGGTAGTGGGCAGAAGTTAGCTGAAGGGAAGACAAAGATCATTTGGGCCAACCCTAGTTCCAAAACCGAAGTTCTGATTGAGAGCAAAGACGATATTACTGCCGGTGATGGCGCGCGAAGGGATCTCATCGTAAGCAAGGGCGCTCTTTCAACTACTGTCACCTGCAACGTCTTTCGACTCCTAGGATCTAAAAACGTCCCCAACCACTTTCTTCATCGTGTCGGTTCGACAACTTTCGCCGCCCAGCGAGTTCAGATGATTCCTATTGAAATAGTCACTCGTCGCATTGCGACCGGCTCCTATTTAAAGAGGAATCCGGAAATTCCAGAAGGGACGCGTTTCAATAATCTTGTCATCGAGTTTTTCTTGAAAGACGACGCCAATCACGATCCCATGATTTTTTGGGATCAGGATAAATCCGAATACCAACTCTTTGACCCTCGTCAGTCCCTATCCGTCGGTCCCACCAGGGTTTTGCCCGAACTATTTGATAGCCCCCCCATCTTCCCGGCTGATTTTGACGAGATGGGTTTTCTCGCTAGAACCTGCTTTGTTGCCATCGAAGAGGTCTGGGAGAATCAGGGAGTCACTCTTGTTGATCTGAAAATTGAGTGTGGCCTTGGTTGCCAACCACCCTATAGCAACCATATCATTGTGGCCGATGTCATAGATAACGACTCGTGGCGCATCTGGCCCCAGGGCGACAAGGCCCAAATGAAAGACAAGCAAGTCTATCGTAACTTGGGCGACATCACCCCAGAAGCCCTAGTCGCCATTCGCGATAACTATCGATGGGTAGCGGACGCAACGGAAAAATTCCTACCAGTTTAAACAAAAAACCTTCGGTTAAGAACCGAAGGTTTTATTTTGAAAAACAATCAACTTCCACTATTCCAGAAAACACCCCATTACCACTCATTTGCTTTGGAAAGCCGGATGGTAATAGTTATCCACATTCCCCCCCCACCCCCTTTGATAAAATTAAAGGTAGGAAAACTCCACCTTCATTTTCCAAGCAATTTGGACTTTCGGGTCTTTAGTAATGAAGGCAAAGGTCGTTACGCCTAAAACTCAGTTTTCGATAGCCTTAGGCGTTTATCAAAAAATATGGTTATTCAGGACTTATCAGCAGTTATAGTTGGATCGCTCCAGAACCTTTGGTTAGGATTTTCAGGTTTCCTACCAAACTTAATTGGCGCTCTTGTCATTCTGATCATCGGTCTCATCTTCGCCGCTTTTTTTGGCACCTTGATCGAAAAGATCTTTATGGCTATCCGACTCGATACCTTCTTGGGCAAACTTGAGATCGCCCCCTATTTTGAAAGGGGAGGATTAAAGCTTAGAGGCGCCAGATTCTTGGGTCAGTTAACGTATTGGTTTATTTTAATTGGCTTTTTGCTCGCCGCCTCCGATCAGCTTAATCTCTTTGCCTTTTCTAGCTTCCTCGGTCAGGTTGTTTTCTACATCCCGAACGTTATCGTTGCGGTCTTAATCATGCTAGCCGCCGCGTTCCTTGGAAACTTCCTTAGGGGAGTGGTTAAAGCATCCGTTAAGGGCGCCCGAATGCATAGCGCCAATTTTCTTGGCTCATTGACCTGGTGGTCGGTTGTTGTCTTTGGCTTCTTGGCTTCGTTGGTTCAGCTAAACATCGCGCCAAGCATCATCAACACCGTCATCACCGGTTTCATCGCCATGCTGGCGCTCGCCGGAGGCCTAGCCTTTGGCCTGGGAGGGAGGGACTATGCGGCCCATCTTATCAGTAGGCTTCGCGAAAACACCGAAACCAAGATGTAGCTTGGAGTTCTAAGATATTCACAGTTTTACTATAGGATCGACATTGTTTCTGCTACAATTACATTACAGAAATTAAGAGCCGTTGGTTGTGAGGACCGGCGGTTTTTAATTTGCCCTGAAAATCCTAGATGGAATAAAACCGAGTCTGAATAGGGCGTTAACCATCTCAAATTTTTGGATTAAAAAAACTGCCATCGTGATGATTCACAAATGACAGTTTCCGACCAATTACCTAATATGAAGCCGTTAGACCAGCTTGATGACTTTGGTATCATCAACGAAGCTAGTGAACGATCCAATATCTAGGTAGGTAGCATTGATATCAGCGTTCGTAAGTTCGACTTTCGAACCCGGAGCGATTTTCAGAAGTATTCTTACGTGCCTACCTCTCGTTGCTTCTCCGTTAACCGCCGAGACCAATATGAATTTGTCTCCCGGTTTCAAGTCGTTGAAAAGAAGGTACATACAAAGTCTCCTTCCGGTTGAAATTAGTCGATCACAGTTTCTAATAGGTTTATACATTTTGACCACAAAAGAGTCAAGAATCCAAAAATTTGAGATGGTTAGGCAGTGCAAGATAGACCCCCTCGTTTACTTCAGGAGCGAGTATTCTACTTTGGAGAGGCTATCGGAGGCTGGTTTAGCTTGGTTCCTGTAGGGATAAACCAGCCGAGATGCAGGTGCGACAAAACCGCCGGAGTTTTGGCGACACCGGCTCTCCAAAGTAAAATACGAGCGACCCTTGACAGGTTTTTTCCATCCCCTATAATGAACTCCGGAATGATGAATGTACTAAATCTTGCACGGCAAAGCGGCTAAAGCGCCTTTTTCGGTGTGAGTAGTGGCCGCCAGAAAGCGGCTTTTTTAGTCTTAAGTCACTCCGAGATTTTTGATAATAGAATAAGAAACTTCACATCAGGTACGCATTCCTGATGGGTGAAGCATCGTGTCGCGGAGCGACACTCAAGTGGAAAATGCAAATCTCAAAATGCAAAATTTATGAAGTTATGACGCAAGTCATAACCACCAGAATTTTTAACTTTGATTTTTAAATTTTAAATTTGAGCGACGTGAAACGGCGCGATTAAAAGTCAGTATTGGGATGGTTGGTATAAGGGCAAATGGTGGATGCCTTGACTA
>ERZ1292625.2593-Hain-H41-01um-R1-2593-length-16298-cov-6_pt1 | contig 11917 bp, 7 predicted proteins | sample MGYA00564400_ERZ1292625 | MGnify/ENA primary metagenome ERZ1292625 (study PRJEB36523, sample SAMEA6512639) | groundwater metagenome | collected 2019-01-08 | study: AquaDiva: Metagenomics assemblies of 32 groundwater samples
AGGTCGCAATGAATTGAACGTTGACGGCCGTCCAGACGCAATGTCGAAACGACAATGAGGCGACGGCCGATTTTTCCAGTTGAAACACGTCCACTGCCGCTGTGGCGTCTACTGCGGACTTTGGCTTCACGACCGAACAGGCTGTCGCAGAAACGCCTTCGATCCAAGGTTGCCCGCCAAATGTGTAGAATAACAGTCCGAGGAGGATCGCAACTGCCTTCGGAAAGTGATGCAACTGAATTGCGTTCGGTCGTTGCTTCGATATCATCAACTGTTCACACATTTTTTTTGGAGAAGTTCGAGAAACAAATTTATTCCTGTACAGTCTGTAACAGATCTCATAACAAACGGAAACGAGGCTTCTGCGCACACTGCACCGCTTGAGAGGCCGAACCGCCTTCCTGATGCTCCTTTTTGCTCAGCCGTTGTGATCGTCAGTCACTGTCGTCGCGCACCGCAACACCGAGAACGAAAAGTTCAAAAAAAAACCCACACAGTGTGTAATCATTTTTGACCGATGGCGACGGAGAAGGGAAAGTAAAAAAAACATATGAGAGAGCAACACCGGTCACAAGTCAATCGAGTCGATCACAGGCGCCGGAGGTGCAGCGGGTCGATTCCCGGCCGTCCCGCCTTTCGGCGACGACGCTGTGCCCTTTCCAGCACCGTTGGGCGCGACACCAGCAAAGTCGAACCCATCGAACCGTTTGGATGCTTGATCGGACGGGTCGTTGGGCTGATCCAACCCCGTCATCGCGACACTCTCTTGCGTAAACTGCTTGTCAAAGTATTTCAAATCGTTGCCTCCGAAGTCGGGAACGAATTCGGGTTTGACCTCTTTCCGGAGTAATGCGGCGAAATCCAAATCACGGAAGAAGGGGTGCGCGCGAAATTGATCACCTTGTTGCAATCGCCTAGCCGGATCGCGTTCCAACAAGCGGCTAAGTAGGTTTTGTAAGTCCGGAGAGAAGTACTTTGGGAAAGTCAGTGCCCGGTTGAGGATCATGTCGTACATTTCGCTCACGTTTTGGCTGTAAAATGGCGGCAAGCCGGCGACCATTTCGTAAAGAAAGACACCCAGGCTCCACCAATCGACGGCTTTCGTGTGACCGCGTTTGAGAATCAACTCCGGTGCCATGTACTCCGGCGTGCCACAAAAAGTGTGGGTCACATCGGCGACGTCCTTCTTGGCTAACCCAAAGTCGGTTAAGCACACATGACCGTCCTTATCGAGGACTAAATTCTCCGGCTTCAAGTCGCGGTAGATGATGTTCTGGCTATGAATGTATTCCAGCGCGCATCCGATTTCAGCTGCGTAAAACTTCGCCCTCGACTCACTGAACCGTCCGCAACGCTGCAAGTGGAAGAAGAGTTCCCCGCCGCAGAGGAAAGTCAATACGAGCACTAAATGTTTTCTCGTCTGAAAGGCAAAGTGCAGTTTACAGACGAAAGGGTGGTCCACGGTGCGCATAATGTCTTTTTCCGCCTGGGTATGCTGCACCATGCGATTCGCGAGGATCTGCTGCTTGTCGAGGATTTTCATCGCGTAGATAGTTCCGGTGCGGCGTTCGCGCACCTTCATGACGCGGCCGAAGCTGCCGAGGCCGATGACGGTCAAGAGGTCGAAATCGTTGATCCCGACGACCCGCGAGGAGCCGCCTCCTGCGGCACTGCCATCATACACGACGTCGGTGGTCGTTTCGTCGTCCTCGTCGTCTTCTCCGACCAATCCAGTGCGAAGCCCGCCGGCGCCTCCTCCGCCTGCGCCCCCTTTTCCGCCACCGGCCGTTTTGCCAGAAAGCGCATCGGATAGTGCCTGCACCCAGCGTGTCTTTTCATCCGCTGTGTCGGCGGAGAAGATATAGCCGCGCGCCAACTTCGGTCCTACGAGGCAAAAGGCGTTGCTGTGCATCGCGGCGTCCATCACACGGGCACCCTCGAGGTCGATCAGCCGTTTGCTGCCAGCGGTGCCTTCCGTCTCGGAATAGGTTAAATTTGTTCCCCGAAGTTCAAAAAACCGCTTGAGAAATTTTTCACCGAAGACGTGTTTTTGTCCAAGTTTTTGCAAATAGCCGGACATGGTGACCTCCGTTTCCGGCGGCAAAGCGCAAGTGCGGCACACTTTGTGTTTCTCCGTCGCAGACCAATCGGCGATGACCGTTGTGAATTGGGTGCAGCTACCACAGGTCACGAAGCCGCAGCATCGGCAATGATGGCGGTTGAACTTCGCGACGGGTTTGGCGCAGCAGTAGCAATTGAGGCCCAGCTCATCCGGCTGCCAGGTCTTCACGTTGCACTGCGGGCAGTCCCAATTGCGCGGGGGTTTTGGGAAACTCGTGCGGCACTTGGGACACATGGCGCTGAATTTCACCGTCACGGAGGCGGCCGGACTCGCGGCCATTACTAATAATTTTGGTCGATCGGAGAGAAAAGAAAAGAAAGGGCCGATAACGGCAAAATGGGGAAAGAAGCCTTCGAAGTGTAGTGTTGTTGCAGAATGCCATGACGCGTAATGAACCTTTCGTTTCTCCGAACTCGCACGATGAAGTGATGAGAAGAGAATCTGTTCTGGAACCATTTTTCTTTTCTCCCTGGAATACAATTGTCTGTGCTGTGTGGCTTGGTCTCTCCCGGAGTCGTCGGGGTCAAATCTCTCTCCTTGTTACCATTGCGCGACGCGTGTGCTAACGTCTCGTCCACAGATGGGTAGTGTGCGGGGGGAGCCACATCCCTTTTTGTTTTGTGTGTGCTCCCCCCGCTCCATTTTCGCTTTCTCTTCTCTCTCTCTTTCAGGCTGTGACGTTCGTTGTGTTTTTTGTGTTTTCTCAGCGTCAAAAAAATAGCCGTCACGGTGGACTGCCTCTTCGTTTCCCCCCCTTGGCCTCTTCACCGACCGACGCTCGACTTTTTCCACTCCTTTTCTCTCTTTCTCCCTCTCCGCGCTTCTCCAACACCACATCCATCCCGCGCCAAGGTGTGCCTGTGTTCTCGAGTCCAACTAACAACTAATAACAGTGTGCCAAAAAGTTGAGAACCACACGACGGCCGACAAAAGGCGAGGAGGAAAGAAAAATTGGAAGTCACGAGAGAGCAAGAGAGAGCGTAGAGGGATTGATCAAACGCGGGCGATGCCAGAAGATGGCGATTTACTTCGCCGCGGGGTCAGCGTGACGCGCGCCGCCACGGCCACGCTCCTCACGGGGAGCCGCCGCCGCACCGCGTCCACGAGCCTCACCACGAGGCGCCGCCGGGGCTGCGCGCGGCGCGTCCGATCCGCGAGCGGCACCACGTGGGGCACCCCCTTCGGCACGTCCACGGCCCTCGCCACGGCCACGGGGCGCGGCGTCCGCAGCAGCGGCACCACGTCCACGACCTTCACCGCGGGCGGCTCCACGGGGAGCATCGGAGCCACGGGGTGCGCCGCGAGGAGCACCCTCTCCGCCGCGACCACGTCCCTCACCACGAACGCGGGGAGCGCCACCCTCACCGCGGCCACGTCCCTCTCCACGCCCACGGCCCTCACCGCGTCCACGGCCCTCACCGCGACCACGGCCTTCCGCACCACGGCCCTCACCGGCCGGGGCGGCCGTCTTGCGCGCTTCATCACGCTTCTTGCGAGCCTCAGCCAACGCGGCCTTCTGCTCGTCCGACAGCGGCGGCGGCGTCGAAACGACGTTGACGTCGTAGGCGAACGGCTTGGTGGGATCGATCGGCAGCGACGCCGAGCCGCCCTTGCACGCCTCAGGGATGGCCGCCTTGGCGTCCTTGATCGTCGCGACGCGGAACGAGACACGCGTGCCGCGGAGCAGGTTGCGGAATCCATCGACGTTGATATTGGTGTAGTGGACGAAGACGTCCGAAGGGCTTGGCTTGCTCGTCACCGGGGCCGCTTCGCCCGTGCTGCTGTCCGGAGCGATGAACCCGAACCCGCGCTTGACTTGGAAACGGGTGACGGTGCCGTTCTGCTTGGCAGAGAGGTTGAGGAGGGCCTCCGGAATGTGAGGGGGGCGGGGCTTGTGCACCTTCTCGGTGGCGGCGGGTGCGGCGGCAGCGGACATAAGAAGAGACACCGCGAGGTGAGAGATGATAGAGAGGAAGAATCTTTGCGTTGTTTTTTTTGGAGAGAAAAACAGGGGGGAAAAAAAAACACGTGTGCGACACCGGTCGACGGCGGCGACGATGCGGCCATCACAGTGCAGTGTGGGATGATGCGTGAGCAAACAAAATTGATGCAGAGCAGAGATGATTCTCTAGTTCGACTCCGGCTTTACATCTCCGAGCGCCGCAGGATCGACATGCGCAGGCGAGGGCGCGACCACCACGGCCGTCGTTGACGCTCGTCCCTTTCGACGGCGTCGTGGGCGCTTCGCCATTTTACCTTCTGATGATGGCCCTCCAGCCTCCACATCGGCGATATCAACATTATTGTTATGGCGTTCCTCCTCATCACGCCTTCCTCCTCCTCCACCTCCGCTTGCTCCTCCTTTCTGGCTGCTGCTGGAAATCGCTCCTTTTGCCGCCCGGACGCCTTGCGTGGTGGTGGTCACCTCCTGTGGTTTCTTGGCGACAGCACGCCGCCTCTTCTTTCTTTCGTTCACCTCCACGTCCACTCTTCCGGCGCCAGTTCGGTCCTCGTCGCCTCCCCCCACCGTTGTCACGCGCACGACGCCGTAGGCGAAGGGTCGAATGGGATCCATCGGGATGGAGCGCCGGTGGTGCGGCGGTGATGACGCGTCGTGATCCGCCGTAGTGCCCACTGTCACTGGCGGGAACAACGTCGCGACGGGGATGAGTGCGACGCCGGCTTCGCCTCCGCGGATCCGCGCGAGGCGGAAGCGCACTTTGTCTCCACGTTGCAGACAGCGGAAGCGACTCTCGGCGCCGGGTTCCGCCGCGATGCAGCTGTAGTGGATGTACACTTCACAAGCCGTCCTTCTCACCGGCGAATGCTTGTCACCGCTAGCATCTGCCGTAGCCGCGGCTCCACTGCCATGAAGTGCTGGTGTGGTTGTTGTTGCCTCGTCGGCCGCCTTACTTGTCGTTGTTGCGTTCGCTTCTGCCGTCGCCGCGATGATGGCTCGCTGAACCGCATCCGAAGGGTGATCAATGACCGCGAAGCCGAATCCTCGCCGTGAGTGGAATTGCGACACCGTGGCGATGACTTCCTCAGGCACGAGAAACTCGACAAACCGCTCCGGGATCAAGCCGGGGCGCGGCAACGCGGCGGCGGTCGACGTCTTTGTCGTCGTCGTCGCTTTGGAACCCGTAGTCGCAGGAGCTGCCGCGCTGGTGGTGGGGGTAGGTGAAACAACATCCCCGAGACTCACTGCGGAAAGAGCCGAAACCGTTTCCAAGCCCCGGGTCGAGTCCCTCTTCGTCATGCCCTCTTCCGTGTCGGTCTTCAAGAAGTGCCCCCTCATGCGTGGATCCACGCCAAGATCCATATCGTCGATCGCGATCCAACGTTCGTAGAGAGCAGGAGGAGCCGCCGCGGAGGAGACCGCAGAAGAAGGGGAGGACGAAACGGTGACGGCTGCCGCCGTATTAACCGAGACGAGAAGACATTTTCCTGTGGGCTTGAGCGCCTCGGTGATGGCCGCATCAGCCGACACTTTGAGCCACTCGTGGATCTCATCCACACGATCACGGACGAGTTTTTGTTCCGACTTGTCTTTCGGTAAGTAACTGACCGTGGTTGGATTGGGCACGCCATTCGGGACACCACCGACTACTCGCACGCCGCTATGAAATCCGGCTTTAAGAAACGCTTGGTTGAGCCGTTCGATCTTCGCCGGGTCGTGGCGCCAGGTGGAGCTTAAAATGACCACAGGTGGCGATCCGCCAGTGGTTTGGGCAATAATAGCCTCCGTGATGGTCTTGAAATAGGCCAAACAACTGTCATCCAGATCCCCGCCGCCAAAGGACATGGGCGACACGGGGAGCAGCACACCGTCCACGTCAAGGAAAATGACAACCGGGGCAGCTGACATGACCAAGAAGTTAACGCTCTTTAAAAAGGCCACAAAAGAAAGGGGATGTTTTCGAGCTCTGCAGATACCAATGAAGGGGCACTGAAACGACAAGCGCCGCGAAGGGTACACGTCAGTGATTGATTGCGTTTGTACGAGTCAGACACACTCGTCGAGTCTCGAGCCGATGAAAAAAAACGCGAAACGTACTAACGGACATTTGCCGCAACTGGCTCGCGCGCCTCGAAACGGATGGAAATAGGGCAAAAAGCAGCTGTTGCTGCTGCCTTCCTCGTCCCCCCCCCCCCCCTTGCGGGGATCATGTGTTTGCAATCTATGAGGCACCTATCCCGCCGCGGCTTTCCCTCATGGCCGGAGGGGGAGGTGTGTGCGCGCGACACACCTTACGTTTCGTATCCCCCCACGGGTAGTGTGCGTGTTTTTTTCACTTTTTCCTTGAGGCGTCTACCCAATCGCCACCGCTGGCACTCGCCATGAGGCTCGACGATCCTTCCGTTCCTCGTCTCGGGGACGCGGCACTACCACTGGCTTTCAGCGCGGCCGCTCTCTTGGCCGCAAGCTTCGCCTTATGCAGCTTCACCATATCATTTATCTTCGCGGCCCAGATCTGTGCATGATTGTCCGCGTCGACGAAGTGGTACACCCGGTCCAGGAACCCAGTGCCCGTGTACACGTGAAACTGCTGCGCATTATCGGCTTGCGCACACAGATCCTCTGTCCATGGAACGGTGCCTTTGATGTTGTTGCTCTCCTCTTTGACGTAAAAGAGGCGCGGGAAGTCCGTCAAAATCAAATAGCGCTCCTTCACGGACAACGCAACATAGCGCTCCTTGACGATCCTCGACGCGAATAACACCTTCTCCCCTTGGGCTAAATACTTGCCCCATCTCGCCTGATCGTGACAATCATTAAGAAACGTCACGTTGGATTTTTTCAACAATCCATCCCAATCGGTGTTCCCGAAGAATGGATGCCGTCGGATATCTGGATAGTCAATGCGTCGTTCGGGGTCCATCGTGAGCATTTTTTCCACCAAGTCTTTGGCGTCGCTTGGGAAGTACGGGGGATACTCCATCCGACGCTGCTTGATGGCCTCCATGATGAAATACGCCGACTCGCCTTGAAAGGGCGGTCGACCAACGAATAATTGGTAAAGGACACATCCAAGCGCCCAAATATCGGAACGAATCGACGCTTTCCCCCCTTTCACAACCTCCGGGGAGACGTAGTGGGGCGTACCCGTGAAACGATTCTCTTCGCTATCGACTTTGATTGCGGTTCCAAAATCGGCGATTTTCACGTGATAATCCGACGTCAATAACAAATTTTCCGGTTTAATGTCCCGATGGACAACCTGATGTTGCACGTTCATATACTCCAACCCCATGACGACCTCGGCCAAGAAGTTCGGTGCCACGAGCGGCATGTCTTCCAATCCAAAGCGGCGGGTGTAGCCAAAGAGCTCCCCGCCTTCGGCAAGGTCCATGACGATGTAAATCGAGGCATCGTCCTCCACGATGCCTAACGTGTTGATCAGGCAAGGATGAGAAAAGGTACTGCAAATGTCCACTTCGGCCTGCAAGCTGGTGAAGGCGGAGCGATTGACCGCGTCCTTGGACATGATTTTCACCGCGACGTTGCGCGGCGCCGGTGGAGGTGGTAAGGGCTCCTGCGAAGAAGAAGGGGTTGCTAGGGGCGCCAGTGGCAGCGCGGAAACGGGAGGCGAGTTCATGACGTCGCTGCTCGTCCCAACAACGCCCCCAAGGCTCGATGAGCTTGCGTTAGGAGGGACACCCCTGCCGAAGGAGTCATTGCTCGAGGACTGTGACCTTGACCAAGACGACGTCGAATCTGGGCCGCTGTGGTTCGTCGGACTCACCATGGAAGCTGATTCTACCTGTGGTCCGTGAAGCAACGTCGTCGAGGGCGGAGCTCTCGCATCGGGCGATTGCGGAGTACCCGTAGCGGCACCACCGCCCGTAGGCGTCGCAAGAGACTGGCGGTTGCCGGTGCTGCTGACAACGGTTCCCGCGGCGTGCTCGCTGGCCATCTCCGCGTGCGAGGAGGCCAGGTGAATGCGACTCGGGCTGACGGGCCGTCTATGCTTCACGCAGCACGCCACCCACGTCGCCGACGGCGTCCATTTCAACGAGACCACCTTCGCGAAGGAGCCCTGCCCTTTGGCCGTCGTGTGCTTGAGGTCGAGATCCTGCAGCGGTATGCCTTGCATATTGGAGGGGATGTTCAATCGGACGGCCGCGGCTCCGGAGGCGGCACCACTACCCGCGTTGGGGTCGGCGTATCGGCGATGGCGCGGTGAGGCGGGTGGGGACGCCGCAGCATTCGGAACCGCCGCGACGGCCGGCGTCGCAATCGACGACGATGGCTGCGGGTTCGACGCCGATGCCGACGACGAAGACACCGCGGCAGTAGGGTTTAGCTGCGGCGGCTGCGGTGCTTCCGATGTCTGCTGCTCCTTTTGCTTCAACACGAAGTCGAATTCGTCGATATCGTCGTTGTGATGGGCTACAACGGCCATTTTTTACCCTTTCCGATTGTGTGTACCTCTCTCACCCTTTCGCGGCCCCCCCCGGTCGCCACAACTACAGCGTTCATTTCGAACAACAACTTGGGAACCACTGAGATGGACTAGAGCCATCAGACCCTTGAGGCGCTCCGGTTTTCACTTGGGTGGTTTGCTCGACTCTTTTCGCTTAGCCCACCACTGCTCCAGCTTCGACGCCTCGGCTCTCCGGAGCGCATGGACGACGTCGCCACCCAGCTGATGATGCTGCGGGGACGCGAACAATCGTAGCTCGCCCAACGACGCACCCTGCGGCGGTGAGAAGGCCAGCCCATCGTCCGCGGCCTCTGCCGCCTGAGATTTCAGCACTCCCACGTTGTGGGCCAAGTCGGTATTCATCACGGGCGCGACGAATGTCGCGAACCGTTCGGCGACTTCTTTCGAGTTGTCCGCTAGCATCGTACGACCATGATCCTCTGCCTGTTGCAACGCGACTTGTTCTTTGCTCATCTTCTCCGTCGTATATTTGTCCACGTAGTAGTTCCATTCTGGTTCCGTCAACCGTGGCCGATCCCAACGGGGTAGTTGCGCTTTGCGGCCGCCTTGTTCGTTACGCTCGTAAGACCATAGCCAAGGGTTCCACACCCCTTGCACAGACTGCGCACTAAAATGCATCGTTTGGCCGTTGAAGGGTAAATGGTAGTCGTTCGCGTCGGACACTAACCGATGCAGGCGAATCCAAACGGCTTGGGCGCTCAACCCATTTACACTGAATGTCCGTTCGCTCCCGTCTTTATAGACGCCGGCGAGGTACGGCTCCGGCCACTTTCGCGGCCGAATGTCGATGGCGACGGAGGGGTACTTTCTACTGAATAGGGGTACTTCGCGGGCGAGCGCCTGACGAACGCCGCTGCAGCGACCGACGTTCGGACTGTAAGTGATGATCACCTTTTGCAGCACGAGTTGCCCACTGCGGCTCATCTCGCCTCGGTGTTGCGATGTGTTGGAAGGAGAGGGGCCTTTGCTTTTGGTTTCTCCAATTGACGTGTGTCACCTGTTGGAGAAAAAAGGGGGGCTCGCTCCGGTGCTGAAACCAAACCCAAATGATAAATTTATTTATGGTGGGGCGTGCACACCACAGTTTCGCAGTGTGTTCTCGTCGCTGCCAGGCGAGGCGGTGAGCCCATTTCGGGACACTACCTCACCTCCTCTCCACGGGACTCTCTCTTTCTGCAAGGGAGACGTCAGCAGCAGCAGCTTCGTCTGCGTCCTTTCACCCGAAGTCTGGCAAGCTGGGTAAACTTACAGCGGCGATCGTCGAACGGTACGGGGGGAGCACCGTCGCTTTGGTGGACTTTCGCGAGGGCGTGGCGCGAAAGGAAGACAATTTTTTGTTGTTTTCCCCTTCTTGAATTCCAACTACTTCGACATCTTGTACGCGGCACCGTTTGAGTATTTCGTGAACGCTTTGCCTACCAAGTCGACTCTTTCGAGCTTTTCAGCCGGCAGCCGCTTCACCGTGCTACCTTCTGGAACGGCTTTTGCATCCGCCAACTCGGCTCGAACAAAGCTCTGGCCAATGGCACTCTTCCAGAACACGTCGCCAAACAACGCGTCCGCTAACTCGAGCGCCTTCTTGGCGTACTTTGTGTGGAAGATACTATCGCTTTCCTGCCACGTCATGGGCCTTGATTCTTGCGCGGCGACGACTTTATCCAAATCCGCGGCGTCGACAATTGGAAACTTCGGATGCGTCTGATGGGTGCCATAGTGCCAATCATGCAAATACCAACTACGAGGGTCAACGTCATCAAAGAACGGCGCGCCGGTGACGCCGTTGGAGAGATACCCCTTTGGAACGGTGTCGACGTACAACTTTCCTTCAATGGAAAAGACGACGGTGAAGTCTTCCATGAGGACGTAGGCTTTGTTCACCGGATGTTTGAACCCTTCCGGGAGGGTCTCGGAGAACAACACGTCGCGGTAGACGAGCTCGGAGCACGCCACACGACGATTGGCGGACTCGCTGCTCGCACCGCAACCCATGTTTTGTGTTCGGCCTGTCCAGGGTACTTTCGTTGCGCCCCTCTTCCCGTGAATGGTACTGAAGCGAGGCAAAATGAAAACAGCAGAATTTTTGAGGGATGCTCGATATTTACCGAACTTGTCGGGGATAGTGTACGTGTCGTTAATGTCTCTGCCCTGGCCGAGCATTGTTAACCGTATGCCCGTTTGAGGCCCTTTACGTCTTTGAGTGTCATATGGGGCTTCAGCGCGTCGAGCATGGACATGGGTATCGCCACCACGGCTGCCGCAGCCGCCGCTGGTGATGATGGTGCGGCGGCTCCGTAGAATTGACACACCGCGCGAACGAGCGGCCGCCACGTACGAATGACATCCGCGGCGCTAAAGTGAGAGGACGAGGAGTCTTCCCCGTCGTCGGTGGTGATGAGAGCAAGGAGCCCGCCGTGGTGATGCGACCCAGATGATGCTGGGCCTGATGACGACGTCGTGCTCGTAGTTGCGGCCGCTAACGCCGCCATCGCCGCGACGCGTATCGGGTTGCCGAGCAGTTCGGCCCGGAGCTGCGGAAAATGGCCGGACGATGCGCTGGCGGACGCCGACGCGGCGGCGTTCAATCCCGTCGCCACTTGCAACACCGTTCCCCAGCGACACCAAAGTTCACACCGCTCCGCAATCGACGCGCTCTTCCCTGCAATTAGTGGCGCGAAGACACTAAACAGTGCCGCGTGCGCGTCCAACGTGGCGACAAGCGGCACGTTGATGTCGATCGTCGTCGTCGTCGTCGTAAACACACGTAACACCAACAGCAACGCGTTCACCCGGAAGCTGCTGTAGCACGCGAGCTCGTCATTGCACATCAACATCATGACCGCCGTGATGAACTTCCGCACTTCCTCAGCGGGATCGTGTTGCTGCTGGTTTTGTGGAAGATTATTGCCATCCGCTGCCATGGCCAAGGCACGAGCGAAATCGACACCGCCGAATGTTAGCGCCCATTGAGCGGCACACCATAACGCGTTGCTATGCGAGAGAATGTTGTCCTCGTCGAAGCCACGAAGATTCGCCAACACGCAGCCGACAATCGGCACCAAGAAGGTGACGCTGCGCTCGCGGATGGCTTGCACGATGGCGGCTGCTTCCGCGTTCTCCTCAGGGGACGTGTTGGCGCCCATCATCATCGCCATGCAACTAGAGGATGCCGCGGTGACATGCGCCAACGCGGCGAGGTCCCCGAGCAACGAAAAGGCCGCCCGTTGCAGTTCACTATCTTCGAGCTGCGCCATGCGTCCCGCCAAGGTGATCACATCGGGGTGAAGAATGCTATTTCCGACGAGCCGCAGCGCGGCCAGCCGATCAGTCGCCACCACCTGGGCGAGGA
>ERZ1292625.3764-Hain-H41-01um-R1-3764-length-11913-cov-19_pt1 | contig 11913 bp, 9 predicted proteins | sample MGYA00564400_ERZ1292625 | MGnify/ENA primary metagenome ERZ1292625 (study PRJEB36523, sample SAMEA6512639) | groundwater metagenome | collected 2019-01-08 | study: AquaDiva: Metagenomics assemblies of 32 groundwater samples
CGGGTCACCGAGAACACGCGGCCCACTTCTTCAAGTGTGTGCGTAACGCCATCGGTGAGACCGAACCGCATATCCAGGATCTTCTGCTCGCGCGGCGTCAGGTCGGCAACGATTTCGTTGATGTACTGCTTCAGGATTTTCCGTTGCGCGCTCACAGCAGGCGAAATGGTGTCTTCATCCGGCACAAAATTCGCCAGCGAGCTGTCGTCGTCATCCTCGCCCACCGGTGCCTCCAGTGAGACGGTGTCCTGACTGATTTTGATAATGTGGCGGATTTTATCCACACCGATGCCCATCTCTGCGGCAGTTTCTTCGGGTAACGGGTCGCGGCCGAGATCCTGGACCAATCGGCGGACCACCTGCTGATACTTGTTGATGGTCTCCACCATGTGCACGGGAATACGGATGGTGCGGCCCTGATCCGCGAGCGCGCGAGTAATGGCCTGACGAATCCACCAAGTCGCGTAGGTGGAAAACTTGTAACCCTTCTTGTAATCGAATTTCTCCACAGCTTTGAACAAGCCGATATTTCCTTCCTGGATAAGGTCCAACAGCGAAAGATTCGCCGAACGGCCGACATACTTTTTGGCGATAGACACCACAAGGCGCAGGTTGGACACCGCGAGCTTGGAGCGGGCCGCCTCGTCGTTATGCTCAATGCGTTTTGCAAGCTCGATTTCCTCTTCGCCGTTGAGCAGCGGGTACCTGCCAATTTCTTTGAGGTACATCTGCACATTGTCACTCGCAGAATCATCGAATTCCGTTTCGATACGCTTTTTCTCCTCGTAGACTTTCGCTTCTTTTTCATCAAATACGCGGCTGGACTCGATGACATTGATGCTCATGCCCTCGAGGCGTTCGTACAGCGTTTCCAGCCCGGTGATGTCTTTTTCGATATTCGGAAATGTCGCAAGCATTTCCGCGTGTGTCACAAAACCGCGCGCACGGCCTTTCTCGATGAGCGCCTGAATCGCCGCTTCCGACATGGGGAGCTGCTTTGCTGCACGCGAAGGCGCCGCAGCTTTCTTTACGGGTTTCTTTTTCTTTACCGACTTGCGCACCGACTTGCGCTTCAACGGTCTTTTCGCCTTCTTGATTCTTTTTGCCTTTTTGACCGGCTTTCTCTTGGCCGCCTTGTGGCGGACCGGTTTCCTGAACTTCTTCTTTGCCGCCGCTTTCTTTCGCTTTATTTTTTTCTTCTTCATGATGGGTTGATTGGTGATTGAATATTCTGCAGTTGATTCAATTGTGTCGTATAGTCTTGAAATTTTGCCACCAGTTCCTGCAACCGGGGAGCGTCTTTGGCCGCATCGGCCTGGCGGATTTCCAGTTCTACGCCCGCCCGTAGCACCCGTACGCGTCGTTCGCGTATGCGGTTCACCAGCGTGGCCATGTGAACTTCGAGCTGTTCGGGGGTGTACTCTTGCCAGAGCTCGTTGGCCCTGATAACGGCTACATCGATGAGATGCCGATGCTCCCCGTCATAGGTCTTCTCCAGCATCGCAGGGTCGACGACGACTGCGGCAACACGGGCATCGAGCTGGTCGGCGTATTCGGTCAGTTGCGCTGCCAACGACGGCTGCCGCACCATCAGTGCCAGCAATTCCTGCGAAGTGGTGTCCAGCGGCTCGGGGCTTGTCGTTTGTTGTTTGTCGTTGGTCGTTTCTTCATCTGCCTGCCTATCGTATCCGGCAATATCATCTTTGACCGTAGCGATATCCGCTTCCACCGCGCGCTGGTCGGCACGCAGAAGCGTTGCCAGTTGCCCGACCCAGTGCCCCTGCTCCACACGACTGGTAAGCCGCCGGATGAGAGGCCCAAGCGAGGCGATGACGAATTTCTTGGCCTGTACAGATGCGGGATTGAACGAGGCGACCGCTTCATCGTAGTAAAACTGCAGTGCCGGTTTTGAAGAGGCGACGACTTCGTTCCACCGCACTCCGTATTTCTGCACATAGTCGGCAGGGTCTTTACACTCGCGGTCTTGAATGGTCAGGATGCGCACATTGAAGCTCTGCGCCAATGCAAGACCGATGCCGCGGCGCGTTGCGGTCTTGCCCGCCTCGTCGGTGTCAAAACAGAAATCGAGATTCGCGCTGTAGCGTCCGAGCATGCGCAACTGATGCGGCGTAAGGGCCGTGCCGGAAGTGGCAACCGCATGCCGCGCTCCCGCCTGCCATGACATCACCGCATCCACATTGCCTTCCACGAGCAGGCATGCATCTTTTGAACGCATTTCTCCCTTTGCTTTGTCGAGTCCGTAGAGAACGCGGCCTTTGTCGTAGATAGCCGTCTGCGGAGTGTTCACATATTTCGCCAGCGGTTCACCGTCTACAGCAACTTCGGCTCCGAATACGCGCCCCGTGAAACCGATGACCTGCCCGTTAGCGTCGCAAATCGGAAACATGATGCGACTGCGGAAACGGTCGTAGATCGAGCTTGTAGCTTGTAGGTTGTAGGTTGTAGGTTTTTTCTGAACAGCCATTCCCGCACCCACGATAGATGCAGGTTGATGGTTTTGTTCGGTGAGAAATCCGGTCAGTGCACGCCAATCGTTCGGCGCCCACCCCAGATGCCATGCGCGAATGGTGTCGTCGGTCATACCGCGCTCCCGCAGATATGCCAGAGCCTTCGCTCCCGCATTGCTGTTCCATAATTGCTTTTCAAAAAACTTTGCAGATAATTCCGCAACCGCAAGCAGAGCCTGCCGTTGACTCGTGATTTTCTCGTCTTCGGGCCTGCGCTGTTGCATCTGTACGCCGGCTTTGCCGGCTAGAATGCGCAGGGCCTCGACGAAATCGATGCCCTCGATTTCCTGCACGAACGAAAACATGTCTCCCCCCTTGTTACAGCCGAAGCAGTGCCAGGATTGGCGTTCCGGCGACAGGTGAAAAGACGGGGTTTTCTCGTTATGGAACGGGCAACGAGCCTTATAGTTCGCGCCCGCTTTCTGAACCTTCACATACCCGGAGACGACATCAACGATATCGAGGCGGGATTTGATTTGTTCGACAGTATCGCTCATGCGCAGAAGCTATCAGCGACTAGCTAGTAGCCATTAGGAAGAAGCGATTAGATTCCGATACTCACCCGAACCGAGAAGACAGAAGCGGCCGTATATCATGCCGCAAAGCCGCCAATAGGCGGTAATATTTGATGTGCCAATAGTACCACGGAGTTATCCACCCTGCAAGGACTACTTCGGCCGCAGTGTAACATCGTCCAATCCGTCAAATGGCACGCTGAAATCAACGCCATTTTCATCCGTCCCGCTTAACGACAAATCCAGCCTGAACTTCAGATTGTGCAGCTTGATTCCGCCGGGAAGCTCGGCGACTACATTTATTAAATCGGGATCGACATCGGCAATCTGTTTTACTATTTCGCGCTTCAAATCGGCGATTTTGAATTTCTGCGTTTTGTACCGCTCAAGCTCCTGCGGGGGAATATACGGATTCGTCTTTTCAGGGTCGAATGGCGGGTTTTCGTTTGTCATTATTCATGTATACCAAAGCGCATCCTCTCTGACAACAAACATATCCACAAAAAAGGAGTGGTCTGTGGGGACCACTCCGTGAGTCATGCGCGGGAGAAACGCCGCACATCCCAAACCAGTCGCACCAACTCCATCACATTGATGAGCCATTTACCGGGGTCCCACTGGTACCACCGGTATCCCAGCTCCGCGGAATTGGGCTTCACATGATGATTGCCGTGCCACCCCTCACCCATACTCAACATGGCGACAAGCAGGTTGTTACGCGACTTGTCGTTCTTCCAGACTACGCCATCGAGTCCCATCGGACGCGCGCCCCACATGTGACAAACCGAGTTGACCATCCAAGTAACATGCAGATGCGCGACGATGCGAATGAATCCCGCCAACAGCAGTCCGGTCCATCCCGCAAGTAATGCAGGGATAAGGAACCCGAGCACAACGATGTACCAGTACCAGCGGGCCTGCCATGCGACAACCGCCTCATCCTGTGCGGGGGTCGAGGGGTGGTAACTATCGGGACGGGCCGTCTCCCAGAAAAGCCACCCCACATGGGCCCACAGAAAACCTAATGGCTGACGGTACGCATACGGTGAGTGCGGATCGTACTCGCCGTCGGTAAACCGGTGATGCTGACGGTGGTCGGAACACCACTTATCCAGCGGCCCTTCAGCGGCCAACGCCCCGGCAAAAGCCAGAACATATTTGACGCCTTCACCGCACTGAAACGCTCCGTGCGTAAAGTAGCGGTGATAACCGACCGTAATGCCCAATGAGCTGATCGCATACAAGATGCCGGCCACCACCAACGCCATTCCGCTGACATCCTGAATGATGAATACGGCAGTGATGGCGATGGCATGCAACAGCACGATCACCAGCCCGATACCGGGCCTGAACCTACCCTTCGCCGGATTATCCATACCCTCTCCTTTGCTCTACCTAAAAATCGAACCGGCCATCACCCCAATTGTGTCCGCGCAAGGAAGTACCACTCCATCCAGTCGGGCCCCTGTTCGTTGAAGCACGAATAATAGGTCACGCATCGGTCTTCGTGGGTAAACACGAACGGTTCCAGTCCGGCCCAGCGGTACAAGTAGTACACGAGGGCGCGACCGCTGCGGCCGTTGCCATCGACAAACGGGTGTACCAATTCATACTGCCAGTGAAACCGAGCGATGAAGCGCACTGCCTCGGTAGCCGAATGGTCGCTGCGGTACCGCTCCTGCCATTGGCACACATCATCGATGAGGTGGCGCATGACCGTTGGGACGAAGCGAGCGGCCTCACCAAATCGGCTACCAACCATCATCTCGCAATCACGCCACTGTCCGCGCAGATGAGCTGGAAGGACTCGCTCTCCCTTCAGATGCTGTTCCTCGGTAATGAGCTGTTGAACCTCTTTGACCATGCGTTCGGTCAGCGCCATACGCGTAACCGTCGCGTAGTCCCACATCCGCAGAAGCGCACCCGCATGACCGATGCGTTGCGGATTATGCTCTTCATCTAATTGCCAAGCGACAGCTCCCGGAGCATTCCTGATGCTTTCGATGGCCTCGGACTCCTCAATAAACCGCATCAAAAAAGCAATCTCTCGACTGTCCATGGTTCCTCCTATTTTGAAGTGCTGAAACTATCCTATCACTTCAGCGTATAAAATGCATCGGCGCCGCGATGTCCTTGCTGTGCGAGCAATCCTTCCTCCACCATTTGATCGAGATACCGCAGCGCGGTCGTACCGCCAATGTCCATCATATGCTCGAGTTGCGTAAGATTGAGCGTCCCGTGCGCACGGAAATGACGGACCACTGCGCGCCGAGTGGGCTCATACTGACCATCTGCATGATACCTGCGAAGCGTGTTTCGGTGCGCCATCGAAAGCAACCACCAGGTCACCAATACTCCTAAAAGAATTCCAAATAGAAATGGCAATACCATCTGCATATATTCATTATACTACCGGGCGACGCAATTGCGAACGCCTTCGCGGATGACATCGTCCATGAGGCGGCGGCCGATGAACACCAGCTCGGTCGCCGGCGGTACGCCGTCGGGCCACGGGCCCGCGTCTTCAAGTTCTTTTATCATGTGCACGCCCTGCAGAATACTACGGTTGGCGATGCCTTCGAACGAAAGAATCCCTTTGTAGCGCAGAAGATCACCGCCCTCCATCGCGACAAGTTCAGTGAGCCATTTGATAAATTTACCGCGATCAAGCGGCCGTTCTTCGCGTATTGAAATGGCGCTGATGTCGCTGTCGTGCGCGTGGTCGTGCTCTTCTTCCAGGATGTGCTCTTTGCCCACGAGGTCAAAACCCCCAACATTGAGAATGCTGTCGAGCGGTATCTGCCCGCGTGAACCGCGCACGATGGGTGCGGTCGGGTTCAGTCCGTGGAGCCACTCTTCAAGATTGTGAATCTGCGGTTCCTCCGCAAGGTCGACTTTGTTGATGAGAATAAGATCGGCGACCGCAATCTGCTCTTTGACTTCACGAAACTGAATCATCTGACTCGTCCCATGAAATGCATCGACCACGGTAACAACACCATCCAAACGGTAAAAAGTTTTCAATGGGGAATCCGCAAGAAAGAAGCGGCACAGCGATGCGGGCTTCGCCAGTCCCGTCGTCTCAATGATGACATGGTCGATTGGCTCGCCTTTTTTGGAGCGGGCCACGAGCGACAACAGCACCTCCATCGTATCATTGCGTCCGCTGCAACATACGCATCCGTTGGTGAGCTCCACGATATCACCGTCGGAGCGCGCGATAAAGCGGTCGTCCAGACCGATGTCTCCGAGCTCATTGACCACAACGGCAATACGCTTGCCGTGGTCGCCGGTGAGGATGTGATTCAGAAGCGTTGTCTTCCCTGCTCCGAGGAACCCCGTGAGAATTGTGACAGGTGTCATTGATGTAGTATAGCAACATCGCGCGCTTCGGGGCAGTCAAACCCCGCCGTGTGACGGGCGGGGTCAAGGTGAACGGTCTAGGGCCGAGTGATAGTCTCGACCCAGGAGGCATACTTGTTGCTGACCGCATTGCGCAAGTAGATGCTTGCCCGGTACCGGCCGGTGGGCAGTGTTTGAAGATCTTCGGCTTTCAGGAATACGACACCCATCAGGATTTCGCCGTGATCGGTGATGTTCTCCTTGGTGTTCGTGAAGGAGATTTCCCCTCCGAATGAGGTTCGAACGCTATTGTTGTCGAGATTCTCAAGCACCACACGAACCCGCAAGACGCTTTTGGCCTGTGTTCCGGTAACCTGCCAGTCGATGTCGGAACGCCGCACCTGAAGTACGAATTCGGAGCCGAGCAAACACCGAATGGGAATGCCCGAGTTGCATTGCGCACATGCCGACATCAGATATTCGACGCCTGCCACAGCCGCGTGCTCCGGTGACTCACCGCTGATGCGGAATGCGAGCCGATGGGCCACCTCGGACGCCGGGAGCGGCGGCCCAAGCGCCTGGGCTTGGGTTAAAAAGGTGTCACGCGAGACATTTTGCAGCGCCCAGATAAAAGCACCGCTCGGCGCGTTGCCCGTCCGGGGAATCGTGGTGACCAGCTGACGGTATGCCGCATCGACTTCCCGCGGACACTGCCCGCCGCCGAAGAATGAAGAATAGTCCTGCCGTTTGCTCCGCAGAATCTCATTCACGGCGCCACACAGATTCGACCGGTACAACTCTGTGGGAAATAGTTTGAGCGATCCGGAACCGGATGGTTGGTAGAACAGGAACGCGTACGCGGTGCCCCCGTCTTCGGAGTCCGCGTATGTCCAGAGCATCAAGTCAACGAACAACCGCTCTCCGCTGATAACCGACAGATCCGATGGCGCACCGTAGAGCATGTAGGCTTTCGCCATGTCTCCACGGAAACCGCCGTTGATACCGAAGCCAAGCCCCGGTATGCTCGCGAACCGGTCGTTGGCGATTTCATCCAGCCGCTCGTCAATCCGATCCTTGCACTCATTCTCCGGCGTGTTGGGATCGGTATCCCGCCTCACCCAGAAGTCGGTGATGAATTGCTGACGCTCCATGTCAGTCTGGAGCTTCTTGAACGCTTTGCGCTCCTTATCGTTGATGAACACTCCGTACCGCTGAAGAAACCCTTCAGGAGTGTCGGCCGGAATGGCAACACCCGTTTCCGAATTTTTCTTTTTCTTCTCACCGCCGCTCACCGCAACCGGTACCAGAAATGCCGCGCACAGAAGGACCGCCAGCCACTTACTTCCCATTGCCCTTCTCCTTGTTTTTTCCTTTGGGGAATACGAGATATTCCTGGTCAATCCGGACAGCGCGCGTCGCGTCGCCGAGCGCAAACTGGAGGCCGACCGGTACCCTCTGTTCGGTATCCGGTATGAATGGTTCCGAGAATGGCCTGATGACCATCTCTTGTCCGTCCGAGAACATCCAAGAACCGGTCTGATCCAACAACCATGACTGAACCGGCCCGGCCAATATCATCTGGCCGCTTCGGGAATCCTCGGCCGTTTTCCAGCATACGACAGCGAACACATCGGTTGCCTTTTGTACCAAACCGAGCGCTTCCCGTTCCTTCTTTTGCCGGTAATTGAACACCGAAACAACGCTTTCCGAGTCCCGGACTGCGCCAACATTGATTTCCTTGGCACACCCGGACACCAATGCGATTTGTTGTCGGTACACTCGAACAAACTCATGGGAATCTTGGGGATTTCGGTACTCGGTCACCAGTCCGACAAATGCGGTCTGGCAGTCGTTTACCCTGAATTCCAGCTGTTTCTGCAGAACCACCTGCCATCCTGTAGGATCCGGCGGCTGCGCAACGGCTTGGGATGCGGACAACAACAGCGCAACGAGCAACATAGTGCCTCCCTTTCAAAGAGCGAAACTGACCGCAACTGTATACCCCCCTGCAAGGTTGTCAAATAAAAAAACCACCACGATAACCGGAGTTACCGTGGTGGCATGCTTTCAGAAGTTGAACCCGACGCGGAAGTTGAATGTCCACCGTTCGGGGTTGAACTTGGTCCGCGCCCATTCGAAGTTGAGCGGCAAAAGGAAGTGGGTCTGGAGACCGAATCCGTATGACCATTCCCGGTGCGCGGGAAACCGGTCATCGCTGAAGCGCACAACGGCGTAGTCGCCGAATGCAACCGCCCGCACATGAAGCGGCATGGAGCCGAACAGCACCACGGCCGCCACCGGGAGCCGCAGTTCTGCGCTCCCATACCCCACCTGATTGCCCGCAACGCTGAAGTACGGGTAGTTGCGCAGGGAATCGGAACCGCCCAACAGCATGAAGTCTCCGTTGGGCCGCGAGCTGGCAAGACCTGCCACACGAACCGCGAACAGACTGCTACCGGTGAGTGAAATGTACTTCCGGGCATCCAGTTGAGCCGACAGGTACGAAGCCGACTTCGCGTCCAGTGGCGGCCCGTACTCGACATGCGCATACAGCGCGTTGCCGTGCATCGGTCCGAAGGTACGATTCGAGGACAGTACCGTATCGTGCACGAATGCCGCCGTCAGTCCCAGGTTGGTCTGTCCGCTGGAGTGCTGGAAGAAGTCGTAGTACTGGAGGTCGCTCGGCGCGATGGTGTCGGTCGGAGTGTCCGGCGTCAGCTGATACGACAACAGGTAGGTCCGTCTGCGCGGCCGGATACCCAGCTCGATCCGATCCCACTTGGAGAAAGGATACTGTGCGTACGCCATCAGGGAACTCTCACGCATCCAGGTGCCGTTCAGCGTGAACTGATTGATGTTGCCGTCCGGTGATGGGTAGCGGGGCTGATGGCCATCGATGCTGTACAGGAAGTAGTACATCGGAAACTGGGTATGCGATGCACCGAGCGCGAATCCCCAGCGACGAGACCGGTCTATGTAGGTGTAGTCGTAGTAACGGGCATCGCCGTTCTTGGTGAGCAACAGGGAATGCGTTCGGTTCGCGAGGATGTCCTGCAAGGTGATGTTGGTAGACCCGAACATCCCCCAGTAGGTATTCGCCCCCAGATACACATCGCTTCCGTCCAGCCGCCAACGAGCCGGCGGTTTCTGGGGATTTTCCAGTTGACGCATGTCGAGTTGTTCCCGCACCGCATCCGAGGAACGGAATGCCAGCCGCATGTCCTGGCCGGGATCCGTGACGGTTTCGGTTCTCAACGGCTCTTTCAGTCGCGCGTCGAACAGTTCGTAGTTCGGGTAGATGTAGTTGAGAAACTGATCGTCTTCCAGGTATGCGCTGTACAGGATGCGGTCATTCTCACCCGGCATGAACGATGGCACGAACACGCCGCCGAAGAACTCGGTCCACTGTTTCGTTGTCTGCGCCGCGATGTCCAACGAATACAGATTCCAGATGCCGTCTTTCTCGTCCGAGGTGTACGCCAGAAGCGTGCCGTCCGATGACCAGCTCGGCGAGTTGTCGTTCCAGCGGCCGTAGGTCAGCTGGTGCTTGACCCCCGTGGTCAGATCGAGCAGAAACAACTTTTGGAAGTCTCCGACGAACGCCACGAACGCCAGCTTGGTGCCGTCCGGCGACACTGCCGGAGCGGTGTTGAAGATTCCGCCGCCCGTGATGTTCTTCAGCTCGCCGGTTTCCAGCTTGAGCGCGTAGATGTCGCGGTCAATGTTGTGCGCCGCCGAGAAGTACACGGTACCGCCATCGGGACTGAACGCCGGTGAAATCGCCTGGTCCAACGGAAGTTCGATTTCCCGCAGGAATTTTCCGGTAGCGGCATCCATGATGAAGAGAGCGTGGTCGCGGTTTTTCCGGGCAAAAAATGCGATGTTGCCACGCGCCTTCGGCTTCTTGTCGCCGTTCTTGTCTTCCTTCGTAACCGCAGGAGGCCTGGCTTCCTGCCACCAATCCAAATCGGAGCCGTTAAACGGCCAGACATTCAGCTCCTGCCCGATGAGATACTCGTAGTGCTTCGGCGGCAGAAACGAAGTGAGAATCTTCAACTCCGGTTTTTCGTAGGGAATTTTGGCAGCCAGCACGGTTTTCTTGCGTTTTGCCAAAGGCACATATGGCGCGTCCTGCCGTGGCAAGGCTTGTGCCGTTGCCAGGACAATACCGTACCGCTGGTGATAAGTCAGCATCGCCATGAACTTTCCATCCGGCGACACCTTCGGCGATGTCAGCGGGAACGCCCATGGCTTGGCGAGTACCTGGCGGCCAGCAAAGCTTGTCGTCTCATCGTAGGGTTTTGGCCGTTTGAGCGAATCCCCGACATACCGGGAGGCCCAGTAATCACGGATGGCGCGGTCGAGCTTTTCCGGAGTGGAAAGCTTGCCCTCGGACAGATCGGATACCAAATCCATGAACTTACCCTTGCGGGTCTTGAACACACACTTGATAAGGTCGAGTGTGTGTTGGCGTCCGTAGACGGCTTCGAGATACTCGAAGTCCATCGCGCCCATGGAGTAGGGGTTCGCCTCGCCATCCTGCAGCATCTTCGTCGTCGGAAGGCCGAACATCGGATTCTTCGGATTAGCCGCAGCCACGCGCTGGTGTATCCTCCTGATGTCGTCGCGCGAATACGGCGCGTAGAGATTTGCCATGTAGTCGGCACTTGCCTCATACAGCCAGTGATCGATCGGGTCGGCCCCCAAGAAACGCAGAAAGCTCCAGCTGACCATGTCAAACTGGAAGATGTGCATCAGCTCGTGGGTAAAGATGGTTTTGTTCAGTACGGGCAGGAAATCCGGTTTCACCACCAGTATCAGATCGGATCCCGATGTCAGCTGAAGACCGCGGGGCATTGCATACGCCCCGACACCTTCGGGCATAAATCCGTCACCGCCCAGACAGAGCGCCTCGAATGTGCTGTGGGTGCGCGACACTACCACGATAGGCCGTTTTTTCAGGTCGTGCCCCTTCATCGCGATGCTCAAGAACTCATATGAGCCCTCCGCGTGCGCGACTAGGTTGGCGAAATGCTCCTGCACCCGGGTCTCTTCGAGCTCAAGCGCAACATAGTAATCGAAGTTGGCAGACCGGTAGAAGTTCCAGACTGTCTTTTCCCACATCACCTGATTCTTGCCGAACTCCTGTGCATGAGCCGAAAGCGGCACCATTGCCAGCGTCAGAGCCAGCAAAAACCACACCAATTTCCTCATGATTTACCTCTTTTCTGTTGACAAAGGACTGTTAACTTGGCGGGAGCGTACGCTCCCTACTGGGGATGTCAATGCCAAGCACACCAGAGTGAGTAGCAAGCAGAAACCGTCTTATCTGCGGTTGAATCGCGGGCGGCGGGGGTAACTGCGCTTGCGACCTCCCATAATTCCGCGTTGGCCCATCGGAATGGAAGGAAGTTCAACGGAAAGCTTCGCGTGTTTGGCGACTGGCAACGGCTTGCGAATAATGCGTTCGATGTCGCGGATATCCTGCCGTTGATCGGGTGTCGCCAATGAGATTGCATGACCGGCCA
>ERZ1292625.3146-Hain-H41-01um-R1-3146-length-13851-cov-5_pt3 | contig 11909 bp, 14 predicted proteins | sample MGYA00564400_ERZ1292625 | MGnify/ENA primary metagenome ERZ1292625 (study PRJEB36523, sample SAMEA6512639) | groundwater metagenome | collected 2019-01-08 | study: AquaDiva: Metagenomics assemblies of 32 groundwater samples
GTCGTCGTCGGCGATCGCCGCTACCGGCTCCGCGGCCTCGCGGACGGCGAGGTCGCCCTCTACGACGACCTCGGCCAGGTGGTCCACTTGAAGCGGACCGGCATCGTCGTCGACAGCAAGGGCACGCTCGAGGCGAAGGCGCTGGGCCCCGCCACCATCACCGCGCCGATGCTCACCGCTTCCGACGGCCTTCCCATCCCGCTGTGGAGCGTCCTCGCGACCGCGGCGGCGCTCCAGGCGTCCTGCGGGCTCGGGAACGTCCTGCTGCAGCCTGCGCTCGCGCAGCTCAACTGCGCGCCGTCCTACGTGCAGGTGACGCCGGCGGCGGTCACGATCCACGGGCCGACGATGACGCAGGTGTGGACCTGAAGCGGCGCGCTGCGCCCCACCCGAGAAGACCCTCCAACTAAGATTCGCCGAGCGGCGGGGAGGGGCTTCAGGCGATGGGTGTGTTCGTGCGTCAACGCAAGCGACCGGGGCGACGAGGCACCGGCGCCTTCTCGATCTTCTACGGCGCGTCCACGCCGCTCCCGCCGACCGCGGTGATCGAGTACGAGGCCGACCGGACGATGGTCGCGCCGGCGATGTTCGTGTTCTCGGCGCGCAACTCGACGCCGAACCCGACCAGCCTCGCGCGCATCGTGCGCTACGAATTCACCGTCGGCGGGACTACCTACGTCCGCGCCGGCGCCGAGTTCGGCTGGGACTTCACCACCGCGGCGGCGCACGATGTCACCGTCGTCGTCGAGGACGCGCTCGGGCAGCGGTCGGATCCGGTCACGGTGACGGTGACGCTCGCGGCGTTCTCGGGGGAGGTGAAGTACGTCACGATCGCCGGGAACAACGCCAACAGCGGGAACGACGCGGCCAACGGGTGGGCCGATCTCGACTACGCCAAGGACGCGACGCACTGGGGCAGCAAGGTCGCCTACGAGCCGAAGAAGCTCATGGTCGAGCGTGGGTTCGTCCAGAACAAGGGCGCCTCCTTGCTCACAATGATCAACTCCTCATGGCCCTGCCCGCTCTGGCTCGAGGCTTTCGGCACCGGCGCGCGCCCGCTCATCACGTTCGACGACACCAAAGCAATGACGATGTCGTCACTGCTCACCGCCGGTGCCGAAATGAAGGTCACCGGCATCGAGATCCGCAGCAACGCCGGGCCCCAGGTGCATGGCGGGCTCTTGTCGCTCGGCCGACCTGGGTGCGAGGTGCGCGACGTTGTCGTCGTCAAGGGCCAGATCATCACCGTCGGCAACATCTGGGGGACCGGCTTCAAGGACACGACGATCAAGAACGGCGGCGAGAACTGCATCTTCCTCACTGGCCGCGACTTCGTCCTCATCGGGATCGACGGGATCGAGCCGGGTGACTCCGACATCCTCGATCACTTCTTCTACGGCTCAGAGCATGACACCCCGGTCGGTGGGAAGCGCGGCTACATCGGCGATTGCTACTACGACGGCGGCACGCTCAACAACAACTCTGCCTACAAGCTGCGCTGCGTGAAGGACACGACGATCTACGGCTGTGAGATCTACCGCGCGCGCAACGCCATCCTCTGGTCCTCCGACGATCGGGCGGCCGCGGTCACCGCCGGCGAGACGATCACCGAGAACGTCACGTTTGAACGGGGCTGGATCCACGAATGCGGGAAGACCAACCAGGCCTCCGCCATCCTGCTCGGCTGGCAGAGAGGCGGCCTCGTGGTCAACACCCGCTTCGATGCGACGAAGAGCGGCGAGGCGAGCCAGGGCCAGATCGTCTACTCGCTGCTCGAGAACGACCCCTACGACCCGTGCGATTTCCGGGTCTACGGCTGCACCTTTTTCAACCACGTCGCCCCGATCCTGCAATTCCAGAAGGAGCCGGAGCCGGGAACGCTCATCACACTCCAAGGGAACGTGATCCAACACACCGCGGCGACGACCTACGGCTACTTCCGTCTCAACCTCGCTTCGCGCGTTTCGCTCATTGCGAGTGACTGGAACCAGTGGTACGGCCAGGCTGCCGACGGCAGCGACATCCTCACCAGCGGGGACGCTGCGGCCGGAGTCGACACCACGCGCGTCGAGTGGCAGGGGCTCGGCCAGGACGTGAACTCGAACTTCACCGACAACCCCAACCTCGGCGCGAGCACGGAGCCGACGGACCTGGCCGCGGTCGCGCACTCGATCCCCGAGCTCTTCAACGACTACGCCGGGGCCGCGCGCACGAACGTCCTGACCCAGCTCAAGCTGGGCGCGGTGTTCGCGTGAGCCGGGAATTTCGACGCAACCAACTGCGCGCGGCGGGGGCATTCCGTCGGCGACAGAAGGCCGCGATCGGCCGGGAGCTCTACGGCGGTGACGCGCTGCTCGCGCAGCTCTACGGCGCGCCCGAGACGATCGTCGGGCCGTCTACCGAAACGATCGAGGAGCGGCGGAAACGGTTCTGGTTCGGGCGCAGCCACGGTGCGCAGCCGCGGCAGGCGGCGAGCCAGAAGGCCTGACCAACCGTTAGACCGGGACGATGGCCCCGTGGATCGCACCGGCGATGCTGCAGGTCCCCGTGGTCGACTTCGCCTGCAGCTTCAACGTGGCGCCCGCCGGCACCACGACCTCGTTGCCGATCGGGGTCCAGACTCCCGGGGCGCCGCGCCCGCAGATCATCGAGGCGATGGCCTGGTAGACGCCGGCGTTCAGCGCTCCGGTCTCGGGGTTCATGTCGGCCATCAGCCACAGCTCGATCACGTCGTCGTTGACGGACTCAAGCTCCACCAGGTCCGGTACGAACACGGTGTTTGCCGGCACCTGGAACTTGCAGGGCGACAGCGAGTTCTCCGCCGCCAGGATTTGGGCGTAGGTGGTGCCGGCCGAGACGCCGCGGATCGTGATGGCGCCGGCGTTCACGAGCCCCGAGCCGGCCGTCCCGACCCAGGCGCCGGGGATGTCCTCCACGTCGGACACGCCGGAGGCGACCGCGGTCGTGCCGTTCATCGTGACGGTGCGGTAGCGGATGGCACCGGCCGTGGTCAGCTCGGCGACGACGACGGTGCGCGCGCCGGTTCCGGCCGAGGCGTCCGCGGCGCTGGCCGACACCACTTCGTAGCCCGCTCCGCCAGGCTTCGCGTGCGCCCCAGCAATCGAACGCACGTCCGCCCGCGTGGTCGAGACGAGCAGGCTCTTGACCGGGATCGAGACGCGCGAGCCGGCGAGCAGTCCTTGAGCCACGCGAAGCCCTCTACCGTTGACGAGGAGCGACCGAGAAACACCTGCGCCGCACGCAAGAATCGTAACCGGCAGTCGAAGTCAGGGTGGGCGTGACACAGGTCCGCTGCCTGATCGGCGCGTCCGCGCGGACCCACGCGGCAAGACCACCCAGCTACGATTCACCTGACGGCGGTGAGGGCTTGCTGGGAGGGATCCGACGATGGCGGATGTCGCGACGAACCGAGGCGCCAGGCTGTTCCAGGAGCTCAAGTTCCGCGGGCAGTGGCTCGACCGCAACGGCGCCGTCCGAGCGAAGCCGACGACCTTCTACTATGCGCTCTGCACCGCGTCCCCAGCCCCGACGAAGGACACCAACCTGCTCTCCGAACTGACCCAGGTCAGCGGCGGCGGCTACACGTCCGGCGGCTACGCCATCCCGGCGAACGCGGCGGGGTTCCCGTCGATCGTCGAGGACGACACCCTCGACAAGTCGGTGGCGACCATCATCGACGTGATCGTGCAGGCGAGCGGAGGCGCGATCCCCGCCTTCGGCTGGGTCGCGCTCACGGACGACGCCGCCGTCGTGTCGGATCGCCAGGTGCTCGGCGCCTTCGAGGTGAACCCCGCGGTCTCGATCGCCGACGGCACGGTGAAGGTCCTGCAGGGCGGCAAGCTCGAGGACGCTCCGGCCTGACGGATGGCGCTCTTCGCGACGCTGCCGGCGGGGTCGGGGAAGTTCACCCCGCTGTTCCCCAACCTGGTGCTCCGCTGGAGCGTCGACGGGATGGGCCTCGTGTTCGAGGACCCGTCGAGCAACTTCCTGCTCGTCTGGAACGGGGAATTCGTCGACCAGGCCATCGAGTACGCGCCCGGGCTCTTCACCCAGGTTTTGCCGCGCTACACCGGCGAGCTGGTGCGTCCTGGGCCGACGGCCCCATCGTTCACCGACTACCCGTTCGGGCTGGGCTTCCGCTTCGAGATCGAGCGGTACCCGACGGGCAACTCGGGCTACGCCTTCCCCGCGAGCTTCAACGGGTCCCAGGGAGGACCGACGTATCACCGCGACCGGGCCTACAGCACCCACGACACCGGGGACACGCGGCGCTTCCTGACCTGGCCGCCGCTGCGGTCGATGGTGTACCACTCGGACCCGACGATGCGCCAGGCGGCCTGGCAGGCGGCGCTCGAGTGGTGCCAGTCCCAGATCAATCGGCCGCTGGCCCACATCTCGGCGCCGTTCACGCCCTTCAAGAACGTGGCCGAGTTCTCGGACGGCTTCGTGCTCAACAACGGCGACTCGAATCGCCAGTGGAGCTCGAACCAGTTTGTCTCGCGCCCAGACCTCGACGGCGTCCCGCGCAGCTGGAACGCCTGGGACCCGGCCCACAACTGCAACGTGCCGCAGTTCGCGCTTGCCTGCGCCGGCCATCCCCTGGGCGCCTGCCTGCTCTGGCTGCTCGGGTCGTGGTTCGTGCAGGGCTTCCCGCCGAGCGTGGCGAATCCCTTCGGCTCGTACTCGTACCCCTTCGACCAAGAGCGGTCGATGATGTACGCCCATGAGCTGATGCTGCACTGCTTCCTCATCGGCTTCGAATGGGCCGATCCGCTGCTGATCCGCGACTGGTGGGGCGGCCTCAAGGCGAGCCACAGCAACAACGGCGTCGGCTGGCGTCCGCGAGCGGCGCTGCGCTGGTACCTCGACCTCGCGACCGGCCCGGACTACGGCGGGGCCAGCAGCGCCGCGCCACGCCGCTACCACGAGCGGCCGGACGCCGAGGGCTTCGCGAGCGACAGCCATCACCAGCCGTGGATGGCGACTGGCACCGACTTCCAGTTCAACGGCAAGTCGTACAAGCGCTGCTTCCAATCCGAGAAGGGCTTTCACCGGTACATGATGCTGTGGATCGGCGCCGAGCTGATCCGCTCCCACGACTACCTCGCGGCGCTCGACGCCACAGACCTGCTGTTCGACGCCGCGCGAATCTCCGAGCTGCGCCGGTGGGCCCGCCAGCACGCGCAGTACATCGTCGACACCGGGTTCCTCGGCTCGTGGGCCGGCGCTGCCTACGGGCACTTCCGGCAGCGGACGCACACCTTCGGACGCAGCGGCTCGGAGCTCGGGTTCGAGTCGCTCGCGGCCCTCGAGGCGGCGATCGCTCAGGGCATCGCCGACGACCCGATCTGCCCGGAGAACGGGTTCGCCTGGGTCTATCCCGGCACGGACCCGACGGCGATCGAGCACCTCTTCGCCCGCCAGTTCGCCACCTGGGAGCTCGGTCCGACGCTCTGGCACATCATGGGCGGCCGCGTCGCTGCGGCCGAGTCCGAGGCTCACCAGTGCGGGATCCCGGGCTACGCGCTCTCGGTCGGCTACGACGCGAAGGTCCAGGCCATGCTGGACCAGGCCGACTTCCAGGGCGCTGGCAACCGCGACCCCGGCGACCCGAACGGGAAGCCGGACCACTACGAGGTCGTGCACCGGGCGAAGGAGAAGGCGAACGCTTCGAACCTCCCCCTCGGCACGATCAAGTTCATCCCGCGGCTCGCCGGCATCACGGTGGCGTCGGCGGGAGCGGTCGCGCTCGGCACGATCAGGACGGTGCCGCGGCTCGCCGGCATCACCGTCGGGAACCAGAACGGCATCGCCCTGGGCACGATCCGGACCGTGCCACGCCTCGCCGGTCTCGTGATTGGCGACGTAGGGACGACCTACCAGGCGCTCGGCTCGATCGCGCTCGCGACCCGCCTCGCCGGGCTCACGATCACCACGCAGGACCCGCCGCCCGATCCGCCGGATGACGAAGGCGAGGAGGAGCCGGGCGTGCCGGGTGACGGCGGGATCGGCGGCGGGCCGATTCCTGCGGCGGTGACCCCGCGCATCCCGACCGGCCTGTTCATCGGCGACGTGGGGCTGCAGCTGTGAGCGGCACCGGTCTCGACTACGAGCTGCTCGGCGGCGACCTCGAGCTCGACCTCGGGCTGCGCACCGCCGTCCTCGTCTCGCTGTTCACCGACGCCCGCCGGCCGGACATTGAACCTGCGCCCAGCATCCACGAGGACCCGCGTGGCTGGTGGGCAGATCGCGAAGGCGACCGGATCGGGTCCCTGCTCTGGTTGCTCGAGCGCGAGAAGGTCACTGGCGCCACCATCGACCGCGCGCGCCGCTACGCGCAAGAGTCGCTGCGCTGGATGGTCGAGGACGGCATCGCGTCGGCGGTGAACGTCGTCGCAGAGCGCGGTGGTCTCGACCGGATCAACCTCGCCGTCGAAGTCGTGCGATCGAGCAATCCACAGTGGTCCTCGCTCTGGGACGAGCTCGCGAACGAGCCCTTCACCACCGGACGTTTCCAGGTCTCTATCCTGGTGCGGTAGACGCGTGGTGGGGAGGGGGAGCGCGTGCCGTTTCAGCGGGCGTCGTTACGTCAGATCGAAGAGCGCGTCGAGGCGGACATCGCGTCGAACCTCGGCCTGTCGGTCCTGCCTCGGCGCAGCGTCACCCGCTCCCATGCTCGCGCGCAGGCAGGAGCGGCGCACGGGCTCTACGGCTACCTCGCGTGGATCGCCAAGCAGGCCGTGCCGATCACCGCCGAGGCCGAGCTCCTCGAGAGCTGGGCGTCGGTCTGGGGCATGACCCGCAAGCCCGCGGCCCAGGCGCTCGGCGAGGTCGAGTTCACCGGCACGGGTGCGGTGACGATCCCGCTCGGCACGGTCCTGCAGCGCTCGGACGGCGTCCGCTACACAACCGACGCTGACGCCCCGCTGGTGTCCGGCAGCGCGCTCGCCACTGTCACGGCCGCCCTCGGCGGTGCAGACGGCAACGCGATCGCCGGGACCAAGCTCGGACTGGTGTCCCCAATCGGAGGCATCATCTCCGAGGTCACCGTGCAGGCCGACGCGGTTGGCCTCGGCCTCTCGGGCGGCACGGATCCGGAGACAGACGCGCAGCTGCTCGCGCGCCTGATGCAGCAGGTCCAGACACCACCTGCAGGCGGTGCCGACGCCGACTGGGTGGCGTGGGCGCTCGAGGTCCCCGGCGTGACGCGGGCCTGGTGCAAGCCGCTGTGGATGGGCGCCGGGACGGTCGGGCTGACATTCGTCCTCGACGGTGACCCCGCGCTCGTGCCGGGCTCCCCGAAGGTGGCCGAGATGCAGGCCCATCTCGAGGATCCGACGCGCCGGCCGGTGACGGCGGTGCCGGTCGCCTTCGCGCCGACGCTCAAGGACCTTGACCCGGTCATCGTCCTCAACCCCAACACACCGGCCGTCCAGGCAGCGGTCACCGCGGCGATCGAAGAGCTGCTCCTGCGTGAGGCTGCGCCCGGCGCGACGCTCCTGATCTCGCACCTGCGTGAGGCGATCTCGACCGCCGCCGGCGAGCTCGACCACTCCCTGACCTCGCCGACGCTGAACGTCTCGACCCTGCCCAACGAGCTGCTCGTCCTCGGCACGCCGGCGTTCAGCTGACCGGAGTTACCACATGCACCGCATCGACATGCCTGGCCACAGCAGCAACTTCTTCGCGCTGAGGAACCCGTCGGCCGGCGTCAAGGCGACGCAGCTCGGTGCCGACTGGCCGAACGACGTGCAGGAGGAGATCTGCCGCTTCGTCGAGTCGATGGGGATCACGCTGCAGAAGGGCAATCGCGACCAGCTCGGCCAGGCGATCGTGCTCGGGTCTGGCGGCGGCGTGAAGTCGGCCCGCAAGAACCTCCTTGCGAACCCCGGGCCGCGGATCTGGCAGCGCGGAACCACCTTCACCACGTCCGCGGGCGGCAGCCTTTACACCGCCGACCGGTGGCGCGCATCCGCCGGCACGAGCGGCGTGGTCACGGTCACGAAGCAGGCGCACAGCAACGGCGGCCCGCCGGACCCGCGGGGTGGGCTCGAGTTCCTGCGGTGGGTGCAGTCGACTGCGGGCACGGTCCCGTTCCTGGAGCAGCGGATCCCGTGCCTCGAGGAGGCCGATGCCCAGGACCTCGTCTTGAGCGTCTACCTGCGCGTCTCGACCGGCACGCTCGCGGTGATCCCGCAGCTGCGGCAGTTCTTCGGCTCCGGTGGTAGCGCCACCGTCGACCTCGCCGCCGCGGCCTGGACCGTCACGACCACCTGGACGCGCTTCTCGGTGAAGCTGACTCCCGCATCGATCGCCGGGAAGACGATCGGGGCCGGGGCCTACCTGGCGTGGCAGCTCAAATTCCCGTCCGCCGCAACCTTCACGGTCGAGATGACCAGCGCGCAGCTCGAGCCGGGCGCACTCGCGACGTTCTTCGAGCGGCCGGACGTGGCCGCCGATCTGGCCGAGTGCCTGCGCTTCTACTGCAAGTCCTACAACCCCGACGTGACCCCAGGCACCGTCACCGTCGACGGGCAGATCAACTGCTCGGACATCGGTCCGCTCGTCGAGGCACTCAACACCCGCTTCCCGATCCCGATGCGGACCACGCCGGCGGTGACCTGGTACTCGCCGCGGACGAGCAACAAGAACGGGTTCATCGAGCGCCCGCAGTTCAACGACGCCGCCGTGACGGGCACGTCCTACAACAGCGAGGTCTCCACCGGCGCGCCCGCGACCAACGATCCGGGCGCCGTCGTCTCGGCCTACGCGCACTTCACCGCCGACGCCGAACTCTGATCGGAGCCAAGAATGGGCGACTATCGCTATCCGAACGACCAGGTGGACGACTCGGCGGGGATCATTCGCACCGCCGACAAGCAGTTCATCCCCGTCAACACCGGGCTCGGGGCCTGGCTCGACTACCTCACGTGGCGGGCCGTCCCGAATACACCAGACCCGGCCACAGCCCTCACCGTCGCCGAGGAGCGCGTGATTACGAAGGGCAAGGTCGACCGCGACTCGGAGGTCGAGTTCCAGAAGGAGCTGACGTTCAAGCACGCCCTGTCGCCGTCGGCAATCTTCGGCCTGGAGAAGTTGGTGCAGGAGGCGGAGGAGATCGTCCGCGACGCGATGGCGTTCTCGGCGGCGCGCCACCCCATGATCAACGAGCTGATCGGCGTCGAGGGAGCGACCGGCGCCGACGTGGCGGCCGCGATCAGCACCTGGTGGGACGGGAAGAAGGTCCGCATCGGCAAAGTGAACAAGGAGCGCTGGAAAGCCCACAAGGACATCGACGCGGCCGGCACGATCGCCGCGGTGCGCGCCATCTACACCGGGCTGACCTGGCCCGCCTGACAGGCGGGCCCGCATCGAACCCCTGCTCGCAGGAGCACACGTGGTAGGCATGCAGCAGCTCCCCGAGGTTGTTTCGCAGTCGCAGAAGCTCTCGGAGGGGAGCGCGGGCGCGTTTGCGATCTTCATCCTGATCGGACTCGCGATCGTGGTGATGATCTTCTGTCGCAACCTTCCGGCGAAGGGCGTCTCGCTGATCGAGGCGCGCATCGAGGAATCGAACGCCGCTCGCGACGCTCACCCCAAGATCGTGGCGGCGATCGAGAAGCTCGCCGATAACTTTGCGCGACTCATCACCGCGATGCACACCGACGTGAAGGACGTGCAGGCCAAGATCGATCGGGTGCTCCTGCGCCCTACGCGCCGCCCTCCGCGTCGCCGGCGGACGCGAAGGGCAACGCGATGAAGCCGGTACCTACCCACCCGCGCCCAGCGTGCCCGACGAGCACCGTTGTGAATCGCGCGATCATCGTGCTGCTCTCGCTTGGCGTGCTCTCCGCGGCCCTCGTGTTGACGGTGCTCATCAACGGAGCCAAGGCGACGGTCGACCCGGAGGGCGCCAAGGCCTTCTGGACTCTCCAGCAGGGGCTCAAGCAGGACCACGTCGAGATGAAGGCTGCACTGAACCGGATCGAGGAAGTCCTGGGGTCGCGATAGGGAGTGGCCGTGCCCGCTGACCAGCTCGTCGACCAGTACCAGGACGCCCTGTGGCAATTGCTCCCCCAGGGACTCGCCTGGACGCGCCTCGCAGGCGGCCCGCGCGATCAGTTCTTGCGCGGCCTCGCCGTCGAGCCTGCGCGCGTCGACGATCGGATCCGCGAGTTCCTACAGCAAATGCTCCCGTCGCTCACCCACGAGCTCTTGAGCGAGTGGGAGGAGTTCCTTGGGCTGCCGGACGCATGCGAGCCCGCCGATGCCGAGTTCACGCTCGAGCGGCGCCGCGCCGCCATCGTCGCACGGCTGCGGACGATCGTCTCGCCGAGCCCGGGCTACTTCATCGATCTCGCCGCATCGCTCGGTTACGAGATCACGATCGAGGAGTGCCATCCGTTCACCACGGAGAGCACTTGCGACCTGCCGATCTACGACGACGCGTGGGCCTACGTCTGGATCGTGGCGGGGCGCGGCGACCAGCAGCAGTGGTTCACCACACTCTCGACCGTGGACGAGCGGCTCTCAAGCGGAGAACCCAACCCGCTAGAGTGCCTGTTCGGCAAGCTGAAACCGTCCCACACGATCGTGCTCTTCGAATTCACGTAGGAGATGTCCGTGGCCAATCCCAATCCCGACCCGGCAGCCGCCAGCAGCACCCCTGCGGCCAAGCCCGACCCGGCAGCCGCGAAGGCAGCCGCGAAGGCAGCCGCGAAGGCAGCGCCCGGGCGGCCGAAGGTGGTCAAGGTCCGGTGCATGGTCGCGAGCCTCGGCACCACGCGTGACTTCGAGGCCGACGTGACCGGCGCCGACGATCGAGGCAATCTCCACGTCACCCTGCGCAACGAGGCGAGCGCGGAGCTGATCGGCGTGCCCCGCGCCGGCTCGGTCGAGCCAGGCGTTCTCCCGGTGTGGATGCCCGCACAGTCCGAGGCGGCCCCTACCGCCGAGGTCCCGGCGAGCAGCGCGGCGGGCGGGCCCTGATCCCCACCCGCGCGCAGCCTCGCCCCGACGGGAGGTTCGCGCGGTGGCGGGGGCTGGGGATACGCAGTCGAGAGCGATGACCATGGCGACCGCAGGCTTCCAGGTCGTGGTCACCAGCAACGCGGTCGACGCCGCGCGCTGGCTCGACGGGCTCGCCCGCAAGCAGATCCCGTTCGCTTCGGCCGTGGCGCTGACCCGGCTCGCTCAGGTGGCGCAGAAGCTCCTCAAGGCGAACCTGCGCAGGCACTTCACCATCCGCAACGCGCGGGTTGGGCAGGGGATCCGCATCAAGCGGGCGGAGAAGACCGACTGGCCGCGCTGCCAGGCCTTCGTGGGCAGCGTCGACAACTTCATGATCAACCAGGCCACCGGCGAGCCCAAGCGATCTCGCGACGGGCACCACGTGGCGATCCCCTCGCGCATCGCGATCAGCGCGAGGACGGGCAGCGGCAAGATGCCTGCTGCCGTCAAGCCGCGAGCCCTGGTGCACAGCAGCCGAGGGTTCATCGGACTGGTCGAGGGTGGCCGGGAGGCGATCTTCCGGCGCACGGGACGGCAGAAGGGGAACCTGCGCAACCTGGGGGTGACCCGCTACTACCTGCTCGCGACGCAGCAACCGATGAAGAAGCGCTGGCCGATCCGCGAGGAGGTCAGCCAGGCCGTCGGCTCCAATTACGAGGCGGTCTTTGCCAGGGAGCTGCGCGCGGCGATCCGCAGTGCACGGGCGCGTGCCGGGTCGTTCACGGGCGAGCAGGGCAAGGCGACCTACCTGAGCGCGCTGCGCAAAGAGGGGTTGCGGCTGTAGGGAGGCCTTCGGAGGCCGCACACCGCGCCAGACTGGCACCCCCGTGCCCCGTCATGGGTCCTTCCCAGCACTTTTTCCTGCGGGTGCCGTGAGA
>ERZ1292625.3765-Hain-H41-01um-R1-3765-length-11909-cov-5_pt1 | contig 11909 bp, 14 predicted proteins | sample MGYA00564400_ERZ1292625 | MGnify/ENA primary metagenome ERZ1292625 (study PRJEB36523, sample SAMEA6512639) | groundwater metagenome | collected 2019-01-08 | study: AquaDiva: Metagenomics assemblies of 32 groundwater samples
AAAAACAGAGAAAGAAATCATATATGAAGGTTGGCTTACCGGATTTTTTGCCCGCTCTTATAAAGATATTCTTAAAGTACTTCTTATTTGCTCCCATGATGATATCAGGGTTGATCGAGTTGCCAATAGAGACAATGTATCAGTTGAAGAAGCAAAACATTGGATTAAGCAAAGGGAGAATGAAAATACCGAGAAATGGAAGCGGTTGTATGGGGAATATAATTTTTGGGACCCAAAATATTTTAATTTGATAATTGATACTTATAAAACCGGACCTCAGGAAACATTGGGAAAAGTATTGGATAAAATTGGGTATGAACATAAATAAAATAACTATTTCAGGTAAAATCTGCACCGGAAAAACTACCTTACTGAAGAGTCTTCAAAAAAAATTACATTGGCCAATCTTTATGACAGGTAAGTTATTTCGTGAGTACGTCAAAAAAAATCAATTGAATTTAGACCAAGTTGAAGAGCAAAATGATGAAGTGACAAAAAAAATTGATTATCAAGTTCGGGATAGAATTTATTCACCAGGAAATTTAATTATAGATGGTTGGATGTCAGGAATAATGGCCAATGACTTACCTAATGTTTTAAAAGTATTATTAATTTGCAAAGATGATATTCGTTATCAAAGATTTGCCAGTAGAGAAAAAATTGATATTAATGAAGCAAAAAAAAGAGTAGAGGAACGTCAATCAAATTGGTTAAATAAGCTAGAAAAAATTTATAATCGCAATGATTTTATTGAGCCAAAAAATTACGATCTCATTATAGACACTTCAGATATTTCTTCCCAAGAGGTTCTGAAAAAGGTTTTTGAAAAACTTAAATAAAAAAACATTACTTTGGTCGCCAATTATCCCACAGTCCTTTAACGGGTTCATAAGGGTGGGGATATAGATCTTCAATCGTATATTTTTCTATTTTTGGAAAACTCCAACCATCTTTACCTTGGACATATTGAATAAGAATAACAGTTGTTTCAGGTGTCTCATGAGACCAAATAAGATGCCTACAAGTTCCGCAAGGGGGAGTACTATTTTTTTGAATTTCCGGAACAGGATCTGCCACTACTATACTTTTAATTTTAGCTTTATATGATTCATGTAGAATCATGTTTGTAATTGCACACCTTTCTCCACAGACTGAAGCATGAGGAATGTTTGATTCATAACATGCCCCATCAAAAATCTTCCCACTATCAGAAAGTAGAAAAGAATATAAAGTATCTACTCCACCATTTATATGGCGTATATTATTATATTTAATAACCGCTTCTTTTGAATATTCAACCAACCTAATTTCCTCCGCTGTTAAACTTATATCCATATAGTAATAATATATCAAAAATTTAAGTCTTTTAACAATTACATAAATACTCGTAAATATCTCTTAAAAGTTTATTTACTATAAAAACACGAATGTATCAATCTATTGATAGATTGATACATATATAAATTAACCCAAGGTTTTTCTAACTTCTTGTCTTCGTTGATGGTCTCTGTATAGTTGCCAGTGCCCAATATAAACTCCCGGATGGATCATAAAATTAGCAAAAAAATCATCAAGAAAATTAAGCACTTTTTCATTTTTTAACATGCCATTAATTATATTTACAACTCGAGAGTTTCTTTTATAATAGGTTGTTGCGTAAAAAAGAATTGTTGCTGTAGACACTTTCAAAGTATCAGCTATGTCACGGTAGTCAACTTTCTTGATTAATAGATAAATAATTGCTAGTCGTTTTGCCAGCATTATCTTTTCTGTTGGAGAAAGTATATCGTCAATTATTAATAAAAAATCCTCCTGCCCCTCATATCTCGAAAAAACTTCATAAAATAACTTATATATCTTAGTCAACAACTTTTCACTGACCAGTTTTTTTGATATCCGAGCCATATATTTTTTTTGTTAATTAATAACGTTTTGTTTTTTTACTTATGAACTTTATAACTTTATAAACTTTTTTTGTCAACCGCTTATAACCAACAAAACTATTCGAATAGACTGTCAAATCAATAATTTTTAATCAAAAGGCACCTCGATTAATTTGCCTATTTCATGCTATTTCATGAATGTATCAATCTATTGATAGATTGATACATTAGTATAAAAATAAATAATTTAAACTGTTTATAATTTGTTTAAATTTTTGTATATAATTACTCTTAACATGCTCTACTCAAAAATATTTGGAAAAACAAAAAAGGATTCAAAAAAATACGATTCTGCAAACGCGACTTTTTTGATAAAAGGAGGTTTTATCGACCAGGTTATGGCAGGAACATATACTTATTTATCACTTGGATTACGTGTCCTAAATAAGATAGAAAATATTATCCGTGAAGAAATCAATACCATCGGTAATGAGATTTTAATGCCTTCAATTGCACCTCTTGAACAGTGGGCAAAAACCAACAGATTGGAAACTGTCGACGTTTTAATGAAAACAACGGCTGCAAATAAATTTGCCTTGGCTAAAAACGATTCGGAATATGTTCTAAGTCCAACTCACGAAGAAACAGTTACGCCACTCGCTCAAAAATTTAACTTAAGTTACAAAGATTTTCCTTTTGCGCTTTATCATATACAAACAAAGTTTAGAAACGAGCCACGAGTAAAATCAGGATTACTTCGAGGTCGAGAATTTCGTATGAAGGACCTTTACAGTTTTCATACTTCTGAAGAGGATATGAAAAAATATTATGAAAATTCAAAAAAAGTCTATTTAAAAATTTTTGAAAGACTTGGAATCGGAAAAGATACGGTGATAACTCTCGCCTCTGGTGGCTCTTTTACCGATGACTATTCTCATGAATTTCAAACTATCTGTGAAACGGGTGAAGATACCTTATTTTTTGTAAAAAGCACCGGTGTTTACTACAACCGTGAAGTTGCACCAACCCAAGCTCCTAAACTTGAAAAAGAAGAAAAAATATTGGACAAATCTGATATCAAAGGTGAGGGAATAATTGGAGTTAACGAATTGGCAAAATTTTTGAATATTCCTGTTGAAAAAACAACAAAAACCATGATCTATGAAACTGATAACAAAAAAATTATTTTTGCTGCCGTTCGAGGTGGATATAATATTAATGAAGATAAATTGAGAAAGGTGGCTTGTGTTAAAGCTTTAAAATTGGCTCCGGCTGAAATCATTAAGAAATTAACGGGTGCTGAGATCGGATATGCAGGTCTCGTTAATTTACCTAAAGGTGTCGAAGTCTACATTGATGAATCGGTATCTGATAGGTTAAATTTTGAAACTGGATCAAATAAAACACATTATCATTCTATAAACGTAAATTTTGACCGAGATATTTCCACACCTAAAAAATTTTATGATTTTAAAATTGCAAAAATCGGGGATCGTTATCCAAAAACAAATGAAGTATATGATGTTGTCAAGGCGGCTGAAGTCGGAAATATTTTTCCACTGTATACAAAATTTACTGAAGCTTTTGACTATAAATTCATAGATAGTGACGGCAAAGAAAAGCCAGTCTATATGGGTTGCTATGGTATTGGTCCTTCCCGAATCATGGGAATAATTGTTGAAAAACATCATGACGAAAAAGGAATAATTTGGCCTGAATCCGTCTCTCCTTTTCAGGTTCATTTAGTTGGTTTAGATCTTAAGGATGAGCCAACGCATTATAATGTTTATAATATTTATAACCTCTTATTAAACCAAGGCATTGAGGTTCTCTTCGATGATCGCGAAGAAGTAACGGCAGGGGAAAAATTTTCCGACGCTGATCTTATTGGAATTCCCGTCAGATTAGTTGTGTCAAAAAGGACAGGGGAGAAGGTGGAGTATAAGAAGAGAAGTGAAAAGGAAACAAAAATTCTTAGCTTAGAGGAAGTAATTAAATTAATATGAAAATTATAGTCACTCATCTTTCTCCTGACCTTGACGCTATAGCCTCTGTCTGGCTAATAAAAAAATATTTAACCGATTGGAATGATACTCAAGTAAAATTTGTGCCATCAGGAACAACATTAAACAACCAATCACCTGATAGTGATAAAAATATTATTCATGTTGATACCGGACTTGGTAAATTTGACCATCATCAAACCAATGACTATACATCAGCCACAAAACTTGTATATAAATATTTGATTGGTCGCGATTTAATTGAGGAAAAAGAAATTAAGGCTTTAGAAAAAATTGTTGAATATGTAAATTCAACTGATCATTTTGCTGAAGTATTTTATCCTGATCCAGCAGATGACCGGTATGATTTTATGATTCGCCAACTTGTTGACGGATTAAAAGTAATTAATCGCGAAGAAACAAAACTTATTGAAATTATTTTTCAATTATTAGAAGCCGCCTTAATTGTTTTTAAAAATAAAGTATCCGCTGAGGAAGAAATTAAAAACGGTTTTGTATTTCAGTCATACTTAGGCAAATCACTTGCAATTGAAAGTAAAAATGAAGAAGCTGTTAAATTAGCCTTAAAAAAAGGATTTGCCCTTGTCATCAGACGTCACCCTGAAGTATGTTTCACGAGAATCAAAACTTTACCTGATAAAAAGTTTAGTTTGAAAAAAGTTTATGAAAATATTCTAAAAATAGATAAAAAAGGCAGTTGGTTTTTCCATGTTTCCGGTCATATGCTGCTTAATGGTTCATCTGGAAACCCAAAACTTATTCCAACATCACTATCCTTAAACAAGATCATTGAAATAGTGAAGAGCATAAGATAGAATTAACATTATTCATATCACATTTGGAAGGAGGCAGAATCATTTATGGTTTTAGTAATAAAAAGAAAAGGCGAATCAAAAGACAGCATGTTCCGAAAATTTACTCGTTCTTTTATTGATGAAGAAATTGTTGATACATTAAGAAAAAAAATGTTTTATAAAAAGCCTTCTTTGAAAAGGAAAGAGGAAGAAAAAGAAAGAATGAAGAACCGGTCTTTAAAACATAGAAAGGTTTTTAAAAAAGTATATAAAAGAATATGATCAGTATTGTTTCTTCATCACGTTACAAAATCAATCGACAAAAAATAAAATCATTTGTAGAAAATATTTTTGAAAAAGAACAGATGAGTTTAGAACAGTCATTGAATGTTGTTTTTGTGGGAAAAAATAAGATGAAGGTCTTTACCGAAAAATATAAAAACGAAAAAGAAACTTTACCAATATTATCTTTCAAATATAACGAAGACGTCGGAGAAAAAGAAATTTTGTTAGGTGAAATAGTTATTTGTTTTCCTCTAGTTATTTTATTAGCCGCTGAACGCAATAAACGAGTAGACGAGATGATAAATGAGTTGGTAAAGCACGGAATCGAAAACCTATTAAAATAATATGTTCTACCTAAAGTATCGTCCAAAAACAATTGAAGAGATTGACAATTTGCATGCTAAAAAAATGATAGGTAAGATATTGGAGTCCAATACTTTACCCCATGCATTTATTTTTGTTGGACAAAAAGGGACTGGAAAAACATCAACAGCAAGAATTCTTGCCAAAGCAGTTAATTGTCTTAATAATAAATTTTCTACAAATTCTCCCCACTCTAAATCTTACGAACCCTGCAATAAATGTGCTAACTGTCAAAGTATTGGACTTTCTTCTTTTACGGATGTTATTGAAATGGACGCTGCGTCAAACCGTGGAATTGAAGAAATTAAAAATTTAATCCGTGAAACTTCATTTCTTCCTATGTCAGGAGGTTACCGGGTTTTTATTATTGATGAGGCACACATGATAACAAATGAAGGTTTTAATGCTCTTTTAAAAACCTTAGAAGAGCCTCCAAAGTCTGCAATATTTATTTTAGCTACTACTAATTTAGAAAAACTACCAAAAACTATCGTTTCCCGTTGTTTAAAGATTAATTTTGGAAAAGCCAATATTACTGATATTTATTCGATGTTAAAAAGAATTTCAAAAAATGAAAATATTAATTTAAAAGATGATTTATTAAGATTAATAGCTAATCATAGTGAGAATTCATTTCGAGACGGTGCAAAAATTTTAGAAGAGATTACTCTTCAAAAAATTGAATCAGTTGAGGAAACAGAAAAATTTTTAGGAATCAGAGGAAGAAATGATTTAATTGAAATTATCGAGAAAAAAAATCTAAAAAATACTCTTTTATGGATAAACGAGTTTTCTCAAAATGGCGGGGACTTTAAAAATCTTATTGAGGATATTCTAAATCAATTGCACTCTCAACTTTTGATTAAAAACGAAATCGGAGAAAATGAAAACAAAAAAACAATTCTAACTTTAAGTGAAATTTCTTTGTTAATGAAATTATTAATTGAAGCCTATCAAAATTTAAGAAATACGCCTATTGATTCTTTACCAGTTGAAATTGCCCTGATTGAGTTTTACAATTCTGTTAGAATATAACTGTTATAATAATTATAATTTTTATATAGACTATGTTAAACCCCTTTGGAGCGTTGGGAGATCTACAGAAATTACAACAGCAAGCACAGAAAATGCAGGCAGCTTTGCAGCAAGAGGAAGTAGTGGTAGAAAATAATGGCGTTAAAGTAGTTATACGAGGAGATCAAATAATAGAATCAATTGAAGTCGATGGAATCGTTGAAAATAGAATTGCCGAGACCGTTAATGAAGCCATCAAAAAAACTCAAGAATTGGCAGCAAAAAAATTAATAGAAATATCCAGCCAACAACAGCAGGGTTAATCATTATATGTTAAAACTATTTTCGGGTTCTGCTAATCCAAAATTATCAAACGAAGTATCAAAACTACTTAATGTTCCTATTTCAAAATCTGAGGTAACTCGATTTGATAATTCTGAAATCAGAGTGACTATTCAGGAAAAAGTAAAAGACGACGTATGCGTTATTCTCCAATCAACTGCCAATCCAACCGATACACATTTAATGGAATTATTTTTTTTTGCTGATGCATTAAAGCGAATGCAGGCAAAAAAAATTATTGCTTTTATTCCATATTTTGGTTATGCAAGGCAGAATCGTGGTCATAGAGCCGGTGAGTCTGTTTCCGTTAACGTTGTTATTCGTTTTTTTGAAACTATAGGTTTTAACCAAGCTTATACTTTTGACCTTCACGATGAAGGCACTGAAGGCATCTTTTCAATTCCATTTAAAAATATTTCAACTTTTTCCATATTGGGAAGAGAAGTCGCTCATTATTTAAAGAATAATAAAAATACTGAGGAGGTAGCTATTGTATCCCCCGATCAAGGTGGAGTGGAAAGGGCTCAAACTTTTGCGGAAAATTTTTTTCACACTAACAATGTTGATATCGCGGTGATTGAAAAGCGCCGAAATTTAGACAAAATACATCAATCAAAGGCTCTTAATTTGTATGGTGAAGTAAAAAATAAAACTTGTATCATCGTCGATGACATTATTACATCCGGAGGTACTTTGGTTCACGCAGCCGAATTTTGTCTTAAAAGAGGAGCTAAACGGGTACTTGCCTGTGTTGTTCATCATGACTTTTCACCAAATGCGGAAAAAATTCTTTCGAATAGCCCGATTGAAAAAATATTTATGAGTAATAGCATTGCCTTAAAACCAGAACAAAAATTCTCTAAATTGGAAGAAATTTCCATCGCCCCATTAATTGAACAGGAGTTAAAAAAATTACTTTAAAACTTATTTCTCCCCTCAATCGCTTTTTTCAAAGTCATGTAGTCGGCGTATTCAAGATTCGCCCCCATCGGTAGTCCGTAAGCCAAACGAGAAATTTTTAATTTTTCATTTTTAATTTTTAATTTATTTTTGATGTATACTGCCGTTGCCTCTCCCTCCATATCCGGATTTGTTGCTAAAATCACTTCAGTGATTTTGTGGGACAATTTTATTCGATTAATTAATTCATTAATTTTAATATCATCAGGCCCTATACGATTTAAAGGATCAATCTTTCCATGAAGGACATGATAAACTCCGTTATAAATCCGTCCTTGTTCAAAAGAAAGCAAGTCTAAGACTGTTTCTACAATACAAATTGTAGAATGATCTCTCTCTTTATTGTCACATATTTCACAAATTTCTTTTTCAGTAAAATTAAAACAATTTTTACAAAGCTTTGTTTTTAATTTTAAATCAGAAACATTTTCTGCAAATTCCTTTAAATCCTCTTCCGGTAAATTAAGCAAAAAAAAAGCTAAACGATTAGCGGTTTTCTCTCCAATACCGGGAAGACGTTCCAAAAATAAGGAAATGTTTTTGAGACTGTTAGGAAGTGATGACATATTTTAAAGCTGAATAACTTCCGCCACTACCAGCGGTTTTCTTCCAGTCGCTTTCCTGAAAAATTCCTCAAGATTTTTTATCACATCATATTGCATTTTACCAACATCAAAAGACTGGTTATTTTTAGTTTTTAAAACATCTTCGATTACTTTTTCTGCCTGCAAATACAATCTTCCTTCTTCTTTTTCAAATATAAAACCGCGGGAAAATATTTTTGGCGTACCTAGCAATATTCCTTTGTTATCAACGATTGATAATGCAAAAACAATTCCATCGGTTGCTAAAGTTTTTCTATCACGAAGTATGACGCTCCCAACATCTCCAATTCCATATGCATCAACGTAAATATTTTTAGTTTCGACCTTGTCTCCTTTATATGCTTTATTTTTTACAAACCAGATTGTCTCTCCTTCGTTCAAAGAAAAAACGTCATTCTTTTTGTATCCTAATTGCTCTACCAAGTTTTCATATTGTTTTTGATGCCGTATTGTTCCTCCAATCGGAATAAAATATTTTGGATCAGTAAAACGTACTAAAAATTTTAGATCTTCCTGATTACCATGACCGGAAGAATGAAGTTGATCGGCGATATCTGAGTAAACTACATCCGCGCCTTCTTCAGACAATTGTTCTATCGTTTCGTAGACACCATTTTCATTACCTGGAATTGGATCCGAGGAAAAAATTATTTTGTCACCTGACTTAATCGTAATATTTTTATTTTGTCTATCAGCTAATTTTGATAAAGCCGACCCATATTGACCTTGTGATCCGGCTACGATCAAACAAATTTTAGCTGCCGGAAATCGACTAACTTCTTCTTCTTTGATAAAAAGACTTTGTGGTATTGGTAAATAACCGATACTGGCAGCTATTTTAGTATTTTCTCTCATTGAGCGACCTAAGAAGCAGATTTTACGATTAAATTTGATGGCTGCGTCTACACATTGACGAATACGTGAAATATTTGAAGAGAAGGTTGTCATAATAAATTTACCTTTAGTTTTTCTCATCTCATCTTCAAAAGTTTGGCCAACAATATTTTCTGAAAGTGTCAATCCTTCGCGCTCCGATCCCAAACAGTCGGAGAGCAAACATAAAACTCCGTCGTGTCCTGCTTTAGTAATTTTATAAAAATCAGGACCTGGACCATAAGGCGGGGTCAAATCTAATTTAAAATCGCTCCCGTGGTAAATTGTTCCGACTGGCGTCTTAATTATGATGTGAGTCGTATCTGGGATTGAATGAGTCATTTTTAAGTAGGAAATTTTGAAATCACCAAAAATATATTCTTTATTAAAATCAACTTTGTTAACTAAAATTTTTTTATGTTTGTCCTTAAATTTATTTTCAATAAACATTGAAGTGAGCAAACTGGCGTAGACCGGAGGACGTCCTAAATCTTCATACAAAAGCGGAAGGGCCGACGTATGATCTTCATGACCATGAGTAATAAGAATAGCCCTAATATACTGTTTTTTATCCATTAAGTAGCTGATATCTGGGATGACAAAATCAACTCCCAATTCTTTTTCTTTTGGAAAACCTATACCACAGTCAACTATGACAATATCTTTAAGCTTATCGTCATTATATGATTCATATACATACATGTTTTTGGTAACACCGACGATACCGCCCAAGGGAATAAAGTGTAGTTTATAAGTAATCATTACTATATTGATTAATTTTTAATTTTAAATGTTAAAAAATTAAATTTTAAAAATTGATTAGAAATTAGTAATTAGAAATTTGAAATTATTTAACGATATAGTTATTATACCAATTGTTATACTTATAGGTATGACAATAAACAAAAAAAAAATTTTAAATAAATTAGCCGAAGTAATGGATCCTGAGTTAAATATCTCGATCGTTGACTTAGGTTTGGTTTATGATACTAAATTAATTAAAAACAAGGTTAAGGTGATAATGACCCTAACAACTATTGGTTGTCCGTTATTCTCTTTGATCGAAACACAGGTTAAAGATAAAATTAAAGAATTAAGGATTAAAGAGGAAGATATTTCTCTTGAACTTACCTTTGATCCCCCCTGGTCAATGGAGAAGATGAGCAAAAAGGGGAAAGCGATGTTGGGAATTTAATAAATAAAACTATGGCTAAAGGAAATATTTTAGGTGATGCATTTGAACAACTAGCTGAACTTGGTGCTTCAACGGCCAAAAAAACTGTTAAATCGGTCGCTGGAATTGTAAATCCGTTTGATCAGGCAAAAACCTCCGAGGTTGGACCTGAACAAAATACGAGAAAAACCTCGGAGGTTAAGCATGGCGCAAACCATACCCCCGTCGATTTTAATAAACTAAAAAATAAATTTCAGGACAAGGATAAACTTCAAGCTGAAGCTTTAAGAAATCGATTATTTCAAATTGTAAAGAGAGAAGATGAAAAAATTCTGGAGCGAAAAGATATGGAAGAGGCACAAAAAAAGAGACAAGAAGAATATGAAGAACAGGAGAAAAAAAGAAAAGAACAGCAGCAAAAAACGCAAAATCAACAGGGAGGTATGCCAACCGGAAAAGCCAAGAGGGGATTCATGGCAAAAAAGAAATCTTCCGAACAACAGCATGTAGAAAACAAGCCCGCCTCGGGAAAGCAGTGATAATGAACGGAGTATAGCTCAGATGGCTAGAGCGCAGCGTTCGGGACGCTGAGGTCGGCAGTTCAAGTCTGCCTACTCCGACTTTGTCTCGCCGAAGCTCAAAGAGCGAAGGCGGACTTTTTTATGAAAAACAAACTAACTCAAATTTTTGCTCTTCATTTTTTCAATGATGGTTTTTTAGCAAGTATTATTTTACTTTTGCCATTTATAAAACAAGACTTAAATCTTTCTTTAACTCAAGTTGGTATTTTGACTTCCATACTTTCAATATCAGGTATCCTCTTATCACTGCCTGCAGGTTATTTTGGTCATAAAATTGGTGCAATAAAAATACTTTCTTTTGCAATATTTTTCTACTCAATTGGTTTTATTGCCGTTGGATTTTCTTTTTCTTATTTTTATTTAGTGATTTCATTTTTAATCGCTGCTCTCGGATTTGGGATATTCCATCCAATTGCATTTTCACTCGTTGCTAAGTGGACTCCGTTAGATAAATTAGGTAGAGCAATGGGAAATTTTACTGCAGTTGGAGATGTTGGAAGAATTGCTCTATCTTCGACAGTTGCGTTCATAATAGTTGCAATCGGATGGCAAAAAACTTCAATTATTTACGGAATAATCTCACTCTTTTCTATCTTTCTAATTATATTTTTTAATAATAAGGATGAGGAGGATGTTGAAACTAAAAAAAATAAGGTCGAAATAAATTACTGGCAAATAATTAAAAATTCAAAATTTATTTTTGCATTGCTTACTACTTTTTTTGATAATCTGGCATCGTCGGCACTTTTCATTTTTATTCCTTTTCTTTTTTTACAAAGAAATGTCAACCCTTCAACCTTAGGTATCTTTACCAGCGCCTTCCTTATTGGAAATTTGATTGGAAAAACAACACTAGGAAGATTGTCCGATAAATATACGAATACAAAAATATTTATAATGGCCGAATTTTTTATGGCAGTTTTTATAGTTTTATTAACCCTAAGCTATTCGCAGTTTTTAATAATAATTGTTTCGATAATTCTTGGTGCCTTGACCGCGGGAACAATCCCT
>ERZ1292625.3767-Hain-H41-01um-R1-3767-length-11907-cov-11_pt1 | contig 11907 bp, 14 predicted proteins | sample MGYA00564400_ERZ1292625 | MGnify/ENA primary metagenome ERZ1292625 (study PRJEB36523, sample SAMEA6512639) | groundwater metagenome | collected 2019-01-08 | study: AquaDiva: Metagenomics assemblies of 32 groundwater samples
ACCGGCTTTTTCTTGTCAAGCTCTTTGCAATAATCCAAGAATGCCGGATCCCAGTGCTTGTGACGCATATCAAGACGACTCAAGTCGCGTTTTGAATTGGGGGTGTATACATTAACCACATAAAAATCCTCGAATTCTGCCGCGATCACGCGGCCCTCGTTGTTCAGATCGCCATAATCATCCTCTAGTTTGTACTTTTTTGCGATATGCTCTGGAAAATCGAGCGCTATAGATATGGGCTTTTGTTTACAAAAGATCGCGGTGCCGCTGTAGCCTTTTTTGTTGGCACTATTCCAGTATTCCTCATAATCAGGCAAATCGACTTCGCTTTGGTGTTGCTCAGCTTTCGTTTCTTGCAGACAAAGAATATCCGGCCCCAAGGCATGAATCATAGGCACAAAAAGTCCTTTTTTATGTACAGCACGAATACCATTGACGTTCCACGATACGATACGCATGTGAAAATCCTAACATAAAGAATTCCCGCGTGATCGAATTGACCACGCGGGGTTGTTTGGGCACTTTATATGCCGATCGCATTGGCGATGCCATCATAGAAGCCCTTCCTTGCTTCCAGGATTTCCGTCATACCTTGCCACGCGCGTTTCTGCTCTGTTTCAGTTGTTAAGAATGGAAGCAACACAGCGTTGAGCTCGGCCGCATGACGTACATCAACTTCCACATGTTCCGAGCAGTATGCTTTGTCTTCAGGTCTTAGCCACCGAATGGTGTTGAGACCCTTGAGTAAAAGCGTCATCTCCATCGCAATCACCGGATCGCTCCCTAGCGCATACATGCCCATGCCCTTGACCACATCACCTTCGCGGCTGATGCGCATATATGTGGCGACGAAGTGTCGGGTTCCCGGAAGCATTACTTCGGCATCCAGTTCCTGCCGACTAACACCGAGAGCAAATATGAGCCAGTTCAAATACCGGCTATGCATTTTGTCGGGGTCGAGCATTCCCTCTTCTTCCCACAGTTGCTTCGCATACGCGCGACGGACACCTCTGTCTTCGATGTTGGAGACAAATGCCCCAAGAAAGCAAGTGAACAGATTGGACGAGAACAATCTCTGCTTCGCCCAGATTTTCACCTGTTCGATACTCAATCCACCTGTGGTAAACGCTTGGAAGAAGCGGTGCTTGAACAATTCATGCTCCTCGATGTAATCGAGAGCCCTGTTCAAGAAAGGGTCGCTCACGAGACCACTGTTCTCCATGTAGACGCGAAGAGGTTTGCATTGCATTTTAGACACTCCTTTTTTCGATGATGTGTTCTGCTTCGGGGTTCCATGCCCCACCACCAGAGACCCACCACGCGCATGTCATCGCGGGATTGTAGATGCACATTTCACCAATGGGAGGCCAATAGGCGTGAAGACACACAAGTTGTTCCGCGCCATCATTCCTCATTGAATGAATTTGGGAACGAGGAACAACAATCGTCTTCCCAGTGGCAAGCACTTTCGTTTTTGCGTTGTCTTTTCCGTCTTCAGAAGAAGGAAATGTTTGAAATGTTCCATCTCCCGAAAACACGCAAACAATACCCTCTGATTGTTCGCCATGCGTATGCGGCCAACAGCCGTAGCCCGGATTCCATCCCGTAAGAAGCAATTCGAGCCGATCATTTTGGAATAGAACCGTGCGTCCGTACGGTTTTTCTGGGTCGTTGGAGAAAAGAGCTTCTCCGACGATTTCCTTGCGCCGAGACAAGAATAAGCCACGGACCAACGTCGCAACAGACTCACAACACAGCTCCATAGGTAACGATATGTCGAGCATAGGAGCTCCTTTTGTTAAGGTTCAACGGCTATCGTTGACAATAGAACCATAGCACCGCATACTCAATACTGTCGTCAGTTTTCGACAAAAATACATCAAAATATATGCTGGATGAAATATTCAAGAAAATCGGCATGGGCACCATGCATGTAAAGATGTACATCGCTCTGCTGGAGGGTGGCCCCTCTCCTGCAGGGAATCTAGCGAAGCGCGCCGGAATCCCGCGATCCTCGCTCTACGGCATCTTGTACGATCTCGCACAGAAAGGATTGGTTGTGCAGAGCGAACGGCAGGGAGTAAAAATCTGGTATGCGGAACAACCCCAAAAAATACAAACAATCCTTGATAAGGAGATCCATACATTTGAGGAAACGAAAGGAAATCTTGAAACACTTTTACCAACACTTCAAAGTAAGTATCGAAATGATCTTGTGAATCCACATTTTCAATTTTTCGAGGGCAAGGATGGTATTAAACATGTACTCAACGATATTTTGCTCTATGAAAATATTGATACCGAAAGTTTTTGGCCAGCACGCGAGATGATCGAGGTGCTCGGGGTAGATTTTCTCTCTCAACACAACAAGAAACGCATTAAAAGGAATATTCGCATACGATCAATATGGCCGGAGGGCAGATCAAAAAATGAGTCTGCAGATACAGTCAAACAAAATCCATTTATTGGCTCCGGCGAAGCTTTCAAGCGGTTGATCAGGGTTGCACCAAAAGGAATAAAATCTCCAATGGGTTATTGGGCATATAAGAACAAGGTCGCATTTGTTTCTTCAAAAAATGAAGGGTTTGGCTTCATCATCCAGAGTGCCGATTTTCGCAAACTTTTGCAAACGCAGTTTGAAGTGCTTTGGCAACTCTCGAAACCACTTATAGTGAACGAGAAACACACCAAAAGTTTCTTTGAAACGAGTCCTCAAAAAGCGAGACACTAAATATACAGGAATAATTACGGCAAGTTTTTCCAAAAGAAATCATGGATGGATTTGTGGAATCTGGCGATTTCGTTATTTTCGACGACGAAGCCCATGAGGTGGTCGAATGAGATCATGAATACTTTATTGCCGGTGATAAGTACGTCGACCGAAACAGAGAAGTCTTTGGGCAACAGTTTAACTTTGTGAAAGTCGTTTTGGTACTTGCGAATGTCCTTCACAAATGACTCTGCGATTGCATCGCGTTCGACCAAATCTCGTAACATGATGCCGTTTTTCTTGACGTTTCCAAGAAAACGATCGGTGTCTTTTTTGGGTACGACTCTGAAATACTTTTCGGGTGAGAAGAAAGCGTCGATGGGAAGCAGAGAAGACCCCAGTTCGTCGAGCAACTGCACGATGCCTTCGATGCCCTCATAGAGACGCACCGTCGGCTGGTGTCGGGCAGTTTTGTAGAGTTGCTCGATCTGTCCGACGTTTTGCAAAAAGAGCGCCCGACTTTTCTCGAATGAATCCAATATCTTTTTCGGATCTTCGGGCACGTACAACAGACGCTTGCCCTTGATTGTCTTGGATATGAAACCGCGTGCGAGAAGCGCATTGAGGTGCAGGTAAATGGTCGTTCGGCGAATATGCGTGCGCTTGGCGATGTCGGAAGGCGACGCCTTGCCTGACTGCAGGATTGCGATGTAAACGACGGCTTCTTTATCGGGAAGGCCGAGGGCAACGAGGCTCTTTCTCAAATCATCCATGCGGACAGTATGTACCAAAGGACAAGAGTGTCAATCAGAATGGCACTTTTTATTACCAACGATCATAAAACCTATATCTTTACTTGTTTTAGTATTTAAAATATATCTATATATTGTCATATTAGTAAAATTGTTGCGATTCAATAGGGAATCACAATAGGGGAGAACCTCCGATGAAGTACTTTGACATCCATCTCTCGGCAGAACTAATCGGGCGCGAAACGATTCGTCAGCTTGAATCCTTCGGGTTTCGGGAGGACTTTTTCCGGAACAACAGGAACAGCAAGCCGCCACACTACCACGCGTCATATCGAACTCACCTTGATGCGCCGGACAACATATTGTGGGGGCGGACTGTTTCGCTTCTCACGAGTGCACCTGGGTTCCGTGGTTGCCTCGAGGAAGAATCGTTCGGTGACTTGCGTTACAACCTGAATACGCTCTCGAGCGTATCGGATACGAAGCTGTGCGTACAACCATTCGAGCTCGAGACATGCAGACCCGGTGAACACAAAACGTGCGATGTTCATATCAACGTGAATATGGACCGGACAACGCCCGATGGACTTGAGCACATGGAACAATTCAACTTCATTTCCTTTGATCGAACGGTTGGCAAGGAGACACGTCGCGTTTACAGCCTCACGTTCGAGGATTTGACGCTCGGCGAAGAAGTGTTTCATCGCCTCTATGGGATATTTCAGAATATCCCGGGGCTCGTCGGGAAAATGAAACGTGAGAGGGTGACGCGGTTCATGGTTTCCCCGAGCGACGCGGAACAACTGCCAATCGTACGCACTACCTTTGCCAAGAGTTGGCTAGCTTCATATTGAAGCAATAGGCGCGGGGAGCAATCCTCGCGCCGAATTCTTTTTTTATAAATCACTTCCTCCGTTTCCCGTGAAAAGCCCTATGCACCTCGCACCACAAGAGTACTTCCATTTTACTAACGCGGAATACCGCGAAGTAAAATTGGTCGCGCAGGTATTTGTTGGTGACATGGGTAGACCTGGGTCGTGTCACAAATACCAAATGGGTCGCTGTGAGAACTGATTTCTATTTCATCGCACATTTACAGGATATTTTAGGTTCGAGTACATAGAATCCACACCGGTGCATCATAGAATGGCACAAATGCCGTCTGCGATGGCACAAATAATGCTATGATACCGACATATGGAATTGTCAGATCGAGAGAAAGCTATCGTTGCATATCTGGAAAAATCGGGAGGTCCGCAACGAGTATCGGGCGTGTATGTCGCACTGAGAGAGAAGTTCGGTGCAAGCAGGCGTACGATCATCCGCGATTTGCAACATATCGTTGCGGTCGGCGCAGTCGTCCAATCGGGCGGTGGAAGGACGACTTCCTACGCGATAGTGCCATCGCGGCGTGCTCTGATGCCATTAGACGTTGAACGATACTTTGCGCAGAGTCCGTCGGAACGACATACAAGAGGCTGGTTCGACGAATCAGTGTTCGACATATTCACCGGTGAGCTGTTTACCAAAGAAGAACGGGAGCGGCTTGATACATTGAATGCACGATACCATGAGACGAGGCGTACACTTGAGCGCGAGAGTCCCGCGATCCTACGACGCGAATTGGATCGGCTCGTCATCGAGCTTTCGTGGAAATCGTCGGAGATAGAGGGAAACACTTATACATTGCTCGAAACAGAAGCACTTATCAAGGATCATGAGCTTGCGCGGGGCAAAGACAAGGCGGAAGCACAGATGATCCTCAACCACAAAGCGGCACTTGACTATATTTTTGCTCATTCCGCCGAGTTTGCACCTATAAATACCGCGAAGATAGTCCACATCCACAGCATCCTTGCTGGGGGATTGGGAATTACGGAGGGTTTCAGAAATCATCCGGTCGGCATCATCGGCACGATCTACCGGCCGCCGGGCAACGAGCGCAGTATAGCGACTGCAATGGATCGGCTCGTCGCCACTCTCGCTTCTCTACAGGATCCTTTTGCGCAAGCACTCGCGCTTCTTGCGATGATCGCCTATATTCAGCCGTTCGAGGATGGCAATAAACGCACGTCGCGTATCATGGCAAACGCCGTCTTGAGCGTGGCAGGTGCGTCCATGCTCTCGTATAGAAGCGTGGAGGTTTCCGAATACCGAAAGGCGATGATCCTGTTTTACGAACAAAACAATATTGCATATCTCAAGCGCATTTTTCTCGATCAGTTTGAGTTTGCGGTAAACAATTATTTTGCAGGAGACGCGTGATTACTGTCTCCGTTTGCCGTGAAAGGCGCGATGGATTTCTCTCAAATGCTTGTCGGTGACGTGGGTGTAGACCTGGGTCGTACTGATGTTGGCGTGGCCGAGGAGGGCTTGGACACTGCGGAGGTCGGCGCCGTTTTCGAGGAGGTCGGTGGCGAAACTATGCCGGAGAACATGGGGGGTAACTTTGCGCGTGATGCCGGCTTTAGTGGCGTATTGTTTGACGAGTCGTTCTACCGAGCGCGGGGTGATTCTCGGTAAATCTTTTGTCTTTGGTGTACCTTTGCCATAACTTACAAATAAAGCATCGCTCATGTCGTCGCGCTTTTTCAGATACGCAGTAATCGCTTTTTTGGCATCTTCGGAAAGGAAGACGACGCGCACTTTTTCGCCCTTGCCACGCACGGAGAATTCGTCGCGCGAGAGGTCGAGGTCTTGGTTGAGGTTGCACAGCTCGGAGACGCGTAAGCCGGTGGAGAAGAAAAGCTCTAGTATCGCGCGGTCGCGCAGGGCCGCGAGCGAATCCCCGACAGGACTCTTCATTAAACGATTGAGCTCGTCGGCGGTGATGAGATCAAGATCACGACCACCCACTTTAGCCAATTCGATACGTTCAGGATTGAGTGAGACAATGTCGCGTTTGCGGAGGAACTTTAGAAAAGCGCGAAGCGCGATGAGGTGGTAGTTCTGTGTATTTTTCTTCATCGTACCAGAGATACCACTTGAGCGATTGAGGTTGATGCGAAACTCGCGTACCATTGTTTCGGTAATCTTGTCCGGAGCATTTACTTTTGCAAAATCGAGAAATCGCAAAAGATAGCGATCATAATTCTCTACCGTCTTCACCGAGCGCCCCTTCTCGATCTCGAGATATTCGAGAAATTGCATCTTGAGATCTTTGAGGCCATTTGCCATTACAGCTATTATAACCTGCACGTCGCACAATATTGACGACAACAAATGCACTGTTCGTTTCAAATACTTCTTTTATTCAACTTCTCCGACAGATATATTTACCCCAATTCAAAGTGGTCTGGAAAGTTTCCACCAATAATCAAACTGTGATTTTAGTGTTTGCGCCAGCTCTTTGCTATCCAAAATAAATCCGTACGCTTCGTTCTTTGTGCTGATAAAACCAACTTTGTTTCCGTAAATGCCGTATCCTAGCAGGGTATTCACCGTGCCGGGCAGGATCCGCGTTTCCCGTAAAGATTGTGTGTTGGCAATCATGAGTTCGGGATATTTGCCCGGATCGACTACCTTATTTTTCGGCCAGAGGACATTCAAGCGTATTCCGCGCTTTGCGCGCTCGTGATGAAAATCGGAAAACACATCTGTCGGAATCGTCTTGACCATGTCACTCATTGGCCAAAACCAATACATCTGTTTTTCGCGAGATCGCAAAATATCGCGCAGAATGAGTTCGGTAGCATTTTTTTGATCGTAAAAGAAAAGTTTGGGACGATAGGCGCTTGGTGCCGTGTCGGGGCGATGCAGAGCGGTGCGTACTAATTTCTTTGATACCAACAATCGCCGCACGCGCTCGTCGAAGAGTTGTTCGATGTGCTCCGGCGATTCCGCGTAGAAGAGCGCGCCCTCGTCTCCACGACCTTTCTTCATCAATCCTGTGCCGATAAGAGCATTGATGTGATCATATATCGTCGTGCGGGGGAGATTGAGAGAGCGTGAGATTTCGATCACGCTTGCGCCGTGTGGAAGTGCCACAGTCGCGACGAACACGCGTGCTTCGGCGTCCGAACAACCGAGGTGGCGTAAGAGATCAAGTGTGTCTTGCATACCGATACGTCGCTTTTCGACGACATCTGTACATTATCAATGTTTACACATACAGTCAAACGCAGAAGACAAGCAGCCCTGCTTGTCAAAAGAGGAGGTCGCTATGCACCCGCTCTACACGAAACATTCCGTCATGACATCGTCTGTCATGAATGCCGAAGAGTTTTTATCGGAGGTAAAGGAAGGTCGCCGTGACTTTACTGGACTCGTTATGGAGTCAGCAACACTGGGCGCGGAAGTACGCGAGTATTTCGCCACCGAAGCGCCGACTCTAAAATGCAACCCACTTATCCTCAGTCGAGCACATCTGGGAGGAATTGTTGCACGAGACATGCAGATACCCTTCCTACAAGCGGAAGGTGCGGATTTCAGCGAGGCTGATTTGACCGGCTCTTGCTTCGACTTCGCGTTTATGCGCGGAGTTGGGCTCGAGCGAGCCAAGTTGGAATCGGTAAGCATGAAATTCGCCGATATGCACGCCGCATTTCTACATCACGCTATATGTGACAATGCGATGATGCGAGGAGCGTATCTGCATGGTGCCATCGCCGAAAATGCCAGCTTCGTCGGCGCGGATTTTGAACAGGCGGCTCTTGACAGAATATTCGCTCGGAGGGCTTGTTTCGATAACGCGAACATGGCTGTAGCGGATCTCCGATATGCCAACTTGCAGTTGGCTTCATTCGAAAGATCGTGCGTTGATGGGGCCGATATCTTTAGAGCCCTAATTATCGAGGCGGCCATCACGGAGGAGCAGTTGGAGGTGGCAAAAAATAGCAAGTATGCGTATCGATAACAGGCACAGACCCTTAGAGTCGCACACAGGAACAGATTCTGTGTGCGGTTTTCATTTCAAATACTTCCTGTTCTTCAACTTTTCCGGTAGATAGCTTGCTTCGTCATACTTTTCATAACCCTTGCCGTATTCCAATACTTTCATAAATTTCGTCGGCGCATTTCTGATTTTGGGTGAGATGGGGAGGTTGCCGGTCTTCTTTACGTCGTCGAGGGCGGCGAAGATGGCATCGTAGGCGCGAGCAGTGGCACATGATTCAGGTAGACGTATGCGTGTTTTCGACAAGAACATCGGGGGTTATGACCCGCGTATGTGCGGCTGGATACTTTTTCAGGAACGATGCAAATGAAACATCCTGCGGCGACCATTTGCATTCATACGCACGGATGTTCGGTCCGCTTTTTTCTACCACATCGATCTCAAGTCCAGCGCGCGTGCGCCAAAACATAATATCGGGCGGGAACGTCTGCAGAGTCCCCACCTTCATGCGTTCAGTGACGAAAAAATTCTCAAAAAGATGTCCTCGCTCGGTGCGCTCGACAACCGGCGTCGCGATGTCCACGAGCGCATTGCGTACGCCCAAGTCGAGAAAATATACTTTGAACACTTTCTTGAGTTCGGTGCGGGGATTATTGGAGAACGAATGCACTCGTCGCACGATGAATGCCTGCTCCAGCAAGCGCAGGTATCGGTTGATGGTCGCGCGCGTCGCGCCAACCGTCTGTGCAAGTTCATTCAGTGACACCGTCGAGCCGATCTGTAGTGCCAGCGCCTTCACTAGATCTTCGAATATTCGCGGATTGCGGATCGCTTCAAAAGTGAATACGTCTTTATATAAATAGTTTGTTGCAATCGATTTGATGGCATCCTCTTTCTCGGAGACGGTAGTCGCGGCGACAATGCGCGGATACGATCCATACTGCATGAGCAGGTCAAGGTCGGCACGTGTCACATTCTTATGATGCGCTATCTCGGACAGCGACAATGGTAATAACGTAAATTCAATGGCACGCCCCGTCATAGGCTCAACCACTTTGTTTGCCAGGTCGAAAGAAGAAGATCCGGTGGCGATGACTTGCACGCCGGGATATGTGTCGTGGAACACCTTGAGGATCGCGCCGATATTCTGAATCGTCTGCGCCTCGTCGAACACCACCACTTTTTTGCCGTGTGTGAGTGGGAGGAGTGCATCGGGTTTACCCTCGACAAAATGTTCCCTGACAAGTGCGATAGTGCAGTCGTAGTACGCGCCCTCGTCGCCGAACTCACCGACGATCTTCTTGACCAATATCGTTTTCCCCGCCTGTCGTGGACCGAATATGATGAGCATGTCTTTGCCAAACAGCCGTTCGCGGATTCTCTCCTCAATATCTCGTTGGAATATAATCATGAAGCAAGTATAACAAATTGCTACCAAACAAGCAAATTGTCGATTTCGCTCAAAAACCCATGTTTGGCGCTGTCCTACAGCGCACATGAGTCCACTTTTTATCGCAATGTACTCAAAATTCCACCCGATCCCAATGATCCTCAAATACGCTCTTGAGAAGTCGCGCGATGGTTTCGCGCGGGCTGATTTTCTATTTCAAATACTTCCTCTTCTTCAACTTTGCCGGCAGATAGCTTTGTTCGTTGTATTTCTCGTATCCCTTTCCATATGCCAAATCTTTCATCAGTTTCGTGGGAGCATTACGCAGTTTGAGGGGAATGGGAAGTGCGCCGTGTTTTTGGACACCCCCCGCGGCACGCATGGCGGTCAATTCACTTTGCGTCCACGATGCGCTGTGCGAGCGTCGAGACACCGACGGCCTCGATATTTCCTCCGAGTGGAAACGACTCTTCACCCGAATACACGACGAATGCGCGTTCGGGATTGATATCCGCGCACGCGACATGGAAGCCGCGCCCCACTTTTGGCGCGTCCGCGCGTTTGATCTCGACGACCCACGTACGTTTGTCGGGCAACACGAGCACCAGATCGGCTTCGGCGCCCGCGGCCGTCCGATAGAAGTACGCTTCGGTGCTTGAAGGGGCAACGGAAAGGAGCGTCTCGATGACGAATCCTTCCCAACTTGCGCCGACGACGGGGTGTCCGAGGAGCGCTTCACGATCGGCTATGCCGAGGAGCGCATGCACGACCCCACTGTCGCGCACGTACACTTTTGGCGAGCGGACGAGACGCTTCCCCGCGTTGGACACCCACGGTGCGAGGCACCGCACGAGGAGCATGTCCACGAAGAAATCGAGATACCGTGCCGTCGTCTGTCCACTCACGCCGATGCTAGCCGCGATCTTCGAGCTGTTCCACAGCCCGCCCTGCGCGTGTGCAAGCATCGTCCAAAAGCGACGCAAAGTTTCCGTGGGAATGCGAGGGCCGAGGAGCGGCATGTCGCGTTCCAGGTAGGTGCGGATGAATGATTGGCGCCATTCGAAGCTCGCGGCATCTGAATCGGCGAGGAAGCTACCGGGGAATCCGCCGCGCACGAAGAGCCGCTCGCGCTCTTCTCTGGTGTCGGTAACTTCGAGTGCATCGAATCCTCCGAGCTCCGTGTATGCGATGCGCCCCGCCAGACTCTCCGAGGATTGTCGCAACAGATCGCGCGAGGCCGACCCGAGGATGAGGAAACGCCCCGTACCGCGCCCTTCGCGCCTGTCGCGATCAATGACGCCGCGCAATACCGAGAACAATTCGGGTACCCGCTGGATCTCGTCGAGGATGAGAAGCTCGTCCGCGTGAGCCGCAAAGTAGCTCTCCGGCTCCGCGAGTTTTGCGCGGTCCGAGGGCGTTTCGAGGTCGAGGTACGTTGACGTGCGCGTCGCCACTACGGCAAGGGCGAGGGTTGTCTTGCCCACCTGCCGCGGGCCGAGCAAGGCCACCGCGGGATGCCGCATCAGCAGGGATTCTATCTCGTTTTCAAGCCGTCTTTTTATCATACTTTTGTCCATCCATGCAATTATTCCATATCGTGGAAGATTTGCAAGTGGCATTATTGACAATTTATCTTAGGAAGTCGGCACGCACCATGAGTTGTATGGGGTGTGAGCGACATACGTTGTGTACACCTTTGTGTTCGGTGCACTATTTGTTCGTGCTACCATTACTTGCATGAGATCTTGTCTGAATTGTGGAGCAGTCGTTCCTGATGATGCCAAGTATTGCAATAATTGCGGTCGGTCTGTTGCGGGGACGACGACAAAGCCGCAAGCCACTATTACTTCTGAGGGCGTAGTCGCAGGACAAAGCAAAAGTTCTTCAGGCGCTGTAATCACGGGAATAATCATTCTCTTTGTATGTGCAGGTATAGATAGGTACGGCAATGTATCTGGCGCGCCATACAGAAACAATGTTGCGGGTAGTGGATACTTTTTCTTCCCCGAGCCCCGTTGATCAAAAGATAGATGTTACCGATACAGACTTGTTATCGGTTGCGGATTACAAGATCCGGTACAAGCCGGCTTCTGGCACGATCCCGAATACCATGCGCATACAATTCTATGGTCCGAGCAAGTTGAAGGGGTATGATTTTGGAGGAAATCTGGATCATACGCAATATCGGTGGTAGATAGTGGCGGACGGCGATTTCATCCAT
>ERZ1292625.2429-Hain-H41-01um-R1-2429-length-17257-cov-11_pt1 | contig 11905 bp, 9 predicted proteins | sample MGYA00564400_ERZ1292625 | MGnify/ENA primary metagenome ERZ1292625 (study PRJEB36523, sample SAMEA6512639) | groundwater metagenome | collected 2019-01-08 | study: AquaDiva: Metagenomics assemblies of 32 groundwater samples
CTTAACATTAGCGATGATAAGTATCATTCTACAAGTGGAAGTGATGCGGGAGTTAACTGGTATAATATTCACAAGGCTGTTTTTAAGATAACTGAGAGTGTTTCTAGTATTAATTCAATAAACTTTACTTGGGAAGGATATAACACGAAAGGATTTGAACTTGCTTCTCAGAATGACCTATACCTCTATGTTTACAATTTCACTTCTGGTTCATGGGGTAGCAGCAGAAACACTAGCTGTGAAAATAATGCTTGCACTTCTTCAGCTACTCAAAAAAATCTGACGGCTCAAATTTCTTCCGGATTTTCTGATATAATCAACAGTACGGGATATGTTTGGCTTTTGGTTGCAGAATTTGAAGGTTCAGAACTGTTGGCCGATGTTGGAGAAAAACCAGAAATAGAATATCTTAATGACACTGCTAATTCTAGGGGAATTAATAATCTTACTCCAACTACTAGAAAATATTATACTGTTTTCACAGACAGAATGGAAGTTCAGGTTAATTATACAAATTCATCAACTAACAATCCTCCAACGCAGTCAACTCCAATAATTGTTCCTACTACCGCTTATAATGTTGATAATATAACTTGCGTAAACCAGAGCACGACCGATGCTGATGGTGATGCTGTTACAAATGTCTACAACTGGCTTGTTAATACTACTGGCACAAGTGTCTCAACAACCTTGCTTTATTATCCATTTGACATAAATTCTGCAAACACTTCAAACAATGCAATCAGAGATTATAGCGGTTTTGGAAATAACGGGACTTTGGGTGGAGGAAATTCAGCTAACGCTTCAACATGGAACTCAAGTGGGAAAATTGGGGGAGCATATACTTTTAATGGTGTTGGTAATTTTATCAACATATCTAAGTCTGGAACATTAAATGCCACCTATAATTTTAGTGTTGATGTTTGGGTAAGGCCCAATATTACATCAGGAACTTATTACATCTTTGACAATTATCCTGGTGGAGCTGTTGGAGATGGAAACTTTTTGCTTTACATAAACTCAAACACAATAAATTCTTTCAATGAATTAGCTGCTAACGTTGTTTCAGATACAATAGTTGCAAATCAATGGTATCACGTTGCTGTTGTGATGACTAGCGGAAGCAATTACAAGCTTTATATCAATGGGGCTTTAAACAAAACAGATTCTAGTGTTGGCAGCGGGCCATTTTTGGACTCGGGGGGTAATTTTTCTATAGGTGACATGACTAATGGGGCAAATCCATTTAGTGGGGACATTGATAATCTAAGAGTATGGAACAGATCCTTAAGCCCCGAACAAGTGAACCAACTTTATTTGGAAGGAGCAAATAATTATACCAACTCAAGCATTATTTACACAGAACTTAATTCTGGAGAGAATTGGACTTGCCAGGTAATTCCAAATGATGCTCAAAATGATGGAGCTCTTGCAATAAACTCTACAATAATATTACCAAATGCCCCAACACAATCAACTCCTATAATTGTTCCTACTTCAGTTTATAATGCAGATAATATGACTTGTGTAAACCAAAGCACGGTTGATGTTGGTGGACGTGCTGTTACAAATGTCTACAACTGGCTTGTCAATGTTACAAATGCAACGAGTCTTTCGGCAACTTTGCTTTACTTACCATTTGATACCAATACTTCAAACGTTTCTAATAATGGAATTAAAGACTACAGTGGTTTTGAAAACCATGGAACTTTGGGTGGGGGGAATGGCTCTTCATCTGCGCCAGTGTGGAATTCTTCAGGGAAAATCGGGGGGGCATATACTTTTGATGGAATAAATGACACAATTAATGTAACTAAATCTGGAACTTTGAACAATACTTTTAATTTCAGCGTCGATGTTTGGATAAGGCCTGATATCACTTCCGGAACTTATTATATCTTTGACAATTATGCTGGAGGAAGTGTTGTGAACGGAAATTTCTTGCTTTACGTAAATGGAAATACTATAAACTCTTTTAATGAAGCATCAAACAATGTGGTTTCAAGTACAATTTCTGCAAATCAATGGTATCACGTTGCTGCTGTGATGACTAGCGGAAGCAATTACAAGCTGTATATAAACGGTGCTCTAAATGCTACAGACAGTGTCGTGACAAGTGGTCCATTTTTAGATTTGAACAATAATTTTTCTATTGGAATGATGACTGATGCTGAAAATCCGTTTGTTGGAAATATAGATAACTTAAGAGTATGGAACAGATCCTTGAGCCCTGAACAAGTAAACCAACTTTATTTGGAAGGTGCAAATAATTATACCAACTCAAGCATTATTTACACAGAAACTAATGCTGGTGAAAACTGGACTTGCCAGGTAACTCCAAACAACGCTAGAGCCGACGGAACGCTTGCTATAAACTCCACAATAATTCTTACTTCCAGACCTCCAACCGTCTCAGTGGTTTCTCCTTCAAACAATTCAAGAGTTCTTAACGGAATCACTTTTAATTGCAATGCGACTGATGATATTGGGCTCCAAAATATAAGTCTTTATGGAAATTGGAGTGGAAGTTGGGCGATTAACCAGACAAACAATGTTTCTGGGACATCCAACAATACGAACTTTAGCGTCGCCCTTCCTGAAGGAACTTTTTTATGGAGCTGTTCAGCCTATGATAATGATTCTAACTCTGCCTGGGCAAGCAACAATTTTACAGTCTACAATGATGCCTGCGCTTCAACAAACATTTCAACCAGCACAATACAATCAAATGATACCTGTGATTGGTATAACTTCACTGCAAGCAATATTTATCTGGACTGCAATGGATATAAAATCTCAAGATATAACAATGTTGAAGACTGGGCTGTTCTGGCACAAAATCTGACAAATGTTACGGTTAAAAATTGTTATTTTACAAACTGGACACATGGAATATCTTATTATAATACAACCAACTCAAATATTTCAAACACAACATTTTACAATTTGACTGACAGAACTACCGGCGATGTCAATGCTATTGCAATAAGCATCGGGAATTACTCAAACAATTCTTTAATCGATGGAGTTAACATAACATTGGTTTTTGCAAATTCAACTTCAGTGACTTCGTGTTATAATAACTCCTATAGCAGAGCAATCTGGATAGCTAACTCTAATTTCACAAAAATAAACAGCACTATAATCTCTAACGTCACTGGGGAGTCTCAGGGATTTTTCGATTCTTTTGATGGGTGTTTGGTCAATAATAGAATAAGTCTTGGTGAAGAAATTCAGATGGACTTTTCACACAATTCAACAATTGTGAACACAAGTCTTAATACTGGATATTATGGAATTAATTCAACATCAAGCAACTACACAAATATAACTCAAAGCAATTTTTCATTCTTCAACTTTCCATCAGCAGGCATTTCAGCATATTTTAAATCCTCTTATTTAAATTATATAACTTACAGTATTTTTAACAACTCAAATAATAACATCCAGTTTGCCTCAAGTCCGTATGCAAACGTTACAAACAACCAAATTTATAATGCCACAGGGAATAATCTGATTTTTTCTACTTCGTCAAATTATCCCACCGTCGGTTATAATATAATTGGCTCTGGAAGCGGGTTCGCTGTGCAATTTAGCAGTATAACTGGGGGAAAAATTGAGAACAATACAGTTCAGCATCTTGCTGCGACAGCAAGCGGGGCTGTAAGATTAGCCTCAACAACTAACCTTCAATCATTTAAGAATAATACTTTATTCAACATTACAGGTTCTGGGAGTTTTGCAGTATATTCTGCAGCTACGATAACTGCAATTGGAAATAATTTCACAAACGTAACTCAGGGTTATTCTTTTGTTTCTGGTAGCGGCAATTCACAAGTCTTCAACGATTCCATTACAAACGCCCAAAATGCAACCGTTATTGCTACTGGTGCTACAAACATAAGTTTTTACAATGTGACATACAATCAATCTGCTGCTTTTGTTCAGGGAACAGGAACTTTTTATAATTATTATTATCTCAAGGCTAATATCACTGACCAAAGTTCCAACGGTCTAAATTCTGCAAGTGTTAATATCACGAATTCTACTGGCAGTGGAAGTCCTGAAAATACTATAACCACTGATGCAAACGGTTTAACTGCCTGGACACTTATCCAGACTTTTAATAAATCAAGCTCTCTGCTAACGAATCATACTCCGCATAATGTCACAGCTTTCAAAACAGGTTATTCCGTGAATTACACAAATGTGGACATGTATCAGTCAAGATTCATACAGCTTACAATATCTACTCCATTCATACAAGCTTACGTCCCAAGCACAGATGTATTTTCGATTGCTGAACCTAACAACCAAACATTCTCTATAGTCATAAGTAACACAACTCCTGTTTACATAAAATGGTTCGTCAACGGGACTCAACAAACTAATTATGACAACAATACTCAGTTTGTATGGGTAGGAAATTTCAGTCAAGAGGGATTCTATTCAATAAAAGTCAATGTGTCAAACTCTTTCGGAGAGGACCAACACACATGGAACATGACTGTGAACAATACTCCTGCCTCTGTTATGATTAATAACACATATCCGATTTTGAGTCTTAATGCTTCCCAGAATAAATTTTTCAATGTAACTTTAAATGTCACTTGCTTAAGTACTGGAGATAATTGTGGGACAGTAAATGTCACTCTTTATGCTAATGATAGTTTGGCTAATATAACTGCAGGGGCCACACCATTTTACACAAATGCGTCGACAAATCCACTGACAACTGTTTCGCTTAATGCTGGGCAGAGTGCAACAATAACATTTTGGCTTAATGCGACAGGAAACATAAACACAACCTCGTCATTCTTTGCGTATGCTAATCTTACTTCGAATCTTTCTGTAAATAACAAAACTTCTAATTGGAACGTTACGATTACTGATCCATTCACTTTAGCAATTGATCTTTCTTCTTTACTTGGTTCCCAGATAAACTGGACAATCACCACCATACCTGCAGTCAATCAGTCTGCTGATGGAAACAATGGCTCTGGAGTCACGGGATATTGGGTCAATGTTTCTGTAACAAATGGGAATGCGGACGTTTACATCAGAGCAAGCGGTAACTTAACGACATCTGGAGGGAGCATACTGGAACTTGGAAATGAAACTTATAGCTACAACTCTACAAACAGCTCTGTTCCAAATGATACAAGATATCAATTAACGACTAATTTTTCAAATAATAAAATAGGAACTGCTTTGTCAGGAAACAGTCTTATTTATTTGAAGTTCTTTTTGAGTGTTCCAACAGGTCAGCCTGCAGGAATATATAACAATACTGTAGAGGTGAGAGGAGTTGAAGCTGGCCAGACGCCATAAGTTTTGCTTACAACAATATTTATAAAACTCTAGAGTGTAATTAAGATAAGGGGGAATAAAAATGAGGCTGGAAAAACTAAGTTATGACAATTTTTATAAAAATAAAATGGGTGTGAGCATTCTCTGAGGTAAAATGAGGGGTGAAAATATTATTCTAGCGGCCTTCGGGCTTTTGTTTCTGTTCGCAGTAATGATGCTGTTTGTAACGCAGTCTAAGATTACTGGATATGCAACAACTGCACAGACAACTTCCAATGTCACGATTTCAGTCTATTTTGCGATTGCTATGTCAGAGAATCTTACAAGCGGTATAACTTTCGGAAATATATCTTCTTTGCCTTTTACTAATGCCAACTCTTCTCACAATTATGATGGTGTGAATACAACCGCTCAGGGATTGTATAATAACGCTACAAACGGCACTTCTACATGGTTGAATGTTTCTACTGACAGCAACACTGCAGTGGATTTTTGCGTAAAAGGAGATGCTGCTTTGACAAGTGGGGCCAACACTATCGGAATTGGAAACGAAACTTATGCTAATCACACTGTTACCAACGTCACTTTGCCTGCTTTGGGGAGCGAAACCGCTTTAACACTTGCTTATGTAAAAGCTGGGCCGGCTATTGCTGCAGGTAGTAGTAATTATTACAGGTTTTGGCTTGATGTCCCTGCTGGGACAGCGTCTGGTACATATAACAACACTCTTTCTTTTGAGGGAGTTTCAACAGGAGGAGGTTGTTAAGTTTTTTGTTAAAATGATAAAAAAAGATTTAAGAGGAAAAACGTTTTTCTTTGTTGTGATTTCTGTGATTTTTATTTCTTCAGTGTCTGCGGGAATAGGAATAAGATCTTATCAGGATTCAGTCTTGCTTAATGAAGGCGAACAGGGATGTGTGACTATTGGCGCGTATAATCCTTTTGATACAGGCACTAATGTTATTGTCGGAATCAGCGATTCTTTGAAGGAAGTTTTGGTTTCTCAGGAGGCTGATTCTAAATATCTTCCTCCTCAGACTTCGAGTGATAATGCAATACCTTTAAAATTTTGTTTTAAAGTTCCTCAAATCTATCAGAGAGACTGCACTGTTGGGAATTTTGTATGTGAACTTAAATGCAGTGAAGAACAAAAGATTTATGATGGTGATATTTATCTTCAGTCCATTCCGGCTGCAAATGATGGTGGAGGAATTGCAGGTTCTACTACAAAGATGAGTGTTTCAAGACCATTGAAAGTAGGGGTTGTCTGTACACCTCATTCCAGAGATTATACTCTTGCATATCTTGTTCTTGCTGTTGCATCTGGCCTGACAATATTCTTCGTACTTTTCAGAAGGCTCAGAAAGCCTAAAGTTGAAAGAGACAAAGAAAAATTGATGAAGCTTAAAGAGGCAATCAGAAAAGAGAGTTCTAAAAAGAAGAGATAAAGCAAGGTATAAAAATAAAAAATAACTAGTATTTTAAGTGGGAACTTTTGTGATTTTGCAAATGTTCCCTAAAGGGGGTTAAATACAATGCGTAAAAGAGTCTTGGTCTTATTTTTAGTCTTTTTAGCGTTAGCAGTAATCTTTTTTAACTTAAAATTTTCAGGTTTTAATATCGTCAACACTACGTCAAATGTCACTATTTCGTCCCTAAATTCTGCTCCGACGATAGACGGCTTAAATTCTTCACTTTATGTCTGCGAAGGTAATTCTTTATTTTATTTATTTAATGCTTCTGATGTAGATGGAAATCCGTTAACTGGAACGATAAATCCTAGAGACCCTTTTTTTATTCTTTGGTTTTCACAGGCTACGCCTAACGTCAATACTTTTGCAATAATCTCTGGTATCATCCACAAAGCAGAAGTTGGCGGCGTCAACAACGGAAACAAGACTTATATAGAGAACGTTAGTATTAGCGATGGATATAGCTCGTCATGCTGCACTGTTTCTGGTTTGACAAATATAACCACAATTGAAATCAACAACGTTCCCACCATGGAGGATGTTGGAGTCAAAACTGTTTGGACTCAGGGGGATAATGCAACTTTTTATAAACAGTGGAGTGTCAACGATACTGAGTATGGTCTTGGTTATGGTACATTGAACTACAACATATCAATAAAAAATTCTAGTGGAAGTAATGCAAATCTTTTTGGTATAAATTCTCAAGGAATTATGGATTTTACTGGAAATAGTTCAACGCCTGTTGGAGTTTACAATATAACCCTCTGTGTCAACGATACTGCTTTGTCTAACCCTTTCCAAAACATAAGCCAACTTTGCGGGGTTACTGGCGGGGCCAATGTTAAATGTGACAATTTTAGTCTGACTGTTACCGATGAAAACAGGCAGCCAAGGTTTTTGTCCTATTATCCGAATTCTTCTACGGCAACAATGCCTGCTACAAATCTTTATTTCAATGTGACAAAATATGATCCTGATGGGACAATTCCTGATACCTATTGGTATGTTGATGGTGTTTTTGTTCAGCTTGATTCTGGTTCTTCCAGTGATGAATTTAGCTACAGCTTTGGTTGTGGTGTTTCTGGGACGAGTAATATCACTGCTGTAATTACTGATGGGCTTTTGAATGCCTCTCACAGTTGGATTGTCACATACACTGAAATAAGTTGTAGTACTCCTGGTGGAGGCGGGGGCGGTGGAGGAGGCGGGGGCGCAAATCCTTTATACCAGAATTTTGAAATTGCTCCCAATTTCATAACTACTACAGTTTTCCAGGATGAAGGGAAGCAGTTTGACATAAAAATAAATAATAATGGCGGGACTTCGCTTTTGATAACTTCTGAAATACAAAACATCTCGAACATGGCGATTTTAAACTACGAAAATATAAGCGTCAACAAAGGAGAGAGCAAAACAATCCAGCTTTATCTTTATGCATTGAGCAAGACTGGGCCGGGAGTCTATTACGGAAAGATTGTCTTTAGAAGCGGGAACCTTGTAAAAACATTGAACATTGTTTTAGAGGTAAAATCCAGAGAAGCTCTTTTTGACATAAAGATAAGAGTTCCAAGTGAATTCAAGAATGTTGTTGCTGGAGACGACGTAAGAGCGTTTATTAATTTGTTAAATGTTGGACTTTATGGTACTCCGGTTGACGTTGATCTTGTGCTTTATGTAACCGATTTCAACAAACTTGTGCTTTATGAAAGTTCAAAAGAGGTTATTGCCGTAAAAACAAACTTGTCAGTCTCTAGAGACCTTCATGTTCCTTTGGGAACTCCTGCAGGCACGTATATTGTTCTGGGAGAAGCCAAATATGGAAATATTACGGTCAGCACTTATGATACATTCAATGTTGTCGAAAAGAAATATTTAAGAGCAACCTTTTTCTTGTTGATAATAGGAATATTGTTACTTGTGTTCCTGATACTGTTCTTCCTGTACAAGAGAAGAAAGAAAAAGGAAGAAGAAAAAAACAGATAATATGAAACTCAAAATAAAAGTCAGACCGTCCGCAGGTATGCAGGAAATAAAGAAAGTTTCGGATATTGAATATGTTGTCTATTTGAAAAATCCTGCTTCTGATGGTAAGGCCAACATGGAACTGCTTAATTTTCTTAAGAGGGAATTTAAGAAAAATGTCAGGATAATTTTTGGGTTCACTTCTCGAGATAAGATTATTGAGTTATACTAAATGCCCTGGACACAAGATTCTGTAATTTATCTTTTTAAGTTTTTCTAGTGTTCTTTCCATTGCTGCTTCATCGCTTTCTGGCAAATCAGTCCTGCCGATATATCCGTTTTCAAAGATTGTATCTCCCGAAAATAAAATATCTTTGTATAAAATGCAAATACTGTCTCTTGTGTGGCCTGGTGTTTCAATAATTTTAAATTCTGGAAAATTTTTGATGAGCTCTTTTATGTCTTTTATGGAATAAACTTTTGCCTTTTTAAAAAGATGAAGATTTCCGATATGATCCCAATGAGTGTGAGTAAGTATTATTACGCCGATTTCATCAGGATTTAACCCTAACGATTCTAAATCTCCTAGTAATTCTCTTTCATTTTCGTTTGAAGAAGTATCAATCAAAACCGGTTCTTTCAACCATAAAAGATAAACACATGACCCAAAGTCTCTGAAACACAATTGAGATACATTTTTAGAAATCTTATTTATCATGATGCAGTAGGTCATTAATTATTTAAATAGATTTTTGTTATCTTAAGAATGAGATATGAATTCGCGCCTGACTTGCAGATCACTGCGGATAAGATTTCCAGAAGCTTGTTTCCCCATGTAAAAATTGAAAGGGTGAAATGTCTTAGGAGTCATGGAAGCTCAAGCAGAGGAACGATAGCGAGATGTCATGCTCTCGGAAAATTGATGCAAAAGGCAATGGGAGTTCAGGCACATTACGCTTTGGAATTCATCTCTGAAAGATTCGACAAGATGAATGAAGAAGAGAAGATCAAAGTTATAATACACGAGCTTATGCATATTCCCAAGACTTTTGGCGGTGGTTTCAAGCATCATGACTGGGTCTGCGAAAAAAATGTTAACGTGCATTATCAGCAATTTAAGAAAATAGAAAGCGGCAGTTTGTCTAATCAAAATGAAACAAAAAAGGGTTTCTTTCACTTATAAAAAGAAAAAAATATCTTTAGAAGTTAAAGAATGCAGAGGTTTGATGATGGGCGTTGGTTTGACCTGGAAAAGAAGACAAAACGCTCATGCACTTTTGTTTGATTTTGGCAAAGATACCGACGCTGCTTTAACCGCCCTGTTTGTTTTTTTCCCTTTTGTCGCGATTTGGCTTGATAAAAATGGCAAAGTTGTGGAAAAAAGAGTGATAAAACCGTTTGAATTTTCAATTAAGCCTAAAAAGAATTTTGTTAAAGTTATAGAGATACCTCTCAACGATAAATACAAAAAAGAAGCTAAAGTTCTCGTCGGAAAAGAAAGATTTAAAAACTAAAATTGTTTTAACTTGTCATAATCAAAAATGAAAGGAGGTCGATAAATTAATAATATGGGAACAGTTTTACTCAAGAATGCAGTTAAGAGGCAACCAGGTCACCTTTACTATGTTGATGGGAAGGGAAATGTCTGCGTTGCAAAGATGGCTAGAGGTGGAAAGAAAAAAAAGAAAAAGAAATAAAACCTCTAAATATTTTTAACTTTTTATTTTTATAATTTTATATTGTTTTTTATACTCTTCCTCGTATTTTGCTTGTGTCAAATATCTTAAACACTCTTTCTAAATAAAACATTTTTTCTTTGGTATATCTTTTAAAACTGAAGTCTTCGATTTTTCTCACTTCTTTTAATTTTTTATTGAATATAGCATAGATTATCAATCTCCCTATTCCGCTTAGCAAAAATATAAACAGTATGGAATTTAATCCGAAAATTGTGAAGCTTAGCGATGAGAGAATTCCTCCAAGTGTTGCCCCTATCAAAATTCCGACGCCGTTCAAAATATTGTAATAACTAGCACATATGGCGACTCTTTGTCTTGAGACTACATCATACAGGAAATTTCCGGAGGCGAGATTGAATCCTGCCCAAGATATTCCAGAATAGATTTCAACTAGAATAAGAACTATTGTTACATTTTCAATTTTTCCGACCATAAAGACTCCCACCAATAGCCATAATATTGGGATTAGCGTTATCATCAAACCGCTTATTCTCATCGTTTTTACGTTTCCATGTTTGTCTGAAAATTTTCCCCATGCCGGCATAAATATGAATGAGGACACTAATGATGCAAGGGTTACTGCCATGTAATCAATGTAGCTGAATCCAAGGTTTTTTAGCATATAAACTGCAAAGAATGGCCCTGCGATTGTCACGACGAGCAACACTAATGAAGAATATATCGTGAATTTCCCGAAATTGTTCGAGGCCATTTTCTTGACGAACTGGAAAATAGTGAAGTAAGCACTTTTATCTGGCTTTAATTTTGGCTCGTACTGTTTTGTAAACATATAGGCCGAGATAGCCCTTCCTAAAAATGCCAGAGAGAACAGGATTATAAATCCAAGATAAAGTTTTGTGTTTTTGAAATAGTCCAGAACAAAACTAGCAACAAGTATTGATGCAAAAGCGAAAATTCCAACTATTCTGTTTCTTCTTCCGAAGTAGTCTCCATGATTTTTTGTCACTATGTCTCTCATCCATGATGTCCAGGCAGGACTTGCTATGGCTCCGAAAACAACCAGAAGTGTGTAAACGAATATCAATGAGTAAGCAGGAATTGAGTTTCTAAGATCCAAAACGAAATATAATGCTCCAACTCCTATCAATGCTAGCCACATCAATGCTTGGAGAAAAACACCAATGATGACGATCTTTTTTCTGCTCCATTTGTCCATTTCGTGAAGTGTGTAAAGCTGTGAGAAACTTCCTAGAAGAGAAGGTATGGAGCTAAGCAATCCTATCTGGGTGTTGTTTGCACCTATTGCTAAGGCGAACGGTGTTGTGTATCTTGAACCAAAACCTTCCATCATGCTGTATGCAGAACCCTCTCTTACAGAAATTTTCTTTGTTTTCTCTATAAGCCTCTCTTCTTCTTTTTTAGAAATAGTCGTATCTTCTTGTTTTCCTTTTTTCATGTATA
>ERZ1292625.3768-Hain-H41-01um-R1-3768-length-11892-cov-8_pt1 | contig 11892 bp, 17 predicted proteins | sample MGYA00564400_ERZ1292625 | MGnify/ENA primary metagenome ERZ1292625 (study PRJEB36523, sample SAMEA6512639) | groundwater metagenome | collected 2019-01-08 | study: AquaDiva: Metagenomics assemblies of 32 groundwater samples
TTTTACTTCCCTCGTAGGGAATCCCCGCCATTTATGGCTGGGGAGGATGTCAATATTTTTTCTTTTAGCTAAAATTTTAAATTAGAATCCCTATTTACTTTTCTTCAAACTTAGTATCTGTTTTAAGGTGCTTAAAAATATTCTTTTGGTATTTGAACGGAGGATTTCGTTCCTGAAGCAATTGATCATATTCTTTTTTTATCTTATCTACGGGCGGCAAAGCCAGGCCTTTTAATTCGGCAAAGATTAAAGGATTAGTTATTGCTGCCCGGCCAATCATTACTCCTTTACATCCAAAGGATTTTATCTGTTCAACATCTGCTTTAGTTTTGATATCCCCATTAGCAATAATATTTTTTCCTGTTTTTACACATTCAGGAAAGACGGACCAATCTGCTTTTTCCGCATAAGTCTGTGCGCCATGCCGGGCATGCACTACAAAAAAATCGGCATTAATGTTATTAATTAAATTAAGATAAGCTTTTTTTTCTTTTTCATATTGATTTAATCCCAAACGCATTTTTATGCTCGTGTTATATCCGTGGTCTTTGATAATGCTGATAAGCGTTCTAGTTTTGGAAATCCTTTTCACCATAGCACATCCTGCACCGTTGTTGATTACATTTGGAGCAGGACAGCCCAAATTTAAATTAAATCCAGCAAACCCTTTTTCCGGCTGAAATTTAGACAAGAATTTTTTTAAAAACTGTTCTCGGCTGCCTAAGATCTGGATAGCTAGGAGAGTATCATCCTGTTGTTTAGTTCTTTCCCAAGAAGTTTTATTATTTTTGGCCAGCGATTCAAATTTAACCAATTCGGTCATGGTCAAATCTGCGCCATAGCGATAACAGAGCGTCCTAAAACAAGAATCGGTAAAATCTTCCAGCGGAGCAAGCATATAATAAAATTTGTTATTAAAATTAGGTTTAAAATTCATGATGAAAATAAAATGATTTATGTTTAAAAAGGTTTGTAATGGTTTTTTTGGGGCAGTTTATTTTCAAAATATTTCATGGACCACGGAGTTGCAACAATAATATCCAAATCCCCGTCGTTGTCCAAATCCGATAATGAAACGCCAACGCCAGAATCTCCCCAATCAGCTTTAGGGTTTCCAATAACTCCTTTATCTAAGAAATATTCTAATTTTGATTCTACTTTTGGTTGTTCTTTTTGTGAAGAATCATCATTACATCCGATTAAACTTATACCACTCAACCCAATTAAAACGCAATTAATTATTTTTTGATAGCTCATTTTATTTCTTCCATTTACCTCTTTTGGACTATTTGTAATGTTCTTTTATAAATTTTTGGGTTAAAAAACAGATTTTTTTAACCTTAATTTTTAAGCGGTCCAGCAGAACTATAATTCCTAGTTTTCATCAATAGAATAAAGAAGGAAAGACTGCAGAGCAGGTAGGCAGCTATATACAATAATTCAGAAGTTGCTCCTAAAACACCGTAACCTCCCGTAGCAGTTACATAAGTATACAATAAATCTCCGGCCAAGAAAGCAAAATTAGCCAGAAATAAAAATAAGAAATTGGTTTGAAACATACCGATCTTTTCAATAAATAAGTAAACGCTTAAGGAAGCAATCAAGATTAGTCCGGTCATTAAAGGGTAAAAATATCCTAAAAACGCACTTCCAACTGTTCTTTCAGCACCAACCAGATTTAAGCCAAAAATAAAACCTAAAACTCCTGCTAAAACTACGCCCCCAAAAATTAGTAAAGCAACTGCATGGCGCAGCTGTCCATGATGTTTAAACATATAGGCAGAAAAAGAAACATATGCTAACAGCTGAAAGACGGAACCTACGACCCAATAAACGTCCGGCATGCTGGCAGAAGGCATTTGTTTAAACACATCAAAAATTAAAAACCAGGTAACTTCTCCTAAAGCAAAACAGCTATATCCAAAGATCAGTAAAAAAAAGACAAAAAAACTAACGTTACTAAACAGGTCTTTTAATTTATTTTGAAATAATTTATTTAATACGAATAACCCTAAAAGCGCAGTGGTGCCTGCTAAAATTAAAGTAATTAAGTATAACCCCCATTGCAGGTTTTCCCAAATCATTCTTAGAAGTATTTTTTTTAAATATATAAGCGTTTGGTTTTTGTTTTAGAGTAAGGTAATTTTAAGGTGCGTTCATAATTAAAAGCATGCTTAATTTAAGTTTTAGCTTTACCATAGATTTATATTTATACTTTAATTATCTTTAATTATGATAAAAGGAATAATATTTGATATGGACGGAGTAATTTCAGATACTCAAAAATTACATTCTAAAATTGAATCCCAACTAGTGGGTGAGTGTGGAGTTAAGATTACGCCCGAAGAAATTACAAGAAGATATTCGGGACGTAGAACAAGAGAAGTTTTTGAAGAATTATTAAAATCTCAAGGAATAAAATCTGATTTAGATTTATTAATGAATAAAAAATGGTCTCAAATGGAAAAGTTAGCTTCAGAATCGGTTGATGCAATTGATGGTTCAATTGAATTAATAAAACGATTGTCCTCCGAAGGTTATCTTTTAGCTGTCGCTTCCGCCTCAAACTTAAATTATGTTCAAAGTGTTCTAAGAACTTTGGATGTTATCGACCAGTTTAGGTATATTGTTAGTGGAGATATGGTGTCTAAAGGAAAACCGGATCCGGAAAGTTTTTTACTAGCCGCTTCAAAAATTAATGTAACTCCTGAAAACTGTCTTGTAATTGAAGATGGTAGAAGCGGTATGGAGGCAGCAAAAAAAGGCAAAATGTTTTGTATTGGGTTGGTGAAAAATAACAGAGAACCATATCCTACTAAATACTTGGTAACAAATTTATCCGAAATTACGCCTAATTATTTAATTTCAATAATAAACAACACTCAGTGATAATCTAAAAGCTAAAAATTTTTAAATACCTCTGTCTTTCTACTTATAATGTCACAAAAAGAAAGGTTGCGAACTGAATGTGAAACACATCTTAATGTGTTTATGAGCATGGCTAAATTAAATGCTCCGGAACAGACCAGAATTTTAAATAAGCAGCGAGAATGGTTTGTTGATTTGGAAAAAAGTTTTGACAAAGAACAAGAAGTAAAAACTTTTCCCAAGAATATTAGAAAAGTACTGCAGGTTTATGCCCGAAATCTAGATATTAAAACCCAGTTAAACTTATTAGATTCGCTTGATTCTAAATTAAAAGAACTGCTTTCTTTGTATCCTCGTTTTGGCAGAAATTAAACTCTTCTTTAGTAATATTTATAAACTAAATCTTGCGCGCAAATAATATGTCCCTCGATGATAAAATAACTCCGGAAGAGAACAATAATAACACAGAAAAACCCAAATTATTAACTAAATCAGATATAATGGAATTCTGTCTCGGAGCCGGGGTCGGTGCAATGGTAGGAATGATGGGCGCTGCCGATGAAACTGCCGATCCTCAGACGACGATGGGCGTACTGTATAACGGAGCATTTTTTGGTGGAATATCCTATTCCTGCGACCGCTGGATACGCAAAATGCCCAGTGAAGCAGCCTTAAGAAGAGGAGCAGCCCTTAGTGCCGGATGTATAGTTGGGCAAGTCATTTATGGTTTAGTTAAATATATGTGAATGCGTATGGTAAATAATAATTATAATAATTGGGCATATCAAGGTCCTCAAACAGAAGAGGCATTAAGGAAATTTAATAAAAATCTTAGACGTAGGGATGCAAATGGTGGTATCATTATTGGATATCATGGTACTTCTGCATCAATTGGGAAAATAATTGAAGAGTTAGGATTCAAAGATTATACTTCTATTGATGGAACTGTAGGTATTTGGTTTTGGGAAGAAGGATGGAAAGATAACGCAATTTTACCTGGAGAGAAAAAAGCGAAAGAACAAGGCGATTTAGAATATGCAATTATTAAAGCCAAATTGACAAATCCTGCTCCTGATTTATCACCATTTGCACGCCCACAATGGAAAGCAAATAAAGATCAAATTGAAATTCTTGGAGTTGAGTATGTTCCAGTCGGTCAAAGACCCAAGTAAACCCCTTAGTAAAAAAGCCCTCTTTCTCAATTGAAACTAACACCTATTAGCTGCAGTCACCCCACTATTCCGAAAGTTTTTTAAGTATAAACTTTTGAGTTGATTTAAAATGGCAAAACAAGGATTAGAAAAAGTAATTGTAAGCCCAGCAATCTGGCCGGGGAAAAATCTTCAAGTTCAACCAGGAGATTTATCAAAATTCACTCTAAATGGAAATGGTGTTTATGGCTATCAAAGAAATTCTTTAAAACCAATCAAAGGAGATCCCCCTCAAGAAGAATCTGGAGGATTAGTTTATTTTGGTAATGGAGTGAAACAAAAAGATTTTTCAGGATTTTTAAGAATGATGGGAGTCAGAGCAGATGATAAAGATTATGCTGCATTTGTTCAAGAATCTTTTAATCCTGTTGAAGATAGATATTTTAAACAAATGAGATTAATGTCAAAATTTGGACTTTGATTCATGTTTGAAGCAATTGATGGTAGGGAATACAGTACATTCAAAGAACAAGAATTAACAATTGGAGAAGCACTTTGGAACTTCATGGATACAGAAAAAGGAAGATTTGGAACCTGCTTTGGAGATTCCAGGATAGAAGGTAAAATGGGCGGAGATGGAAATTACGCAAGAGAAGAACTTAGTTTTGGATTTATGCTGGAAAATGAACATCATCAAGTTTATAGAATTTGGAGCAGAGCTTGGCTAGTTACAAAGTGATTTTTGTGCGAAGCACAAAGCGAGAGTTCTCGGCTCGTTCTTGAAATGAAAATTTTATTGGATATAACACCTATTAACCCCCGTCACCCCATCAAAACCACAGGTTTTTTAAACAGATATTCTTTACTTCTACATCATGCCTTACCAAAAATTAGGATTAAAATGCGGCTTGGAAATCCACCAGCAGTTAGAAGGGAAAAAGTTATTTTGTAATTGCCCAACTGTCTTAAGGGATGATCCGCCCCATTTTACGATCAAGCGAAAATTAAGAGCCACGGCCGGAGAATCAGGAGAAATTGATATTGCTGCTGTACAAGAGCAGTTAAAAAATAAAACGTTTGTTTATCAAGGGTATCATGACACTAATTGTTTGGTAGAAACTGATTCTGAGCCGCCACACGGTCTTAATCAGGATGCTTTATACACCACTTTACAATTCTGTACCTTGGTCCACGCTCAAATCTCTTCCGTAGTTCAGGTAATGAGAAAGACGGTTATCGATGGTTCCAACACTTCCGGATTTCAGAGAACTGCTTTAGTTGCTCGTGGCGGTGAACTTAACACCGGTGCCGGAAAAGTTCGTTTAACTAATATTTCTTTGGAAGAAGACGCCTGTAAAATTATTTGTGAGAATGTCCGAGAAAAAGTTTATTCCTTGGATCGCTTAGGCATTCCGTTAATTGAAATTGGTACCGCTCCAGATATTACTTCTCCAGAACAGTGCCAGGAAACGGCTAAAAAGATTGGATTGATGCTGCGATCCTTGCCCGGCATAAAAAGAGGTTTAGGAACCATTCGACAAGATGTTAATGTTTCTATCAAAGGCGGAGCTAGAATTGAAATCAAAGGCGCCCAAGATTTACGGCAATTACATTTATTAGTAGAATTGGAAGTCAAACGACAATTAGAGTTATTAAAAATCAAGCAAGAATTAAAAAATTTAAAATTAAATAAATTTCAATTAGTTGATTTAACCACTTTATTAAAAAATTCTACAGCAAAAATAATTAAAAATACCCTTAACAACCATAACCAAGTTTTAGGCATCAAACTTAACGGGATGGCTGGATTTTTAGGAAGAGAATTACAGTCAAATTATCGGTTGGGCTCTGAATTTTCCGGAAGAGCTAAAGTAAAAGCAGGCGTAGGAGGGATATTTCATTCCGATGAACTGCCTAATTACGGGATTACTGCCGAAGAAGTAGAATTGATCAGAAAAGAATTGGCTTGCTCTCAAAAAGATGCGTTTGTTTTAGTTGCTGATACAGAACATAAAGCTAAACTTGCTTTAGCAGCAGTGTATGAGCGAGCTGCTGAAGTTTTAAAAGGAATTCCTTCTGAAGTAAGGAATGCTACTCCTGAAGGCACGACTGCATATTTAAGATTAATATCTACCGCTTCACGAATGTATCCCGAAACAGACGTACATTTAATTAAACCCGATACTTCAAATATTAAACTTCCCGAACTATTAGAAGAAAAAATTGAACGCTATCAAAAAGAATTTGGATTAGGAAAAGACTTAGCGGAATTTGTAGCTAAATCAGATAAGGTGCTGTTGTTTGAAGAATTAGTAAAGGTATATCCGCATCTTAAACCGGCATTCCTGGCAGAAACCTTAACTTCCATGCCTTTAGAAATAAAAAGAAGATACCAATTAGATCCAGAACAATTAACTGATGATGATTTTAGGAATTTGTGTAAATATTTAAATGAAGATAAAATCCACAAGGATATTGTTATCGATGTCTTGATGGACATGATCAAAAAAGAATTTGATCTTAAAAAATATGCGGTTCTTTCTACGGAAGAACTGCATCAAACGATTGCCCGAATTATAAAACAAAATCCTGCTGCTCCCTTAGGGGCATTAATGGGGCAATGTATGAAAGAATTGGCCGGGAAGGCTTCGGGTAAAATAATCTCTGAAATATTAAAAGAGCTGCTGGAAAAAGGGCATCAGTAAACAACTATGAAAAACAGAATTAAAAAGTGGTTTATTTCCATCATTATCGTTCAAGTAATTATAATCTTAATTTTATTAATAGAATTGATTTGGGTGACGGTTCCTTTTTTGGTTTGGTTGTCTAAAATAAGTTTAGCTATTTTAGGTATTGTTTTGCTGTGGAAATTTGTAGTTAAGCGAATACTCGATAAACGCAGGGATAACCGTAGAGAGGCCTTTCGTTAAGTAAAAATCCCCAAACTGTTGGAAAAAATGAATCAAAAACATTTTCAGAACGGGTTATTAATTCTTTTTTGTATCTTATTGCCTTTGTTTATACTGCTGCTATCCTATAAAATTGTGTTATACTTTGCCGAATTAACTCCGAACCAAGAAAACACTTTTAATTTTTTATTAGATAAAAAACAGCAAAATATTGAATTTAACGATTTACAATATACTGAGCAGGAAATAGCTCATTTGGTTGATGTCAAACAACTGATGGGGATAATGGATTATATTTTTTATTCTTTGTTATTAGTGCTTACTTTAATTTTAACTTACTGTCGAAAAAATAAAGAAGTAATTACAAAAATGCTGAAATATGGTGGGATAAGTGTAATTGCAGTCGAATTAATATTATTTTTATTGGTTTTAATTTCATTTAATTCTTCTTTTACTGCTTTTCATCATCTTTTTTTTCCGCAGGGCAACTGGACGTTTCCAGCCGATTCTTTGTTGATCCAAACCTTTCCGCTGCAGTTTTTTGTTAAAATAAGCCAAACCCTCTTATTTCAGGCTTTTCTAGGGGGAATAATTTTTATACTTATCTCTCTTTATCTAAAAAATGAATCTGTCCGGAATTAAAATTTGGTTGATCACTTTAGGAGTTATATTATTAGTAATCATCTTTTTAGCAGTGGTATTCCAAGTATTGTTTTTACTGCTTCCAGTTATTTTAATCTTGATCTTGTTTAGTTACCTCTTTAAGATACTCAACAAAGTTAAAAAAGAAAAAAAAGAAGATTACTTAGAAGCAGAATTTAAAGTTAAAAAATAGGTGGGGCTGAAATGAAACCATTAATCATCATCAATTTCAAAACTTACCCAGAAGCAACTGGGAAAAAGGCTTTATCATTAGCTCAAAAAATTTCCCAAGTTAAAAAAGAAAATTATGAAATTGTTGTTGCTCCATCACTGTTGACCGTGATGGAAGTTGCTGAAAAAACTGATTTAACCGTTTTCTCCCAGCATGCTGATTATACTTCTTTGGGCGCACATACAGGCCGAATTTCTATCGAAGAATTAAAATTGTTGGGAGTTAAAGGAACGATCTTAAATCATTCGGAACGAAAAATCCCCCTGCCTTTTTTAAAAGAAATTGTTGAACTCTGTCAAAACCACCACTTAAAGACCGTAGTTTGTGCTTCTACTCTGGCGGAAGTTAAAAAAGTAGCTGAATTTCATCCGGAATTTATTGCATATGAGCCAGAAGAATTAATCGGTGGAAATATTTCGGTAACTAAAGCCAAGCCGGACATTATTGTTCAAGCGGTAGAGGCAGTAGAATTGATTAGCCCCAAAACTAAATTATTATGTGGTGCGGGCGTACATTCTAAAGAAGATTTAGGGCGGGCCTTATTGTTAGGTGCTAAAGGGGTTTTGATTGGGCATGCTGTAGTTAAAGCTAAAGATCCGCAGAAGTTCTTGAATGAAATGCTGATGTAGAAAAAAATCAACACTAAACCAATATTCTATATACATTATTCTTAAATATACTATTTTGTTTAGCTAGGATATGCAAGAGGTAGAAATACGCGTTCCTAACTACATAGATGTTGCCGCATTAAGAACTGATTTGGAAGATATTATCCAACAGCAAGGCGGGAAAGCTATAGATGTTAGAAATTTTCCTATTTCTGATAAATTAACTGCTTATTTGCAGGAATTAACGGTAGCCCAAGGCAAGGCTCCTGAAGAAGTTATCAGCATTCCTGGGGTAACTTTTACTAACCGAAAAGCTTATGCACTTTATTATGGGGTGGGACAGCTAAAATTTTATAGTAAATCCCCTGGTTTGATTATAACTATGACTAACGATTTAAACTGTTTTATGGAATTAGTTCCAATCTTCAAAGGTTATCGTATTTATTATTCAGCAAAAGTTATTCTTGACGGATTTGATGAATATTCTTCGGAATTTTTGCTATTCAAACAGAGAATCGCTATTTTAAAATAAGTAACTAACAGAAATTTTTAATTATTTTTTCTTGATCATAATCTTTTCTACCGGGCCAACTTTTATTTTATCCCAAATGTCAAAACTATACAGCAAAACATCATCTTCGTTAGGTAAGGTTATTTCACGATAGACGCTATACTGTCCAGCATAAGTTTGAGCAATTTCATCTAGGGTTTTATATTTAGGAGGAGAATATTCTAATTTTCCATTGCTAACAACACCATACAGCCCATTCTCGCCCGGATAAACATAAACAACATGATTGGAAGGGTTACCGCCCAAAAAAAGTACTTTCCCTGATTTATTTAAAGCATAATGGACTAAAGCCATAATATCATCACAATCGCCTTTCTTAGTCCTTAAATAATGCGCTGCTGGCGTCCACACTTCACAAAAGGGTGCATTATTAGGGCATACACTACCAATAAAACGTTCGTCATAAGAAAATTTTCCTGTAGCGATAAACTCCTGTATTGCTTGAGGATTTCCATCTAGCTTCATTAAAACTTCTTTTTCATCAAGATCTAACGGCGGATAAACTTCGTTCTGAACTGCGTCTCGATAATTATAACCAGAAACAAACGAGCCAGTTAAAGAACTCCCTACCAGAGCAACCAAGGCAATTTTACCGATACGTCCTATTTTTTTCTTTGCCAATAAGAATAATAATGTTTTAGGGTATTTAAAAATTTCGTCACCAACTGGACATTAAAATATATAGTGTATATAATTTAAGTTTAGTAAACAATGGAATTGCTGTTAGCTGACCCGAACGAAGGGAGAAGTGCAACGCCTCGACGAACCGCAATGAGGAGAGTTTTTGTCGTTGAAAATTCCATTGATGTCTTTGTTTAGCGAGAGTAAGTTTGTGAGGGGACTTAGGGGTTAATAAAAGAAATGGGTTTATTCTTTTTAGTTTTCATGTTGGAAAGCCGTTCATTTGCTAAATTGATATACTCTTCGTTGCTATCTATACCTACCCAATTTCGTTTTAATTCTTCGCATGCGACAGCAGTTGTACCACTTCCCATAAATGGATCAAGGACGGTATCGTCTTTATTTGAAGCCATTTCTATTAATCTCTTAAATAATTCTAGTGGTTTCTGCGTTGGATGAGCCGCACGCCCATTTTTTCCTCTCGCTCTTTCTGGGCCTTGGCATACAGGAAACTCCCAAACATCTCTAAGCTGCTTACCGCTGTTATATTTTTTCATTTTTTCATAATTGAAAATCCATCCTCTTTCTTTTGCAAACCAAGCGATAAATTCAGTAGAGTGCGTTAATGTTCTCTTGGTTATGTTGGGCATAGGATTTGGTTTTCGCCAGGTAATTAAATTAATAAATTTATAATTTAATTCTTTTAATACAATAATTACCTCTCCTATATTATGTAATGAACCACAAACCAAGATAGAACCATTTGGTGTTAATATTCTGTCAGCTTCTTTTATCCAAGCCCTAGTAAAATCTAAATAATTAGTATAATTGCCAAATTTATCCCATTTTTCATTTACTTTGTAATATGCTCCGCCCGTTTTGTTATTGGGAAGATTAACGCCACCCTCCGAAGCATTATAAGGAGGATCGGTAACTATTAGGTGGATTTTACCGTTCGGTACTCGGCTCATAATTTCAATACAATCCCCCATATTATTTTTATTTAAGAAATCTTTCATGCTAAAACGCCTCTCTTCCAATTTTCTATTTTTATGGGAATTGCTTTAATCCATTCGTCTGAATGTGTAATCTCGTTTAAATTTAAAATCTGCTCATAAAGTTTGTATAAATTTTCATGCGAAAATGATTTGTTATTTTCTCTGAATTTAATGAGAACTTCTAATAATTCCACAAACTGCTTTAATGATAATGGAATAATCTTCTGGCATTTTCCTCGATAACCGTGATTTACTGAATTCCAGAATGTTTCGATTGTATCTACGTGCAAGGTTGGTGCAACAAAAAGGCAAAGAGCATCTTTAGTAGGATTTTTTTCTTCAAAATCCCGCAAATGTCTCATTACTGGTTGTCCCTCATTAAACCATTGGGATCTATCTCGCAATAATGTTACTTCACAAATTGAATTAAATTTTTTATAGAAACATTCTATATCTGGCTTTCCGGCAGGAGCAGTATTTGTCGGTTCGTTGTCATCTCCAACGGGGTAATTTGGCTTTATTTCTAAAGCATCATTTAAGGCATTTAATGCAAGAGTAACATATTTTTCAAGAACCAAAGGACGATTATCCATTGCGTATATCTTTTCTTTTAAAATTACAATATACTCTTTTACTTTTTCTAACTCTTGGGATTCTTTGTAATTTATGTTTTCCTGTAAATTTCTTCGGATATTACGAAGTTCCTCTATGTATTCTTTAAGCTGTTCTTTTGTAAGTTTAACAAGCGGTTTCTCTTTTAATTTAGCAATTTTAGCTATTTTTTCCAAATTCTTTAGTTCTAAGATTATGCTTTTTGCAATCTCTCTTAATTTTTCAGACGTATCCCATGGCAATATAGGAAGTGTTATATCTGACAGATATTTAATATATTCGTCACGAGTTTTGAATTCTATTGCGGCTCCAGAATATGTTTTTAATAAGCTTGTAATTTCTATTGAACGTCGTGGTTCTAAATCAACGTAATAACCATTTCCTCGTATGTAAATGTATCTTGTTAAACGAAAATATCGAATTATATTATCTGTATATTCTCTTGTGTTTTTTAAGGTGGCTTCAATTAAGCCTGAATCAGAAGTCTCCAAAAATTTCTTTATGTAATCTCTGCTAAACTTTTCAAAAAACTCTTTTTTGTCTTTTTTGGTTTTTTGTGTTTGTGAACGAAAATTAACTATTTCTTGTGCAATGTTCTCAATATATTTATAGTTGATTAATGTTGGGCACAATTCGAAAAGTGAGTGATATATAAATAAGTAGACAATCCTCTTAATGTG
>ERZ1292625.3769-Hain-H41-01um-R1-3769-length-11892-cov-5_pt1 | contig 11892 bp, 9 predicted proteins | sample MGYA00564400_ERZ1292625 | MGnify/ENA primary metagenome ERZ1292625 (study PRJEB36523, sample SAMEA6512639) | groundwater metagenome | collected 2019-01-08 | study: AquaDiva: Metagenomics assemblies of 32 groundwater samples
TTATAACTTTTATAAAAATTATAAATATTATATGGATCATATCAAAATTCGAGGAGCTCGTCAACATAATCTAAAGAATATTTCAGTCGATATTCCTAAAAATAAATTTGTCGTTATTACCGGAATTTCCGGTTCGGGAAAATCATCTTTAGCCTTTGACACGATTTATGCCGAGGGACAGCGGCGATACGTTGAATCATTGTCCGCCTATGCCCGTCAATTTTTGGGAATAATGGATAAGCCTGATGTTGATTTGATTGAAGGTTTATCTCCTTCAATTTCAATAGATCAAAAGACGACCTCACATAACCCACGGTCAACGGTTGGTACGATTACGGAAATTTATGACTACCTGCGTTTACTTTTTGCCAAAGTTGCTCATCCTCACTGTCCAAATTGTGGACGGGAAATCAGCAAAATGTCTGTTGATGAAATTGTCCAGAGAGTGATAAAGGAAATTGAAGATAAAATTATTACAGACAAAACAAAACCACACAAGTTTTTTATTTTATCGCCAATTGTTAGAAATAAAAAAGGCGAATTTAAGGATCTTTTTGATAATCTTCGTTCAAAAGGAATTGCTCAAATTATTGTTGACGAAAAAATCTTTAGTTTGGACGACGAAATTGATTTGATAAAAACTAACAAACATAAAATAGAAGCTTTAATGGATACAATCTCTTTTGGTCATAAAGAAATGAAAAATAATATTTTTAAAAACAGTTTAAGATCGAGGTTAGTAAATGTAATTGAACAATCATTAAAACTTTCAAATGGTCTAGTCATTGTTAAAACCAATAATAAAGAACATCTTTATTCAGAAAAATTTTCTTGTCCTATTTGTAATTTATCGCTGTCTGAAATAGAACCGAGAATGTTTTCGTTTAACTCGCCTCTTGGTGCCTGTGAAAACTGCCGAGGACTGGGAACAATTTTTGCCGTTGACCGCGATTTAATTTTGAATAAAAATCTTTCTCTTCTTGAGGGAGGAATTTTACCTTTTAATAAATTATTTTTCCATGAAACTTGGTATGTCCGTTTAATTAAACAGGTATGTGAAGAAGAAGGAATAGATATGAATGAACAAATAAGTAAATTAACAAATAAACAAATAGATACTCTCTTAAAGGGGACAAATAAAATTTATCGGGTAGAAGGTGTCAACCGTTTTGGTCGGGCGACGACGATCACGGAGAAATTTTCTGGAATTATTGCAGAACTAGAACGAAGGTATGTTGAGACTCAAGGGGATTATTCTGCCATGGAGATACAAAAATATATGAGGGAAGAAACCTGTCCAAAATGTAAAGGTCAAAGATTAAAGCCGGAAATTCTTTCGATCACAATTGATAAAAAAAATATTACCCAGATTTCTGATTTATCGATTGATAATTTAACAAATTATTTTAAGGAAAAAATAGAAGCAATCTTATCCGTCTATGAAAAACAAATAGCCAAATCTATTATTAAAGAAATTTTAACAAGACTAAATTTTTTAAACAGTGTTGGTTTATCTTATCTAACAATTAGTAGAAGAGCCGGGACTTTGTCCGGGGGAGAACTGCAAAGAATTCGTTTAGCTTCCCAAATAGGCAGCGGGCTAACTGGTGTCCTTTATGTACTCGATGAACCGTCCATTGGCCTTCATCCAAAAGACGTTTCTTCATTAATTACAACTTTAAAACATCTCAGAGATTTGGGAAATAGTCTTATCGTCGTAGAACACGATCGGGAAACAATGGAGGCCTCTGATTACTTGGTTGAACTGGGAGAAAAGGCCGGCAAAAATGGCGGTAAAGTAATTTTTAGTGGCAATCTAACTGAGATGAAAAAAACAAAAACATCGTTGACAGGACAATATCTTATTGGGGAAAAATCAATTCAGATCAAGGGTGGGAAGACCCCGCCCCTACAAACAAATCATGGGGAATTGGTTGTTTCCGGCATCACTCATAACAATTTAAAAAATATTAATATAAAAATTCCTTTAGGTAACTTAATAGGGGTGACGGGAGTTTCCGGATCAGGCAAGTCTTCATTAGTTACAGAAACGTTGTATCCGGCTCTAAAATATTATTTAGACGGTTATTTTCACGATAAAATAGGTGAGTTTAAAAAAATTGAAGGTTATCAATATCTTGACCGGGTTCATATGGTTGATCAATCGCCAATTGGCCGGACACCCCGTTCTAATCCAGCTACCTACATCGGTTTTTTTGATGAAATTAGAGAAATTTTTGCGTCGACTGTCGACGCCCGTGAACGAGGGTACGAAAAAGGAAGATTTTCTTTTAATATTAAAGGTGGCCGTTGTGAAAAGTGTCAGGGAGGCGGAGTTTTGAAAATTGAGATGCAGTTTTTAGCCGATGTTTACGTTATTTGTGATATCTGTCAAGGTAATCGGTATAACAAAGAAACGCTTGAGGTTAAATATAAGGGTAAAAGTATTTATGAAATTTTAAAAATGACGGTTGACGAAGCTTTAATTTTCTGTAATAATTATTTCAAAGTGTATTCTAAATTAAGCTTCTTACAAAAGACTGGTTTAGGTTATTTGGAACTAGGGCAACCAGCACCAACTTTATCAGGTGGTGAAGCTCAAAGATTAAAATTAGCCAATGAACTTTCAAGACGTGATACCGGAAGAACTATTTACATACTTGACGAACCAACAACCGGTCTACATTTTTATGATATCGAAAAATTACTTCACACAATTACTGAATTAGTTGATAGAGGCAACACAGTAATTGTTATTGAACATAATCTTGATGTTATTAAAAGCTGTCAATATATAATTGATCTTGGACCTGATGGAGGAGACAAAGGTGGAATGATAATATATCAAGGAGAAACGAAAGGTATCCTTAAGGTAAAATCATCTTATACGGGGGAGTATTTGAGTAAAATTAAATGATATAGTTTTGTCATCCCCTCGAAGGAGGGGATCCAGTCTATAATTACATTATTAAAACAAAAAAGAAACATTTAGTCTGGATTCCCGCCTACGCGGGAATGACATTAGTTTTGCTATGAAATCTTTATTCAAACATATATTTATTCTCCTACTATCATCTATCATCTTTCATCTATCATCTATAACCGTTCTTGCTGCCGATTTCAAAACCGACTATCAAGTTGAGTACAATCTTTCACAATCACAAAATAATCTAAATTCCCAGGTAAATTTTAAAATAAAAATTGTTAATTTAAAAACTGAAGTGTTTGTCAGTAAATTTGCCATAAGTTTTCCGAATACCTTTTCAATTAATAATCTTAAAACTTCAGACGATAATGGTTTTATTACTCCAAAAATTACTACCGATGAAGAAAAAACCAAAATCGAATTAGAATTCTCAAACCCGGCCATTGGTAAAGATTCGGTTAATACATTTTTTCTTAACTTTGATCAGGCAAATTTATTTAAGGTTAATGGAAAAGTTTGGGAAGTGGTTTTGCCGGTAATAGAAAATACCCAAAATGAATCGTATACAGTTACAGTTAATTTGCCTGAAACGACCAATAAAAAAGTTTCTATTTCAAAACCAAAGCCCGACTCAGTTACCGGAAATAAAATAATTTGGAATAATCCAAAAACAAAAACTATTTATGCTGTTTTTGGAGATAGCCAAATCTATCAAACCGAATTAACCTACCATTTAAAAAATGATCAGATATATCCAGTTTCTACAGAAATTGCTTTTCCACCCGAAACAGCCAACCAGAAATTTTTTTTGCAATCAATTAATCCGCCTCCAGAATCAGTTCGTTTAGACGAAGATGGTAATTATTTAGGAAAATATTTTTTTAAGCCGTTGGAAACAAAAACAATTGTTTATAAAAGTTTGATTGAAGTTTATTCAAAAACAAGGGATGAGGTTACGCCCTATTTTCGGACAGCGATTAATCAACAAAAAAATTATCTTCTTACGGCAAAAAAATACTGGCAGATAAATAAAGTTGATTTAATTAAAAATATAAACAATCCAAAAGAAATATATGATTTTGTAACTAACAGCCTTAGCTATAATTACAAAAAAATTAGCTCAGACAATAAACGATTGGGCGCTGACGTTGTTTTATCAAACCCGGATCAGGCAGTTTGTCTGGAATTTTCCGATCTTTTTGTTGGGATTTCCAGGGAAAAAGGAATCTACAGTCGGGAGGTAGAGGGTTACGGTTTTTCTTTAGATCCAAAATTACAACCAATTTCATTGTCCTCCGATATTTTACACGCTTGGCCTGAATATTTTGATTCAAAAACGGAAAATTGGATCGCAGTTGACCCAACCTGGGAAAACACTTCGGGTATTGATTACTTTTCTTCATTTGATTTGAATCATATTGTTTTTGTTATTCACGGAAAAGCACCCGACTATCCGCTGGCCGCCGGGATGTATAAGATAGAAAATTCCCGAGATGTTTTAATAAAACCGGTTGTTAATCAACCTGTAGAAAAAAAAGAAATTGTTATTGAGGGGATAGATTTTCCAACCACGATCTCTGACAAAAAATCTTATCAGGGAAAATTTGTTATAAAAAATAACGGCAATAGTTATCTTTGGCAAATTCCGGTTGTTTTAAAAGCAAATAATATTGTTATTGAAAAAGAAAAATTTGTTATCCCTGTTTTAGTTCCTTTTGAGAAAAAGACAATCGCTTTTGACTATTTAGCAAAAGACAAAAATAAGAAAATTCAAGGGGAATTGATTATCAATGTTTTGCAAAAAGAACTTTTAAAGCAAAAAATCACTGTCATTCCCTTTATTTATACTTTGATAATAAATATATTTTTTTTCCTTCTAGGCCTATCCGTTCTGTTTTTAGTTTATCGGTTATTTACAAAAATAAGACATAATGATCACTAGGAGTCAAATAGATAGTCTACCTAACACGATTGGTCTCTACCTTTTTAAAAATAATGAAACAATTAATTATATTGGCAAGTCAGTCAATATTAAGGCAAGACTATTGTCCCATTTAGAGAATGCTAAGCTGGACAATAAGGAAAGATTCATCATTGATAATTCAAATAAAATTGAAACAATAATAACTGAGTCGGAATTTAAAGCCTTAATAATGGAGGCAAAATTAATACGAGAACTTCAACCGAAATATAATTCAATTTGGAAGGATGATAAAAGCCCTCTTTATATAAAAATAACAATCAAAGATGAGTATCCAAAAATTTTTATAACCAGGAAACCTTCAGAGCCATTATTTTTTGGTCCTTTTTCATCAGTGAGAATGGTGGAAAAAATCATAAACGATATCAGACGTATTATTCCATTCTGTACTCAAAAAAAATTAAGTAATAAGGCTTGTTTTTATTCAAAAATAGGATTATGCAATCCTTGCCCTAATCAAATTAAAAATATTAACGAAAAAAAACAATATAAAAAAAATATTAATCAGGTTGTTTCGATCTTGAATGGTAATGTGAAAAAGATTATTCAAAATCTTAATAAACAATTAAATGTATTGATAAAAAATAGTCAATATGAACAGGCAATTATTATTCGTAATAAAATTTTTCGATTTGACCGATTATTAAATCTAAAAGATGATTTGGAGTTTTTTATAAACAATAATGAGAAAAATTTAGAAGAGATGTCAGTTATATTAAAAAAATACTTTCCCCAATTAAATAAATTAAACCGTATAGAAACATATGACATCAGTAATTTAGGATTAAAACAGGCGGTTGGTTCAATGGTAGTCATGAAAAATAATCAAATAGATAAGAGAGAATACCGCCGGTTCAAAATTAAGCAGACCGGTTTAAAATCGGACTTTGATCGATTAAAAGAAGTCATAATTAGAAGATTAAAACAAAATTGGCCTGTCCCTGATTTGATAATTATTGACGGTGGTCGGCCACAAATTAAAGCAATTTTAAAAATATTTTATGATAATAAGATTATTATTCCGCTTATTGGAATAGCTAAGAACCCTGATAGGGTAATTGTGGGAATCGAGAGTTACCCAAATTTATTTCTAAAAAATGACAGCAAAGTTTTGAACATTATCAGGTTACTTCGTGACGAATCGCATCGCTTTGCCCGTAAATATCATCTATTTTTAAGAAACAAGGACTTTTTGTTATAATAATACAATCTTAGACTAAAGCGTGATACTAAATTTTATTTCTCCGTGGGAACCCTCCCCTTTTCGGGGACTCCCAAGTCGAAAAAATACGATATCAAGCTTTTTTAGATAGTTTTAAAATAGAGATATGAAAAAAATACTGAGGATGATAATTTTTTCCGGAGTAGCAATATTCCTTACTGCACTTTGGAATAAAGGTTTTGCAATAAAACAAGATCCAATGATCTATCTAAAAGCTGCCTTATTGATTGCGGCAGTTTATTATTTAGTTTTGCCGATCAGTAAATTAATTTTGTTGCCGTTAAATATTATTTCTTTAGGTTTAGTTTCGGTGATATTTTATTCGGCAGTTTTGTTTTTTTTGTTTGATAGATTTAGTCTAATCACCGTCAAAGAATGGACTTTTCCAGGACTAAAATTTTTTAGTCTCGTAGTCAATGAAATGAAGATATCAAGGACACTAAATATCTTTATTTCATCTTTTTCAATTTCCACTATTATCAATTTATTAGAAAAAATAATATGAAGAATTTTCTTTTGATTCTCAATATCATCTTCAGCGTTTTAATTGTAGTATTTATTTTAATTCAGGGAAGAGGGGCAGGATTAGGTAGTGCTTGGGGTGGGGGAGGAGAAATGTTCCAGACAAGACGGGGCATGGAAAAAATAATCCTTTGGTTGACGACAATTTTTATTGTTATTTTTTTAGTGGTTTCTTTGATAAATCTTTTTGTTAAATGAACAAAAAAGCTTTTCGTTATTATTATTGGTTATTTTTAGAGTTTGTTAAAAAATACTCGCGATTGATTTTGATGAGTTTTTTTATCGGTTTTATCAGTTTGATTGGCTTTTTGTCAGTTTCTCCATATTTAAAATCAATCTTTAATAAGCAGGAGATCATTGGATTAGTCGGCAACTACGATTTTACCAATCTACCTGATGAGATAATGACAAAAGTTTCCAATGGCTTGGTAACCATTAATGAAAAAGGGGAGATTGTTCCTGTTTTGGCAAATTCCTGGGAAGTCAAAGACGAAGGAAAAAAATACCGATTTTATTTAAAAAACAACCTCCTTTGGAATGATGATAAAAAATTTACAGCATCAGATATTAACTATCAATTTAGTGATGTGAAAATGAAAGTAGTTGATAAAAATGTATTAGATTTTTATTTGAATAAGCCTTTAGGTATTTTTCCGACCTATTTAAGCAAGCCCTTAATTCGTCCGCCTTTAATCGGGATTGCCGGTTTTTATAGATTAGGCAAATACAAAATCCTTAATGGTTCGTTGGTAGAGTTAACCCTTGTTCCAAACACGAAGGATTTAATTACAATCAAATATAAATTTTACAATAATGAATCAGATTTGGTTACGTCATACAAAAAAGGAGAAATTAACAAAATGACTTTAACAAAAAAGTCGGTTGCTGATACTTTTACAAATTGGAAAAATAGCCAAATAATTAAAGCGGTCGATTACAGTCGACTGTTAACTTTATTTTTTAATAATAGAGAAAAGAATTTTACCAATAAGGATATTAAGGATGCTTTTTCCATGATGATTGATTACCAAAAATTAGCCGATTTTGGCGAAATTGCTCGAGGACCAATTCCCCCGATATCTTGGGCTTATAATCCCAACTTAAAAACAAATATTTATGATATAGATACAGCAACAAAAATTATTAAGAATGAGATTACGTCAACTGGATCGGCTAAAATAAATTTATTAACGTCTTACGATTACTATGATGTAGCAGATAGTATTGCCGGCGAAATTAAAAAAACCGGCCTAAATTTGGATATTAATATGATTACCTACGATCGTCCGGATAAGTTTGATCTTTTATTGGTTTTTTGGAAAATTCCTCAAGATCCGGATCAATATTATTTTTGGCATTCGACTCAGCAAGAAGGGAATATCAGTAATTATGCTAATGTTAAAATTGATAAATTATTGGAGGAAGCTCGATCTACTATCAATATTGAAGAAAGAAACAAAATCTACCAGGAATTTCAAAAAATTATTCAGGATGATCCACCAGCTTTGTTCTTGTACTATCCGTATGTTTATACGATTAAGAGAAAATGATTAGTGTCGGGGACAGGACTTGAACCTGCACAGTCTTGCGACCACAAGCCCCTCAAGCTTGCGCGTATACCATTTCGCCACCCCGACAAAACCAAAGAAATTATATCATTTCAGCATGTTTAATCGGAAGGATTTTTGTGTCATCCCCGTGAAGACGGGGATCCAGACGCTTGGATTCCTGCCTACGCGGGAATGACATTCATAGTAGTAAATTATTTTGAAGCCAGTTTAAAGCTTGTTTATTAATCTTGTTAGCTTTTGTCATTACCAAATTATAAGTTTTATAACTGTGAAGTTTTTTAACTTCTAGGTCAATTTTTTCAAAATTTTCCTCAATTGAATCCATAATTAGCAAAACTTCTTGAGAGGATTCTATTTTATTTTTCCATAAATAGGAAGAATTAATTGGCATTTTTTTAGCACAAACAATTAGTTTTTCACTTAATAATTTATAAGAAATTTTATCCGCTTCTTTAATATTTTTACAGGATAAGAATAATAAACAAGGTTTCATTTTGTTCTAGAGATTGCAATTTATATTGATAAATTTTATCATAAGACTTATGTGTCCGGCATGCATTATCACAATTGGAGGAGGATTATTGTTGGCAAAAAGATTAGGGATTAATGACGTCTTAGCGATTGGTTTAATAACAATTTTTTTATCATTGATATCAGATATAATTTTAAGAAAAATTAATCGTGGTAAAGTTTTTTTTCCTTATCAAAGAGTAATTATTACTATTGCACTGTTATTAACAGTAATATTATTATTTAAAATAAGTTAAAACTTGTTTGTCATCCCCGTGAAAACGGGGATCCAGGAGTTCTGGATTCCCGCCTACGCGGGAATGACATTATTTTGTAAGTATGAAATTAAACAATATAGCAAAAAGTTTTTTCAATTACGTTAGAAACGACCTGCTTAAACAAATCAATAAATTTATCGTTAAGATTTTTGAATGCTGCAAAGAGTAGATTTTGTTGTAATATGATTATATGTCCTTAACTGAACTGTCTTATTATTTCCGAAAATTTTTACCTTATTTTATTTTATTTTGCCTTATTTTTTTAATTTTCTTTTATTCAATTAAATTGACTTTAATCTATTTAGATTCGAATAAAGATATAATTACCTATACTAATCCAATTTTTGGAAAAGTTAGCCTTCCGGAGATACCTAAATCTTCATCAAGCGCAGGTTTAAAATTTACCTTAGATACGATTGAAGGCCAGCCAGTAACCGCTACCGATACGGCTAAAGTTTATTTCCTGCCACAATATAATCCCCGTTTCGGTTACAGTGAAAAAATATACCTAATTGCTAAAAGTTTTGGATTTGATACAGAAGTAATTAAGTATCAATTAGTTGGAAAAACGGCCACTTTTACCGATGCAGAAAAAACTTTGACAATCGATATTTCTAATTTTAATTTTAAATTTGATAGAAAAGTTGATAGTGGATTATTTTCTTCCCCTCAGTTAACCATCCCTACGAAATCAGTTATTGAAAATAAGGCGGTCGATTTTTTAAAAAAGATCGGACGTTATCCGGATGAGCTGGGAAAAGGAACCACAAACGTAATTTATTTAAAATTTAATCCAATCAACCAAAATTTTGTTAATGTGGAAAGAAGTTCTCAAGCCCAATTGGTTGAAGTTGATTTTTATCGGCCAAACATTGATGATTTTTCCATTGTAACACCAAAATTTTTTAATAGTCAAAATTATGTAGTTATGCTTTTTCAAGGAGCAGACTTTCAAATTATAAAAAGCCAGATAGCTTTTTTTGAAAAGTCCGAAGAACAGGTCGGTGCCTATAGGGTTAAAACTGGGGAAGAAGCATGGTCGGAACTAAATAGCGGTATGGGGTTTGTTGTTGCCGGTACTCAGGGGCAAAAAGATATTTTAATAAAGAGTATGAAGCTTGGTTACTTTGATCCGGACATCTATCAAAACTATCTTCAGCCGGTCTACGTATTTTTGGGAGAAGGGGACTTTGTGGGATATGTGCCGGCAGTGAAGAATTAATATTTAACATTTTGGTAGCCTACATTCGCCTCTATCCAGCTAATTATATTTCTCGTATCGTCAAACCTATCTAAACTTTTTAAGATAACAATTACGAACTGATGACCGTTTTTTTTATAAAACGAAACAAGGTTTTCTCCAGCATTTTCTGTGTAACCGGTTTTGAGTCCCCCAAGTCCCTGGATTTCACCTAAGAGTTTATTGACACTTTCTAACCTGTGAAAATATTTGAAATCAACATCAGAAATTGTTATTTCTTTTATCGAAACAATTTTTGCTAAATAGGGATTTTTGAGAAGTTCTCTGGCGGCTAAACTAAGATCAAAGGCCGATGAGTATTGAGACGCAGAATCAAGTCCATTAGGATTGACAAACTGACTGTTTTTCATTCCCAGTGACTTTGCTTTTGCATTCATCAGGTCAATAAATTTTTGATAACCATAATTGTCAGCTAAGACGTAGGCGGCATCATTTCCGGAATAAACGAGCATTCCATAAAGGATATTCTCAAACGTGATTTTTTCGCCAATTACAAGCCCCATTACCTGACCATCATCAATGGTTTTTTTGACAGTAATTACCTGATCGGGCTTATAGACATCGTAGGCGACCAAAGCGGTCAATATCTTGGTAGTTGATGCAGGAAAAAGTTTCAAATTTTCATTACGGGAAAAAATTGGTGTAAATGATGGGAGGTCAACTAAATAAATTGCTTCAGCGGTGACTTCAGGATAATAAGGTAACTTGAGATAGGGAATTGGGTTGACATTAATTTTTATTGACGGGGCTGTTTTGTTTATTAATTCCCTGTTGTAGGCAAAGATATGAAAATAATACGAATCACCGGGGTAAAACAAAAAAATGAAAGTAAAAAATATAAAAAAAAGATAGAACCTTGCTTTCATTTTTTTGAATTTTCAATTTTTAATTTACAATTTTCAATCAAATCTAAATTTTAATTTATTTAATTTTTAAACAATTACCTTGTCATCCCCGTGAAGACGGGGATCCAGACTAAAATCACCTTATTTGTTTTTTTAAGAAGTAATTATAGACTGGATCCCCTCCTACGAGGGGATGACAAAAAATTCACTTCGAAAATTCACCAACGATAGGCTTAGTTACTTTTTCAAGATCGGAACCTTTCATTGAAATCGACTTACTATGACTTCCAGCATTAAAAAAAACCGTTTCATTATCAACTATTGTTTGATCAAAATATAAGGGAATTTTAAATAAATTTCCAAAGGGGGGAACCGCTCCAACTTCAACACCTGAAATAGTCTTTACTTCTTCCTTAGTTGCCATTTCCAAATCCTTTATAGAATATAGTTTTTTAAATAGCGATGTGTCAATTTTTTTATCACCGGGGACGACGATCATAATTGGCTTTTTGTCTGCTTTCATTATCAATGCTTTAGCTCCCAGCGAAAGAGAAGACCCTCTTATTTTGGAGGCATCTTCCGAAGTAAAGACTGGTTTATGCTCTATCAATTTATAAGGAATTTTATTTATATCAAGCAAATTCTTGATATTTTCAAAAACACTTTTTCGTGTCTCAGACTGTTTAACTGTCTGACGCAGACTTATTCCTAACTCTTTCAGTTTTTCTTCCTTAACGACTGATGGAGCTTTCATGATGGCAGTTCTTCCACCTGAG
>ERZ1292625.3157-Hain-H41-01um-R1-3157-length-13826-cov-37_pt2 | contig 11888 bp, 10 predicted proteins | sample MGYA00564400_ERZ1292625 | MGnify/ENA primary metagenome ERZ1292625 (study PRJEB36523, sample SAMEA6512639) | groundwater metagenome | collected 2019-01-08 | study: AquaDiva: Metagenomics assemblies of 32 groundwater samples
GCTTTAGCCCGGCGATTGAATTATTATATTCAGAATTCTGGCATTGGTATTGCGACAAGGCAATTGAGAAAGCTAAGCTTGGAAAAATTGGCACCAGCCAAATGCGCCAGGGGCTCACAACTTTTCTTAAACTTCTTCATCCTTTTGCTCCGTTTGTAACTGAATCAATTTGGAACGAAATTAAAAGTTTACGAAAACACCCCGACCAATTGCTAATCACTTCCTCCTGGCCTAAAATCTAATTAATGCATCTTCTGCCCGCAAGAGTAATAGCAGCTAAAAATAGGGTTGATGTCAAAAACGAAATTAATTATTTCTATCTCTGCATTTTCACCATAACGGTTCTTTTTCTGTCTGCGTTTCTCTTTAAACTTCATCGGATAAACTCAAATGTTTTAGGGGTAAAAACGAAAAGCGTTACGAACAAGACGGAGCTTGCTAAACAGGTAAACTTTTGGGGTGGCTTTACCTCCCAATTTCCAAAATACTACGAAGCGTGGATTGAACTTTACGGTCTTACGGGAGAAAGTAGCTACTTAATTAAAGCAAAAGAAATTGACCCCAATAGATAATTATTCTTTAGGCTTTGCTTCTTCTTTTGCGGAAGTTTCCTCAACGGCCGGAGTTTCTCCTGCCACCACAGTCGTTTCGCCCTCAGCCGGAACCTCAGTTGCAGGAGGAGGAACAACCACCTCTTCTTTTTGAGGAGGTTCGACCTTAACAAGAATTTCTTCCAAATCGGTTTTAACCCCAATCTTAGATTTGTCATAAGGCAGATCTTTGACATGAACCACCTGATCAACTTCGGTAAGTTCTGATATATCGATTTCAAACTTGTCAGGGAGATCTGTGGGAAGAGCTTCTACTTCAATCTCATTAAGATATTGAACAACCGTACCAATTGATTGTTTCTCGGCGGGAGACTCACCGACAAGCTCGACGGAAACCTTGGCTTCAACCTTTTCTTTAAGATCGACTTGGTGAAAATCTACATGAAGAAGCGAGTCGGACACCGGATTTTTTTGAACGTTTGCCACCAAAACGGGGCGCTCGTTGATATAAAGAAGTCCCGTATCCCCCACCTTCTTATAAACGGCCAAAAAATCTTTCAGATCTACTTGAACAGACTCCGACTTTATCTTTTTGCCATAAATATTGGCAGGCAAAACTCCTTCTTTTCTAAGAAGCTTTACTTTTCTGCCTATGTCCTTTCTTATCTGCGCCTTTAGGGTTACTTTTTCCATGAAACTTTAGAGTAAATATCCTTACCGAACAGGTTAGTATAGCCTGGTTCGATATTTAAATCAACGCCGGTAAAGTTATTAAACAAAACAGTGATCGGTTCCGACGGTACACCCGCCTGTTTTCTGATATAAATCAGGTATTGTCCCGTGGCATTAAACTTCAAAAACTGGCTATTTTGCCATTTAATATTCACTGTTTTTGTTTGTCCCGGGGACAACTCAAAATAAAAACCTATTTCTTTTCTCCCCGAAACCATTTCCTCGTCCGGCAGGGTGTAGGCCTCCCCGACTTTTATCGATTCAACGGTTGAGTCGGGTGGAACAATCAGTCTAAAATAGTTTTTATAAATACCCTTCTCTCCCATGGCCAAATTGGCATTGTTTTTATAATTTATCGAAAGGTTTTTTACAACCGCCCCCTCTTTTAAATCTACGGATAAATTATATTCTCTTTCTATATAATAATTGGCCTTATTAACTCCCAGGTTCGCCTCAACCACCCCCAGCGTGTCGGAATAACAATTACCGACACAACTTGGAAAGCTGAAAGCCCCGTCCCAGTTAAGATTTCCCAATGCTTCTTTAACTAAATTATTGTGTAAATATATTTGAATATGTCTCTTTTCAAGGTTGTTATATAAAATCTTTGCTAATTTAACCTTATTATTTTCTTTATTAAGAACAAGGGTGTTTATTAATTCTCGGGATAGGGCGGTAATAAAACCGGCTTTTTTGATTGATCCCGGAAAAAAGTTCCCTTCAACTTCACTTTGGATTTTTTCATAAAAATTCTCGTAAGAAACCTGGGTCTGATAATCGTTTAGGTATACTGGTCCGACCATCTCCAAAACGTCCTTTATGACGTTTAGGTCGATAGCAATAACTCCGTCTACCGCAACATCAATTTCCTTGTCTAAGAACCACTCTGCCCGTTCAGCTGAGACGGGAAAATTCATATCCCAGTTTGAGTCCCGCAAAAACCAGTTGGCCTCTTTTAAATATTTATTAATAGGCATCGGAGGCTCGACATGACCCTTTAATTGGCCGTCGGCCGAATAAACGTCTTGAACACTTATTTCACCAAGACCCCCGGAATTAAAAGTAGCCAAAGCAAAAGATCCGATAAACCCTCCCGTAGGTCTTAGTTCCATATTGTTTTGAAAAAGAACCAGATAGGTTTTTGTTTTTTTAGCGCCGAGTATCTCCTCCATCGACGAGACAATCTTGCGGGCGTTGGATATTATTTTTTTTGCCGGACCAAAATTAATCTTCTTATTAAGGTTGGGGTAATTTTTTAACTCACCCTCAATGAAAGAGATGGTTGTTCCTATGTAACCAAGGTCGGACACAATCCTTTCTTGTGCCCCTCCCAAATCATATTCTTTACCTCCTAAAATATTATCCGAGAGAGCGCTTAGTTCATCTATTAAATCCAGTCCCCTTAATCCGGCGGCATTTGTGTTTTTAAGTACGTATGAAAATACCACCGCCGGTTTATAAAGTTGTTCTACAACAGGAATACTGCTGAGCATTCCCGATTCTTTATTGGCAACATTGGAGAAAAAATATGATGTTTTTACAAGAATCTTCGTTGTGTTGAAGTTTTCGGAAATCAGGGTTTTACCCGACACCAAGAGCAGGAACGCCGACATTAGAATAAAGACAAAAGGCGCTGCCGCCAGAACCATAACAGCAATGAGCACTTTACTACCAAACCCAATCTTAAGTTTGTTCTCTTGGGAAACAACCCGCGTCGTAAAATTTCTTTTTAACCACAAAAGTGTTTCCTCTAATAATTTGTTGTCTCTCTTTTCCAACAAATAAGTCTTTTCTTTGTTCCTGAAATTATTCTCGGGGGCTTCCTGCACGACCCTGTAATTAAAATTCGGATATGTTCGTTTAATAATCTGGCAGATATTTGTCACCAGTAAGTTGTTTGATGAAACGGACGTCGCTTCTCCGTACGGACCAAAGGAAAACAACCATTTCGTGATTAATTTGGCCGCATCGCCCATATAAACAGGCGTCAAGGTCTCTCTTTCGGAAATTTTAATCTTTTCATTGTTTACCGCCGATTTTATTACCTGGGAAATTCTATCTTCTCCATTTAATTCCATCCGGGGACCGTATAAATTATTAAGAGAAATTACGCCGACGGCATCTGACGGCAAAGTAGTTATGCTTTGGATCCCCCTATTTAAGATGACGACAAACCCTTTAGTTTTTAGGGTGATTGACAATGTTTCTGCTTTGTCCACAACTTCGTTTGCAGAACCCTTTGAAGCATCGACAATTAGGAAATAGTTTGGGGATTGATATTTTTTATAGTTCTTTTGTAATTCAAATTTTAAACCGACGGTTCTATTAATATTTAATGTTAAGTCCTCCCAATCTTTTTTGGCACTGGAAAATATAACAACGTTGCATAACGAAGACAGAAGGCTCTCAAGTAAGTACAGGGAAAAAGAACAGGGGTCGGAAAATAAATATATTGTCGGTCTCATACACTAATCGTATTTCAATTACCGAATCTTTTCAATTTATTGTTTTAAATAAATAAGCGGGTGCCGGTGAGACAGTTCCTCTTTTCAAGTGTTAGTTGTGTAAACCGGAGATTATAACGTGAAAGAATTATGAAATGCTGTCTAATTTTTGGTTAACCAACAAGTCCGCTTTTACGTTTTTTTCGCGGGAAACATTCTTAAAAAGAATTTTGTGGGGAAGCTCTTCCAATATTTTTTTAATTTCTAAATATATTTTTTTTAGTTTTGTGTTTTTTACTTTATATAACCCGTTTATTTGTTTGACAACGAGTTCCGAGTCAAGAATAAAAATAATTTCTTTTGTTTGTGAGGTTTTGTTTTCTCTTAGCCAATTAATTGCGGAAAGAACAGCGCCATATTCGGCATAATTATTCGTTGCAATTCCTAAATATTTTGCTGACGAATAAATAATTTTACCTGACTCCTCCACAACAAACGCGGATGCGGATTTCCCGGGGTTTCCCCGAGACCCGCCGTCACAGTAAACCAAAATTTTATTTTTCATATAAATTATTACTATACTCTTTTCTTGCGGCAAGTCCCAAAAGAACAGATAAGACCAGCTGGTTTTGCTGAAGGGTTAACCAATAGTGATCAAAAAGCCCAGTAATCATCATGAAAAATATAGCCAATAATAAATATTGATTTATTTTCCGCTTGAGTAATTTTGAAAATAGTAAAAATACTATTAAAGTTCCCACTATTCCTGTTTCCGAAAAAATGATCAGGTAAACATTGTGGGGTGGTTGGTTGTTTTTGGTTACATTAAAAAAATTGTTTAAGCCAACCCCAAAAACCGGTTTTACGGAAAACGCTTTTATCGCACTTGCGGCCAAAACTACTCTTTCCTGGTAATGTTTGGGTAAAACGTTATTTTTAGGAAACATTGTAGAAAATATACCGAAAGCAAAAGAAAGGCTGATAAAAAATACAACCAACACGGCTTTCATCTTGTGAACCAATTTTGAATTATTCTTCATGACAAAGAAAAGAAAAACAACAAATAAAATCCCCACCAGAGCATTTAAGGAAAAGGTTATTAGTAAAGACAAAATTAAAATTAAATAGAGGAAGGGCTGTTTTTTAAATGACATAAGAATGAGAAATGAAACCACTACAAACCCGGCGAAAGAATTAGGATGGGAAAACGTGGAATAAGCTCTCATTAGACTTTTACCGAAAACGGTCATTAATGAAATTCCGGGCGTCAATGAAGTAAAGTTTCTTTCCCCCAAATAGTATAAGGGGCCGCCGATTGTTTTTTGTAAAACAAACTGTGCAAGTCCGATGATAAAAACCGTAATCAAGGAGAGAGAAAGCGCGGAAACAACAGTTTTTTTAAGCTTCTTTAGATCGCATGAGTAAAAATATAAACCCAGCACCAGCAATTTAAAAACAATCACCCATTTCCACAGGGCAACGGCCGGGGTTTGAGCAAAGATGCAATTCAGTAAAGCAAACAACAAAACAGGGAACAAGAACAGACAAAGTCTTTTTTTAATGTAGGGCAAAAGAAGAAATATCAAAAGATCTGTCAAGTAAATTGCCGGAGAAAGGTAATCAACCCTTAATCCATATACATACGAACTCTGTGGCCAAAAATGGTAGGCAAGTTGGGTCGGTAGTAACAAAAGAAGCGAAAATAGAATTATTCTCTCCATCAACGGGTTACTTTTTCATTCGGACAACAAGAAATCTTTCTGCTCCTTCTCCTTGGGATTCTGTTTCTATTTCCGTATCTTCGGATAACGTAAGATGCACTATTCTTCTTTGGTTGGGCGTCAAATTATATAAATACTGGGGTTCTTTAGTTTCTTTGGCCCTCAGTGCCGTTTGGGTCGCAAGCTCGCGAAGTCTGGACTCTTGTTTTTCCTGATAGTCTCCCACGTTAACACTAATTCTCACCCATTCGTCAAAGTTTTTCCTTACAATCATTCCCAATATTGTCTGTATTGCCGTTAACGTCTCTCCCTGCCTGCCTATAAGAAGACCTGTTTCTTCGTCCGTTTCAAGATTAATAAGAACCGTCTGGTTTGTCTCATCAAAAGATATACCGACTTTGGCCTTTGAACCCATCAGCGAAAGAAGACTAATTGTAATTTCTTCAATCTTTTTTAATTTATCTTTAGCCACGTTTTTGTTTTGCATATTATACCAGAGAGCCCTCCCCAACCGGAAGTTTTATATTGCTGCCAGACTTGAAACGCCGAAAAAACCGCCCAGTAAAGAGCAAGTCCTGAGGAAAAACTCATACCAAAAATAAGCGTCATAAGAGGAAACATATAAGTGGTTGATTTCTGCATGGAGGCTTGCATGTCGTCTTCTTTTCCTGAGGTTTTAGACGCCATCTTCTCTTCAATCTTAACCATGGGCAACATCATCAGGGAAGAAGCCAGCTGCAAAAGAGCGGCCAAAAGTAAAATCGGGCCGGGAATAGGAACCGGAAAGTTGGGAATTTTAAAAACATCCGGCTTGGTGATGTTCATATATAAAAACTGAGTAGACAAGGTTTGGCCTTGGGCAAACTTTAAGGGTTGGTATAAATAAGAATTAATTTTTTCCATTCCTTCGGGCCCGGCAACCAATACTTTAGAAAAAACGCTAAAAAGGGCAATTAGAACAACTATTTGCAAAAGATAAGGAAGACACCCTGCCCCCGGGTTTATTCCTTTTTCTTTGTAAAAATCGGCCTGGGCCTTCATCATTCCGGTCTTGTCGTTTTTATATTTCTCTTTTAATTTTTTAAGTTGAGGTTCTGCGTCTTTAATTTTTTTCATAGATTGCATATAAGGTTTGGTTAGGGGGTTAAGAATAAACCTCAAAAAAAAGCTGAAGGCAATAATAGCCAAACCCATGTTTTGCCAAAGAACTTTATAAAACAACACTAGTCCGTTAGCCAGAGGTTGAACCAATATTAAGTTAAAAATGTTCATATTACGGGGTCAAATCCCCCCTTCATAAAAGGATTGCATCTCAAAACCCTTTTCAGCCCTAAAAATAATCCTTTGAAAATTCCGTACTTTTTCAGCGCTTCATTCATATAGTTACTGCATGTTGGTTGAAACCTACATCCGGGACCAAAAACCAATCTTAAAATTCTGGAAAAATATCGAATCATTTATTTGTATAAATTTGCTTCCTTGAGAGCAATCCTTACTTCATGAATAATATCCTCCGTCGATTTTCTAAGTATTTTTTGTTTGGCCAGAAAAACAATATCCATACCGCTTTTTAATTGTCCCAACTCATATCTGACCGCAGCCTTTAATGCTCTTTTAACCCTGTTTCTGTTTGTGGACTCGGGAGAAATTTTATTTGAAACAATAAAGCCGTAATTGGAAACATCTTCGTCTTTTCTGTCAAAAACAGCTATGCCGAAAGAGTCAGACTGGGTAATTTTCCCCATTTGTTCGACCCGCTCAAATCTTTTTGTTCCCCTAAGGGTATATTTAGCTGCAAGCATCTAGGGGCTAAGTTTAACTCTTCCTTTATTTCTTCTTTTTTTTAAAACCAATCTTCCTTTGAAGGTTTGCATCCTTTGTCTAAAACCGTGAGTTCTAATTCTTTTTGTTTTACTCGGCCGATAGGTTCTTTTTGTTGCCATGCGAAAAGTATAACATACTTTTTGGGGCTTGACTAATTGTGGATAACTTTGTAAATAGGGTCTATGGACATTGACAAAACCACCACTTGGAACGACGCGCTCGGGTCAATAAAAGTTTCTGTTTCTTCGGCAATATTTTCAACTTGGTTTTCTCAAACCCACATCGCCGAAGTTATACTTACCGATGAAAGGTTCTTAGTAGAAATCGGTTGTAACTCTTCTTTTGTAAAAAACACTGTAGAAACAAGGTATTTTGGTTTGATACAGGATATATTAACAAAAACTCTGGGAAAACCTTGTGATTTAACCTTTATAATCAAAAACTCTCCTTCTCAAAAAGAGGGAAGAGGAAAAACCCCTACCCCTCTTTTTGAAATTAAAGAAGAACGGCTGGATGAAGAATTTACCAATATTCTTTTAAGGGCAAGAATAAGACCCGGACACACTTTTGAAAACTTTGCGGTTTCTTCCTCCAATCAAATGGCTCACGCCGCCGCAGAAGCCGTTGCCCAAAGTCCGGGTAAAGCCTACAACCCTCTTTTTATTTGGGGTGGGGTGGGGGTGGGCAAGACCCACTTAATGGTTTCTGTTGCCCATGAAGTTTTAAAAGATAAACCCGAAACCAAAGTCTACTTCTGTACCGGAGAGGATTTTACCAACGACATTGTCGAGGGAATCAGAAACAAAACCACCCAAGCTTTCAGAAACAAATACCGGAAACTGGACATTCTGCTTGTTGACGACATCCAGTTTATTGCCGGCAAAGATTCTGTTCAGGAAGAGTTTTTCCATACTTTTAACGCGGTCACCTCCGCCGGAGGGCAAATAATCTTAACTTCGGATAAACCCCCTTCGGAAATATCAAAACTGGAAGAAAGATTAAGAAGCAGATTTGAAGCGGGACTCATTGTTGATATTGCTCCTCCAGATTTTGAATTAAGATGTGCAATCACTCAAATTAAATCAAAAGAAAAAGGGTTAACCTTGGAAATGGACCAGGTACAGTTAATTGCTTCAAACCTTGAATCAGCCAGAAAAATAGAAGGGTTTCTAGTTAACCTCCTCACCCAAATAAAAATCAAGAAAACTCCTTTAACCAACGAGCTTATAGAAACTTCGCTGGGTAAGGGAGTTGAAACAAACGGAAAAGGAGTTAAAAAGACTCCCGAGGAAATTTTCGATACTGTTTCCAAATATTATCAAATAGGCAAGCGGGTACTTTTGGGGGAATCTCGCGTAAGAACGGTTGCCAGACCCCGTCAAATATTAATGTATTTATTAAGAACAGAACTTCAATTACCCCTTGAGGTGGTCGGAAGACTAACTGGGGGAAGGGACCATTCAACCGTCATGCACGCTGTTGATAAGATTACCCAACTTGCTTCAACTAATGTGCAAATCAGGGAGGATATCTTGAGTATAAAAAATAAGCTTTGAGAATATGTTTTTTAATCCTTCCACTTATCAACAACTTACCAACACTTATCCACAAAAGTGTCAACACTTCTGTTGCCTCAGTGTAAACACTAATGTTTTCCGAAAGTTATGTTTAATTCAAGAGAGTTTTCCACTTATCAACACTCTCTACTACTAGTACTACTAGTTAAATAAGGTAAAATACTAAATATGGATTTGGAGGTTTTACAAGAAAATTTTAGCAAATCTCTTTTAATAACATCCCGTTTTGTAGCATCAAGAGCACAACTTCCGGTCCTATCAAACATCCTTTTAAAGACAGATAAAACAAAACTAACATTATCGGCAACTAATTTAGAAACTTCCGCCTCAATCTCTCTGGGAGCAAAAATAAAAGAAGAAGGGGAACTGACAATTCCCGCCAAAAATCTTTCTGAAATTGTTAGCAACTTATCAGCAGGAAATATTCATCTGTCTTCCGAAAAAGAAAGCTTAAAAATTACTGGATCGGGCTTTAATGGAAGAGTATCCGGAATGAACTCTTCTGATTTTCCTAAAGTTCCACAAACAATTAAAAAAGAAGAGTCAATAGACCTTTCAAAAACGGAGTTCTTAAACTCCTTACCTCAAGTTTCTTTTGCGGTTTCTTCCGATGAGGCAAGACCTGTTTTAACGGGAATCCTTTTTATTCTTTCCAAAAACAGTCTTTCTTTGGTTGCAACCGACGGTTTTAGACTTTCCAGAAAAATAATCATTCTTGAAAAACCTTGCAAGGAAATTAAAACGGTTATTCCTAAAAACGTGCTTTTGGAAGTTACAAGAACCGGGGAGGAAAGCGAAAGCGTTCTTCTTGACATTAAAGAAAAAGAAAAACAGGTGGTTTTTGGACTTGATAATTTAATTCTTTCCTCAAGGGTTTTGGAAGGAGAGTTTCCCGACTACGTAAAAATAATACCCAAAAGTTCAAGCATTAAAGTGAGGGCGGATAAAGAAGAGTTTTTAAGAGCAGTTAAACTCTCTTCAGTTTTCGCCAGGGATTCGGCAAATATAGTAAAAATAAAAATTATGAAAGATTCCATAAAGCTTTCCGCCGAAAGTTCGCAGGTAGGTAATCAGGAGACGGTAATAGACGCAAAAACAGAAGGTGAACCAATAGAAATATCTTTTAATTATAAATTTTTGGAAGATTTTTTACATGCAGTTACGGGAGAAGAGGTTGTAATGGAGTTTAATAATGCTGCATCACCGGGAGTATTTACTGATCCAAAAGATACCAACTTTCTTCATCTTATTATGCCCGTTAAGATTCAATCTTAAGGAAGATTAATAGGCCAAATTTTACCATCAGCATCCTGAAGATAAAGGGTGTTTTCAATGTAGCCGAGAACAGATCTGACGGAAACCTGACTAAGTTCGGGTATTTCAACTGCTGAAGTTTGAATGCCGGATTCAACGTTGATTGAAGAAACTTTTACCCCCGGAAGCATATTGGTTAAAATCCCCAAGATGTTTTGGGTTTTCCAGAAAAGTTTTTGTTTTTCAAAAGAGAAAGGGAAATCCTTTTGAACGAAGGACCTTAGTGAGACAACGCCTACGGCATTTGTGGAATAGATAGCTAAATTTTCGTAATAAGGTGAAAGAAGAACCCCGTTGCCTGTTCCCTGATACAAGTATTTGTCGTTGGTAATGTCAAAAACCGAGAACTTACTCAAATCTGCAGCATCTGCGGTTAAGGTAAGGAGAATGTTGTTGCCAGGAAGGGACAAAACGGAGTCTGCCTTGAAAGAACCTTTTGGCTCAGGGGAAAATTTATCCAAAGGGGTTGAATACAAAGTGGCGGTTCTTGCGGCCGGGTCAAGTTTTCCTAAAAGAAACAGGGTTTTTACATCAGGGTCTAGCGAAACCGAAATAACCAGGGATATTTCTTTGGCATTAAAATTTACGGATTGGCCATTTTCAATATTTAAAACGGCAACCTTATCTAAATTACCCTTTTCAATTAAAGCCACAAGCGGATTAACAAAAGAATAAGAATAAATGGGCTTAGCGTATAAAGTGGAAACCACCGATTTAACAATTTTAATTAGAAACGAATTGTTTTGGTTGACGGCAATTAACGTGTCGGAAGAAACCGGCCAAAAAAGATCCGCCGAGTAGGCAGGGATATTTAAGGAAACGGGTTTTCCCGGATTAACAAGTTCCTGTACAGGAACTAAAACTATGGATTGGGAAATGTTTTTATTGATCACAACGTCCTGAAGATAGGGGTGGTATCCATCCTTAATAGCCTGAATTTGGTGGTTTCCTTTAACAACCCTTAATTTTACCTGGGTTTTGCCTACCTCTTTTCCGTCTATCAATATCAAAGAATCTTTTGGCTCGACGGAAAGACTAAAGACGGGCTTTTGGGAAACGAAAGCAATAAGGGCAATGGAGGTAAGAGCAAGCAGAATTAATAAAATAAATAATCTTTTTTTAATCATGTTATTTAAGGAACACATTCATTAGCTGGCGCACACCTTCCTAAATTAAATTTGTTTTCGAATTCTTTTGACGGGCAAACAGTACCGCCGTTAAAAAAATTTGGAAATTTGCTAATGGCAAAATGTAAATGTTCTGGCGTATTGGCAGCACTACCAGTATTGTCGGTCACAGCAATTACATCTCCCACATTGACGCTATCTCCAGCTTTAACAAACAAGGCGCAATTATGAGCGTAATAATAATAACGCCCATCATTTCCACTTAAGATTATATACTTTCCCCCCTTCGAATCGTTTAAAGATGTCCCTTCAATCACGCCGCTGGTGTAGGCCAAGACAGGATATTGGTCTCCCCGGAGGTGTTGGGTAAAAATATCTGTTGCCAGCCTGTGGTCCCAGTGTGTACAGGAAAGAGAAATGTTTTGGGCGTTGGCTAAAGGAAAAACATATTTGCCATCACTTGAGAAGATGGTGTCCACGGCGGTCGGTTTTTCTGTGCTGTCGCAAGAGGTGGTTAGGTTGGAAAGGGGGGGAACAATGTATGCCCCGGAATTAATGATAAATAAAATAATTGCAATCAGAATCGGAAAAACAACAA
>ERZ1292625.3771-Hain-H41-01um-R1-3771-length-11885-cov-4_pt1 | contig 11885 bp, 8 predicted proteins | sample MGYA00564400_ERZ1292625 | MGnify/ENA primary metagenome ERZ1292625 (study PRJEB36523, sample SAMEA6512639) | groundwater metagenome | collected 2019-01-08 | study: AquaDiva: Metagenomics assemblies of 32 groundwater samples
GAATGTCTGAGTCATTCTCACATCCGCAAGATAGGATCCTTCAAGAATACTTCTGACAAGCCATCCTCCAGGCACCTTCATTCGGGAGGTCAACGCCATATTTTTCCGTCCACAATTCAAAGGAAATATGGACGAATCAATCGTTTCCCACATGACTACCCCTCCTCCTGTGCCAGATCCGTCCAGAACCACTCGATCATCTCGGTGACACCCTCGCCGGTCACTCGAGGCCGATATTCGCTCTTCTCCCACGTGTCGCGATTCGTGAAGTTCGCGACTTCCAGAGGAAGAGCCTTGAAACCGGGAATGAGTGGTGCATTCGAGAACACGCGAAGCATCCGTGCCTTGTTGTCGAATATCACCAGCAGCCCATCGCCCACCGGGTTGAGCATCGCGTACCTCCATTGCGATAATACCACGTTTTTATCGCAATGTAAATAATCACCCGCTCCTACCCCTTGAGAAACTTTAGCCGCATCAGCGGGAAGTGGCACACATAGAACGCGGGGTGCTCCTCGCCAATCGCCTCGACGACTTCTTGCGTCTCTGCCTCCCAGCGCGAATCACAGCACATGAGGTCCGATTGTGCGAGACATGCCATCGCCTCATCTCTTGTCCGGAAGAGCCCCACGATGCACGACGTGCGCCCACCCCAGTACTGCATATTCACGAATTCGATGCGCTGTTCAAACGACGTCAGTCCGCCGCCTTCGGGAACGTAGACAGTGAGAAAATCACAGATAGCAACGCGTGTGCCACCGCGCAGGTACACGCCCACATCCACTTTGCTCTCGCTTTTCACCGAGATTTTCTGCACGCTCGGATAGCCATTCCGCGCAGAATCCGAGGCACGCACGTGATACACCGACGTCCGCGTGACCGCAAAAAACTCCTGTAATGCTTCGCTCACAGGCACCTCCGCCGATGGTATACACCATTATAGGTCACCGAGCAATTGCGCACTAGATCTGAATATCCCAATCTTCAACCTCATTATGGAGCAATGGCGGAAGACTCCCCCCTTTTACGATAACCACATCAAAAATCTTCTCCATCCAAAGATGTGTGTGCTCAGGTTCCGCCTCCTCAGTGGCAATTTTTTCTGGATTGAATACTTGGTCGAATCCCTCAAAAAATGCTCGGCGAAGCTGCTCAGCATCTCCCCAATGAAGACCGGCACGCTCTCCAGCGCGAATAAGCATCCGGAGGCCATAGCACATGTCGCGCATATCTTTGAGTGATTCGCGTCGCACGCCACTGTACTTTCTAATCTTTGCCGCATCATCTTCTTCGCTCCAGTGACTAATGGTGCCAATATCTACAATTTCCGCGGCAAGCGTGACATTTGCGGAATGCATTGCACCGTGCGCAAATCCATCGTTCAGTAATACCGCCATATTTCTACCCATGCTCTTATAAAACTCAGCGAAGAACGCCTCCTCATGCTCGGGATTTCCAATACTAAGATTAATCATGGATCTTCTCGTATCTTGACTCTCGAGATTAAAAATCTGAAACGCCCGTTCAAAGAGTGCCCGACTACGCTCAGAGTCTGATTGCGCAGCCTCTGCAATTCTATTATTCATCTTCAACAACCGGACAGCTTGACTGGGTTCGAAGTCTTCGCGCGGGGAAATAATTCCACGCGCCCGAAGTTCTGGGACGGTCAGCATAACCCCACGGAAAGGGAGTCGCTTCACGCTTGCAACCGCCCAATATAATTCACAGCGCAATCCTCGCCCAAGGAGCATCTCTGATTTCGCCATAATATCTCCCCGACTATTCTCCCCGCTTGAGACGAACCCAAGTACACGGTATCCGTGGTCCTCAACGCTCTCCTTGTTTTTGATTGTCCATGTATCGTATTCCTCAAAGGGAAGGCCTTTCGCAGAAATCTTCGTGTACCCAACACCCTTCGTGTTCACCGTATAGAAGTGTACGGGGTGCGAGCTACCGCTATCAGACGGAATTTCAACGTGAGCATGCACACCATGCTCGCTAATAACCCTCCAGTGAGGCGCCTCCACCACTCGAGTCACCGATCCAGCACTCGGACTTATAAACACAAAAAAATCATGAATGTCTCGATCGGAGTGCACCCGCTCGTTTTTTTGCTCAATAGCATAATCGTCCCCCTCTTTCAGCACCATAAACCGCTCAGGCCGTGGTTCAATGCCAGCTATTTCACGCCCCACAAAACCATCGAGCTCTTTTAGTGCGGGTCGCGGCGCCTGGCGCTCTCGTTGCATACGTTCATTCATAGTATAGATGCGTATTATCTCAAAAATCCTTTTCGCTGAATCTCGGACTGTAGCTCTACATCCTCTTTCGGTGCAAGCCTCATAATCTTTGTAGGAGCGATATCTTGAAACAGCTCACGACCCCGATCTAGGCGAACCTCCTCCGCGCGAAGTTCTGGATCAAGAGCAATCACGTCAGTTAATGCTCCATCTTCATACAATAATGACACACCACGCGGCACCGCAATACCACTCGGAAGCTCATTATTACGAATTGCATCCGCGAGGACTGCTCGACGATATGTATCCTCCGGCTCAAAGTGGGGAATGTAGCTCCCCTTCAAAAATCCGAGCGTATTGCGAATAGGCGAAAGCTCAGGACCAAACGAATCCGTAAGACCACCCTCGAACCAACACATCGCCCCCGCACTCTTTCCACTCAATACAATCCCCGATTCATACGCCTCTTTGAGCATGGGGCGTAGTCTATGCGTATCCCAAACGGCAAGCATGTTGGCGGTATTCCCACCGCCAACATAAATGAGGTCATGCGACAAGATAAATGCTCGCATGCGCTCTTCGGAAAGCTGTCGATCAAAGAGAGAGAGCACGTTTACATGGCAATGACGCTCCATGTTTGCATACTTCATCCCTAAAATATCATCGAGACTCTCCCCGCTTGCAGTCGGCACATATAAGACCTCTGGATATGGGACACCCGTACGCGACAAAAGCCAATTATTGAACTCCCGCGAATCAGCATTCTCAAGCCCCATCCCACTCCCGACACAGATAATTTGTTGCTTAGCTAATGTGCTCATGTGGTTTTCTGTAGCGTCCAGTCGCCGTGCCATGTCTCATTGCCATCAGCATCCATCTCCCAAATAACGACCGCTGGCGTATCCCCCCGCTTGTCATGTACCATATAGCTATTGAAAGTCGTCTCGTTGGTTCGCACCAATCCCATAGGACGACAATGTTTAAATCGTGCGCGATATACATCATTGATCGGTTGTCGATTTGTAGACGCCATGCCACGCATGTCCATCGGAATTGCTACGACGGCATGCGAATCCCACAGAGTAACGCTCCCACCCGCTCGCATGCGCTCCGCCCGCATACGTCGCGCCGTGGCAATCGCCTCCTTCAGCGAGCTCAACACGAACGCGTCAGCGTCGAGCGTTCGGATAAAGTTTTCCGTTGGATTATTCGCGCGCACCACAAGCACGGGCACTTTTGATTCTTTAGATTTCGCCATAATTGCGAGCACCGAACCACGAAGCTCCTCGTTGTCCTTACCTCGGTTTGATGCATACACCCACGTTCGTAGATTGGGGTACTCGCCCTCTGCGATTTCTCGATGCCGTGAAGTGTGGCACGAATCACCTAAATCGCCTGAAAAAATATGGAGCAAGCCAGAAACGGGCACCAGTGAAACTGAAACTGATTTCACTGGCTGACTAGTTCCGACCCCAAGGATGTCATCGAGCTTTCGCTTGAGAGCAGTAATCGGCAGATAGCCAGTACGCGGATCGAGTTTTTGAAGCCACACCTGATTAAGCTTCTCGAGTAGTGCAGGAGAGAATGGCGTGTGCTCAGTATGGTCTGGGTCCTGGAAGTGGTGCAAATAATGCTCTTCGATATAATCCTTAGAAAGCGCGTGGACGCCGTATATCCTTTCTGCTGTTGGTTCATCATCCCTCCAAAGCGCGAGCGTCGCTACAACATCTCCCCAATTTGTACTCTCCATAGTCTGTAACGCATGAACCGCGGAAAGCGCGCGAATGTCCTTAGCGAGCGAGATGGGTCCGTCGAGCTCAGCCATTGACTCTAAGGCTGCGACGATATCGGGCTCTCCTTGCTCGCTTTCATACAACACATCCAGAATCGTTTGGATGTTTTTACTCATCTCCTTGAGCGCACCAGCCTGCCGCTCGATACCGATACGGCCTCTTGGATTCTGCAACGCCTTTGACTTCCGAATAAGCTCCTGTTTCTTTTTTAGGTCCCCCTCGTCACGAATAGCTATCTCGATTTCTTCAGGGGCACTCGCAAGAAGCGAACGGAGTGTGTTTTCTTCATCAAGAAGACGATGATGCGCGGAATCAAGTAAATCCAAAACAGAAAATAACCCGGCATCACCCCATGCTTCTGCAAGTGGCTCGTACACATCGACCACCTCTTGGCTTACCAGGAATGCAGAGAGCGCCTCTGACTGGTCTTTGGATTTCTCCCGCGCTTGGCGTGCGAGCGGAATATCCATGCTCGCCTCCTGGAATCCGATGGGAAGCTTCGCGAGCGCCGGACGAAGGCGCACCGTTTTGCGATACGCATCAAGAATATCGGACACGCTATCGCCTCGCTCAAACTGTGTCGTCCCCTTGAGCCGACTGAACAATTCCTCCCCAAGTGAAGACTCGATACCCCCAGGAATCTCGTCCTTCAACATCGTAGACTGCATGGTTCCGAGCGATTTATATACAGCATTAAACAGCTCAAGTGAGTCCTTGAAGCGCCATCCTCCGCTTTTTCGCCTCGCTTCTATCCCAAATTCGGAGCACTCCTCCAGAGACTCCCCAGAGAGCGAGTCGAGATTGCGATGCCTTTGACAGTCTGCGTAGAATCGAAAGAGTGCGGGGGTGTTGCGCATCCCAACTAATTCCACAAACGATACGAGCATCGCCATATCGTCCTTGTTCTCCACACGAACCACGCCACTGCTGGTGAGCTCCTTCAGGAGTGGTATGAATTCAGAAGTCCACGGATCATTCGCAACATTCTGAGCAAAGCCCTGTATGTTCGCTATCCTAGAAAGGGCGCCAAAGAACGGATCATGCTGAATGGCGCTCCGTATCAAAGACATCTCATCGGGGTACTCGCGCGACAACGTATCGTCGTTGAGATTTTTTAATATAGCGACCGCCTGCCCTGGATCGCTATATGCCGATTTTAGAACCGCCGAGCCGAGGCTATCAATGCGAGCTCGAGATCCGAGCAGTTTCAGTTTTCCAAACGCAGAAGCAAGGAGATTACTCTTAGTACCTGGGAGTTCGTACGCGATAATCTTCCCTACAATGCAAGTCATGAGCTCTGGCGAAGGGACGTATTGGTCTACTTCTAACAGGCCCGCGATGTGGCCATCGCCACGCGCGCGGTCAAATAGTTCAGTCGCAAGAGTCTCGAACTCTGCGTCTGTCGAGGCAAACCCAGCGGAAACCACGTTATGAAATGCCTTGAGGCGCTCAAGGGTGGGGTAGAATCCCAACGTACGCATACCCCGTATCAGCGCGATATATGCATGCTGCATTTCACCGCTGTGCTTTGTAAAGTCAGGGCGAATGGAAGTCACGCGCCGTACGACATCTATCGGATTCGGCATACTCGAGAAACGACATAGAGAAATAATAAGCTCCACAACCTGTTTCTCGCTAAAGTCTGACTCGATGCCAGAAACATCCCGAAGCGCAATGAGGTCTTGCGGTGTGTTGGGTATTTCTTTTCGAATGCCCTCACGAAGCCGTGAATATCGCTCATGAATCGCATCTTTGTAGAGAGAAAAATCAGGCTCGATACCCGTAAGTTCTGCGGCTAATCGAATGACGTCAGTCATCCGTAGATTCGGCGAGCGAAGCCATGTCTTATAACGCGCATGCATCTTTGACGCTTCGATACGCGGGCGGATAGCAGTTGCCTCAAGGAGCCGCACTGCAGCATCGAGCTGTAGTTGTCGTCCGTAATGGTACTGATACGTAAGCCCCTCCGCCTGAAGAATAATGTCCTCGTATTGCTGTTGAATTGCTGGCTCAATAGCTTCGAAATTCGGCTCAATGCCCGTAATTTCCTGGAGTAAATGAATGCCTTTTCGCGAGCGCTCAGTTATATCAAGCGCGAGTTTCATATACGCGCTCTGGAGAAGTTCTGGCGCGATTTCGTATCGCACACCTGTCAGATGCTTCACATTCAACGCGAATTGAAGTGCTGGTGGATCAAATGATTCGTCGCTGAGCAAGGAGTAATACATGTCCTGAATCTGCATCGAGAAATCTGTGTACTCCATACGCACGCCCGACATACGCTCCAATTGCGGAATAATGGAGAGGACCTCTCGGCGGTTCTCATGTGAATCCCCTCGACACGCACTTAGGGTCAATTCCCAATACGCGAAGCGCATAAGCGACGGCAAGCGTTCCGTTTCTGTGTAGCGCTCCAATGCATTCATGACCCGCTTCATCGACGCGAGCATCGCTGAGTGTTGATGCTCGCGCCCACTGAAATAGCGCCAGCCACCTATAAATTCAATCATGGAAGCTTGCACCCCTGGATGCAGAAAGGATTCGGCATCACCTGCTTGAATTCCCGCAAAATCAAGAGGAGTGATTTCTGTGCCACCATACGGCGAGCGAGCAGCCTTATTAAGATACGAAATGTGATGATCAATCTTCGCAATTTCTTGCTGGTCAGATGCACGCACCCGGAGAGCGCGGAATAGACGCACGAAGTCAGTCGCAATCGCATGCGTCCTATACCGATCCCCGTACTCACCTACTTTGAGTTTATATGCGTGAAATAATTCTAGGATTGCATCGGCATCATGCGCTGATCCGATTCGCGTGAAGATAGTCCTAAACACCTCAGACGATGCAGGGCGAGCCATGACAGTATCGAGCGAAAAAAGATTCATAATACGCCCTGCGAGCGCAGGGGTTGCCATGTAGGGAACCATCCTGATGCACGTAGTGAGCCGGTCCACGTCCACGGCACCGGATTGAGCATATGCGATCACGTGCTCGAGTGCTTGAGCTCCGTTATCACGAAGTCGACGACGAAGCTCGACAATATACTCCGCTTCCCGATTCTCGCGTTCATGTCCCGCCCCGTAGTACTCATCACTGGGATCAATATAGGGGGGATCGTAGAAAGCCCGGTGGTCCACGCACGCCTGTAAGAGCTTGGCAACGCGCTCTCCCTCCTCTTCTTGCGTAGCGCGCTCAAGCTTTGCAGTGTCTCGACGACGCAAAGCCTCGCGCCCCCACTCAAAAACATCGAAATCATGTATATCATCGGGTACAAGCTCCGCAATAAGCTGACCCTCCATGGGATTGTCTGGATCGGTATCGGTAAGAATGACGACGCGATACGCTACACCCTCCTTAAGTGCTTCGCCACCTGGAGGCGGTGTGTACGTAATAATCTTCCGGTCAGGCGCGCTACTCTTGTATATGACGCCTCCGTGCTTTGTGGTAAATCGTCGGAATGTAACGTCAAGAAACACTCGCCCCTCCAGCCCAAGAGGGCTCACCTCATGTGATGGTTGAGATTCTGGCTGATGTTCTGTATGAGAGTGCCCCTGCGCGCCTTCTGTCATGCCTATTGACAATTATGCTGTTATATGCTATACTTAATCCAGAATTTAGTGTAATTTCCGTACCGAGTCGCCGGGGGCAAAGCTACCTAGCCATGGAAGCGCCAACGGATCTCGGCCTACCCCTCTTATATATAAGAGGGGTATTTTGTATCTTGTCCTCCCCGAATCTAGATTAAGTATACCAAACAAAAAGAAAAACTACATTTGATGAATAAACCCCCGAGCATGCTCGGGGGTTTGGCTTATGGGAAAGCCGGAATTTCACTACACACAGAAGCGTTTTTCATCTGCCGACGGACCCGCTGACTCGATACGAATCGGCACGCCCACTATGTGCGCCAACTCGTCCAGATACGCGGGCATATGTGACGCTGCATCCTCGTACACGGGCGCGACTCGCGTGAGGAGTGACGTCAGGTTCGATTGGTATTCGAGATCGGTGAGCTCCTGCTTCGGCGCAAGGTCAGTCTCCCGCCCCCAATCAGGAATGTCGTAGGCAGTACAAATCTTCCGCGATGGCACAGATGCGAATCGATCCGTGTTCGTGATGACCAGCGCATCGATACCACGACTGACGGCAATCGCATATCGCGCGAGCACTGCATCGAACCATCCAACCCTGAACCCACGTTGCCACTGATTCGATGTGTTACACGGGTCAGGAAGTTGATCGGTAAGGTGTTCACACTCCGTCGGGAATGGCCCAGCCCCGTGACGCGTGAAGTACGCGCGGAGCAGTCCATACTTCAGAACGTCGCCCGCGTAGCCGACCTCAGACAAGAGCGTCATCGCATTCGCCGGCGTTGTCGTGCTCCACGTCGTGTACGGATGAAATCCGTACCATTCATCGAGCAACACCCCCTGCGCACCCTCGAACACGAGATTCTGCCGTTCCGCAATTGTTCCAAGGTATGAGCCAGGAACAATCGTAAACGGCGATGCGTATTCATGCATCAACCGAGCAATCCGATCGGGAGCATCGGCATCTTCGAATGCCTCGAGCGCATACTCCAATCGCTTATCCTCGACACCAACACCGACGATCTTCAGCCGGTCGCGAATCGCATACAGCTTCTCACGAAGCACCACTGGATACTTGAGATCACGCGCATGAATAGCAGTATCGGGAAATGCGATGCTATCGGCCATTGTCTCGCCGATACCCATCCCGCAACTGCCATGGCGTCCATTGCCACGCAACGATTCACGAATCTGATTTGCATATGCGTGGAACGGCGTAATCACGAGCGCTCCTTCATCAATCGTCAGCCGCTCGAACACGTTCGAGCATCCCGCCTCCTGCAACTCATGCGCCTCACTCACCAGCCCTGATGGCTCGACGAGCATGAACCGCGAAAGATGCGTCCGCACACTAGGCATAAATGTCCCGCTCCCGAACTGCGAGAACACGTGCTCCCGACCGTCAGGCGTCACTACGCGATGCGCAGCCTGCGCACCTCCGTTGAATCGCACAACAGTGCCAACAGCGTGCATGCGACACAGGAAGTCAACAATCGTACCCTTTCCCGCATCTCCGAATCCAAGGTCAACGACAATCGTTGCCGTGTGATTATTCATACGCGCCTCCGCGTGCAGAAAAAAAGAAATGGCGGTGCCCGAGTACCATATCGGACACCGCCAGAGAGCTACCTAGATACGACTGACACCGCGACCCTTGCGGGAGTGCGCGGCAGGGAGAGTTCCCTTCGCCGTCTTCGCCGGCAGACCACCTGCGCCGATGTGAACCAGCGCGTTCTTCACGGTGGTAGCGTCGCGACCCGTGAGGCCGATGTCGCCAACGACCGCGTCGACGTCACGAGCGCTCTCGATCGAGTGAATGATGCCTGCGATGACTTCGCAGACGAGCGAGGAATCCTCCACTCTCACGAAGCGTTCACCCAGCAACTTCTTCCACCGATTCTGGATGGTCGCATCGTTCGGATAGCCCCCATCGACTGAGAAGAGGTGGAACACTTCCCACTGCTCCTTCACCCGTTCGAGGAGTGCCTCGACTGTTTCGTCTTTCTGAGCCGTCACACCGAAGATATCCTTCACTTCGCTTCGGGTGATCTTCGGCCAGAGCGATTCGTCGCCCATGGTGAAGAGGTACCCCTTCTTACCGCGCTTCTCGAACGAGTCGGTCGCCGTGTGGTACGCAGCGAAACGCCACGCCAGTCCGTACGACTCCTGAACCTGACCACCACCACCGCCCTCGACGATGATGTTGCGCAGCTGTTCGTCGAATCGGTTGTCCGACTCGAACTGACCAACCTGGAACGGGTACTGGTCGCAATGCGAGTCGCCGATGGCGCCGACCAAGATCTGCGGATCCTTGATGCCAGCCTTCTCGCGAATGACGTCCATCAACTTGACCAACTTCGTCTGCAGGGTACGAGGGATTGCTCCCATCGAACCCGTCACGTCGAAGAGGATAGCGATGGGCAACGATTCGGGATGCTCGTCGCTGTCGCGACTCTCACGAATCGGCTTGCCCGCCACCGGACTGGTCGGTCCAGCCACCTTCTTCGGGTCCAAGTCCGGATGGATTCCGTGCGCGACACCCGCGCGAATTCTCGCATCGTGGCCAAAGTCGGGCACACCGGTACTTCTCCGCGTCGTCGTTGCGCGCGCGTATGCGTCCGAGTCGAAGCTTCCACCGCCCATGACACTACTCCTTGATTATGATCCCGCGCTCGAATCCGGCACAACCATCGGCCGATATTCTCGCTTCCACTCCGTCCGGACGATGCGGGTAAACTCGTCCAGAAGGTCTCGCCCATCAGTGGGCCTTTTCTGTGAATCTTCGTTGACGCATCGGATGATGCAGTCCGCCATGGCCGCAGGCGTACTCCGAGGAACCGTATTACGCTGCGTGTCGCCACCCAAGAGCCATATCAGCGTCTTCCCGACCATGAACAAATCGGTGTGATGACTCGGCGACTTCTTATCGATAACTTCCGGCGGATACCAATCCTTCCATCGATCGATCATCATGGTGATACGATCACCAGAATCACGATCAACCGCATGGAGCCAACCAATGTGCTGCGGTTCCCGTGTGATGGGGTGTACGAGCACATGATCGGGAGTAATCGCCCCGTGAATGGCGTGTATCATGCGTGCGGCAATTGCCTGTGCAATCACGCGTCGCCCAACCCACGCAACTTCATTTGGCTCCAATGACCTACTCAGTCGAGTACGAATATCCGCGAGTGACAGCATCCCATCGTAGGGAGTCATCACGATCGCTCGATATCGCCGACCGCCATCAACCACGCTGAACGCATCTCGAATCGGTGGAAGGTAGGGCAACAATTTCGGAAACTTCTCAAACCGCTTCAGGATCATAAGCTCATGATCGAACAGCGGATTGAACGTAGGATCGGCCGAAAGCTTGATGAGTACCGGCCCCGACGCACCCGTAATCTGTGTCGCACGGTAGAGCACCGAGAAGTCGCCCGAGTGATACGGAGTATGCTCGAGCCGATACGTGGCACTCGCAGACTGGAGAATTCCACCATCGTTCACGGCTGCACGTGATGCCGTCGGGGCAGCACCGACCCTAAACGGAGTAGCGTATACTCCATTATCCAGAGCGGCCTCCGCGGACTTCCATAATTCGTTCAGGCGCTGGAATACTTCTCCCGCGAGAGCGGCTGCATGAGCCGGAGCAACATCGGGGTGCACCTGCCGAGCAAGATAGCTAAAACTCTTACGGAGTTCGCGCTTTCGCTCGAGCACATCAACTCCAGGCACGGCACCGAAAATTGCTTCGAATGTCGTTGCCGTTCGCAGTACCAACGATACAGCCTCGATATCACTTACGGACGACATAGCTCCCTCCGCTTTTGTGAGCGTGTCCCTTCAATTTTCAACGTCCTTGCCGCCACTCTACACCCTTCTTATTTAGTGTCAATAGTACACCTAACACCGTGTGCATAAGTGTACATTTGACAAGAAGTACCGAGGTGCGGTAGAGTTATAATATGCATCAAAAAGGCAATTTAGTCAAGAATCTTCGCTTTGCCACCATCGCTACCGACGTGGCCCTTTTTACGATTCATAATCAAGAATTATTGGTTCGCGTGATTCCCGTTCACCGCCCACCTCACTATCATAATGCTCGTGGCCTCCCCGGCGGGCTCATTCTCCCCCATGAAACAGCAGAAAATGCCGCACGAAGACTCCTCATCGAAAAAGGAGGCATCACATCGTCAGCGGTATACCTAGAGCAACTCGCGACATTCAGCGCACTCGATCGCGATCCACGCGGACGCGTT
>ERZ1292625.3776-Hain-H41-01um-R1-3776-length-11870-cov-8_pt1 | contig 11870 bp, 14 predicted proteins | sample MGYA00564400_ERZ1292625 | MGnify/ENA primary metagenome ERZ1292625 (study PRJEB36523, sample SAMEA6512639) | groundwater metagenome | collected 2019-01-08 | study: AquaDiva: Metagenomics assemblies of 32 groundwater samples
CTGTACTCGAGAATATAGATTAAATCACTTCAGAATACTGAAGTATTACGGAAATGAAAAAATATAAAAAGTCGCCGCCTAGGCCAAGAGGCGAAGTAAGACCCTTGGTTCGTAAGACGAATTAGTAGGTGCTCTCTTACGATTAACATAAATAAGAGCACGAACTGCGCGGCCAAGGCGACTTTTTTAAGAGATTTAGGACAGAGCCTCAGCGGCCGTTAGATTTATATAATTGATAATTAGTATTAAATTACTTATGAAGTACGCATTAGTCATAATCGATATGTTAAACGATTTCTTTGACAGAAACCCACGTTTAAAGAAATTGAAAAAAGCACTTTGTAAAAATTCCAATGAATTAATCAGGTTTGCTAGACAAAAAAAAGTACCTGTTATTTGGATAAGACAAGAATTTAAATCTGATTTATCAGATGCTTTTTTGATTATGAGGAAGAAGAAGGAGTCAATTACAATTAAAGGAACAAAGGGTTGTAAAGTTCTTGAGGAATTAAATAGAAACAAGAACGATAAAATTATTATTAAAAAAAGATACAGTGCTTTTTTCAAGACATCTCTAAATACTTATTTAAGAAACAGGAAAATTGACACCTTAATCTTACTTGGTATTAATACACATGCATGTGTTAGAACAACAGCTATCGATGCATACCAAAATGACTACGAAATAATAATTGCAAAAGATTGCGTAAATTCTTGGGATAAAGATCATCATAAAATAACCCTTGAATATCTAAAAGGAGCTATGGGAATAGAAATTTTCTCAAATAATCAAATTAAAAGAAAAATACGATAAAGTTTATTCGCAAAAAAGCAATATCTTAATATAGACAGATTATTTACTTTACTGTATGCTGGAGATTATTTTAATTACTGTGGCTTTAGTTGCTTTGGTTTTAGCGTCATATGCAGATTTAACTACTAAAGAAGTGCCCGATTGGCTTAATTATGCCCTGATCTTTGCTGCTTTAGGTATCCGAATCATTTTTTCATTTCAGTTAGGATGGTATATTCTTCTTAGCGGGCTATTAGGCTTGGCAGTATTTTTTCTGTTAGGGTTATTATTTTATCGGGCTAATCAATGGGGTGGCGGAGACAGTAAATTATTGATGGGTATGGGCGCAGTGATTGGTTTTACTCTTCCTATCGATGCTTCCAGTATGAATCTGGTTTGGTTTTTCTTTTCAGTATTATTCTTAGGCTCGATTTACGGCTTGATTTGGATGATGATTATTGCTATCAAGAAAAAAGAATTTTTTATGGTTGAATTCAAAAAAGAAATTAACAAATATAAAAAATTTCATGTCGGTTTATGGGTTTTGTCTATATTTTTTATCTTCTTGGGCCTTTTTTCTAACTTTTTTTGGTTTCTAGCTTTATTCCCCGCAGCAATATATTATTTATTATTATTTGTAAATGCTGTAGAGAAAAACTGTTTTATTTCTGAAGTCAAGATAAGCCAGCTAAGTGAAGGCGACTGGTTAGCAGAAAAGGTAGTTAGAAACGAAAGAACCCTCTTAAAGAAAAAGACTTTAAGCAGAAAGGACATAGATAAATTATATCAAGAAAGAATAGCTAATGTAAAAATAAAAGAAGGTATCCCTTTCATACCCAGTTTTCTGTTTGCGTATTTATTAGTTACCTTCGGCAGCAGTATCTTTACCTGGCTAATGGGACAAGTGTTTGGGTAAAAGAAAATAAAATATATTAAAAAAATAAATTTATTTTTGCGAATCTTTTGGTGCAAAGAGTAGAACCGTGTGGTAGCCTTGTTCAACTCGGTGTACATTCCATCCTGCAGCTTCGTATTTTTCTACAACTGCTAAGACTGCTGCTTCAGGAATAACTTTTTCTCCGTAAGTGGCTGGTTTAGTTATAATAGAGTAACCCACCAACCCAAGTTGACCTATTCTATCCGCTAAGGACAGTAAATGTTCTTCTATTTTACCATCTAATTCTTGTACTTGTCTCTCAAAGGCAGATCTCTGTTTTTCTGCTGCTTTTTGCTCTAATTCGCTTGGTTTAATGGTTATGTTTAGTTCCTCCAAAATAATTTATATTCGCTGAAAAAACAAAATTGTTTGATTGTATTGTTCTCTGGTAATTACTTCCCATCCTGCATCTTTATATATTTTTACTACTTCTGAAACTACTGCTTCAGGAACGACTTCAGCCCCATATTGAGGGAGTTTAGTTCTAATTGAATATTCTGCTCGTCCACTCTGTTTTATCCTGTCTGCAAAAAAAAGTAAGTGTGCATCTATTTCAGTCTCTAGTTTAGTTACTCTTTTTTTAAAATCAACGTTTTCCTGTTCTTTGGCTCTTTGTTCTAATTCGCTTGGCTTAATTGTCATGTTTAGTTCCTCCTACCTTTAATCATGAAATTTGGGGTTTTGGTTTATATAGTTTATGGATTTATAAAGAAGATTTATAAATAAACACCCAAAAAGAGTTAATAATAATAATAATAATAATAATCGCGAGGTAAATTAAAATGGATCGAGAAAACGTTTCTTTTTGGGCAGGTTGTTTTTTTGGCGGTTTAGCTGGAATTGCGGTTGGCGCAGGAGTTGTAGATGCTTTTAGTAATAGTCGAATAGAAGAAGCACGAATCTTTCCTCGCGGAGATCAGCCAGCAGTAATAAGGATTTATAATGGTGGAACGGATCAAATCTTAATTGAATCCAAAAAAAGCGCTGATGGAAAAAGCAATTACATGCCTTTAGAAACTTATTTAAGCCAAATTCAACCTTATTCCAACCGAATTGAAGAAGAAAAAAAGATAAAAGACCTAGTTGGCGGGAATTTATAGGTTAGAGCTAAATAAACCTTAAGTAATAGCCAAATTTACCGGTTCTGTAGAAAAAGTCTAGGCCTTTCACTCGTTCAGTTCTAAACAGTGCAATTTTTAAGAAAAAAGAACCCGTTTAAAGAGGGAACTGAACTACCAATAGATCTTACGAATCGAAGTTACTCGTTCAAATCTTGGCCTAGACGACTTTTTCTAAGCCAAATTTACCGATAGCTTTTTATATTAAAAAAGAATGTCTATATCTAGTATAGTTTAGCGCAGTAAAAAAAGAGGTGTAATAATGAAAAAAGGTTCATTAAGCTTATCTATAGAAGTTATTATAATTGTAGTTATTGCTTTTGTTGTTCTGGGCCTAGGATTGGGATTTGTTAAAAATACATTTAAAGACATTGGCAGTACAACTAAAGAAGTTCAGGCTAAAATTAAAGAGCAAATTTTAGAAGATTTACGGACTTCCGGTAAAAAATTATCTATTTCTTCCCAAATTCAGCTAGAAAGGGGCAGTGAAATTATTGAAAATGTAGGGATAGTTAATATCGAATTAGGTGAAAAAGCTTTTGGGGTTAATATTGAATATGTAAAGAAACAAAAACCCGATGGAAGCACGGTAGCTGCACCAGAAGGTGCGGATGAGATATCCTTCTTTTACAGTGATGCAGTCGATAAAAAATTATCGCCTACGGCAGGTGATGTCATTCCTTTAACTATTTCAGCAAAAAGTTCAGCGGCAGGAAATTATCTGTATAAAGTTAATGTGTTAGCAGAAACCGTTCCTGGCGCTTGTGCACAAGGACTAGAGACTCCGGGCTGTGAATTATATGATACCCGAAGTTTCTTTGTAAGAGTTTCATAAGGTGATCAAGATGGCTAAACTATTAAGAAGATTAGGAACCGGAAAGAAAAAAATGACTGAGGACCAAGAATTTCAAATCATGAAAATGGTTTTAGACAAATTTTTATGGCTTGGATTTATTGTAATGGGCTGGGGAATGTACGAGTCTCTAAGTGAAGCTAGTATCTTGGCCGGCTTATGGTATATGGTTGCTGGAGCAGCTTTACTGCTAATCTTTATGGCTTTTATCATTAAAGAATACGAAATTTGGAAATAAGCTTTTTTAAAGTTTATTTTTTATCATTTATTTTTTACTTTATTTGACTATATAATTATATTAATTTATATGGTTATATTATATTCTCTAAATCTTTATATACACATTTACAGTAACTTTCTTTGTGAAGCCGGACCTAGAATCTGTTTTAAAATACCTTCCTTGGACCCAAAAAAGTAAATGGGCTTTTACGGCAACAACCAATGAAGAAATAATTAAAGTAGAATCCCCTTTTTATGTAGTATCTGGTCGGATTATTGATAAATCTTTTCAGATTGGAATTTACACTCCTACTGATGGTCTAATCTATATCCCTATTGGCCTTTCCCAAACCCAGTTTCACGACACGGCTTATTACCGCTATGACCATGCTTATCAATGGAAAAAGGAAGATGAGAAAAGAGATGTTGTTTATCTCCCTTTACGCAAAAGTAGTATTCGCCAAGACTTAGTTCGTGAAAACAAAGCCATTTCCGGTTCTCCTTGTTTTATTTACGCAATTAATGGAACAAAGTATCCTTTTCCATTAGTTATTCTTGATGAAAATAATGATGAAGGGATGCGTAGCCAGATTTTTTATAGAGCTGCTAATAAAAGTTTGAGTGTTTATGTTAGTTCTCCGGTTGAATCTGAAGCATCTTTCCGAGCACATCTGCGAAGTTTAGAAAAAAGAGTGTATAGTTTTACTGCTCATAAACTTAGTGATGAAGAGATAATCGTTAAACATATTAAAATAGAAAAACCGGCTGAGTTAGCAAGAATAACTGGCGGAGATTCAACTGACCCTGTATCAAAAAAACCAGAAGACTTAATCGATTGGAATGAACCTAGCTCTATTAAAGCATACTTAGATAGATCAGTTATTGGCCAGCATGCGGCTAAAAAAACGTTAGCGATTGCTTTTTCTAATTATATGGCCGAGATAGAAACCAAACAATCTTTACCCCGAGGACATGTAATGCTGGTGGGCCCAACCGGTTCGGGAAAGACTATGATGATTTCGTTATTAGCTAAAGCAGCAAATCTCCCCAAGGTAGTAACTAAACTTTCCATGAATACTAAAGAAGGGTATGTTGGTCAAAGTTTATCAGACAGCTGCATGCAAATTCAAGCTCAAACTTCTGAAGAAGATCCTTATGGATTAATTGTAATTGATGAAATAGATAAAGCTGCTCCAGCTCTGAATTCTCATAATTGGGGGAATGAATTGCAGGACGAAATTATCTCTTTAGCTGAAGAAACTTCTATGAAACTTACGGTTAATAAAGAAGGTCACCGCGAGGACCAATGGTTTAATACTAAAAATCTTTTATTTATTGCTGCCGGAGCTTTCCATGGAGAAGAAGGAATGCCTTCTATTTATGACATCATTGCCCATCGTCTAGGCGGCGGTGGAGACCGAAAAAAAATTGGTTTTCAAACTGAAGGATCAGTTATCGATAAAGAACCTTCAAAACTATTGGAATACTTAATCCCCGACGATTTAGTTAAATTTGGATTAAAGCCAGAATTGGTGGGAAGATTTAGTGCTCGGGCAGTTTTACAACAGTTAACTGTCGATGACAAAGTCAGAATCTTAAACGAATCGGACAATTCTCCAATTCATTATTATCAACGACTATTCGATGTTAAAGGCTATCATCTAGAAATTAGTGAAGCCGCAAAACGGGTTATTGCAGAAGCCTGTCCGGCAGAAACTGGAGCCCGGGCTTTAAACCAAATTTGCATAGAATTATTTTCAGAAATAATTTATCAGCCAAAATCGTTTGCAACTTCTGGGGTTATTGTTGTCGATAAAGATTTGGCTAAAGAATTGATCAGTAAAACGGAAAAGTCTTCAACAGAAAGTTCCGGGGAATGAGTATTGATAATTATTCTAAAAACCTTTAAATACTTATTTTAATACCCTTATTTTATATGGAAAAAAAAGGGGTTTTAAAGTATTTGGTAATCTTGGCGATTCTTAGTTTGTTGATGTTTAGTTTCCTGATTTCTTTATTAATCTATGTGAAAGAATCTGGCTTGACCGGATTTGCTGTTTTTGAATCTGGATCTCAGGATGATTTTAATGACGGCATCTATCAGAATATAACCTACAACGGCTCCGCAGCAGTATTGTCTGAGAGCAATATTTCTGGAATTTATACTTCAAAGATTTTTTATTCTGGCGCTGATGCGGCCTGGAATAATTTAACCTGGCAAGGAAATGAGCCGGCCGCATGCACAGGAACCGTTGATTTGTGCAATTCCTGTTCCGATCAGCCAACCTGTGAAAATCAGCAAGGGTGCTGGTGGAATTTGCCATCGTGTGTAAATTCTGGAAACTGCAGTTCATGTAAAAATAAAAGCAAATGCAATAAATGTGGAGATGCCGGCTGTGAATGGGAAAAAGAACAAGAAAATTGCTTGGGGGCAGTGGATTGTTCGATTTATGAAATTGAAAACGATTGTGAAAAATGCGAATTGTGTTCCTGGAGCCTTGCTTCTTGTTCCGGCGCAGCTGCTTCCTGTGCTTCCTTTTCAAATCAGTTAACCTGTGAAAACCAGCAGAGATGCTGGTGGCAAACAACAGCTCTTTCTGTTCAGGTAAGAAATTGCAGTCAAAACGATTGTTCTGACTCTGAGTTTATCGATAAAAATTTAAGTAATTTAAATTTACAATCCAAGTATTTTCAATACAGAGTTTCTTTTTTAAGTTCCATGGCAGGAATAAGCCCAGCAATTCAATCGGTTTCTATTGGTTATAGTTCATTATGCACGGAAAATTGGACCGCAGAATTTACTACTTGTAATATATCTGATCAAAAACTTAAATATTATACAGATAAAAATTCCTGCAACACGATTAATAATCTACCGGAAGATAACGGAACTATTGAACCTTGCGACTACTGCATTCCAGAATGGTATGAAATTAACACAACTTGCAACCAAAACGACAAAATAACTCGGTGGTATAATGATAGCAATAACTGCTATGCTATAACTAACCTGGAATCTGATAATAATCTTCCGGTAAATAATTCCTATGCCTGTGATTACATAGTATCAAGTAAATTTACAGGCACCAATCTTTCTATTGTTAATTTATCAAATATAGCTAATCTGGTGTTAGAAGTCAGTAATTATGGGAAAATAAATTTCAGCGGAATTATTAGTATCAATCAAAGCCTTGATTTTGATTCAAATATTAACCTCTTTAATAATTCCATCTTTATTAATTCAACAGCATTGCCTCAGTTTAATAAATCGGCTGTTTTAACATTATATAACTTGGTTTTTATAAATCCTATAATTTTAAAGGACGGAAGCGAGTGTCCTGCCTCCATCTGCACCAAAATAAGTTATGAAAACCGAACGGTTGTGTTTAATGTAACCCAATTTTCAACGTATTCGACTGCTGAAACGCCTGCTGAAGAAGCTCCAGTGGGCGGCGGAAGCTCTGGCAAGGAAAGCTCAAGCTCTGACGACGGCGGGGGGCACAGAAGGAACATCCCAGTTAGAGAAGAATCTACAGAAGAAAAAAATGAAGAAATATTAACTGAAATTCCAGCTAAAGAAGAAAAACCTACCGAAGCTCGGGCTGAAAGGGCCTTGTTTGACCTAGCTTCTGATTTAACTAAATCAGAACTATTTTTTGGAGAGAAACCAACTGCTAAAATTTCTTTAATTAATCTTGGAGTTCCTGGAAGAATAAATGTAAGTTTATATTACTCTATTAGCGATTCTGAAAACCGAGCTATTTTAACCGAACAGGAAACAATGGAAATAGAAACGCGCACTGAATTTATTAAATTCTTTGAATTACCTTCAAATAGCGGGCCGGGAAAGTATAAATTATCGGTTAAATTAACTTATCTAGGTCAAAAAGAAGAAGCCCTTTCAGAAAATTCATTTCAAGTTATAAAGAAACCAGCAAGATTAACAGGATTATCAGCAGAGTTCATAATTGGAGCAATGATAATACTTATAATAGCGCTAACTATAATTTTAGTAAGAAAAAATGCATGCAGGGAGAAAACAGCCAAAACGAAAAGATTAAAAAAGAGAGGTGCTTTAACCTTAGCAAAAAGAAAATATAAACTATTTAATTTTTTGATAAGGTAGAAAAAAAGCCATGGCCTATAAAATAATGAAAAAAAGAAAATTACTGTTATTGTCTGTAATGCTTGCCTTTTCTTTAGTTTTTATCTTTTATAGTAAGCCGCTTTTGCTATTAGCAGGTCAAGCCACCAATCAAGATCTATTTAACTTAGAAGTTGAAATTCCCGAAACATACGAAGAAATTTTAGCTGGAGAGGATTTATGGTTTACCACAACAGTACTTAATCTTGCCAACACCAACAGGATAGATATTGTCTTAAAATATGAAATCCTGGATGTTAATGGGGAATTAAAAATTTTAAAATCCGAAACTGTTGCGGTTGAAACCAAGGCTTCTGTTGTTGGAAATTTAAAAGTTCCAACCAGTTTAGAACAAGGTCTTTATTTTTTAAGAGTAATTTTAATTTCTCCTATTGGGACATCTGAAGCTGAAACTTCTTTTAAGGTTATAAAACAATAGACAGAAAAATGAAATCAAACCATCATTTACACTCATTACTGCCTTTATATAAAGGATAGCCGGTAAAGTTTAACGGTTCGTAAACATTATAAACCGGAGCAGAAAGATTATTTAATACGCCCCATTCTTCTAATTTAAGAATTCCATTAAAAACAGTATTTACAATTTTAAACAAAGGATGAACTTCTTCGGCCATCGCTAAAATTGCCCCGGTTCGGTCCTGCTGCTCTTTCAATTCTTCTTTAGTTACACATTTCACAAATACATAACCCTCTTTTTCAGCCCAGTCAGCATATTTTTCCAACGCATAATATTTGGTTGGGTTAGTATTAAAATAATAATCAAAAATAGTCGCTTCAGAATATTTTTGCGATTGCATGCCTACATTCTTTTGCTTAGTTTTAGCTAAATCTGTTTCCGCAGCAAATTCTTCTGACGCCCCATCCGATACATCAAAAAAAGAAATATATCCTTCTTTCTGGCAGACATATCCAGCAAAATCATTTCCGTCAGCAAAAATACTGTCAACTTTAGCTAAATTAAGTCCCGTATCTACATCTTTTACATTGATTGAAATTATGCTTCCGTCCTGCTCATCAATAAAAAAAATATTACCTTCTTCATTAGTGGTTCCGGATTTAACTTCCGCACCCGAATGAGTATAAGTATTGTTATTATTACTATCTTTGTTGGAATGATTATAAAAATTATTCTCATAAACATTTCCGCTGGAACATCCGGTTAAAATGCTTAGAGTTAAAGGAACGATTGCTTTAGGTATAAATGATTTTGGCAATAAAAAAGAACTAGACGAAAAAAAAGATTTAGATGCAAACGATTTTATAATCCGTTCGATAGACATATTTTTTTGGTGAGGAGAGAAACTTATAAATACTTCTTTGCTCTTATGTGTATTATGAATAAGAATGGTGCGCTTGATCTATCTATTAATATGTTGATTATAGTAATTATTTCTATAGTTATATTATCCAGCGGAATTGTTTTAATGTATCAATTTATCAGCGGCGCAGAAGAAATAAAAACCAGCTTAGACCAAAAAACTAATGAGGAATTAGAGCGCTTATTAGTAAATCAAGGTGAACGAGTAGCCCTGCCTTTACACATCGCTGATGTTTCCCGGGGCGATACTCATATATTTGGTTTAGGTATCCTTAACACTTTAGGCATAAACCAAGAATTTTTAATTACGATTGAACTCAGACGAGTTAGTGATGAAACCGAGCACGAAATTACCGATAAAATAAATAAAGCAGAGGTTCAAGAGTGGCTATTATATAATTCTCAGCCGATTTTTATTGCTGAAGGCAATAATGTTAAAGAACCGATTTTAGTAAGCGTCCCTAAGAATGTAGTAACAGGACAATATATTTTTATTGCTAAAGTGCGAACCGCTTTAGGCAATGATTACGGAAATCCGCAGCAATTTTATGTTAATGTGCGGTGAAGCGATGTTATGTGAATTTTTTGATATGCTAAACGACTTTGCTTCGTCCAAATTTTTCAGATTTAACTAACGGTTAGGGAGACTTAAGAGAACTTATCTTCCTAATAATTTACTCCAATTTCTAACGATAGACGGCAACATATAAAGTAACCATGCAACTATTCCGATGGTAAGAAGCCACTTCCCCCAAGACTTAAAGAATTCGCTAATTTCTGGAGTATATTGTAATGTAAGACCACTTAACAAAATGAACAATAGTCCAACGGCAACCAGTAAACCCAAAACGCTCTTTGGCTTGTATAAAATTTTTAAAAATTCAACCATAATACATTAAAATTGGCATAACTATAAATATTTTCCGCTAAAAAGGAAAATCTCAAATTTTAATCATTGTTTGGATCAGAAGTTCAACATTCCTTGGAACAGTTAACTCTACCGAAATAGGTTCTAATGCACATTTTATCCTATCTTTAGCTATCTCAAAAAAACATTTATCAATTTCTACCCCGATAAAGTGCCTACCTAATCGCTTAGCAACCACGCCCGTAGTTCCAGAACCCATAAATGGATCTAGAATTACATCATTTTCTTTACTTCCTAAATAGATTATTCTTTCTAGTAAGTCCTCTGGTTTTTCTGTTGGATGATTAGTGATGTGTCTTTTGGCTGTAATAGTCCATAAATTCCTCATTTGTTTGCCACCATTTAGTTCCTTAGCTTTGTAATAATCAAAATAATATTTTTTACTTTTACTTGCAAGCCAAATTAATTCTGTAGATGGTGCTAACCTGTTTGGTTGTAACTGTGGCGGACCATTCGGCTTAAACCAAACAATATCATTAATAAGCCAAAAACCTAACTTTTTCAAAAAAAATCCTATAGAGGGATGATTATGTAATGTACCCGAAACCCAAATTGTTCCTTCATCTTTTAAAACCCTTTTACACTCTTTAAGCCATTCATAATTAAACTTATCAATATTTTCAATAATATCCCAATTTCCTTTATTGCATTTTACTTTTTTCCCATTTTGGCAGGTTATATGATTTTCCCCAGAAAGATTATATGGGGGGTCAGCAAATACCATATTTATTGATTTGTCAGGCATAGATTTAAGGATTTCAACACAGTCTCCTTTTTTTAGTATAACTTCAACCATCAGCATCCTCTTTATTCTACTACAAGTAAAGCGGAATATTTAAATATGTTGCTTTTACTTTATGGATATAGCAAGGTAGCTGTATGAGGAAACCGTGGTCCATATCTACAACTGTACGAAACTCGGAAAGAATTAGAGATTTTTTAAAAGTATTAAATAATCTTAGGGGCCAAGAATGGACGCGCGATAATCAGAGAAAGTATCAAATAATGCTCATTCAATATAAAGTATATGGTTATGGAAGCCAACAATTTTATAATGGTTTATCTCAAAAGCACTTTCAATTGATGAACACACCCGATCCCCTTAGCTTCAATGATGCCAAAGAAATTCTTGAATCCAAAAATTATGAGGGCGGCGGGGATATGCGAGGGAGGCAATCATTCAACCCTCTTGAAAAGATGGGGCTTGCTTTTTTGGATAATGAAAACAAAGTAAGAATTTCTGCCGTTGGAAACTATTTTCTTCAAGAAGATTATGATTTAGGAAAGGTTTTCTTTAGAAGTTTTCTAAAATGGCAGTTGCCTAATCCAGATTCTAGAGATTTTAGAAAAGAAGATGGTTTTAATGTAAACCCATTAATTGCATCTCTAAAATTGATTTTTTTAGTAAACAAGAAATGGTCAAAATTAGGGAACAAACCAGTAGGCATAAGCAAAAAAGAGTTTTCTTTATTTATTCCAACATTAGGCACAATTCAATTTCTGAGTGATTTCTCTTTTTTGAGCATTTTTCACGACATA
>ERZ1292625.3777-Hain-H41-01um-R1-3777-length-11868-cov-4_pt1 | contig 11868 bp, 9 predicted proteins | sample MGYA00564400_ERZ1292625 | MGnify/ENA primary metagenome ERZ1292625 (study PRJEB36523, sample SAMEA6512639) | groundwater metagenome | collected 2019-01-08 | study: AquaDiva: Metagenomics assemblies of 32 groundwater samples
GACTTCAACCACACTTATCTTAACAAGTGCTACAAACTTCAATGTGGGTAACTATGTCAAAGTCGATCCGACTGGTGCAAACACTTGTTCTGGCACTACAACTGTTTGTTACGCCAAAATTACTGCAATTGCAACGAACACACTCACGATAACGCCGGCCCTGACATGGGACAACGGCGCTTCCGTTGTGGAAGTCCATGTACCAGAGATCGGCGGTATTAATCTTTCAGAACCACTTGCCAACCGCTACGGCCGTGGATATTTTATTGACGGTATCGTTACCGGAAACGGTACAACATACTTCAGTGATGGTGCGATCACCCTTGCAAATAGAAATCTTGCGATCACTGGCGGCAGTCTTGGAATTCCTGTAGGGAGTGTAGGTGCTCCCGCCCTATTCTTTAATGGAGATACAGATACGGGGGTATATTCATCCGGAAGCAATTCTGTCAGCATTACTACCGGCGGTGCTGATAGGTTAATTGTCGCAAGTGGTGGGGGGATTACTATCCCTTCTGCAGGATCAGCACTAATAATTAGTGATGGATTTTTGTGTGTCGGTAATGGAGGAAATTGTTCAGCTAGTTATGATAGAGGGACCATCCACGCTGACACTACTACAGTCCAGAATGTCGACTTGGCTGAAACATACCCATCAAAAGATACAACTCTAGTTCCAGGTGAGGTAGTAATGATAGATGTAGAGTATCCAGAATATATAAAGCGAGCTATTCCAAACCAGAGACCGAAAGTAATAGGAGTAATAAGTACTAAGCCAGGGCTGACTTTGGGAGTTGGTAATAACCAATATGATCCTGACAAGATGTACCCTGTCGCTCTCTCTGGTCGTATACCGGTCAAAGTTACAACTGAAAATGGTGAAATTGCGCCAGGAGACTATCTTACTAGTTCAGATACAATTCCAGGTTTTGCTATGAAGGCTACAAAAGCTGGAACTGTGATTGGACAAGCTCTGGAAGGATTCACTGGAATAGAAGGAACGATTAGCACCTTTATTAAGGCAACTGATTTTAACGGGGACACCACTGCCGATCCATCAATTTCTACTGGTAAACAACTTCTTATTCACTCTTTGGACCAACTCAGTCAGATTGAAAACTCGGTTAACCTATCACAAGTATTAACTGATCGTCTTGTTGCTGGACTTGAAATTATTACACCAACATTGACTGCAAACAATGTTTCAACAAACACTATTAGTGCAGGGGAATCAAATATCGCGTTAGTACTTGGAGCAGGTGGCAAGTTCACAGTTGGCAGTCAAACAACAAATGCTGACGGAACAACTTCTGCGACAACCCCTACGGTTACTATCGATAGCATGGGCAACGCGACATTCGCAGGTACACTCAAGGCTGATAGTATCGAAGCAAATTCAATCCGTGGCATTGAAGCAATTGCCAATCAGATCTCACTCTTGAGTGAAGGCCAGGAAGTGCTGACGCTCACTGCGGCAGCAGTTCAAGCATTAAATAATTCGCTGACTAATGCACAATCTAGTATCACAGAGCTACAAGGAATTATCGCCGGCCTTACTGCCGGTACTACTTCCACGAATGATATTCTACTTACACTCGGGGAGAGAGTCGGATCTATCGAGTCATTACTCGCCGCTAATTCCTTCACTGCCTTAAATTCTGTGGCCACTACTACTTTGGCGGTCACAGGTGATGGTATGTACTCTGGTCAATCAACATTTAGTGGACTTTCATTCTTCAACAATCAGACCAACTTTGATGGTTTGGTGACATTTGGTGCTGGGATAGAGCTGATCGTACCGCCATTATTCAACAAAGACACGGCTGGTTTCGCTCTTATTAAAAAGGGTGATCGTAGAGTAGAAGTGAAGTTTAATCAACCATATGCTCTTGAACCTGTAGTAAATACAAGTATGACATTTAAGACAGATGACACGATAGATGATGTGGTGGCAGATGCTTTATTTGGCGAGGGGGTACAATCAATTGTGGTCAATAATAATCAAACTGGGTTTACTATACTATTAAATAAAAAGGCTCCACGAGATATTCGCTTCTCATGGACAGCTCTTGCTGTGAAAGACCCAACACTATTTGAAAGTCTTATTGAAGGTTTAGAAATTACCCCAACTGACCTAACACCAGAGCCAATTCCAACACCTGATCCGGTTGATCCTATTTTGGAGCCAACATCAGAGCCTACTCCAGAGTTAACACCAGAACCTACGCCACCTCCTGTAGAGCCAGAACCAGCCCCGCTTCCTGATCCAGCTCCAGAGTTAACGCCAGAACCAGTTCCTGAACCTGCACCAACCTCTGAGCCTACACCCGACCCAGTTCTTGAGAGTGCTCCTCAGTAGAATTACTTATTAGTGAAGCGGATCACAACTAATTCTGGAGTATTGAAAAGTCTTATTGGTGGACCGGAGGTACCTACGCCACTTGTGGTGATAGCGGTTAGATTTTGTTTTTTATTCAGTCCGTAATGAAATTTTTTGTACATAATTTCAGTAATATAATTCAGTGGCCAAAATTGCCCCCTGTGAGTATGGCCTGAAACCATAAGGTTGGCCTCAATGTTTATAGCGCTATCGTGGAATGTTGGTGGGTGGTTGATAAGAATAAGTGGTTTATTTTTATCAACACCGAGCGCGACCATGGCGTCGTGAGCCTTAAGCTTTTGATTTTTTGCATGATAGGTGATGCCGGCGATTTGTACTCCTTCATGCTCTATGAATTCATTAAGTAAAACGTATATACCAGCCTCGAGTATAGAAGATATAAATGCCTCATAGTTACCATATAGTTCGTGATTACCAGAAGTGTAAAACACAGGTATCTCTTTTGTAAGTTTTTTCCAAGACTCTATTAGTGGGGCCATATTATTTTTGGGACCATCATAAAAGTCCCCGGCATGAAGTACAAAATCTGGTTTTAGTTTCAAAATATTTTTAACAATTTTATCGGAAAACTTTTTGTGGTTTATGAGTCCAAAGTGAGTATCAGAAACTAGAACGGCTACTTTGGTATTCCAAGATTCTGGAGCCCCGGGGAGAGACACAGCATAAGTGGTAGTTTTTGTTCTTTTGGCTTGAATAGCTCCCACAATTCCTAAAATACAGGCCGCACTAAAACTAGTGATACTGATACTAGTAGGCAGGGTTATAGCTATACCACTGGCAATTAATATAATAATACTAAGAACCACAGAACTTAAAAATATATAAAGCGCTAAACCAGCGAAAAAATTTATTGGGTAGATTAATCTCCTTAAGTAATGATCATCGTCGAGAAGTCCCAAAAACATACTGATAATGAAGATCAAAGGAAGCGCAAATGCAAAGATGTTGAGTGTTTTTGTTCCGTGTTCTGATAAATGAAACCCTGTGGCATATACCTGTGCAGCCAGTAAACAAATACCAAAAGAGAAGAATATCATGAACGCAAAAAATATAATTCTGACCCATTTCATTGGCCCATTATATCAGATACTTCACTTTCCTTGTCATGCTAAAATACTATCATGACGGATTTTGAAGCTGCCTACAATGCTCTAAATAAAGAGCAAAAAAGGGCAGTTGATACCATAGATGGGCCAGTGATGGTGGTCGCCGGGCCGGGGACAGGCAAAACTCAAGTCCTGGCTCTGCGTATTGCTCATATTTTGCAAACAACTGATGTAGGGGCTGACGCAGTTTTATGTCTGACTTTTACTCGCTCTGGGGTCTCGGCCATGAGAAGCCGCTTGGACTCTTATATTGGAAGCACAGCTCGCAATGTTCATATCAGCACTTTCCACAGTTTTGCCGGAGATATGGTTGAGAAATATCACAGCGTGCTTGATCTAGATACTGCACCAACACCTCTCGATGATACCGAAGCTATTTTGCTTGTTGATCAACTATTACACGATCACGAATGGCAACATATTAGACCTCGTACCAATCCGTCGCAATATTTTAATGATTTGAAAGGTCTTATCTCTATTTTGAAACGTGAGCGTATGAGCCCAGAAATATTTCTTGTGGAAGTAGAAGCAGAAATAGTCTCTCTTAAACAAGACCCCGAGAGTATCTCTAGCCGTGGCGAGAGTAAGGGTCAGCTCAAAAAAGAAATAGAAAAGAAAATTGAATCTCTGGAAAAAACGAAAGAAGTTGTAGAGTTTTATCGACTCTATGAAGAGGAGAAGAAAAAAAAGGGACTCATGGATTATGATGACGTACTTGAGTACGCAGTTAAGATCGTTGAAAATTCAGAAGATGCTCGGGATGATATTCGAGAGCAGTACCAATACGTACTTATTGACGAACACCAAGACTCAAGTGGTGTCCAAAATGAATTTTTGAAAGCCGTATGGCAAGGTGTAGAGAAGCCCAACATTTTTGTGGTAGGGGATGATCGTCAGCTGATTTATGGTTTCTCTGGGGCTAAACAATCATATTTTGAAGAGTTCGGTTCACTTTTTGGCAAAGCCGAGCTTATCACACTCTCCGAAAACTATCGCTCCACAGAGAAAATTCTGGGCTTAGCTGATGAATTACTACAAAGCACTCTGACCAAAGAAAAACTAAAGAGTAACAAAGATGGTGACGACCACATAGTGCTTTCAGAGTATTATTATGAGCGAGATGAGATTTTGGGGGCTGGGTTATTTTTCAAAGGACAAATTTCTAATGGTGGTAAGCCTGAAGAATGCGCTTTGCTTATGCCAAAGAATCGTCATGTTAGGAGTGCAATAACAATCTTGCGAGATATGGGACTTCCTGTTTCCTCAATCGGAGGGTCGTCTCTTTTTGCTTTCTCTGAAGCACAAAGTGTCATTCGCATTCTCAAGATCCTCTCTGACCCTTATGATAGGGTCTCTTTGGCCGAAAGTTTACTTGACGAGACTAGTGGTGTGGCACCTCTTGAAGCTCATACTTTTTTACATGCCAATAAAAGCAAACTTCTCAATGTTGATAGCCTAAAAAACAACAGATCACAAGATGGGCTTTTCTCTGGGGAAGGGAATATAGCAAAGTGGGGAGAAAAGCTTTCTACTTGGGTAGAGACCCTAACTCATGAGAGACTTTCTATAATCGTGGGTACTATAGGTAACGAACTCTTAATTTCTAAAGCAGAGAGCCACGATGGACTGTTATCGAGTGTGGAAATAGTTCGTTCATTTTTACATATGGCGATTTTATGGGAAGAAAAACATCCTACAGGAACACTTTCGCAATTTATCGAGTATGTTGCTCGGTTAGAAGAGTATGGCCAATCAGTAGAACTCGCTTCTTTTGGTGGCACTCGTGGTATCCAAGTGATGACGCTTCACAAATCAAAAGGACTTGAATATGAAAATGTTTGGATTGCTCATATGAATGAAGAAACACTGATGAGTCAAAAGCGTCAAGCTTTCACCCTACCCGAGAAAGTCAAAGAACACATCTCCGAGCGTGATAGTGCTTCGGCTCGCCGAGAATTGTATGTAGCTATCACACGCGCAAAAAAGATTTGTAACATTTCTTATGCTAAACAAAATTACGACGGCAAAGAGCTTAGTCTTGCTGATATGGTTGCTGATTTACCAAAGGATCATTTCATTTCTAGAACATCACAAGAGACAGAAGATGAACTTCTCAAAAACGGTCCACAGACATATGCGCCACTGCCAACTAGTCAGGAAGAAGATACATTGGAAGAATTGAAAAAGTATGTCAAAGAAAATTACGAGTCAACCAAGGTATCGGTGACACTCCTAAACAACTTTTTTGAATGTCCATGGAAATGGTATTTTAGAAACTTTTTGAAACTGCCTGAGGTAAAAAGTGTCAGCTTAGCGCTTGGAAGTGCCGTGCATAGTACTATTGAGTTTGTTTTGAAAGCTGATAAAAAGCCGACTATCAAAGAGCTCGGAGAAAAGATTAATTACGAATTAGGCAAGGAAGGAGTAGTAGACCCCAAGGAACTGAAGCGGCTTAGTAAAGATGGTCTGAGTGCAGTGTCTAATTGGGTTGAAGTCTATTACCCAAAATTGTCTAAAGACAGAGCCAGTGAAAGATCTGTTTCATTTCGAGATCAGGCATTTCCTCACTTATCTATGTATGGCAAGATTGACCTGACAGAAAGATACCCGAATGGAGACGTTACTGTGACTGATTTCAAGACTGGTGGAGTGAAAACTACTGGTATGATTGAAAAACTTTCTGACGAAAACCGTTTGTCGGATTATATGCGACAACTTGCTATGTATTCGTATCTGATACGTGGAGCAGAGAAGGGGACAGTAGTTACTAATTCAAGGCTACTTTTCGTTGAAGCTGATAAAAAAGAAAAAAATGCGCTTTACGAAACATACATTACCGACGAACAAATAGATTTATTGGTGCTAGATATAAAAGAGTATGATGAAGCCCTAAAGAGTGGGGAGTGGGTAAATAGAGAATGTCACCACAAAGGTTACGGTGACAAAATAGAATGCGAATATTGTGAGTTAGCGAAAGTTTTAAAAAAATAGCCCATTGAATACAGAATATATTCAATGGGCTATTAGGATCAGACAAGTTGGCTTTCTATCTGAGGAAGGAAATACAAAAGATCAAATAAGTCATAAGCCTCCTGAATTCTTTGGTGGAGCTCTAGGGCTTGTTCAAAGGTTAAATCAGAGCAAAATAATTGCTTCTGAGACCATTGCAGGGCCTTAACTTGCTCTGTTAGGTGAGAACGGCTTCCTTCAATAGTAGTCGCCATTTTCTGAGGATCTTCCTTGAAGAACAGCAACACAATTCTGATTATGTTTTTTACTGCGAACTCATTTTCTGCACCATAAGAGCTTGCGAGGCTTTTTATTTCTTCCATCTTTGCCGATAATAAACCTTGTACTGTTTTGATTTTATCAATAAACATGTCAGTTGTTTTATAAATGAAAGATCAAGATGCTCATTAAATGATAGCATTATTATCACGTGATGTCAATAGATAAAAGCCTGTGTTTTTGGTATACTGAAAGCGTAATTAAACCTTATTCTATCTGTATTAAATGGCAAAAGACCCATCCAAAAAAGCATATGGCGCAGAGCAGATTTCGGTCCTTGAAGGATTAGAACCAGTACGTCGCCGACCGGGTATGTATATCGGTTCTACGGGGCCAACAGGACTCCACCATCTAGTCTGGGAGATCTTCGACAACTCTCGAGATGAAGCCATGGGAGGCTTCGCTGATCATGTGGAGCTCACTCTTTTACCACAGAATAAGATTCGCGTGGTTGATAATGGACGAGGTATCCCAGTGGATATTCATCCGAAGACCAAAGTTTCAGCTCTAGAAACTGTGATGACGACTCTCCATGCCGGAGGAAAATTCGGAGGAGAAGATAGCGGTTACAAAGTCTCTGGAGGTCTTCACGGAGTGGGGGCTTCTGTGGTGAACGCTTTATCTGATTACACACTAGCTCAAGTTCACAAGGATGGAGCTGTCTGGGTCCAAGAATATAGTAAGGGAAATAAAAAAGCAGCAGTCAAAAAAGTCGGTACGACTAAAAATAATGGAACAATAATTACTTTTCAACCCGACCCAACTATTTTCAAAGAGGGAATTGATTTTGATTTAAAAACTATTATTGATCATGTTCGCCAGCAAGCATATTTGGTCAAGAAATTGCGTGTCACCGTGATTGATGCACGAGATCTTAAAGAAAAGATTGATCCGACACCGGCGTTTTGGTTCCGTGAACTTAACCTTGAAGCGCCTTCAACGACATATTATTTCGAAGGTGGTATTCAATCAATGGTTCGTCATTATAACCAGTTACAAAAGCCCATTCACGAGACAGTTTTTTATTGTGAAAAAGAGCAGGACAAAGTTGGGGTTGAAATTGCACTCCAGTATGTAGATGATATTTCTTCTCGCATCGTGCCGTTTGCCAATAATATTTACAACCCAGAACACGGTACTCATGTGACTGGATTTAAAACGGCTCTGACTCGCGTACTCAACAACTATGGGAAAAAGAACAATTTAATCAAAGACGCTGATGGTCCATTTACAGGGACGATGTGCTCGAAGGATTGACTGTTGTTATCTCAGTCAAACTAGCTGAAATTCAGTTCGAGGGCCAAACCAAGGCCAAACTTGGATCGATGGAAGCTCAGGGATCTGTCACTACCGTCTTCGGTGACGCCTTCTCTAATTTCTTGGAGGAAAACCCTGATCAGGCCAAAGCCATAATTATGAAGGGTCTTTTGGCGCTTCGCTCTCGAAAGGCTGCTAAAGCTGCTAAGGATTCCATCCTTCGTAAGGGGGCACTCGAAGGTATGACGCTGCCTGGAAAGCTCGCAGATTGTCAGAGTAAGGATGCCTCAGAATCTGAGATATTTATTGTAGAGGGAGATTCTGCGGGAGGGACAGCTAAAATGGGCCGAGATAGACGAACACAGGCAATCTTGCCACTTCGCGGAAAGATTCTGAATGTTGAACGAGCTCGTCTTGATAAGATGCTCGCTTCTCAAGAAATTAAAAATCTTGTGATAGCCATGGGGACTTCTATCGGGGATACATTTGATCTCGACAAAATGCGTTACCACAAAATAGTGATTGCTACCGATGCGGACGTCGACGGTTCACACATTACAACTCTTATCTTAACTCTCTTTTATCGTTATTTCCGACCCGTTATCGATGCTGGCTATATTTATATTGCTCAGCCACCACTATACAAAATCAAAAAGGGTAAAGAAATTTTTTACGCTTATACAGATGAAGACAAAGCTAAGATTCTGGGAGTAGAAGCCTCAAATATTCAAGAGATAGATGATTCTGCTGACGGTGAAGAACCAGTAGAAGAAAGTGAAGAAGAGGAAACAAAAACAAAAAAAGCTCCTAAAATTTCAGTCCAGCGCTATAAAGGTCTGGGAGAAATGAATGCTGATGAGCTTTGGGAGACAACAATGGATCCAGCGCGAAGAATTTTGAAACAGGTAAAAGTAGAAGATGCTGAAGAAGCCAACAAAGTCTTCGACACTCTGATGGGTTCAGAAGTGGCACCACGAAAAGCATTTATACAGTCCAACGCAAAGATGGCTAATCTCGACGTCTAATGCCAATCCGCCAGCTGGCGGAGGCGAATCTTGATGTATAAAAAATCCTCACTAATAGTGAGGATTTTTTATTTATTTCAATTCAGCTTTTAAAAGTTTCTTCATTTCTCTCAAATGTGACTCCTTGTCTTTAAGCATTTTTGCCCAGAAAGCTTTCATTATCTTACTTTTCGCTTCTTTTATATAATTTTTCTTGATGCGCCAAAGACTCTTGGATTCTTGGGTCATTTGGGTCATTAAATTATATGTGTTGTTGTGTTCCATAATGGAAATTATACCCTAACGTCGCCTTTCAGGCTATGTGGGGCAGGTCATACTTGACGCATTTAGGGTATAGGGTAGTATTCATTAAACAAACAAGTATAGCCATGAATACAAGAATTGTAATTATTTACGACGATTTGTCTACAGACCATTTGGACCCTTTGAAACGATTATTTAATGATACATTTGAGGAGGTGGTGGTTCGACAGACTCCTCTACAAACAGCTGAGGAGTTTCTGAGAGAATCCGGTGAATTTAATTATTGCTTTTATCAAGAAGGGATTGAGAAAGAAAAAATAATAAAAATTATAAATAATAGCAATACAGAAATCGTAAAAGGGGTGACGTTGGAGGATAAAGAAGTTAAAAAACTCTTCTCCATAAAAGATGTAGACAAAAAGATGGGCAAGTAGCCCATCTTTTTTATTTGTCTTTTCTATTTTTTATTTCTTCATCTATACGAGCGACGAATTCCGAGAGATTGATGGCTTCTAGTTTTAAATCATTTCTGCCTTCGACAGTAATAGTGTTCGCATCCTTTTCTTTGTCTCCAATAACTATTTGATAAGGCACTTTTTCTACTTTTGCTTTTCTGATTCTCTTGCCGAGACCATCGTCAGTCCAAAGTTCTACTCTCACACCCGCATCTTTTAGTGATTTAGTTATTTCTCTCGCATACTCTTCATGCATTTCTCCGACAGGTAGTACCGCAACTTGTAAAGGAGAGAGCCAAACGGGGAAGGCACCAGCATAGTGTTCTATTAGGAAGGCCATAACCCGCTCAATTGCTCCGATTGAAGATCTGTGGACAACCAGTGGTTCTTTCTTTGTGCCATCAGCAGCAGTGTATTCTAGATTGAATCTTCCTGGCATACAGAAGTCATACTGAACAGTAAAGGCTGTTTCTTCTTTTCCACGAACATTTTTCATTTGGACATCTATTTTTGGACCATAAAACGCAGCCTCATTTGGAGCCTCAATAAATTTACAATTTCTTTTTTGCAAAGTTTCTCGCAAGAGTGCTTCACCCTCATCCCAAGCAGCATCATTTTTGAAATATTTCTTTTCATCGCTACGGTCTCCGAGGGATAGACGGTAAGAATAGCTTTCACCATGTTTAAGCCCAAAAACATTAGCTACATATTCAATCAAATCAAGGGCCTTAGAGACCTCGTCCTGTGCTTGCTTTGCGTCTGCACATATTATGTGTGCATCAGCTAAACAAAATCCTCGAACCCTCATGAGCCCAGAGAGCTCGCCAGAAGCTTCATAACGGTAAAGTTTAGCAAGTTCAGCAATACGCATTGGTAAATCACGATAACTTTTTGGGCTGTCAGAAAATAGTTCAAAGTGGTGCGGGCAAGTCATTGGGCGAAGCATGAACTCTTCATCGTCAATTACAATCGGCGCGTACATACTTTCTTTATAGTAAGGGTAGTGGCCACTTTTTCTATAGAGATCAAGCTTGGCAATATCTGGAGTGTTCACATGTAGATATCCCCATTCCAATTCTGTGTCGACAATAAATCTTTCAAGCTCACGACGCACCGTTGCTCCTTTTGGAAGCCAAATAGGAAGGCCTTGCCCAACAGTTTGAGAGAATGTAAAAAGTCCAAGCTCTTTACCGAGTTTTCTGTGGTCTCTCTTTTCCGCTTCTTCACGCATATGAAGATACTCGTCAAGCTTTGCTTTTGATTCGAAAGCCAAGCCATAAATACGGGTAAGCATCGGGTTCTTTTCGCTCCCGCGCCAATAAGCGCCAGCGATACGGTCGAGTTTGAAACTCTCTGGATCGATAACACTTAGATCATCAGTATGCCCACCACGACAAAGATCCACAAAGTCGCCCATAGTATAAAGAGTGATTTTTTCTCCACGCTCAGCAATTTCGTTTATAAGCTCTTCTTTGAAAATATTTCTTTCGTAATGTTTCAAGGCTTCAGCTTTTGAGAATTCTTTGTGCGAAACAGTTTTCCAAGAGGGAAGAATTTCTTTCATTTTGGCTTCTATCTTTGGCAAGTCGTCGCTACTAAGCGGTGAAGCGAATTTCACATCGTAATAAAAGCCGTCTTCAATGGCTGGCCCAAGTGTTAATTGTGCGTCTGGGTAGAGCTCCATTACAGATGCTCCCAAAAGGTGGGCGAGAGAGTGTCTTGTGTGTTCTAAGTTCATACCAAAAACTATACCACTGTTTTTGAGCTTATAAAAGCTCCTTGTTATTTGATATTTTTATACATATATAGTATGCTTGTTTTCATATGGTAGTACGAATGAGACACACACGCAGTCATACTGCAAACCGAAGAAGTCATCATGCCCTTAAGAGCCCAGCTCTTTCTAAGGACGCGTCGGGCGAAATGCACATCCGTCACCGAGCTTCTATAAGTGGTATGTACAAAGGACGCTCTGTTACTGGGGATCCTGTTAAGAAAGTCTTAAAGAAACAAGGCAAGAAGCCAGCGGCTAAAAAGGCTCATCCGCCAGCTGGCGGAAAAAAGAAGTCTAAAAAATAAATAAAACAACATGG
>ERZ1292625.3778-Hain-H41-01um-R1-3778-length-11867-cov-6_pt1 | contig 11867 bp, 9 predicted proteins | sample MGYA00564400_ERZ1292625 | MGnify/ENA primary metagenome ERZ1292625 (study PRJEB36523, sample SAMEA6512639) | groundwater metagenome | collected 2019-01-08 | study: AquaDiva: Metagenomics assemblies of 32 groundwater samples
TTGATGTAGCTCCGGTCGAAGATGCTATCACTCGCGCTCTCCAGTGATAATTGACATTCGACCAACTCTCGGGAGGCAAATCAAGTGTCGCCATCGCTATTGTACCGGAAGCTACCCACGCACTCGTTACGTTGGGAGTCCCCGTGAAAGAGGTGCTGGTGGTTACCTCCACCTGCAACTGCACGCTATCTGCATTGGTTGAATACAGCTTCGATCCGAACACCACCGCACTTTCCGTCGTTGCTGCCCCTTTCGTAATAGTGGTCGTAGCGTCAGATTTATACTGTTGGAGTCCTAGCGCAGTGGGCTGCGTCAGAAGCGTGTTTCCGAATCCTTCGTTGTAAAGATCAGCGATTTCCTGATTTGAAAGCACTTTGTCCCAGATGGAAGCTTCGTCAATCTTTCCGTCCCAAAAATGGGTCTGGCCCACGCCCGCCGCGACTCCGTTAAATGCGCCTATTTGGAAGAAATCGCCATCCGCGAGAGTCCCGTTCCCGCCAGCGCCGGTTGATGATGCCCGATTTACGCCATCAACCCAGAGATTGATAATTTTCGACGCACTATCGTACGTCATGGCGACATGGTGCCACGTGTTTAACGTAAGCGTGGTGTTGTAAGTTGCAGCAGGATCGGTTCCTTGCCCCTGTCTTAGGCGCATAGCGCGTATGTTTTTTGTGCCTGATACATCCCGATACTCAATATCGTAGTCAATAGCGTTAGAGTTGCTCGCCTGCCAGATGATATCCCGATTGGTGTCTGTGGCTGGCTGAGAGGTGGGATATATCCATGCGGACATCGAGATTGTTCCCCCGGTAATCCCCATGCTTGTTGGAGTGCCGAAATATTCTGAACTTGCGGCGGTAGTGCTGGCGGCATTGCTCACCTTGCCGGCGACAAACGACACTCCGTTGTTATTGGCCAGATTATTGGAACCGAACGAATCGGTCGCATCTTCTAGTTTATAATAAGATATGAGCGAGGTTCTGATGGTGCCGTCTGTGTCCACTGCGAACTGTGTAGTGGTCGGAACATTAATGACGAAATCGGTCGAAGTTGTGTTCTGGCCGAATCGCTGCCATGTTGATGTGACATTATTAGAATCTATTGCCCTCGCCCGCCAGTGATAGCTACCGTTTGAGGCAGTATATGTAGTTGTCGCTTGAACGCCGGATGACACAGGAGCACTCGTCACGCTCGGCGTACCCGTAAAATTGTCGCTACCGGCCGGTTGAACCTCCACCTGTAACTGCACGGTGTTCGTGCCAGTCGAAGTGAGTAATCCTTTAAAAACAACTGTGCTTTCTGTGGTTGTACCTCCTTCCACAATTGTCGTTGAAGCATCGGACTTATATTGATTAGGAGAAGACAAAGTCGGCGCAGAGATATCTATCATCGTCTGCCCCGACCCGCCATTGTAGAGATCGGCTATTTCGGTGGCGGAGAGCGCCTTGCTCCAAATACCCATTTCATCCACTAGGCCGGAAAACTTGTAGGTCGCCCCGTTGTTTAATGCACCGATTCCTATCTCGGAGGCATTGCAACTACCGTTGCCGCCCTCGTTCGTGGGGCCGGCAACCAAGTTGCCGTCGAGATACAGGCGCGACTGCGTCCCGTCGTATGTCCCCACGATGTGATGCCACGTCCCCGTCGTGAGCGTGGTGCTCGTGCTTATGATTCCGGTGGCGACGCAGGTCCGGTCGTGGTCGTACTGCACCGACTTCGCCCCTCCGGCATCGGTGTACTGTAGAATATCAACTACATCGTTCGCGCCGGAGAATACGCCCGCGAAAGCCATCGTTTGATTGCTTGGCTGGGTCGTGACATTCACCCACGCAGATATGCTCATGGCTCCTCCGTTGATGCCCAGCTCATCGCCATTATGGAGCCACTTCGTGGTATTTGAAGTCCCGAAGTCCGCCGCGTTGTTCACCTTGCCAGCGCTAAACGGGGTCGAGCCGTTGTTCGTCATGTCGTGCGTACTCCAAAAATCGGTTACATCCTCCAGCTCGTAATACGCATTGAGATTGGTTGTCAGCGTCCCGCCGGAGTCAACCTGGAACTGCGCCGCTAGAGAAAAATGGGCTAAAACAATCCCAAGCCCGACAAGCGAAAATAAAATATATTTTCTCATTCCCGTATTCCCCCTCTTCCCTTCGATTATAGCATGCGGTGAAGTGCTACCGAGCGAGTTTTACCGCAATTGCGGCGTAATCTCCTCGCACCAGGCGTGGAGCACGAGCATGTGGATTTCTTGTATCCGGGCGGTGATTTCCGAAGGAACGACAACGGCAACGTCGCATTTTTCCCTTATGGCGCCGCCGTTTCCGCCCAAAAGCCCCACGACACGAAGACCGCACTTCTTCGCTTCGTCCATTGCTCGAAGAATATTCTTAGAATTGCCGCTCGTGGAAATTCCCACAAACACGTCTCCATCCGAACCCCATGTCTGTACCTGCCGAGCAAAGACATCTTCATATCCAAAATCATTTGCCCACGCGGTGAGAAGAGAGGTGTTTGTCGTGAGCGCCAAGACCGGATAGCCGTTTCGCTTTTCTTTTTTGAAAGTAGCCACAAATTCTGCCGCAAAGTGCTGGGCATCTGCGGCGCTGCCGCCGTTCCCTGCCACGAGCACTTTTTTTCCATGAAGCAACGCCTGGGCTATTATCTCTCCCGCGCGGTTGCACTCCTCCAAGAAATTCTCGTTTTGGAGAATGCTCTCGTGGAGGCGCGTTGCTCCTTCTATGGATGCGCGAATATTCATCGAGGGAAATGTTGCGGTTCGCTTTTGACTGGGCTCTTAAATGTAATGTATTATGGATGAAATAGCGAGGAAATACAAGAAACTATGATGAAAATCAAAGAAAAAATACAAAATGCGATGCAGGAGGGAGGCGTATCGCTTTTAATCAAAAAATCTTGGCGCAAGGCGAGGAGAATGTTTGGCTTTATCCACAACTCCTCTTATGTGTTCTCCCATAAGATGCCGCGGGGGTTGTCGCTACCACAAGGAGACCTGGAGGTAAAAAATATTACCCCCGGAGACAAGGACATCTTAATAGCAAAAAGAATACTAACCTCTTTTCATAAAGCATTGAGCGATGGAAAGGGCTACGCAAAACCGGGAGATGAAGATCAGTGGGATTTTGCAGAGAAAGACCTTCAGGATGACTTCGTGCAACTCCTACTCTCTGGCGATGCACACCGATTAGCAGATTACCTCTCCAATATGCACCGGCGGAGCATAACGTATGGAATATCTAATGTCGTTGACTATGATGAAATACGCACCAATAAAAAACTAAGGCGCTATGAGGCCGCTCTCATTAAAGACCGATTTGCTTCTTTCGCCGAACTGCTTAATATCTTGCCGTTCGAAGGCCCCGAACAGGGAGAATTCGGAAAGAACATCCATGAAGATTCCGATCGGCTCGTCGGGGAGATCGAGAAAACGACGGGGATAAAAATTGCTCCGCCCGAGATCGATGGCGGCTTATTCAAGCTTAAATTGGGGGAGGGTTATTTTGATTCCAGAGATATCTTCTCTCTGTATACGGCGTGGCGCATAAGCCAGTTGATCGATCCGAAGAACGCATCGGTATGCGAAATCGGGGCGGGCATCGGGAAGGTCGCTTTATATGCCAACCGATTCAACTTTTTAAATTATTCCATCTTTGACCTTCCACGAATGAACGTCGTCCAGGCGTGGTATCTGATCAAGGGCTTGCCCGACAAAGAAGTGGTCCTCTATGGAGAAGTTGCCAGATCTGAAAACTCGGTGAAGATATTGCCGTATTGGGAATTTATGAAGATAGAGCACAAAACATATGATCTGACGCTCAACGAAGATTCTTTCCCTGAAATAGCCCGGGAAGTGGTTGATGATTATCTGGACAAGATCAAAAAGAACACCAAAAAATATCTTATGAGCATAAACCAGGAAGGCGGGGCTACTTCGGTCCCGGGCACCAATAGGCACCAGCTTGTCTCTTCAAGGGTGATCGAGGAATCTGGCGGATTCAAACGAATTTATCGCTTCCCCTTCATGCTCCGCCGGGGTTATGCCGAGGAGCTATATGAAATAATCCATTAGCTCCGCTTGGGATTACAACGGCTTCCCTATCGCCCTGAAGATATCTTCGAATCGCTTCTTGGTGGAGTGTTCCCGCATGGTACGCTCATGCCCCTTCCGCGCTATCTCTTCCCGCTCCTCTGGATGCGCCAAATAATATTTGATCTTGCGCACTAGATCCTCTTCGTTCTCATACACCACGATTTCCTCGCCTAACTTGTAATAATCCCTCATGTCGTCCGCGTCCTGGGTCATCTCCATCGTCCCGCAGGCCGGCACTTCGAAATTCCGCGCTTTCACCCAAAGGTTCCGCTTCATGAACCAGGAACGAATATTGTCGAAAAAATTCTGTATGTCCAGCTTGACGGGAAATCCTCCTTCCCCAAGATCCGCCCGCCGGAAAAATAAGCGCACGAGAGGCCTCAAGCCCACATAGAAGGAAGCGGTATTGAGCGCCAACCCTATCTTGCTCCTGTTAATGACGTCTATCAGTTCTTCCTGGGTGGCCAAGGGTCCTCCGGGCCAACCCGTTCCCCTAACATACACATTGATGCCTGATTTCTGAAGGGCCTTTATAACGCGTTCTCGCGGCTTGCTCCACAACCCCACGAAACTCACGTCTATGTCCTTTTTTATCCCCTCTATTTTGTAAAAGCTTTTCAAGTCCACCCCGGGCTGGTGGTGAATGATGTTCTTGCAACCTATGCTCCTATATTTCTTTACCGCCCGGGAGTCATAGGTCACTATCCAGGTGAAATACTTCGCAAAATGCCGGCTTATTCTCTCCCAGCGCCAGGTGTCATCGTCGCCTGTATAAACAAAAGTAGTGAATTTCTGATCGCGCATCTTCTCCATTAGTTCTTCGCCCCAGTCGTACTCATTGAAACCGGCGATGCATACATCGGGTTTGGTCGCCGTAACGTGCTCCCACAATTTAGCTCTCGCCGCTTCGCGGCCGTAGGTAGTAATGGCGTCGTCAAATAAAAAAACGTCTACCGAGTGCCCGTGCGGCTCGGCGGCTTCGGCCAGGGGCACTTGCAATCGATAATTTCCATCAGCCAGACGAAGCCGTTTCCATGTCTTATCGTAGACATATTTATAGGTGACAATCAGTATTTTCATTTGGCATCTATATAAGCCACGGATGCGTCGCGAGGGGACAGAATTGGATTTTTTACCGGCCAATGAATGCCAAATTTCGGATCGTCCCACCGATAAGCGGATTGTGTCCCCGGGCTGTAATATGTAGATTGCTTGTACTGGAAAATGATCTTTTCGGCGAGCGCCAGGTACCCGCACCCGTACATGGGCGGCACCAAGATGCGCCACTTATTTTCGTCGTTCAGATCGAAGGACTCCCACTTGCCGAAGGTAGCGGCCTCTTTGCGGCAATCAACCGCCACGAAGAATATTTTTCCGTGCAAACACGTCATCAGCTTCCACGTTTCGTTGTTCGCGTGAAGCCCCCTTAGAACGTCTTTTTGGGAAATAGAGATGTCGTCCTCCACAAAAGCAATGTCTATGCCCTGAATTTTGTATTTGGATTCGTTGTATATCTCGATAAACGCCCCCCGAGGATCGAGAGAAACCTCCCCCTGCCCGTCGGAAAAAAGCTCCGGCTTAATGAGCAATACCCCTTCCAAGCTGGTTTTTTCTACTTTCATATTTCCATATCAAAAACCTGAAATTTAGAAAGTTAATGGCCTATCTTGCGGATCGATTCCGACCCCGACCCGCTTTTGATGCTACCCGATAATCCGAGATAAGTCGAGAATATTTAAACCAGACCTATTTCTTTAAATATTTTTTCGAATCTTTTTTGATAAGTGTGTTCGCGTATGGTTCGCTCATATCCGGCGCGGGCAATGGCTTGTCGTTCGTCTTCGTGATTCAAATAATAGTGGATTTTTTCTGCCAGTTCGTTAGTGTCACGATAAAAAACCATCTCTTTTTCTGGAACATAATAGTTTTCGATGTCGTCGGCGAACCCGGAAAGGCAGAAGCCGCCGCACCCGGAAATCTCGAAAGGACGCGCCTTGATCTGGGGGATGCGCTTCCGAAAATACGACCGGAGATTCCGAGAAACGTGCCCGATGTCGGGCACGATGCGATTCATAGAGCGTCGGAGGAAAATTTGCGCGATAGGTTTCAGCGCCAGTGCCGACATTGGCGGATTGAGGTTCAAATTAATTTTTGATCTTGAGAATAACTGCACAAGCTCCGGAAAAGAAAGCTTACCGCTCCCCCACCCCGCCCCCCAGGTCGCGACCTGAATCCCAGAACGTCTAAGTTCGCGGATGATACGGGCACGGTGCGCGGTGTGCATTCCCACGAACGACACATCGATATCTTGAGCCGTCTCGAGGGGGTGATAATCGGCCGTGTTGCAGGCCCACTGGGAGCGAATAACGTTCGTAATGCCATAATGGGCGTATTCTTCCGGTGCCTTTGACCAGGTAGTCACCGCGCGGGTGAAGTGCGACGCGTAAAATCGCGAGTAGTTTTCGAGGCGCCAGTGATCATCCGAGAACCAGCCGACCGATGGTACGAGCGCCTTGATCTTATCGAGCACCGCCGGTTCGAACTCATCGGTGTAGAGAAAACCGAAAAAAACATCGGGCCGCACCGTCTGCACAAGCTCAAGAAGCTCCCGATTGAACGTCTCCCGGTCTGCCGCAACAACACGACCGAAAGAAGCGAAGTGCACCACATGGCCGAGCGCCACAAGCTGGCGGTAGAAATTGTTATATTCAAAGCTCTTGCCCCGCCTGGGGTCATAACCGTCATGCTCAAGCGAGGAAAAAACTATTTTCATCTTTTCGGAGCGGTTAGATCGGGTGTTTTTCGAGATACCACCGGATCATTTCTTTGAGACCGGTCTCGAAATCGGTTTTCGCTCGGAAACCGAACTCTTGCTCGGCTCGCGAAACATCAAGCAACCGGCGCGGCTGACCATCGGGCTTTGAGGCATCATAGCGAACCTCGCCCTCAAAGCCCATGAGACGGCAAATGAGCGCCACGAGATCCTTGATAGAAATTTCCCGTCCCGAACCAAGGTTCACCGGCTCCGGCTTGTCGTACTGCTCCGCCGCCCGTACAATGCCTTCGGCCGCGTCAGGAGCGTAGAGAAATTCGCGCGTCGCCTTGCCCGTCCCCCACACTTCGACAAATTTTTTTCCCTCGCGCTTCGCGTCGGCAACTTTTTTGATGAGCGCTGGAATGACGTGGCTTGAATTCGGATCGAAATTATCACCGGGGCCGTAAAGGTTCACGGGAAAAAGCGTGATGGCGTTAAAACCATACTGCGCGCGATACGCTTGGGCCTGCACGAGGAGCATTTTTTTCGCGAGACCGTAGGGAGCGTTCGTCTCTTCGGGGTAGCCGTTCCAAATATCATCTTCTTTGAACGGTACGGGGGCGAACTTCGGATAGGCGCAAATAGTGCCTATACCTATGAACTTCAGAACTCCCGCGCGGCGCGAGGCATCCATAAGCTGAACGCCCATCATCAGGTTGTCATAAAAAAGCTCACCCGGCTTCTCGCGGTTGAATCCGATGCCGCCCACCTTGGCGGCAAGATGGATCACGACCTCCCGACCAGCGACGACCTGTTCGCACGCCTCAAGACGCCGCAGGTCGGCATCTTCAAATTTTGGCGTGGAGATATTCTTCTCCGGCACGCCAGCCGCCCGGAGAGCCCCGAGAACGTGCTGGCCCAGAAATCCGTCGGCGCCGGTGACGAGGATCTTTTTCGTTTTTAGATCAAAGCCCATATGAGGCAGAGTATAACGCCGGAAACGGGCGCGGACAAATGCGAAGAGTGCTGCGCCTTTGCAGGGAAAAAACACCTAAAATTAGGATTGTTTCGAAAACGATATCTTATTTCACCCCAAATTTCACGAGGTCGGCCTCGACCATGATCTTCGCCAGTTCGTCGAACTTGATTCTAGCCTCCCAGCCCAGTTTTTCCTTTGCCTTCCTGGTATCGGCAACTAAGTTATCAACTTCTGCCGGACGGAAATAACGCTTGTCTATCTCCACGTACTTTTCCCAATCAGCTAACCCCGCTTGCTTGAACGCCGCAACGACGAACTCTTTGACCGAGTGGCTCTCCCCAGTCCCGATCACGTAGTCCTCGGGTTTTGGCTCTTGGAGCATCCTCCACATCGCTTCGACGTACTCGGGCGCATAACCCCAGTCGCGTTTCGCCTCAAGATTCCCGAGATAAATCTTCTTCGCGAGACCGGTTTTGATCTCGGCGATGCCGCGCGTAATCTTCCGGGTCACGAACGTTTCGCCGCGGCGCTCGGATTCATGGTTAAAAAGGATGCCATTAGCGGCGTAGAGCCCATAGGCCTCGCGGTAGTTCACCGTCGTCCAATAGGCAAACACCTTGGCGATGGCATAGGGGCTGCGGGGATGGAAGGGTGTTGTTTCGCTCTGGGGCGGCGGCGTCGAACCGAACATCTCTGACGATGACGCTTGGTAGAACCTCACCTCGCGTTTTGTTTCTTCCTGATAATCCTTGATGGCTTCGAGGATACGAAGCGTGCCGATTCCGGTCACGTTCGCGGTGTATTCAGGAATGTCGAAGGACACTCGGACATGTGACTGCGCCGCGAGATTATATATCTCGTCGGGCGCAACTTTCATAATGAGCTTCCGAACGGTGTTCGCATCGGAAAGATCGCCGTAGTGGAGATGCATCCTCACTCCGTTCACGTGCGGGTCCTGGTAAAGGTGGTCGATACGGCTCGTGTTGAAGGTCGAGGAGCGGCGGATGACGCCGTGCACCTCATAACCCTTAAGGAGTAAGAGTTCGAGGAGATAGCTCCCGTCCTGGCCGGTGATGCCGAAGATAAGGGCTTTTTTCATAGATTATCTCACGTTGGTCTTCTTCGTCGAGGTCGGCTGCGCGATCGGCGCCGAAAGGTCGTCGAATATTTTTCGAAGGCGGTCATCGGTGGGCCAAATCGAAAGAATTCGTTCGCCAATGAGCTTCGCGTTTTCTATGTCGCCCTCATTGCGATAGACATCGAAAAGACCATAGAGATACTGTGGCCGGATTGGGGCCGCTTCAAGGCCGCGCAAATAATATCGCTTGGCCGCCTCAAAATACCTCGGATCTTTAGTACGAACGCCGGCCAGCTGATTGATGTTGCCCATAACGAATACGTTCTGCCCGGAACTCATGCCCCGACCGCTCTGGATGATGGGGTCATAATATTCCGAAATGAACTTAATAAGCTCTTCGATAACTTTTGGATTATTCGCGCTCCCGCCCACGGCCGACATGACGATCGAGCCCAGATTGCGCACGAGCTCCTCTTGGCCGATGGGCGACGGGGCGTCGAGCACGGCGCGGAAGCCATTCTCGAACTCGGCTACGGTGCGATATCCCCCAGAATTCGCCTTACGCATCGCATCGATGAAGGACTGCGACTTCACGAGCGGCAAATAGTTCCCGTAGTATCCAACGGCGGAGAGAAGAATGGTTGCCGCAATGGCGATAAGCTGTTTAACGGGTTCTGTCATGGTTTTGGTTCATGGCGCGTAAATAGGAAGTTCGCGAAGGCGAGGAATAAGAAGAGGTTGAGGTAAATGGGCAAAACGTCGAAAAGGACGAGTCCTTGCACGAGATAAGCGACGGGTATGGCCAAAACAATCGCGTCTAAGATGGGTCCGTGACCGAAGAGCGAGCCATGGCTAGCCGAAGCCACGAGACGCTTCTTGAACTGCCAGAAGAAAACCACGAACATGCCGAGGTAACTCAAGAATCCCAAGAGGCCGGTTTCGGCGAGATAGTCGAAGAAAACGCTGTGCGCCCGATCGAACCACGTCTCGGTATTCTGCCCCGGAATAAAGTGACGGGGGTCGAAATATTTATCGAAAACGACGCTGAAGTTTTCCGGTCCCCAGCCGAAGATCGGCCGCTCGGCGAAACCGGCCCGCGCCGAACCCCAAGTCCAGAACCTGGTTTCGGCCGTCCGCTCCGTAACGTTAATAGTGAGAAAACGACTACCAGGAATCGCCTGGATAGCCGGATTGTCTCTATTCGCATAGAGCGCTCCCCAGAATACGACAAGGACGACGGCCAAGCCGATGGCTGGCTTCCGCAGGCGTTTATCACGAATGACAAGATAAAAAAGCGCCGTACCCACGCCAGCTACGAGCCCCAAGAAAGCACCGCGGGTCTGGCTCTGAACAAAGAAGAGGAGGAAAAAGACGATGAGGCCGCTGTACCACAAGATGCGCCGCCACGGAACCGCCTTCGCCCGACCCGAAAGCCACAGATAGCCGGCATAGAATATCGAAAAAAGAAGATACGGCGCGACATAGGCGGGATTCCCCAGCGAACCCTGAAAACGAATGATGCTATCAAAGAGCCGCGCGAGAAGCGTCGATCCTCTCCCCTGACTGTACGGCCCCACGAAGCCATCGCGGAAGGAGGCCGCCTCAATGCCATAAAAGATCATCGCAATCGCCGCGACAAGCGAAAGCTTCATAAGATATCGCCACTCGTCTTCCTTGTCGAAGAGAATGACGAGCAGGAGGAAAAAGGCGTAATAGTGAAGCATCTGGAAGCCGCCCTCGCCGCGCTCGAAATTGGACCAGAACGCTCCGTGCGCGTCGTAGGCGAATAAGCTTGCGAGAAGAAACATGCAGGCAAAAAGAGACACCGCAACGACGAGCGGTTCGCGAAAGATCTTTTTTAGCTTCGCTTCAAGCTCTCCGGCCCGAGCTTCGAAGGCCCACCAGAGCAAAAGGAAGATGACGCCGAGCTCAACGCACGTCCGGAAAAAATAATACTTTCCTCCGATGAATGGGAAGAAGGTCGACGACATCACGATAAGAACCGAAAAGAGCGCCGCATAGACAGCGGTCCGGGCCATAGTAAGAAGAGTGATGGACATAAGATCGGGGTTTAGATGCGAAACATTCTACCGAGCGTATTCCACCGCTCGGACCTCGCGGATCACGTTCACTTTTATCTCGCCCGGGTATTTTAGCTCGGACTGGACACGGTTCGCAATCTCGCGAGCCAGCTCAAGCGCCCGGAAGTCGTCTATCTTCTCCGGCGTCACGAAAACCCTAAGTTCCCGCCCGGCCGAGATGGCATAGGCGGTCTTCACGCCCGGGAAGTCGGTGGCGATCTTTTCGAGGTCACCCAGACGCTTGATGTAGTTCTCGAGGTTGTCGCGGCGCGCCCCGGGGCGGGCAGCCGAAAGCACGTCGGCGGCGGTCACCACGTAGGCCTCCGGCCGGGCATAGGGATAATCCTCATGGTGGGACTGCATCGCTTCGATGACCGACTCTTCAATGCCGTACTTCTTTAAAAGCTTTCGGCCCAACTCCACGTGCGTACCTTCGACATCGTGGTCGATGGCCTTGCCGATATCGTGAAGAAGCGCCCCCTTCCTCGTCACCTCGACGTTCAAGCCGAGCTCGCCGGCCATCATGGCGGCGACGTGAGCCATTTCGATGGAGTGCTGGAGCACGTTCTGACCGTAGCTCGTGCGGAATTGAAGCCGGCCGAGAAGCTGGAGTATCTCTGGCGGCAAACCGTAGACGCCGACTTCGGTCGCGGCGGCATCGCCGATCTCGCCGATGCGCTTTTGGAGTTCGGCCTTCGCCTCTTCCACTTTCTCTTCGATCTTCGCCGGCTGAATGCGGCCGTCCTTAATGAGCTTTTGGAGCGCGAGCCGGGCCACCTCGCGGCGGTAGGGGTCGAAGGACGAAATAATTATCGTGTCCGGCGCCTCATCAACGATAAGCTCCACGCCCGTCGCCCGTTCCA
>ERZ1292625.3779-Hain-H41-01um-R1-3779-length-11865-cov-10_pt1 | contig 11865 bp, 12 predicted proteins | sample MGYA00564400_ERZ1292625 | MGnify/ENA primary metagenome ERZ1292625 (study PRJEB36523, sample SAMEA6512639) | groundwater metagenome | collected 2019-01-08 | study: AquaDiva: Metagenomics assemblies of 32 groundwater samples
CCAGCAGACCTAGCCTCTGTGCGTCCGTCGTCGCCGCCGCCCACGCCTGCTGCTCCGGCGTCAATGGCGGCGGAGGCGGCGGCATGACCGCCCCAAATCTTTAGCGCCACGGGGTGCCTCCAGAGAACACCCGCTGCCGTTCGGCCTCAAACATACGCCAGTCGGCTGCCATCAGGCCGTACTCCAGCATTACGGTATCGTAGTCGGTGCGGCCATCCATGTAGTCCGCCTGTACCACGCTATAGCGCTCCCAGGATACCAGCCAGCGGTCATAGAGGAGGTCGTGGGTGCCGGTATCCACAGGCGGGCGGTTATGCACAATCCCCGTCAGTATCCGATGCACCCTCTTGAGAGGGACGTAGCAGGGGTCAGGGCGAATCGCGTTGTCGCCCTGCGTCTCCACATAGGTCTGCCCGTCCTGCTCGTGCAGGGCAATCACGCGATGCAGCACCGTAGCGGGGAAGGTGGGGAAGGTGCAGGCAAAGCCACCCTCTGAGGTCCTGTGTGCGTTCGGGACGACCACCACATCGCCCAGACCAATGACGCCCGTGACGGGCTCCAGCAGCATCGTGTCGCCACACTGGATCATGGGGCGCATGGACCCTGTGCAGGCACCGAGGTCGCCAAGCGGCAACAGAGGCGTGGGCATGGTGTCAACCTGTCCACACGCCGTCAGCGAGGCCGTCAGCATGGCTAATATCCTTCCAGCCCAGATCATCGTGATGTTCCAATTAGACGCTCAATCTCTTTGCTCGGCTTGGAGTCAGGCTGACCGTTCCACTTGCGAGACACTGACCAGTGTTGAGGCTGGTATCGCTCAACGTCCCGCAGGCTTGCTCCTGGCTGCTCAATGATCTGCTCTAACCGTAGGTAAGCGAACTCAGGAATCCGATGCTTTGTGACTACGCAGGTCAGGTGAACGATGTGGCTCTCCTGCGGGCAAGTCCCCGGAATCCATCGAGCTTCATACTTGTCCCAGCCCTCAGTCGGCTTTGGCACCATCTGTACCCGCAGTTTGATGAAGTCAACTACGCGCCCCGTAGCAATGAGGTCGGGAATGCCCATTCCTGAATCATGGTCTATCAGCATGGTTTCCCGAATCGCTGTAGACTTTGGCATCGAAGTCCCGTTTCCAAATCCGTAGTGCTCCGGGAACCAGTCCCAGGTGATGCCATCCCGCTCCAACTGTTTGCTCAGGCGGTACTCCACTGGCCCCTGCCGCTCCCCATAGTTGCCGTTGATAATGAACACCCCCTCCTTGCTGTATTGAACAGCCGGGTTGTGTTCCAGAATGGCGAGCTTCTCCACCTCTTCGACGCAATGCGCCAGTCCGCCCGCATTCAGATATGCTGCACCGGAAGGCCGCTGTTTGCCCGGAAATCCTGCAAAGATCAAAAGGGGCACTTTACTACTCTCACCGTGTCCAGAATAATTCAGGGGTATTTCTTTGCCCGTGCATCTAGCTCACCGCATATTCGTAGACGTGTAACTCATCAGACCCCATTGTGACTAGAGCATTACCCACTAGTCCACGTGTGATGAACGATGTAATAGTGGCGTTTGGTGTTATGTCGGCAGCCAAGTTACCAAATGAAAATACTAAACCGCTAGAACCTAAAATGAGGGTGTGGCCTCCATCATAGTCGCCGGTTTGCCAAGTGTTACCTTTTGCCCACGCAAAACCTGAATTCACCTCATCAGCCGTGCCAGTAAAGACTTTGGGACTCTGAGCATTCAAGGTGTTAAGCGTATATCCGACTGATGCTGATGCGGCAGCACCTGTAGTTTTCCGTATAATCCAAGTTGCTTCCCATGGTATTCCACCAGTGGCTATGGATACAGTAGCCGTCTGGAGGTTGGCAGCAGTCGTGCTGGTCGTCGTCGCCTGGGTGGTGTTGCCGCCATCACGGGTAACAGCGCCAGAGGAAGCAGGAGCAGCAAACGTAGCGTCGCCCCGCAGGAACGTCGTGGTGTTGTTCGGCGGCGTCGGGACAAGCCCCTTGACCGTGGCCGTGGCAGCGTCAAGCATGGCGGTAGCCTGAGTCGGTGTGACCTCCTCAGTGTCGCCGGCACCCGCCGTATTCCTGCCGAGAAGCCTTGCAGTAGCAGAGATATTCTGCATCTTTGCGTATGTGACTGCATCGTCAAGAAGTCCGGCAGTGGGCAAGCCTGTCACGTTCGTCATAACACCTGATGTGGGTGTGCCAAGCAGGGGGGTGACAAGAGACGGCGACGTGGCCCTGACGACGCTGCCTGACCCCGTGGTGGCAATCTCCTCCACATCGCCAGCCCCAGCCGTCGTCCGGCCAAGTACCATATCCGTGGCAGAGACGTTCTGCATTTTGGCATACGTCACGGCATCGTTGGCGATGGTCAGAGCCAGCGCACCACCAGCGGAGGTCACGTCGCCTGTAAACGCGGGCATCACTCCGGTTGGGAGTGTGGCGAGGGCTTCTGGAACACCCGTGAGTGCCGTGTTCCGCCCAATGATTCTGGCGGTGGCAATATCGGCCATCTTCGCCAGGGTGACACCCGCGTCGTTCAGCGAAATAGCAGGCGTTGCCCCGCCGCTGGAGGCGATGGGCGCGGTGCCTGTCACGGATGTGACGGTGCCGCCAGCCGCCGCCGCCACCAGCCTGCGGGACACCTCCCGCCAGTTGCCAGAACCCTCAGATATAAAGGTGACGACATCCCCCGCAGCGGTCGTCAGGTTCACGCCCCCCTGGAGAATGAGCGACGTGGCGTTGTGCGTCAGTATCAGAATGCCGTCGAACTGAAAGGTAAACCGTGACCCCGCCGGTCGGGTGCTGATGGACGTTACCGTTGTGGTGCCGGTAACGTCGGCAAAATCAGACCCCGCAACCAGCGTCAATGCGGCCCCAACTGAAGAAATATCCGCTCCCTTGATGCCGTGGTCAATCGCCGCAAGGGTGGCGGTCTGTGTGATGAGCGGCAGGTTCAGCGCACGGTCAGCGGTGATGGCAGCGGACACGATGTCGTAGTCGAAGGTGTCCGCCGGGTTGCGTATCCGCAACTGAGCGACCTCTATCCCCTCCATCTGCACGTAGGAGTCGTACTTGAACCGGCGGATGGAGGACCCGTTCACCACCTCGTAATCGAACCGGCCCTCGGTCGCATGGCTGATGGCCCAGTAGCCGCTGGAGTTTGTAGTCGTGGTCGCCCTGACGGGCGTGGTCGTGTTCCGGTCATAGAGATTCACCGTGGCGCCGTTGATAGCTACACCGGCATCGGTGTAGGCAAAACCGGCAAACTCCTGGTTAGCCATCGCTTACCACCTATGGCTCCGCTACAAAGACGATGCTTTCGCCGCGCTCGTCCATGCCAGTTTCTTCCAATCCAGTCGCCGAGATCACATCCACGTAGTAATTTCGCGTGTTCCCAGCGTCATCCCTGAATGTAAACTCTACTAGAGACGTGCTTTCAATGGCTGTTACCAGACTGCTCCGTAGGGATGCCGGGCTGCGTTCCTTATAAGGCGCACTCAGGTCCACACGGAAGGTATGCCCCCACTTGGCCGGCAGCTTCTTCCTGAAGATGAAGGTGAGCGACACGACATCAGGGGTCAGCGTGGTGGTGCTACCTCGCGCCAAGGTGAGCCGGAACCGCACGGCCCTGAACGCGGTGCCGGACGGTGTGGTGCTGTTGGGAAAGAGATAGCTGGTCGTCCCATTGCCACTGATCGTCCCCAGGCTTGTCCACGTCGCATCCGCGTAGTTCGTGGCGTAGTCCACCACTACCGTCTCGTTAGCTGAAGCGTCCTGGACCTCAACACGGAGCTCCAGCGCCAGCTTGTCTATGCCCGCCTGGTCAGCGTCGAACCACGGCGTCAGGAGCTCTCCTGACGTGGCATAGGTGAGCGTGGTCACTTCATTGGGGTTCACAATATCCCGGCGCAGCGGCATGTAGTGGACACGCTGGTTATGCGCCCACCAAAGGCGGTAGACGCTGTAGGCGTTCCCTGCATAGGCGGCGGTGATCGCGCTGGTGGCGCTTGCCGACAGCCACCTGACCTCCCACCCTCGCTCGTCCCACCCTGCGATGTAGCTGTAGCCAGCGTCAGGGTCAATGACCGCTGGGCCAAACACGCCGCTGCCAGAGAGCCCATCAAACATGTTCAGGCTGGCTGGGGCGGCGGTCCCATCAGTGATGGCAAGAAGATCGGTGTGGGTGCCTAGAAGCTGACGGATCACGCCGCGCTGCGCGGACGGCACCCCATCATGGCGGTCAAGGCCCATCACCGTGACGATGGCTTGGTTTTGACCCTGGATATAGCGATAAATCCCTGTGCCGGACGGAACATAGATCGAGTCCCGCCAGCGGGTTGAGCCGCGCCCGTTGTCCGGGTGGTAAGGTAGCGCGAACTCCGTGTAGCGCCACTTTGTCTCAGCGTAGTCATGGGCAAACAGTCCAACCGTGGTGGCGCAGAAGAGGCCCAGTTCCCCGTCGGCATTCCGTCCAACAAAGAGCCTGTTCGTCGAGCCATTGGGGAGAGGCAGCTGGGCATCGTCCTGCTCCGTGCCGATCACGCTCGACCACCACAGGAGCCCAGTATTATCAATGCCCCAAAGCCAGTCGTTCCAGCTGGCTAGGTACATGGCATCTCTGGTGTCATCTGTCCAAGTAACACCGTCTGAGGTATAGGTGTAGCCGCCGGTGGTGGCGAACACCAGGTACACCGTCCCGCCCATCCGGAGGGTGATGGCGTCCGTAGCGCCGCCAGGCAAGGTCGCCAGGGTCGAACCCCATGAATCCGTGGTGTTGTTGTACTTCCTGACCGCCGTGCCGAAGGCGGCATAGATTTCATTCCCCAGCTCGCCAATGGCGCCAACGGTAAAGGAACCGGCCACGCCGGAGGCGGCCGTGATGGTGGCGAGTTGGGGGAGCACTAGGTGCCCATGATGGCGCATCTGGCAGGTCGACCACCAGGCTGAGGGGGCATCAGGATCGGCATTCCCCTTGTTGTAGTTGCCGATGCCACGCTGCCAGTCGGCCATGCGCAGCGTGGATGCGCGCTGCTGATCGTCGGCCTTTACATCTCCTATTACCAGTTTTGGTGGGTAGATCGAAGCCAGCATGCTCTCCACCTGACCAACGACGGGATAGGGGATGGCATTCAGCGAGATTTCGTGCTGAACTTGGACTCGTTCAGGCATCCACCTTTACTCCGTTTGCCCGTGCCTTGCGGCGCCGCACCGCCCTGCTCTCTGGCGCCGCTGCTGCAGGCTGATGCCCATTTGCCTCGATGTCAGCCAGCTCTTTCTGAACAGCGGCCAGTCGTCCCTGCATAATGATATTAAAGAACTGGGCCTGAGCTAGCGGGTTGATCGTCCAGAGTTTCGGCAGAGCTTCCGCCGCCTCTTGAATGGTGAAAATCGTATCTTCTGACATAGGCGCCTTCCTAAGTGACGACTCGGACATTTACCAATGCTGGCAGCTTCGCCTTTTCCCAGTCCGCCTGCCGGTTCCAGAACGTGAGCATGGTACTGCGCTGAGCAGCATCGATGCTCTGCTTCCCCAGTCCAGAAGCCAGGGCCAGAGACGTTGCGCGCGCGATGATGAAGCCCTCCGGCACTTCGGTCACACCACTGTCCGCCGTGAGCAAGACAGGCTCATCCCCGCCCACCAGCTTGAGGAGCGAATATCCAGCCTGGCCTATCCCAGCCGCAGTCAGTATCAGCGCGCGGGCCTCCTTGTCCGCCCGCCATGAGCTACGATGCAGCGAGGTCCAGGCGGCATTGTCGTTGTGGGTTGCCTTCACGTCGTTGATCCAGACGGTGGCCGCACCAATATCCACAGTGTAGTTCAGGCCAACCGAGATGATGGCCGTGTCCAGCCTTGGGTTCGCCAACGCTACCCGCACATACGTCCAGGTGTTCGCCACGAGCGCTGGTACGTTCAGAGTTTCCAGAGCGGAGACGGCCAGGGCGGTGTCGTCGAGAAGGAGCTGGAGATCGCCTGCGGCGGTCGCCACCGAGCACTTGATCCAGAACTCTGCGTGAGTGTATTTGGAAAGGTTGAGACTGCTGATTGTCTTGCTGGAGAGAAGGCCGGTGCCAAATGCCGCGGCTACGACGAAACGGTTGGAGCCGCCCAGCTTGTAGTCCTCGGTTGATACGGAGCGTGTCACGTTGGATGGCGCCGCCGCCGCATCCCAGGCGCTATCCGCGCGATGTACCTGCACCGACTCGACCCAGGAGCGGTACATCACGTCACGGACCATGGCGAGGCCAGTCTCGATATCGAAGCGTCCCTGGCGTCGGTCGGCGTGAAAAGCCAGGCTCTCCACTGGATCATAGTAGTGCCCGGTGACCTCCTGAATCGCTATGTTGATAAACTCATGGACGCGCTGCGGGTGTAAGCCCTCGCCAAGCCAACCCCATAGCAAATAGGCGTCTGTGTTCGCCACAGCATCGGTGACCGCTGGGCCGAAGGTGAACGTCGTCTGGCTGGAAGCCACTGAGGACGCGGAGACCATGCGGATGGCCCCGCTGTTGTTGGCCCCGCTGGTCAGATGGAGCCACTTGCCTCGATGGTCATCCGCAGCTCCCAGCGGAAGGTCATTGTCCACAACGGTCGTGGTGGTGCCGCCGGAAGCGGACCCGGAGTAAATGGCCCCAAGGTTGAAGCCAATGCTCGTCGCCAGTTGCACCCGCGTGCGCGCCTGTAAAACAGCCACCGGCTAGTCCCCATTCTCGGCTATGTATTTGGACGTTCTAGGCGGTAAGTAATGGTGTATCGCATGAGGAGCTCCGTCTCACTCTCGGTGATCCCGCTCACCACATCGTCTACTGCCCCCACCGGGCCAGTGCCATCCGGCCACGTCATTTCCTGCATGCCCGTGGTCCCAGGCACAAACTCGCCAATGGCCTTCGCCGCCGTGGTGGTGTAGGCGGCCCCATCTGAGAAGTACACTCCTACCCGGTCTGGGTTGGTTGTCAGCCCCCTGGTGACTACTTGGACAGAGAGAATGCGAACGCGGAAGCCTGCCGTGGGCGTGATGAGGGTCTGCCGAGTAGCGGAGGTAGCTGCCACGTCGACCACCGTCTGCAGCGTGCTGAAGTTCCGGTCGCCGACGCTGATGTGCTGCTGTGGCTGCTCCATGATCGGCATCGGCTATCCCTCCTCCGGCATAGCTGGCCCAGGTGCGCTCCGCACCGACTCAATCAGCGCTTCAATCTCGTCCTCGATTGCTTGACGGCGCTCTTCTGGGATGCTTGCATTGCGAAGCGGGTCTCGGAGCGCCAAGATTGTCATTTCTTCCATGGTACGCAGATCGCCCTGTCCCTGCTTGTGCCTACCAAGACGTGTCGTCTCGCATTCGAGAAGGAACGGCCTTGATTCCTCGCGCACATAGGCCACTGCTTCAGTTGCCGCCTGCATCACCGCCTCCACGTCGTTACCATCCACGTGGGCGGTCCGAATGCCGTAGGCAGCGGCCCGTTGGGTTACAAATGGTACTGGGAGATAATGCTCCGGCCTGACGTTACCCGCGAGCCGGTTGTTCTCGCACACCAGGAGCAGCGGCAAACGCTGCACAGCCACCAGGTTCAGCCCCTCGTGCCACTGGCCGTTGGCCGTGGCCGCTTCCCCATGGAAGCAGACAGCGATGTCGTCACTCTTTAGGTGGTGCTTGACCGCCCAGGCAATACCCGCTGCCACCGGGATGCAGGTACCAACCAGTTGGAACGAGAACATGAACCGCTTCTCTGGGTAGCTCATGTGCATCTCCCCCGCCAGGCCCCCGTTGATCCCATCGGCCTTCCCAAGAATCTCGGCCAGCAGAGGATACAGCGGCACCCCCTTGGCGATGGCGTGGGCTATGGTGCGATGGTGCGCGACCAGATAATCACTGTCCCGCAGGACGGTGCAGACACCCGTGCTAATGGCCTCCTGGCCCTTGGAGAAGTGCAGGTCCGCGCCTTCCCCAAGCAGGCACAACTCTTGCAGCCGGTCCTCGATGAGCCGGATGCGGAGCATCGTCTCCTGGACCGCCTGGAGGCTAGTAACTGGTGAGGTCTGTAATAGCTGCAACGATCTCCTCATCTGTCGGCAACGCCGTGTGGTGCAGGCTTGGCGCCGCTGGTATCGTGGCCCGCTTTGCACCAAGACGCTTCACCCGCACCCGTGGCATCTCCTCAGCCGCCCATGCTGCGATCTCCGCCCCCACGCCACCATACTGGATGTCCGGCTCCACGATCAGAAGCTGGCCCGCCCGCCCCAGGGCGTAGCGAATGGCTTGCCAATCGATGGGGTAGATGCTTCGCAGGTCGATCACCCCACAGTCGAGGTTCGGCTGCCGGTATGGATCGCCCTTGCCCCAAGAGGCGAGCAGGGCCTCAACACGCTGGCGCATCACCCCGTAGGTGACGATGGTCGCCGTGCCGCGCTGCCCATAACGACGGATGCAGGCCAGGCCGATGCGTACAGACGGCCCAGAGGCGAGATCGTGATGGTCCCAAGGCAACTCATCCGCGATCATGCGGTCCTCAAAATAGATGGTGACACCAGGCGTTGACAAGGCCGTGCGCATGAGTCCGTAGGCGTCATAGGGAGTGGATGGGATGACCACCTGTAAACCTGAGATATGAGCAAACAGGACCTCCGGCCGCTGCCCCGTGGTCGGCCCACCGGTCAGAAACTCGGCGCGGACCACGATGGTCTTGGGCGGCTCGCCAGGGCGCATAAAGTTGACCTTGGCCGCCGTGTTGCAGATGGAGTCCATGGCCCTGTACAGGAAGTCCGACGAGATAACGTCGATGATCGGCTTGACGCCAAGCAGGGACGCGCCGACGCAGAAGTTTATCGAGCCATCTTCGCAGATAGGCATGGTGTGGACGCGGTCAGGGAAGTCCGCCTCGATCTTCGGTGCGTCGTAATGCACCTTGACCTCGCAGCCCTCACCGAACAGATGGACGCACGGGTCAGCGGCCATGGCGTCATAGACCGCCTGGAGCGAGGCGTCTCGAAGCAGCCGGTTTCTAACGAACGGCTGTGATTTTGGCTTCGTTAAGGATTGCATCAAGGCCTTCTTGTACGTTCACCGTTGGCTCCCAGCCAAGGATGTGCTTAGCACGGCTCCAGTTAGCCTGCATGCGAGTGCAATAAGTCCCCTCATCAGCGGGAATGCAGGCAACACCGGCAGCATCGGCGATCCGCTTGGCAACGGTGTACAGTTGCGTTTCAACGCCACTCCCGATATTAACTGAACCGACGAATTTAGTATCAACGGCACTGGCGAAAGCCCACACCACATCGTCCACGTGCACAAAGTCCTTGGTCGTGTTCCCGCCCTGAAGGAGGATTGGCCCTTTCCTGGCTTTGGCGATCATATCCGGGATGAAGTAGCCGGGCGCCTGGCCTGGTCCATAGACATTGAACAAACGCAGCGTCGTGTAGGCGAGGCCGTGGTTCTCCCAGAAAAGCTGACACAGCTGCTCGCCCAGTATCTTGGTGGTGGTGTAGGTGTTGTTGAGGCGCAGCGGATGGGTCTCGTCCGTCGGGAAGTAGCGCGGCGGTATGTCGTAGACGTGGGCAGAGGACGAGAACACAAACTTGCGGGCGCCGCTTTCCAGCGCCATCCGAAGGACCTGGAGAGTGCCGTTTACATTGATGTCAAAGGCCCTGCCTGGGTCTTTGTCGCATTCCCTGGGGGCAGCGATAGCCGCCAGATGGATCACCGCGTCGAGACCGTCGATACGGGGCAGAGGCTTGGTGATGTCGGCACGGTTCTCGGCGTCCTCAGCGACAACATCAAACCAATGCACGTCATAGCCCTGACGATCAAGCAGATTGACAACGTGCCGCCCGATGAAGCCCGCCGCGCCGGTTACGAGTACCCTCATGTCAGTCTCCCTATGCTATAATTGACCACAAGCTGTCTCTCACCAGCGTGTCGTGTGAGAGCGGCACGTTGGAGGGAGGCAGCCTTTTTATGCCTTACAAAGACCGAACAAAACGCCTTCAGTGCGGGAAACGTTGGCGCGACAATAACCAGGAAAAGGTCAAGGCTGCTGCGCAGCGACGCCAGAATGCCCGTAAGATGGCTGCATTCCGCGCATATGGCGGGGCTGAGTGCGTATGCTGCCACGAGGCCACTATTGAATTCTTGTCCATTGATCATGTCAACGGCGGAGGAACCAAACATCGTCTGAGCATCAAGTCCAACGGACGCGGGAATCAATTCTATTCGTGGCTCAAACAACATGGCTATCCTCCGGGGTTCCGCGTACTTTGTATGAACTGTAACTTTGCGCTTGGACACTTCGGCTACTGCCCACATGGTGGCGCTCAAAAAACTCTCGGCAATATTGAACAACCGCCTCTCTCTCAGCTTCACCTACTCCCTGATGGCAGCCTATGAAAAAGCCGTTGTCATGAATATACTGGGCATTCGTCAACGGCCCTGCGATACGGTGACGGATATATTTCATTGCGGGTTGAATTGCCATGTTTCCTGCTTCAATTTGTCGAGTTTCAACCCCCCTTGCTTCCAGATACTCTCGGAACTCATTCCTTGTAAATGGACAACCTGGCTTGAGTAAAAACGGGTAGGCAAAAAATACGTGCCTAGTACCAGGTTGCTCCTTCGGAAGCTGGAGGTAATCCGAAAACGTCTCCAGTTCGCTATTCCAATAGAAAGCTACTTGGCGCCGGTGCTCAATCAGGCCCTCCAGCTTTGGCAACTGGTGCAGGCCGAAGGCACCCTGCACCTCCATTGGCCGGACGTTGAAGCCTGGGTACCGAAACAGAAAGCGGGCGTCAATGTCCGGGTGCTGCTTGGCAAACGCCTCGCGGTCACTCATGTCCCGGACCCACCCAAACGCCCGCAGGCTCCGGCAGGTGTCCGCGAACTCCAGGTCGTCCGTCACCACCATGCCGCCCTCAACGGTCGAGATGTGGTGGCTGAAGAAGAAGCTGAAGGTCGCAGCCAGGCCGAAAGAACCGACGTTCCTTCCGCGTACCTGAGCGCCGTGAGCCTCACAACAGTCCCACAAGACAAGTCCAGGGGAGCGAGTATCACGGTGAGAAACAATTCTCGGAGCGTCCGTAGACACAATCGGATTACCCAGAAGATGCACCGGCATTACCGCTCCCGTCTTTTTGGTCAATGCCTTCGTGGCCGCCGACAAAGAGAGGTTGTACGTCTCCAAGTCCACATCGGCCAGCACCGGCACACAGCCCGCTTGCGCGATTGGGAACACGGTGGTCGCCCAAGTGAGCGCAGGGGTGATGACCTCGTCGCCCTCTTGGAGTTTCCCCAAGCAACGGAGCGCGGTCAGCGCCACGAGGTTAGCGCTGGAGCCGGAGTTGGTCATGATGCCGTACTTGCGTCCGCAATACTTGGCCCACGCCTCTTCAAAGGCGCGTACCTTGCGGCCCATGGTGACCATGCCGCTGCGCAGGGTCTCCATGGCTTCATCCGTCTCTTCTTGTCCGAAAGTCGGGACGTTGAGCGGGATGCGGCTAGGCGCCAGCATTTGCCTCCACCTTCTCTCTCCACGGCGAGTAGTTCTGATTCTTCCAGGAGTGCTTGTCCTTGCAAGTCTTCCACTCAATCAGCCAAGTGTCCTCAAGGAACTCTCCCATGTGGTTCTCGCCTGCGGGGTTGCGTGAGCACCCACCGTCGTGAAGGATTTCCGAGCGCACCGCTGGCTCCCATGGGCCATAGGCTGGCGGCAGCTTGCGGTAGAGCATCTTGCCGGTCAGCACCATCACTGACTCTGGCACATCGTGCGAATGCCCGCCGCGCAAGCTGCCCTTCTTAGAATGCAGCAGCATCAACTCGCGGTCACCTGGAAGGGAAATAGAATACATCTCGCCGCGGTCGTCCTCGTGGACCAGCGT
>ERZ1292625.3782-Hain-H41-01um-R1-3782-length-11861-cov-36_pt1 | contig 11861 bp, 14 predicted proteins | sample MGYA00564400_ERZ1292625 | MGnify/ENA primary metagenome ERZ1292625 (study PRJEB36523, sample SAMEA6512639) | groundwater metagenome | collected 2019-01-08 | study: AquaDiva: Metagenomics assemblies of 32 groundwater samples
TCTAGCATGGTACGATAATGAACTAGGGTACACATATACGTTAGTGAGGCATGTGATTGAAGCTGGGAAACTTATATAATTAAATTTATGAATAGAAAAACACAAATCGCAAAAAGAGTCTTCGTGGCCTCGTGTATATTTTTTGCTTTACTACTTCTCTTAGTAGCTTTTTTGTACATTCCTCAACACGGCACAGCTTTTAATGAAGGTGGGGCATTGTTGTTTGCTGCTCCGCTACTTTTAGGCGCAATTGCCTCACCATTTGTATTAGGTGCACTAATGTTTTCTGGAATTTATTGGTTTGTTAATAAGAATAAATCTAATTAGGTTTAATTATGAAAAAATATACATTAAAGTTTGGTATCTCTGGAGGGGTGATTATGATGCTATATTTTCTGTTGAAAACATTTATATTTCCTGTTTGTGAGGTAGCCAATGTTTGCCCACCATTATCTCAACGCCTAGCTGCTTTTTTTCCAGTAACCGTGGTGTTGCTTCCAACCCTGCTCTTCTATTTTGTTGTCGGGTTAATTTTTGGAGTAATCGTTGGTTGGTTGTACGGAAAAATTAAGATTAGAAATCTTCATTAATTCTTCATTTCGCTTTTGTATCATTATGATATTATTATTTAATAATTAATCTATGATTCAAGAGACCTACAACAACCCATTCGTTACTAAAGCTGATTTTGATTCTCTGAAAAAGACCACAGAAGATGGTTTTATTTTGGTTGATGACAAGCTCATCAAGACAGATAAAAAGTTCGATTATATGACCGAAGCCATGATGGGAAATTTTGACAGAGTTTATGATAGATTCAATAAGATAGACGGACAATTTAATGAAGTTAGGGGCGACTTGGATTTAATCAAAAAAAGCCTCACCGGGATAAACCAGCATTTGGGAATAAAAGATGCTACAATAAGCGCATAAATTTATGAAGATACTACTTGCTGCAGATCATGCTGGATTCGGACTGAAGAATAACATAAAGGATTTTCTCGTCGGTGGAGGCTTCCAAGTCGAGGATATGGGTGCTTCTGCATTCGATCCTGCTGACAACTATCCAGAAATCATGTTGCCAGTCGCTATGAGAATCGTCAGTGATCCTGAAAACACGAGAGCCGTTATCTTTGGAAGGTCAGGCCAAGGTGAAGCAATTATTTGCAACCGTTTCCCGGGAGTACGAGCCGATGTTTACTATGGTGGAAGCATGGAAATTGTAAGGCTTTCCCGTGAACACAATGATGCAAACGTTCTTTCTATTGGCGCTGATTTTGTAAAAGAGAAAGAGGCCCGGGAAGCTGTCCGTCTCTGGATCGCTACACCCTTCACCCATGAAGAGCGTCATGTAAAGAGGATAGAGATGCTCGATAATATTCAATAGCCTTAATCAAACAAAAATATGGAGATCATACCCGCGATACTGCCCAAGAATTTCAGAGAAATCGAAGAAAAGATTGAATTGATCACCGGCCTTTCTTCGCTCGTTCAGATAGATATCTGTGACGGTAAATTTGTGCCAAGCATTACCTGGCCATACTGGAAACAAGATGAAAATTTCGAGTCTATTCTTCGTGAAGAGCGCGGAATGCCTGAATGGGAGCAGATTAACTATGAATTTGACCTCATGATCGATAATCCTACCGTAGACGACGCTAGGAAATGGCTTTCAGCTGGAGCGGAAAGGATAGTCCTGCACCACGAAAGCTCGAAAGACCTCACCCCCGTCATCGACGTATTGAAAGGGCTTGTAGAAATAGGGATTGCAATCAGTCAGACTGCGAATGTCGAGGATTTGAATAAATATGTGGAGAAGATCCAGTTTGTGCAAGTCATGGGAATCCGCAAGGCAGGTTTTCAAGGTCAGAAGTTCGAACCGAATACTGTGGATAAGGTAAAAGAGGTAAAGGCAGCATTTCCGCAATTGAAAATACAGGTTGATGGCGGAGTTACCCTTGAGACTGCGCCACTTTTACAACATGCAGGGGTTGATAGACTGGTAGTTGGATCAGCGATCTTCCATTCAGATAACATTGTGGATACTTACGCTGATTTTCAGGCGATATAGGTGATATACTTAAGGGTAATCATGGCCCTTCAACCTCTTAACGACGAAAAAGCACAGTTCCTTTTTGAAAAAGCGCATGCCATAAGGCAGTCGATTATAGAGATGCTTATCGAAGCCAAGTCCGGACACACTGCTGGACCTCTCGATATGGCTGATATTTTTGCGTATCTGTATTTTCATGCGCTCAAGCATGATCCGAAGAAACCTGATTGGCCTTATCGCGATCGTCTTGTGCTTTCTAACGGCCATATTTGCCCAGTTCTTTATGCGACAATGGGACATGCTGGATATTTTCCGCTTTCTGAATTGAAAACCTTGAGAAAATTTGGCAGTAAGCTTCAAGGACACCCGCATCGAGAATATTTGCCAGCTCTTGAAAATTCCTCTGGCCCGCTTGGAGCCGGACTCTCGCAGCTTGTCGGAATGGCAATAGCAGATAGGATGGATTTCGGAAAAACTTCCGGCAAGCAGTTCATTTGCCTTGTTGGAGACGGAGAGCTTGATGAAGGGCAGAATTGGGAGGCAATCATGCTTGCAGGAAAAGAAAAAGTGCAGAATGTAACCGTTTTCGTTGATAGGAACAACATTCAGATAGACGGATTCACTGAAGATATCATGCCGCTCAATCCGCTTGGGGATAAGTGGCGAGCCTTTAATTGGCATGTACAGGAAATCGATGGACATAATTTCAGGGCAATTGACCAGGCATATACCCAGGCAATGGCGGTTTTTGATAAGCCATCGGTTATCATTGCTAATACTATTTCTTCAAAGGGAATTCCGGAATTCGAAAGGAAATTCGAGTGGCACGGCAAGCCTCCAGGAACGCCGGAGGAGATAAGTATCGCGAGGAAGGCATTAGGAATTAAAATTTAATTAAATAATATGAAATACTTCGAAATACTTCTCAAATTAGGCTTCCTTGCGAATGCGATTTATCTTTTTATGATAAAGGACGTCACTTCATTTTGGTTTTACCTTATTCTTTTCATAAGCCTTGGTCTTGGTCTTGTCCTTATTTTTAATAAGGATTCAAGTTACAACTACAAGCAGACGAATAAGGATTACTCAATGCGCCGAATTGAAGGAGGGACTCTCGTCGCCTTTTCGATTATAATCGCTGTCGTTAATTTGTATATGCTCTAGGTATTTATGCTTAATCCACTTCAAAAACTCAACCCCAAACTTCTCGACAAGGACGTCGAGCAGCTTCCTATTCGCAAGGGATTCGGTGAAGGACTTTTGAAGGCTGGCGAGCTTGATAAAAACGTGGTCGGCCTATGTGCGGACCTTACTGAATCGACCCAAATGCATCTTTTTAAGAATAAATTTCCTGAAAGATTTATTGAGATGGGTGTTGCAGAACAGAATCTTGCGAGCGTTGCTTCTGGAATGGCTGCCATGGGCAAGATTCCATTCATCACTTCATACGCGATGTTTAGTCCAGGTCGAAACTGGGAGCAGATACGTACGACTATTTGCTACAACGATAGGCCTGTGAAAATAGCAGGTTCTCATGCAGGCATCTCGGTAGGACCAGATGGCGGAACGCATCAAGCAATTGAGGATCTCGCCATAACGAGGGTGATTCCTAATATGGTTGTCATCTCGCCCTGCGATTCAATAGAAGCGAAAAAGGCAACAATTGCTTGTGCTCAGACTAAATTCCCGACCTATATCCGTCTCGCTCGGGAAAAAACGCCAGTAATTACAACAGAAGAAACTCCGTTCGAAATTGGAAAGGCCCAAGTCCTTTTTTCTCCAGCAAAAGATGCGAAAGCTGAAGTGGGAATCATTGCAACAGGTGCACTTGTCTATAAGGTGATCAAAGTTGCGGAAGAATTGGAAAAAGAAGGGAAGCGTGTGAAGGTTCTCAACCTCGCAACGATTAAACCGCTTGATGAAGATGCTGTATGGAAACTGGCCCATGAAGCTGGTGCTATCGTGACAGTAGAGGAACATCAGATTGCCGGCGGCATGGGATCGGCTGTTGCGGAATGTTTAGCACAGCATTTCCCAGTACCTATTGAATTTGTCGGTGTGAAGAATAAATTTGGCCAGTCCGGCACTCCGGATGAACTACTTGAGCATTATGGGATGGGTGAAAAAGATATAAAACTTGCAGTCGGAAGAGTTTTGTTGAGGAAGATGAAATAATCTGATAGTCTAGGAGTGATGTTTACCTTCAATCTCTCACAAACCATGAAGCCAGCTGGTGATCAGCCGAAGGCTATAGAAGGCCTTACGAATGGTCTCAAGAAAGGTTTGCGCAAGCAGACGCTTTTCGGCGTTACTGGTTCTGGAAAGACTTTTACGATGGCAAATGTCATTGCAAACCATGGCAAGCCGACGCTTGTCATTGCCCACAACAAGACGCTTGCAGCACAGCTCGCACAGGAGTATCGGGAATTCTTTCCGAACAATGCCGTTCACTATTTCGTCTCCTACTACGATTATTACCAGCCAGAAGCTTATATGCCGGTTACGGATACCTATATAGAGAAGGAAGCGATGATTAATGAAGAAATTGACCGACTCCGTCATGCATCCACACAAGCTTTATTGACTCGCAAGGATGTCATCATTGTGGCTTCAGTTTCCTGTATTTACGGCTTGGGAAGTCCTGCTGAATATGAAAAGGTAAATTTGAAATTGGAAAAGGGGATGGAACTTTCACGCGCAGAGCTTATTCGAAAATTGATTGATGTTCATTTTGAAAGAACAACAGCTGATCTTACGGCAGGGCAATTCCGAGCGCTTGGAAATATGATTGAAATCATGCCAGTGAGTGACAAGACTGTCTACAGAATCGAATATGATGGAAGTATCATTTCAAATATTATTGAGCTTGATCCAGTGACAATGGCTGTGCGCGCGACCCACGAGACCATCTTCCTTTTCCCTGCGAAGCATTTTATTAGTACAGACGAACAGTCAAAAAGAGCTTTTGAAACTATAAAAGCAGAGCTTGAGCAGCGATTGAAAGAATTGGAGAGAGCTGGAAAAATGCTGGAAGCTGAACGTTTGAAGCGCCGCGTAAAATATGACCTCGCTTTGATCAGGGAAGTCGGTTATTGTAATGGTATTGAGAACTATTCACGGCACTTTTCTGGAAAAAAGGCTGGAGAAGCACCTGATTCTTTACTCGCATACTTTCCGCATAAGGCTGATGGCAGTGCGGATTTTCTGACTGTCATTGATGAATCTCACGTTACAGTGCCTCAGCTTGGTGGAATGTTCGCTGGAGATGCTTCTCGAAAAGAAACACTCGTGGACTTCGGTTTCCGGCTCCCATCTGCAAAAGACAATCGACCGATGAAGTTTGAGGAGTTCGAAAAGGCTGTCGGCCAAGTCATCTACACGACTGCAACCCCAGGAAAATTTGAAAAAGAGCATAGCGAGCAAGTTGTTGAGCAAGTTATTCGCCCAACAGGCCTTATTGACCCAGTTATTGAAGTTAAACCTGTTGCAGAAAAGGGAAAATATGTCGGGCAGATTTTTGATTTCATCTCTGAAGCAGAAAAAGTGATTAAAAAGGGAGAGCGAGCAATCGCAACGACGCTTACCAAAAAAATGGCCGAGGATTTGAGTGAATTCCTGAAAGAAAAGGGAATCAAAGCAGAATATCTGCACAGCGATATCAAAACAATTGACCGTATCACAATCCTCACTGAATTCCGAAGAGGAAAATTCGATGTACTCGTTGGAGTTAACTTACTTCGAGAGGGATTGGACCTGCCTGAAGTCTCCTTGATTGGTATTCTTGATGCCGACAAAGCAGGTTTTTTGCGCTCTGAAACTTCTTTGATTCAGATTATTGGCCGAGCGGCTCGAAATGTGAATGGTCGAGTGATCCTTTATGCTGATGTCATGAATGATGCATTAAATTACGCAATAAATGAGACTGCTCGGCGCAGAAAGATTCAGAGTGACTATAATACGAAGCATGGCATCACACCGAAGACAATTATTAAAAAGATCCAGGACATCACTGACCAGCTCAAGAGCGAGCACGACAAGACGGTTTCTGAGATGATGAAGATTGATGAGGAATTATTCAATAAGGATCCGAAGAAATTGATGAAAATGAAGGAAGAGGAGATGAATGAAGCCGTAAAAGTGCTTGATTTCGAGACTGCGGCGCTTTTGAGGGATGAGATTCTGAATCTGAAGAAGAAAATGGAGAAGAAATAGATTGTGGATAGCAAATAAGTCTTTCGTGCTACAATTATCTCCATGAACAAAGAAAAGATCCTTATTGCCCTCGGAGACCGGAACCTTTCCGCTCTTCTCATGCAGCAGCTCAAGGAGCTTGGTTATCAGACAGATAGTGTTACTAACGGAAAGGAAGCCATTGAAAAAATGAAGTCATTTAAGCCCGACCTCGCGTTGATCGATACGAACCTTCCTGTGCTGAATGGATATGAGGTCATGACTCAAAAAAGTTTCGATAGGGAAATTACAAAAATTCCTGTAATAGTAGTCTCAAATTCTGGCATGCCGGTTCAGATGAACAAGCTCCCATCGACTCCTGCCATGAAGGATTTCATCATCAAGACGCATGTTGAACCCCGCGAAGTGATTGAAAAGATAGAAAAAGCTCTTGGGCGTGAATACACGATAGACAGTTCTGCTCCAGTAGTAAAAGATCAGTCTCATGGAGGCGGAAAAAAAGTTCTCTGGGTTGAGGATGATAAGCTTCTCAGTACGATCCTTTCAAAAAAAATCGAAGCGACTGGATACAAACTCTTGAAGGCCATTAATGGCAAGGAAGCATTTGCTTTTCTAGCTGCAGAAGTTCCTGATATCATCATTCTCGACATCATGCTTCCTGAAATGAGTGGATTTGAAGTATTGCAGAAAATAAAGACTGAAGAAAGACTTCGAAAGATTCCCGTTATCATGCTTTCAAACCTTAGCAAGCAAGGCGACATCGAAAAGGCAAAACTTCTCGGTGCAAACAAGTTTGTGGTGAAGGCTGCTGTTTCACTTGATGAGATCATTCGGGAAATCGATACCCTTATCAAGAAATAGTTGCCTAATCTGTACAGATTGCTATAGTTAACCCATAAGGAACAATGTTCCGACATTTTTCATATATGACCCCTAAAGACAGAAAAAATGATGAGAAAATCATCGTAAAAGGCGCACGGACGCATAATCTCAAGGATATTACTGTGGAGATGCCCCGCAACAAGATGGTGGCGATCACAGGACTTTCAGGTTCTGGGAAGTCTTCTCTTGCCTTCGATACTATCTTTGCAGAAGGACAGCGCCGCTATGTAGAATCTCTTTCCTCGTATGCTCGCCAATTCCTTCGCCAGATGCAGAAGCCTGACGTCGATGAGATCATAGGCCTTTCACCTGCGATTTCTATTGATCAGAAGTCTCGATCAAATAATCCTCGATCGACCGTTGCAACAATTACAGAAATTTACGATTACCTCCGAATCCTTTTTGCACGTGTCGGAAAGCCTCATTGTTTGACGTGCAATCGTGAAATTCACAGGATATCAAAAGAAGAAATCCTCGAGACAATCATTAAACAAGTCACGACTCATAACAAAACAGGAAAGACTGTTATGGGTGTTGAAGTCAGCGATCAGAAAGTGAAAGTCTATGCGCCGATTGTGGTTGGACGAAAAGGAGAATACTATCAGCTCCTTTATGATCTTCTTGGAAAAGGATACGATCGAGTGAAGATTGATGGAAAGGTTATGCGTCTTCGTGAGCAGATTATTCTTGATAAGAATAAGAAGCATGATATCGATGTACTTGTTGATGAGCTTTTCTTGAGTGAATTCAAGAATAATCTAAAGGATAATAACAAGCAGCGTGACAATGCTAAGGAACGACTTTCAGAAGCGCTTGAAAAAGCGATCGAGGAAGCTCAAGGTCTTATCAAAATTGAATTCCCAGATGAGGAAAAGCTCATGTCTGTAAAGTTTATGTGTCCGTATGATGGATTTTCATATCCAGAAATCGAGCCTCGATTGTTCTCATTCAACTCTCCGTACGGAGCTTGTGCAGCATGTAATGGACTTGGAACAAAGGAATTTTTCAGCAATGAAGACTGTCCGACTTGCAAAGGCGCACGACTCCGAGAGGAAGCCTTATTTGTGAAAATTGATGGCAAGAATATTGTCGATACAACTGCAATGTCTATCGAGCAGTCGAAAGTATTTTTTGATGAAATAAAGCTAACAGAAACTGAAAGGGAAATCGCGAAAGTTATTCTCAGAGAAATCGAATCTCGACTTCAATTCATGGTGAATGTCGGTATTGAATATTTGACGCTTGATCGACGTGCACACACGCTTTCTGGCGGAGAAGCACAACGTATTCGTCTCGCCTCACAGCTTGGTTCTGGGCTCGTTGGGGCTCTCTACGTGCTTGATGAACCGACTATCGGACTTCACCAGCGAGACAATGATCGCCTTATCAAGACTCTAACAAGCCTTCGTGACCTCGGAAACACTATTATTGTGGTTGAGCATGATGAGGACACGATGTTTGCCTCTGACTATATTATCGATATTGGCCCAGGAGCCGGAGTCCATGGAGGAAAGGTTGTTGTTTCAGGTTATCTTGATGAGCTTCTTACAGCGAAGAAAAATACTTCAGGTTCTTTGACGCTTGCGTATCTTCGAGGGGAAAAGAAGGTTGAAGTACCAGAAACTCGCCGTGAGCCAAAGGGAAAAATCTCAGTGAAAGGAGGAAACATTTTCAATATAAAGGATATGAACGCTGAGATTTCTCTCGGCTGTCTCAATGTGATTACTGGAGTTTCCGGCTCAGGAAAATCTTCATTCATGTATGAGATTCTTCATAAGAATCTTCAAGCTCGCCTCGAATTCCGACATCGAACTGCGCAAATTTACAATTGCACAAGCTTCACTGGCAGCGAATATCTCGGACGAACTATTCTTATTGATCAATCTGCAATCGGTCGAACACCTCGATCAAACCCAGTAACCTATACTGGTGCATGGACCCATATACGAGATCTTTTTGCTGCGTCTGCAGAGGCTCGTGCACATGGTTGGGGACCAGGGCGATTTTCATTCAACGTTAAGGGTGGACGATGTGAGGCCTGCCAAGGAAACGGAGAGATTGCTGTCGAAATGCACTTCTTGCCGACAGTGTATGTTCCATGCGAAGTTTGTAATGGAAAGAGATTCATGAAAGAAACGCTTGATATTAAATATAAGGGAAAGAGCGTTTACGATATATTGCAAATGACCGTCGAAGAAGGGTTAAAATTCTTTGATGATATTCCTGCGGTTTCAGATCGTCTTAGTACGCTTCAGGAAGTGGGGCTTGGATATCTTCAGCTCGGGCAGTCTGCGACGACGCTTTCTGGCGGAGAAGCACAACGTGTGAAAATTTCTTCAGAACTCTATCGAGCGCATTTACAGAAAACGATCTACCTTCTCGATGAACCAACTGTCGGACTTCACTATGAGGATGTTCGAAAGCTTATTGAAATTCTTCAGCGACTTGTTGAAAAAGGAAATACGGTCGTCGTCATCGAACACAATCTTGATCTCATAAAGTCTGCCGACTATATTATCGATATCGGACCAGATGGAGGTGCGCGTGGAGGAAAAATAGTTGCAAAGGGAACTCCGGAGGATGTCGCTCGAAACGAGAAATCATACACAGGTCAGTATCTCAAGAGAAGTCTCAAAAAATAATAAAAAACTGCGCCCCATCATACGTAAGGGGCGCGGCTTGAATTGGGTGTCCGATCAAAAGATGGGCTGCAAACATGCGAGCCATGTAATGAAGACGGCGATGTATTCGATTAGTGTCACGATGTCCTCTTTTGGTTGAGTTTCATTTGCTTAAGTCTTTCCTTTGCTTCAGTCCGCTTGAAATAAAAAACAATCAATCCAAGCAGGGCTTTGAACGAAAGGATACCGACCAGCGTTTTTGCTACATTGGGGTTGCTGTCAGTTAAGCAGCTTAAGAAGAAATAGCCAAATGCGGCAGCCCAAATTAGTAGGACAACGAAGGGTAATGGTTTGATGTGCATAGCAGTTCAGGGGGGTAAGGGGTTATCTGCAGTTGAATTACGGCTGTATATACTGTACACTTATATTAATGATTAGTCAAGACTTTAAAAAACTATCTTTACCAGAAGCCCCAGGAGTCTATTTTTTCAAGGATTCTCAAGGAAATATCCTCTATATTGGGCGAGCAACCTCGCTTTATGATCGCGTACAGAGTTACTTCAGCAATGATCTCATTGCAACCCGAGGACCGTTGCTTGTAGATATGGTTACGAAGGCCTCTACTATCGAACATATACAGACAGATTCTGTTCTTGAGGCAATTATCCTTGAATCAAATGAAATCAAGAAGCATTTGCCATATTTCAATACAAAGGAAAAAGATGATAAAAGCTATAATTTTCTTATCATTACTAATGAAGAGTTTCCGCGCGTAGTAATCGCTCGAGGACGCACGCTAGAAAAGCTTGATGAGGAAAAAATTGGTTTTCAAATCAAATACCAGTTTGGGCCGTACCCACAAGGTATGCTTCTTCGTGATGCTCTCAAAATCGTCCGCAAGATTTTTCCATTCCGTGATGCAAAAGCAAATCTGAAGCATCAAGAAAGCTTTTATCGTTCCATAGGCCTTTCACCAGAGACCGATTCGCCTGAAGCGAAGAAGGACTATCAGAAAACAATCCGAAATCTCGTCCTCTTTTTTGAAGGGAAAAAAGGCCAGCTCATAAAAACACTTGAGAGAGAAATGAATGAGCATGCGGCAGTGCAGGAATTCGAAAAAGCTCAAAAAGTGCGCAACACGCTTTATGCACTGAATCATATTCAGGATGTTTCTTTGATCAAATCAGGAAATGAGATGGTAGAAAATATAGAAGGATTTAGAATCGAAGCTTATGATATTGCTCATATGTCAGGAAAGGACACCGTTGGTGTCATGACTGTTGTTATAAACGGTGAAGCTCAGAAATCTCAATACAAAAAATTTAAAATATCAAAAGATGCGAACAATGACACCGCAGCATTGAAAGAAATCCTTACTCGTCGTTTCAATCATCCAGAATGGAAATTTCCAGACCTTATTGCAATTGATGGAGGAATAGGGCAATTGAATGCTGCGAAGGAAATTGTTAAAAGCATCCCAATCGTATCAATTGTAAAGAACGATGCACATAAGCCAGACCATTTTCTTGGAGATGAAAAGATGGTTGTGGCTCACGGTAAGGATATCCTACTTGCTAACAGCGAGTCGCATCGATTTGCGATTGCGTACCACAAGAAGCTTAGAAATAAAGCCTTTTTAAGGAGGGTTGCAAAGTAAGTCTATTAGTGGTATAATGGTACATAGTCAATTTTAGTCATTGGCATCCTCCGATGGCTACGTGGGGCGCATGAAACGGATCGTCCATTTCCGACTGAGTGCGCTCCACACACGACTTGTGCCGGTGGGATATGAAACGCGTTGCCCAACTTCAACGTAATCGTGTCCCTTCCGGCGCTTTTTTATTGTATACTTATATTCATGCACAAAACCCGTGTTGGAGTTCTTCGAGGAGGACCAAGTAACGAGTATGAAGTTTCGCTGAAAACTGGCGCAACGGTTTTGAATCATCTTCCTGCAGATAAATATAATGTAAGAGACATTCTCATTGATAAAAAAGGTGTTTGGCATATCAATGGCCTTCCGATCAAACCCCACACAGCCCTCAATCATTTCGACGTCATCTTCAATGCACTCCACGGCAGTTATGGTGAGGATGGAAAGGTTCAGCATACGC
>ERZ1292625.752-Hain-H41-01um-R1-752-length-44441-cov-47_pt3 | contig 11851 bp, 24 predicted proteins | sample MGYA00564400_ERZ1292625 | MGnify/ENA primary metagenome ERZ1292625 (study PRJEB36523, sample SAMEA6512639) | groundwater metagenome | collected 2019-01-08 | study: AquaDiva: Metagenomics assemblies of 32 groundwater samples
TACGCTCCTTGAGCGTAGCCGCCGCAGAGTCGATTGGGCGCCGCGCGAGCCCATGACCCTCTTTGAATTGCGCACGCTTGAGCTTGAGATCCGGCAGCGCTGGCGCTTTGCCGGCGAGCCGGGCGCGTTGACCACGGGGCGCGAGATCCTACAGAGCACGCCCACGGGCTATGACCGCGAGATTTTCACCCGTGCTGAGTTTGCCGTCGTCGCACGGATTTTTGGCCACGCGCGGGTCGGGCTCTTGCACGGGCGCGCCGCCTACGCGGTGACGCTGCGCCCGCCCTCAACTGAGGGTCTTGAAGGTCGCCGCGGCGCCGAGCGCGAGCTACGGGCGCGCGAGTGCGGGTGCTGTTTCTGTAAGGCTGTGCGCTCTGGCGCCCTCGTGCTGCGCCGCGGCGGCGAGCTCGTTGACGAGCCGGTGCACGGGTTGCCGTCGTCGCACGCGCCAGCGCCAGAGCCCGCGGCGCCGCCGACGGCTCGCGCCGTGCGCCAGCGCCCGCGCAAGGCGCGCAAGCGGGCTTAGGCGGGCATTGGCTCGGCTCAGCGCTTGCGTGGCTTGTCGGGGCGCGTGGGCGGCTCTGGCGCTATGGCCAACCCGCCGCAACCCAAGTGATCTCAATCTCTTGACCGGCCCCGGCGGCTTTGGCGGCTTTGTGCACCGCGGCGACGCCGTAGCCGTAGCTGAGCCGGGCGCCGCTCTTGAGCACGAGCGCGACGCTCGGCACGTCATTGAGCCCGGCGGTGTAGGTCGACGTCACGGTGGCGCCGGTGGCGGCGACGAATTGGCGCCGGGGCCGTAGCGGCACCTTGCCGGCGGCAGCGGTCACGGCTTGCGGCGTGGCGCGGTAGTCTTTGGGCTTGCTCATGCGTCAACCTTGACGCCAGCGGCGCGGCAAATGTCGCGGTCAAAGACAACGCGCGAGCCCGCAACTTGCTTGCGGATCTCGGCGTAGGCGTCGGCAAGGTCGGCGTGCGCCCGCGTCAGCGCCGTTGTCAGGCAACGGTGCTTGGCGGCGTCAATGCCGATCTCGCCGAGCTCAAGCAAGGCTGCGCCGCAAAGCGCTTGCGGGTCGCCGGCGAGCTCGTGCACGTTTGCCGCTTGGCGGCGCTTGCAAAGCTGGCAATGGCTCATGGTCACCCTCTCTTGCCCGGGATAGCGCCGCCCGGGCTCGGCGTTTGAGGTTAGGTGCGGGCGTCGCTCAGCGCCCGCAACTCGGCGTCACCCTCTGGCGCCACCGTGGCAGCGAGCACCGCGTCAATGCGCGCTTGGCGGCGCACGAGCTCGGCGACCATGGGCGCCGCGGCGAGCGCGACGGCGGGCAACTGAGCGCGGGCAGCGATGGCGCCGTTATTCAGCGAGTTGCGGTCGTACACGGCGCGCCCGGCGGCGAGGTCAAACACGTTGAGCTCAACCGTAAAGAGCACCGGCGAATAGTCGTCACCGCGGAATGCAACGAGAGCAAGGTCGGTGCCGGGCATTGCTTCAATGACGCCGTTTGCGCCGTCGTACACAAAGCCAACGCGGGCGGCAACGTAGCGGCGGTCGATCGTGCGCAGCGTGACCGGCGCCTTGCGCTCTGGCTTGAGGGTGACCACGCCAGCGCCCTTGCACTCAAAGCACACGCCGTCAGCATAGTGGCGATAGTGGCCAATCTCGCCGGCGCCGGCGCATTTGAGGCATTTGACCGTTTGCTTGACCTTGACCATTGCACCCTCTCGTTTGGCACTCTCGCCGCCTTTGGGCGCCAGCGCTTGCACGCTGGCGCCCTTGGCTTGGCTTTGTGCTTAGCTTGCCGCCGTCAATGTGCTCAGCGCCACGAGCTCTTGCGGGCGCATGGCGCGCTCAATGTACAGTGACGCCAATTCGTTCTTGTAAAAGCTGATCTTGCCGGTATTGCCGAGCTTATGGTGCCCGACGCCGACCATGACGAGATACACGCGCTCACCGTTCGCCGTCACGACCGCTTTGCTTTTGCCACGCAACACTTCAACCGCTTGATCGACCGTCATTTGACCCTCTCTCTGCGGCTTGTGGCTTGATTGCCGCCGCTGAGAGTAGTTTAGCAGATTGCGCTAAGTTGTCAAATGCGATTTACGCGCTTTGCGCACTTATTTACAAGCCCGTGCAATCGCTCTCAAATGAGCCACACGTCGACCGCTTGGCGTGGCCAGAGCACGCCAGCAAAGACGGCGCCGCCGCTCGTTGGCCACATCAGCCACCCGCGGCGCTGCCCGTCAACGAGCGCCACGCGGTAGCCGTCGCGGCGGTCAAGCTCGCCCGCGACGGTGCCGCGCATGAGCTCGGCGCCGTCGCGGGCGCGCACGCTCAACGTGGCGCCGCCAAGCGCTACGGTTGCGGCGTCTTGCCGCGTTGCCAACTGCCGCATGGTCACCCTCTCTCTTGCCGCGTCAGCCCGCGGCGGTCACGGTCGGGCAAGAGCCGGGCGAGCGCCACGAGCACCGCTTGCACGGGCCCGTCACGCCAGCGCCACGGGCGCGGGTCGCGGTCGCCGCGCTCAAGCGCCACGCAATGCGCGTGCTCAAACGAGCGCCGGGCGCCGGTGCTCTTGCCGCAATACAAGCACGTCATGGCTCGCCACCCGGGCGCGCCGCGAGCACGAGCTCGTCGACTTTGGCGCTTATCGCCGCGCGGGCGGTCGCTTGCTCGCGGCGTAGCTCGTGCAAGCGCTCGGCGGCGACGGTCGCGCGCTCGTCAAGGCGGGCGCTCTCTTGCTCAAGCGCCCAAAGCTCGCGGCAGAGACGCCGCACAAGGTCAAGGTCAATGCTCATGGCGCCACCGTTGCGCGCGGTCGGCGTCAACCTCTGCGCGCACGCGCTCAAGAGAGCGCAACCGCACTACTTGCATGCGCCGCGGCGCCCACGCCGCAAACGCCGGGCAATCGTCAAACTCGCTCACCGCCGACGCGAGCCGGTCACGCCGGCGGCGCACGTCGCCGGGCGTGTATTGCCCGGCGCTGCCGCAAGCGCGGCGCCCAAACCCGGCGAGCGCGACGGTCGTATCTCTCATGGCGCCACCGTCACGCATTGCGGCAGCGCGGTGCGGTGCTCTTGGCGGTCGGGCGGGCGCACCCAAAATTTGACTTGCCCGCTCTTGCCACCGTGCCGCCGGCGATAGCCCACGAGCTCAACGATCCCGCACTTTGTGCACCGGCGCCGAGAGTACGCTTGCGCGTTATACGGCGCGCTCGGCGGCATGAGCGCGAGCATCCACCTCTCGTCTTGCCACTTGTGCCGGCTCATGGCGCCACCGCCAATTGCTCGCGGTCGACAACAGCATGGTCGCCGTACTCAAAGCGCACGGTCACGTCACGCCCGGCGACGTGCTCAACCGTGGCAACCTCTGCGAAGCTCGCAAACATGCGTTGCACGAGCACGTCAGCGCCAACGGCGAGCTTGCGCGGCAGTGGTGGCGCCAGCGTGAGCCCGGCGACCTCTCGCGGCTCGCGCTCATACGCCAAGCGCACGAGGTCACCGCGGCGCGTGCCCTGCCGCCACCCGCGAGCGTCTTGCACAAAGACAATCTTGCTCATTTTACCCTCTCAACGCTTGTGACGACGTCGACGCCGTCAACGCAAACGAGCACGCCCGCGCCGAGCACACGCTTGACGCGGGCGGGCTTGCCATGGAATCGCACCGTCTCGCCGAGCCGCGGCACCCGCACGAGCTCGGCGTGCTCGTGCACGCTCTCGGCGCCGCCCACGCTGACGAGCCATTGCCCGCCAAGGTCGCGCACGAGCACGCCGAGCTTGCCGCCCACGAGCACGCGATCGCCGAGCGTCACGGCGCGCCACCGGCTTTGCGCTTGGCCACCGCCCGCACGAGCCACCGGTAAACGCCAGCGGCGCGCAGCGCCTTTGTGAGCACCTTGATCGCCGCCTTGCGCTTTGCCGCCGCTTTGAGCCGGGCGGGCACAAAGGGCTTTGCTGGGTCGGGCGTGTGAATGTCGATTTGCATGGTCACCCTCTTTGTGATCGGCACTCTCGCCGCCTTTGGGCGCCAGCGCTTGCACGCTGGCGCCCTTAGCTTGGCTTGTGCTCAGCGCCGGTCAAACGCCTCTGCCACCGCCTCTTGCCGCGCCGCCTCAAGGTCGCCGCCGTGGCGCATGACGCGGGCGCGGCGAGCGGTCGCCACGGCGGCGTAAGCGTCAAGCGCCGCAACCTCGCGCTCAGCCAAGTCGCCGATTGCGCCGTCGCCAAAGCGCACGCCGTAGCCGGGCCCGCTCATCATGTGGATCAAGTCGGCGACCGTGCCCGCTTGCCCGCAGCGGTAGTCGCACACGCTGACAACGCGGTCGCCGACCGCGAGCTTGTGCGCCGCCGGCGACCGCGGCGCGGCGTCGCGCTCTTCTTGCACAACGTAGGCTTTGACTGAATTTTCGTCATTAATTTGCATGGCCACCCTCTCAAATCGGCACTCTCGCCGCCTTTGGGCGCCAGCGCTTGCACGCTGGCGCCCTTGGCTTGGCTTTGTGCACTAGACGCTCTGCCAACCCGTGATGCGGCAAACATGTTCGACCGTCTTGCCTTGCAAGCGCTCGGCCCGCATCTCGCTCGGCGTGCCGAGCCACCATTCGCCGCCAGAGCGCCAAACGCAGCGATGCGGGATTTGCGAGCCGTAGACTTGCTCGCGCTGTACAATCGCTTGGCCTTTCATGGCTTTTGCGCCGATAATCGGCGTTCCGTTCTCGTTGACTCCGATCCAAACTGGAAAGTTCATGGCACCCTCTCTCTGCGGCTTGTGGCGTCATTGCCGCCGCTGAGCCAATCTTGCCAAAGCCCCGCTAAGTTGTCAAATGCGATTTGCACAAATAGCGCAACAACTCGTCACGCGCCCGCAACGGCGGCGCCATGAGCACCGCCCGCGCGTCAGCAAAGTCAAGAGATCCAAAGACAAGCGAGCGGAATTCAACCGGGCGCGCCCACGCGATCGCGTGAGCGAGCCCGTCAGCCATGCCGCCGCTAAAGCCGCGATCAATGTAGATCGCCGTGGCGTCAGCGCGCTCGGCGAGCACAAGCCCGGCGGCAATGCCGCGGCGGCGCTCGGCGGGATCGCCGTCGCTGAGCACGCCGGGCAGCGCATAGAGCCCGTGGCTTGCGAAGGGCGCTTCGCCGCGCAAGAGGCAATCGCGCAACGCCGCCGCGAGGTAGCGCCGGTTGCCGTCGACGTCGCCCGCAAACGGGCTCTCAATGATGACGAGTCTCATGGCTTGCCCGCCTCTGCCGCGAGCGCTCGCGCCCGCCAATCGACGGCGTTGCCCGCGCACTCGGCGGCGCCGGTGGCGCTCTCGTGCCCGCGGCACGCTGCGCGGTCGCAAACCGGGCACGAGCCCGTCACGGCGCGCAAGCCGCCAAGCGCCGCCTCTGCCGCCGCTTTGAGCCGCACGGCGCCAGAGAGCCACTTGACGCGGCCGGCGTAGCCGGGCCCGTCGCACTCGTCAGCGAACGCCCGCCACGTCCGCGCCCAACCGATAGCGCCGAGCCGCTCACACCGCCCGGCGGCGCGCCACGCCGCGCCCGCGCATCGCTCAAACTCGTCAGCGCGCGCAAACGCAAGGACGCGCCACGCTGCCGCCACCGTCTCATGCGCCGCCAATTCGTCATTGCTCACGGTCGCCCTCTCTCAATCGTTGTAGCGGCTCGTGCCGCCATAGGTGTTGCGCCGCTCTGGCTCGGGCGCAAGAAGCTTGACCTTGAAGGTCGCGTTGCCGTTGCGCACTTGCTTGCGCCGGCAATCGGCGAGCAAGGTCGTCAGCCGCGTTGCCACGAGCCTGTCGGGCACGCGCCCGCCGGCACCGCTTGGCATTGCCGCCCAAATCTCGCCCAAGGTGCGCCCGGCGCCCGCGTCAGCGTCAAGGCTCTCAACCGGCACCGGCGCCCACGTCGCCCAAAGCTCGGCGCCGAGCGGGTCGACGGCGCGAAAGTGCGCGTTGCGCGTCTCAAGGTGCTCGCTCTCTGCCACCGTCAACCAATAGCGCTCGCCGCGCAATACCTCTGCGGCGACTTGCGCCCATAGCTGAGCAATGTCAACGACATGGTCGGCGTCCATGCTCAAGACGGGCAGCGTCCAAAATCGCCGGTTGCCGGTGTCATCGATCAAATAATCCACACGGTTGACGCTACCGTAAAAAACCGTGCGCCGCGGTACACGCTCAGCCGACCGCGCGTAGGCTTGACGGTACACGTCAAATGGTCGCGTTATCATAGCCTTGAGCATGGCCACGTCGCGGCGAAAGGTCGCTTCAATCTCGCCAAGCTCGGCGAGCCAATAGCTCGTGAGTTGCTGTATTGAGTCGCGGTCGTGTGGGTCAAGCGCAACGCCGGTGGCGATCCACGCGGCGCGCATTGTCGGCGGCGCCAAGCTCTCAAGCCACCGCGTCTTGCCGCGGTTTTGCGTTCCCTGCGCCACGAGCACGCCGCTTGCGCGGAATTGCCCGTCAGGCAAGATCGCGGCTGCAGCGCATTGGCGAAGCCAGAGCCCAAAGAGCAAGCGGCAAAGCTCAACGTCAGCGTCAGCCTGCAGCGTGATCGTGGCAAAGAGCTCGTCAACGCGGTCAACGCCGTCGTGCACAATGGTCGCGAACCAATCGCGCACCGGGTGATACGGCTCAGCCAAAACGATCAAGTGCTCAGTCACGCTCTCTTTGCTCAAGCCGTGGCGCTCGGCGGCGACGCGCACGCTTGCGAAGCCATAGTTGCGCGCCGTCTCGCCGGGCACACGCCACCGCGAGCTTATGATCTCAGCCTCATGCGCCATGAGGTTGTGTTTGACCTCAACCGCATACGCCGCCAAAAGCGCTTGTGTATTCTCAACGTAGCCTTTGCGCGGCTTGCCATTCTTGTCGGCGACGGGCCAAGCGATCTCAGTCGCGTCAATCTCTGGCAAGGGCGCTGGCGCGCCCGTGGGCGCGTCGATAAAGGCGCCGCCGTCAATGCCCGCCGGCAGCGCCGCTGGCGCCGTGGCGGGGCGCGCTGGCGCCGGGCGCAAGCTCGGCATGGGCGGCAGCGGGCGAACGTGGCGCCGGGCCCAAACGTCGCGGTGCCACGCCGCAACCTCGTCTCGCTCGCGCTCACGCTCGCCGTCAAGCTCTGCGGCGTAGCCGGGATCGCGCTCGCTTCTAAACGTGCGCCAATGGTCGCCCGGCGTGCCGTTGCCGCGAGAGTAGGCGCAAGAGGCATTTTGGCACGCGAGCCCGACCGCGCCGCTTGCCGCAATGGTCAAAAAGCTCTTGCTCTCTTGGCGGTCGCACGGGCACGAGCGCAACTCGCGCAAGACGCCGCCACCGTCAAGGCGCTTTGGCGTCTTGCACTCAAACCCGTGGCTCTCGACAAACGCCACCGCGTCAAACGGGCCCGCCGGCGCCGACGTGGCGGTGCGCTTGGCGCGCCGCTCGCCCGGCACCGCCGGCGCGGGCTCTGGCGCAAAGGCGGCGAGCGCCGTCAGCGGCACCGGTTCAAGACGATCGGGCACGCTGACGAGCCGCGCCATGCGGTGCGGTCGCTCGGCGGTGCTCTCGCCCTTGGCGGCGAGCGTGCCGTACAGCTTCCAAATGCGCGCCGGGTTGCCGACTGAGGTGTCGACGCACACGCGCGGCGCGCCGCCCGGCGTGACGTGCTTGCTCTCGCCCTCTGCGTCGCTGAATTGAGCGGCGAGCGCCTTGAGCACGCGCGGCACCGTCTCGTCGCGAGCGGGCAAATCGACGCGGTAGAGCAAGTGTGCGCCGTTGCCGCTCTCGGCTTTGACCGGCTCACCAAAGCCCGCCTTGCCGAGCGCCGCCGCCACCGCCCGCGCCTTGAGCTTTGCGGCGGCGACCTCTGCGTCAGTCGCCGCAATGCCCTTGACGCGCTGCGCGTCGACGTCAACCAAAAGCCACCGCCGGCGTAGGATCTCGCCGTCTTTAGTAAGCCCGTCGCGCGGTGCTCGCTCAAGGCGCCCGGCGACGCGCGCCAAGAGCTCAGTCATGCACGGGTTTGGCGTTATGTAGGCGCCGTGCCACCCGCCGCGCAACGTCTCAAGCGCCGCCACGAGTGCCGCGGCATTGTCAAAGTAGCCGTAGAATTCGCCGCGCCACTCGTCGCCGACGCGCTTGCGCCCGCCGAGCACGCGGCACTCAAAGACGGCGCCGGGCTCAACGAGCACGGCAACGGCTTTGCGGATCTCGGCAGGGTCAAGCCACGGTTGCGCCACGGTGCCGCCTCAATACCGCGCCGTCGACTCGCGGCAACTCGCGAGCGCGGCGGCGTCTTTGCCGTTGAGCGGCAAGCAAAACTTGCGAGCCGGCGCGCCCTCCCAATTCGCTTTGCACCGGCGCACCTCTTCAGCCTCAGCCGCCGTGCCGCGGAATTCAAAGTCGCCGTAGCCGCCACCGACCCAAATAATCCAATCGTATTCTTGCTCTTGCATGTTTGCCTCAAAGGTCAAAGAGCGACGCTTGACGGCTCGCCGTCACCGGCTCGCGCACGACCGTTTTGCCGCTCTCGTCAGCGGCAAAGAAGCCCGCCCGCGCCGCGGCAATGCGCCGTTGCGCAATCTCAAAGTGCACGGGATCAAGCTCAAAGCCAATAAAGTTGCGGCCCTCAAGCACGCAAGCAATGCCGGTCGTGCCCGAGCCCATGAACGGGTCAAGCACCGTATCGCCCGGGCGCGTCAAGAGCCGCACGAGCCAACGCATGAGCGTGATCGGCTTGACCGTGGCGTGCACGTTGCGGCGCCCGCTCTTGCTCGTGCGCCCGGCGCCGGCGCGCGGGCTCTGCAGTCCCGCCGAGCCCTCTGCGCGACCGCCCGTGAGCTCGCCAGCGCTCAGCGCCGGCAAATCGCCAAGCCCGGCTTCGCGCTCGGCGGTGCTCGCTTTGGCGCAGTAAAAAAACCTGCTCGCGCCGCCCTCGTCATTGTAAGCGGGCCCGTTGCGGCACGGGGCGCCCTTGGCGGCGCCAATGTCGCCGAAGCCGCCGGGGCGCCGCCCTTGCTCGTCAAGCGGTGACGAGCGGCTCACGGTGCGCCCGCTTTGTGCGTCGATGGTCGCCGCGGCGTATTCGTCGCAAATGACGTTGGCGGGCCAGCGTCCGACGTTGATCGGCTTTTTGCCGCCGCCATTAAGCCCGTTGCGAAAGGCTGTGACGCTTGGCCCGGCGACGCGCCCCGACGCCGTGCCGCCTTCGTCGCCAATCCTACACTCGTCAACATTAAGCCCGCCGCAACCGTGCTTGACCATGTTGGCTATCACGGTGCCGTCAAGCGGTGCGCGCCCGAGCACGACTGGCTCATAGCTCGGCTTGAGCGCGGTACCGAGCCCTTGTAGCTCTTCGGCGAGCGCCGCGCCCGGCTCGTAAAGCGGCACCGTCTCGGCGCCGAAGCCGTCAACGTAAAGGCTGACGCCAGAGCCCGCGACGTTGCCCGCCGGTTGCGCCAGCGTGCCGACTTGCTTGCCGCGAGTCTTGCCCACGCGATCGGCTTCTTTGCTTAGATTCAAGCTCTTGGGGAATCCCTGCCCGTAAAGCCACGCGAGCGCGTCACGGATCTCGAAGCCCGCATCTTCAATGGCGCAGGCGAGCCGGTGTTGCGTGCGCGTCGCGCCAAAGGCGGCGACGTGCCCGCCCGGCTTGAGCGCCGCGAGCACGTCACGCCAGAGCGCCACGTCATGCGCGATTTGCGAGCGATCCCAACCCTTTGCCATGAAGTTGATCTCATAGGGTGGATCGCTGACGACCGCGTGCACACTGCGCCCGGCAAGCCGCCGCACGAGCTCTTTGCAATCGCCACACTCAAGCCGCTCAGTCATTGTCGCGCCCCTTATTGTAAGCCCGCCGGCAAGCGCCATGCACGGCGGCAAACGCGGGCAAGAGCCCGGCGTCGACGCCCGCCGCGAGCGCAAACTGAGCGCCGCAATACGGGCAAATGGCGGCGTCGCGCGTCACGCGCAGCGTGCAAAGCCCGACGCCGTCGCGCTTGAGCACGCGGGCTTGCAAGCCCACGCGCCCGGCTCGGGTCGCCACGCCCGCCGGCGTTTGGCGCGTGCCCGTCGCCGCGGTGACGCGGGCGGCGAGCACGCGCCAAAACTCAGCCGCCCGCGCCGCCGGTGGCGTGCTCGCCCAAAGCTCGGCGGTGACCGCGCGCACCATGGCTTCGCCGGCGCGCACTAGCGCACCAATTCCGGCAAGAACGCGAGCCCGTACACGAGCGCCGCCGCGCACACGAGCAAGAGCCACTCAGCCGCCAGCACGAGCCGAGCGCCGGCGGCGTGCTTGCACGCGGCGCACGTCACGAGCGCCGGGTTGTCAGTCGCAAAGCCAACCGAGCCGCCGCACGCGCCGCGCCCGTTGAGCCAATAGTGCACTCGCATTGTCACCCTCTCACGCCGCCGTTGACCGCGGCGCCCACGATACTAGCCGCTTGGCTAGTAGCCGTCAAAATTTGCACGGCATGAGCACTTGGCGATTTGCGGGCTCGGCGTCGCACGTCACGAGCACCGGCGTCACCGCGTCACGGATCGCAAGGGTGACGTGCTCGCCGGTGAACGAGCCGAGCGCCTCAAGCACGAGCCGCGGGTCAAGCAAGAGCTTGCGGTCAACGTACACGCCGGCGATCTCAATCGCCGTCTCGGCGTGCCCATAGAGCGAGTGCTTTGTGCGCAACGTCAACGTGCTGTCAAGCGCCGAGATCTCCAATTCCATGAGCGCCACAAGGTCAACGCGCTCGCTGAGCGTGCTCACCTTGGCGACCGCCGCCACGAGCCCTTTACGGTCGATCGTGAGCTTGAGCGTGTCGCCGCTCGGCGCTGGCAAGACGCACCGCCACGCGGGGAAGACTGCCTCAACGGGGCGCACGAGCAAGCTCACGCCGCCGGCAGCAAAGCGCAAGTGCCGCCCGCCGGCGGCGACCTCAAGCGCGTCGACCGTCGCCGCCATGGCGGCAAGCGGCGCCAGCGCGCTACGGTGCACGATCCACGCGCCCGCCGGCGCCTCAAGCTCAGCCGCAGGCTTTTGCCACACGCCGAGCCTATGCCCGTCAGTCGCCGCCACCGTCACGTCATCGCCAGTGACCTCAAGGCACACGCCCGTCAGCGCCGGGCGCCCGTCGTCAGCGCTCGGGCAATGCGCCGCCGCAAGCGCCGCCACGAGGTCACTTGAGGGCCAGAGCCACGGCGCCGCCATGCCCACGAGCGCCGGCGGCTCGGGAAACTCAACGCCGGGCAGCGCCACGAGCTCAAAACGCGAGCGCCCTTGCGCCAGCGTCACGCGCCCGTCGCCGCCGCCAATGGTCACGGGCCCGTCAGCGAGCTTGGCTAGAATGCGCCCGAGCGGCTCAGCGGGCACAAGCCAAGCGCCGCCCGCCTCGCCACCGGGCAACGCCGCGTCAATGGCGAGATCGTAGTTTGTCGCGCTCAGCGTCGCGCGCCCGTTGTCGTCGACGGCCAAGAGCGCATGCGCCGTCACGCCGCTCTTGCCCAATGCGTGCCGCGCAAGCCCTGCCGCCGCGGCGAGCGCCGCCTTGTCAACCCGTAACTTCATTATCCCCCCTCTCCAATTAGCGCCTCAAGGTCGCTCAGCGTCGCCGATGGCGCGCCGCGCGCCGCCCGAGCGAAGTTGACCGCGCGCAAAATTGCCGCCGCGCTCTCGGCGTCTTTGACCACGCCGGCGGCGCGCCACGCCCAAACCGTTTGCGGGTGTACGGGCTCGCCGCGCCGCAAAATGCGGGTGGCGGCAAGCTCGACCATGGCGCTAGTTGCGCAACCGGGCGCAATCTCACAAAGGTATTCGTCAATCGTCATGGCCGCCTCTCAAATGCCGAGCGCTTCGCGCACGTTGACGCCGGGCTTGGCGAGCACAAAGAG
>ERZ1292625.3785-Hain-H41-01um-R1-3785-length-11847-cov-7_pt1 | contig 11847 bp, 13 predicted proteins | sample MGYA00564400_ERZ1292625 | MGnify/ENA primary metagenome ERZ1292625 (study PRJEB36523, sample SAMEA6512639) | groundwater metagenome | collected 2019-01-08 | study: AquaDiva: Metagenomics assemblies of 32 groundwater samples
CAGCTCTTCGACTTCAGCTTCACCTACGGCGTGCTCGACACGCTCGACGTCAACCACGCGAACGACGCCGACTTCTCCAACGGGGTCAAGGTCGACACCAGCGGCACGACGATCAACGCGGGTGTCACGGCCGGGCAGATCGACGCGACCGCCCTGGTGCTCAAGGCGACGACCGGGGACCTCACGGTCTACGGCACGGACGACGTGCTGCTCCGCACGGTCCGCGAGACGACCCCGCTCCCGCTCGACGACGCGACGGCCGGCGCCATCTCGGCGCTGCCTGGCGGCCCCTACGTGAGCGTGGCGGCCGCCATCCGCGCGGCCCTCACGAGCGCGGACCTCGACGTCCACTACCAGGTCATCCAGGCGAACTACGCGCAGGACGCGAACGTGCCGGGCTCGGGCAACGGCAACGCGCAGGACTGGAGCCCCGCGCTCGACCTGTCGGCCCGCAGCCTCGACGGCAACACGCCCGCGGGCGTCGACACCGTCGTCTTCTACAACGGCTCGCTGCTGTTCGGCGGCAACGGCACGACGAACAACGACGTCTACACCGGCACGACCGCGGCGAACGGCGACCTCAAGTACGACTTCTCCAACGGCGTGAAGAGCGGCGACGTCGTGATCGCCGTCTCCTGGAAGGCGGGCTGATGCCGCCCCGTGAGGTAGCGCCCAAGGCGTTCGACCCGAAGGCGGAGATCCGGCTCGCCGCCATCCAGGGGGTCGGCACCAGCATCGAGCAGCGGCTTGAGGAGGCGCGGCAACAGGTCCACGTGCGGCAGGGCGTCATCATGGGGCTGCTCGCGGCCGAGCGGCAGTGCTGCCCGGCCGTCATGGCCGAGGTGCAGCGCCGGGTCGACCTGCCCGAGAGCTCGGCCGACCACATGGACGGAGAGGTCGCGAAGGTCGTGCTCCGCTGGCTCCAGGAGGCGGTCTCGCGCTGCGCCGAGGCCGCGTCGCTCAACGGTCGCGAGAAGGCCAAGGCCGAGGGCGTGGTCGAGGGGCTGGCCAAGGCGGTCGAGCACGTCATCCAGATGCACGCGCAGGAGCACCAGAAGGCCCAGCGGCGCGCCGAGGAAGCGGCCGCCGGCGGCGCCAACGGGCGAGACGCTGGCGGCCGCCCCGTGCCCGTGCGCGAGCGGACCGCACGGGGCCGGCGCGGCACCAACTGAGGATCCCGTGCCGACCACGCCCGACCGGCATCCCGGGCCCGCCCTCGAAGAGGAGTTGCAGCTGGAGCCGCAGGGCACCGACCCAGATGTTGCGGGGGCGCTGCGCTATGTCGGCGGGGCGTTCAGGCTCAAGGACGCGTCGGGCGTCTTCAACCCGCGCACGGGAGGCTCGGGCATCTCCGAAGCCCAACACCTCGCGCTCGACACGCTCGTCCACGAGCTCGATGAGACGAGCTACCTGGAGGTGACGCGCTCGGGCGGCCAGGTGACGGACGTGATCGTCTGGACGAACTCGGGCAAGACGCTCAAGGTCCGGGAGATGAACGTGACGCGCTCGGGCGGCCTCATCGCGACCGTCGTGGAGAAGCAGTACAACGGAGCGGGCACGCTGGTCGAGACGCTCACCTACACGATCGCGCGCTCGGGCGCCCATGTCGCGAGCATCGACGTGGTGCGGACGTGAGTGGCTTCGAAATCATCGAGGGCGACGTCACGCTGCGCGGGACCGTCTCGGCGGGCAACTCGTCGAGCGCCCCGCTGGCCGGCGGGGCGACGTTCACCGGGACGGCCGAGGAGATCACGCACTACGCCATCGTCTTCGTGACGGTCTTCGCGTCCCACGCGAGCGGGACGAACGGGCTCTCGATCGAGCAGTCGAGCGACGGGACCAACTGGGACTTCATCGACGCGTTCACGGTGCCGGCGGCGACGGGCAAGAGCTTCTCGCTCAACCCGGCCGCCAAGTGGTTCCGCGTCCGCTACACGAACGGCGCCACGACCCAGACGGCCTTCCGGCTCCAGACCGTCTACAAGCAGGTCTACGCGAAGCCGTCGAGCCACAAGCTCGCGGCGCTCCTCTCCGACGAGGAAGATGCCGAGCTAGTCCGGGCCGTCCTGTCGGCCAGGCTTGTCGACGGCAGCGGGTACGTCGCGATCGAGGCCACGACCGACAAGCGCCTGCTGGTCAGCGAAGCCGTGACGGCGCCGGCCGGCACGACCCCTGTGTCGCGACTCGTGGACGGGAACGTGTCGTCGCTCGCGACGGTCGAGGACGTGTACGTCATCACGAACGGCAAGACGCTGCGCATCCAGCGGTTCAGCGGGGGGGGCGAGGACTCGGTCTCGGGGGGCCGCGTCGAGTTGTACTCGCGGGAGGGCAGCCCCGCCGTCGACACGCTCATCGACGTGGGCTACGTGAGCGGCGGCAACTTCCAGTTCGACCTGTTCAAGAACCTGGTCGGCAATACGAGCCCGAGCGTCAACCGCAAGGTGGTGCTCAAGCGGATCAACGGGGGCGGGTCGTCCATGCGGATCAAGGGCCGGTGGGAGGGCTACGAGGAATGAGCGCCAAGACGTTCCCGACGTATGTGGCGGAGGCGGCCCTCGCCGGCGCGAACAACAAGGACATGCTGTCCATCCTGAACCCCATCGGTTCGGGCAAGGTCGTGAAGGTCTGGGAGGTGTGGGCGACCGTCACGTCCGCGAGCGGCGCGACCGTCATCGTCCCGTTCGAGATGCGCCGTGCCACCGCCGTGACGGCCGGCACGATCGCGACGGCCGGCCGGTACGACTCGGCCGACCCGGCCCCCTCGGCGGTCGTGCGGTCCGCCCCGACCAGTATCAGCGATGGCACGCCCGCGCTCATGTGGACGTGGGTCGAGCAGATCAACACGGCGCAGGGCTCGACCGATTCGACCACGGCCGAGGTGAGCGACGCGGGTGGGGGCGCGCAGACGCGCGGCTTCACGCTGCGCGAGGGCGAGGCGCTATACTTGCGGCAGATCGCGAACAACACGAGCACGTTCCGCATGGGCGTGCTCTGGACGGAGGAGTGAAAGATGAAGAAGCTCTGGGTTCTGCTGGCCGCGCTCGCGGCGCTGCTCGGCTGCGCGGACGACGGGACGGTGGCGGAGCCCCTCGTCTCCGTCGCCGAGGCGTCCTCGACCACGTGTGCGACGTGCTCCAACTCGACCCCGGCCCAGAAGGTCATCCTGGTGCACGGACGCAACGACACGAGCGCCCGGTGGAACACGCTCGTCTCCAACTGGTCGAGCAAGGGCTACACCGAGAACACGAACCTCTTCCGCATCGACCTCACGAGCTACTGCGGCGACAACGACTTCTGCTCGGTGCTGAGCGGCTACTCGGCGACGTACGTGAACGAGAGCTACGCGCTCTGCCTCCAGGCGTACATCAACGAGAAGGTACCGTGCGACGCCGACGCGGGCACGTGCCCCGACGTCGACATCGTGTCGCACTCGCAGGGCGGGGTCGTGTCCCGCTACTACGCCCGCTTCCTGGCGGGGTCGGGGAGCCCGGCGCGGAACGTGAACGACATGGTCAACATGGCGTCGCCGCATAACGGCATCACCAACTGCGCGCTCGCCGGCTCGTGCACGGGCGTGAACCCCGAGGACTGTCCCGACTCCAACTTCCTGCACAAGCTGAACGGCGTCTCGCCGCAGGGCGACGGGTCGAACGACGAGACGCCGGGCGGCAGCGCGACCGGCCCGGTCCACTACTCGGCCACCGTCTCGAAGAAGGACACGGTCGTGCCCCCGTGGTGCGGCGGCTACTACATGGCCAACCCGCAGACGCAGCAGGGCGACGACTACAACTGCACGTCGCCCAACTACACGCTCGACGCCGACGCCGACTCGTGCACGCTCACGAGCGGGCTGCACCTGACGATCCCGACCAACACGACGGCGATCAACGACGCCTACTGCAAGGTCACGACGGAGTAGGCGCGGGTGGCGACGGTCACGCGCGACCTGACCGGGCAGGTCGATGGCCTCGCGACGAGCTTCGTCACGCCCGAGCCGTTCGCCCCCGGCTCGCTCGTCGTGCACCTGAACGGCGCGCGCCTCGTTCCCGTCGACGAGTACGCCGAGACGGGCGCGAGCACGTTCGTCTGGGTCGTGACCGCGCCCACGCCCGCGCCCGCCGTCGGCGACACGCTGCTCGTCCAGTACGAGGTGACGGCCTTCGGCGACACCGTGCTGTTCCCGCTCGTGGTAGCCTCGGGCATCGACCCGACGCTCTGAGGAGCCCCCATGCCCGCGCTCGCCCGAGGCCAGGCCACCAACTGCGCGAACCCCACGCTCGACCTGTTCACGCAGGTCAACGGCGTGCTCGTCGACGTGGCGGTGCTGGAGTTCCAGGTCTTCGACGTCTCCGACGCGGCCAAGCAGCTCGTGCCCGTGCAGGTCTACCCCGCGACGCTGGGCGACCGCGCGCCCGTCGCGGTCGCAGTCCTCTGCCCGGCCGTCGGTGCGGGCAAGGTCAGCACGGGGCGCTTCGTCGCGACCTACACGCCGCCCCTCACCGAGCCGCTCGGCACGCACCGGGTCAAGTGGTTCTTCAAGCTCACGCTCGCGTCGCCCGAGCAGACGTTCTCCGAGGAGTTCGAGGTGCTGGCCGAGGCGACCGCCTCGGGCGAGGCGGGCTACTGCTTCGTCGCCGACCTGCGGGCCGAGGGCGTGACGGTCGCGCAGGCGAGCGACGCGATGCTCCTCGCCCTCATCGCGCGCGCGTCCCGCTTCATCGACCGGGTGACGCGCCGCTGGTTCGAGCCGCGCACGCGCACCTACCGGCTCGACGGGAGCGGGGCCGTGAGCCTGCCGCTCGACCAGCCCATCATCTCGCTCGCGTCCGTCTCGGTCGCCGCCTCGGGCGGCGCCCGCGCCCCCGAGACGCGCATCTACAACCGCCACATCTCCCAGGGGCTCCTCGCCCCGGACGACCGTGACAACCCGCGCGTCGAGTTCTCCGCGGGGAGCTGGGGCGGGGAGGTCGTCGGCCTGACCGACCGGCACCGCCGCACGTGGCGCCGCGGCCCGCAGAACGTGCTCGTGAGCGGCGTCTTCGGCTACACCGACCCGGACGACTCGTCGACGGTCGGCATCACGCCGCCGCTCATCCGGCGGGCCGCGGTCATCCTGACGTACCGGTCGATCCCGACGCTCGCGAGCGGGGCGAGCCCGGGCAGCGGCAGCGGCGCGCCCGGCGCCATCAAGGAGGAGCGCACGCGCGACCAGTCGGTCAGCTACGGGGCGAGCCTCGCGGAATCGGCCAGCGGCCGCACGCCGTGGACGGGGAACCCCGAGGTCGACACAATCTTAGATTTCTATCGTGCCCCCCCGGTGATTCGGGTGCCGTGATGGCTGCGTACCGTGGCCGCCTCTTGTTCCCGTTCCTCGCGTCGGTCCACCGGCTCGACACGTCGGCGACGGAGGCGGCGAGCGGCTACGACCCCGACTTTCGTTCGACCAAGCACGCCTACCCCGGGGGCGTCGGCGCGCGCACGGCGAGCCGGCGTGAGCTCGCGCCGGTGGACCTGCCGTGCCAGGTAGAGATGGGCGCGTGGCGCTCGCAGCGGCAGACGGCCGCGGGCGACGCGCCCGACTCGCGCCTCGTGCTCGTCCTGCACATGCTCGACCTGGAGGCGGCCGGCCTAGTCGACGCGGCCACGGGCGACCCGCTCGTGCGCCCGAACGACCGGGTGAGCCGGCTGCTCCGCGTCGCGGACGGCACGCTCGTCCAGGCCGTCCGGCCCCCGCAGGGCCTGTACGCGACGGAGGTGGCGCTCGCCGGCATGGGCCTCGGCGGGCACCGCAACCTCCTGCTCGTCACGCTCGAAGACCGACCCGCGGGGCTCGTCGGGTGAGATGGGCCTCAAGCTGACGAAGACCTGGGACAAGGCGTCGGCCATCACGCAGTCGATGGCGGCCCGGTTCCGCGCGGCCGCGGACCAGGCGATGCTCCGCGAGGGGCACCTCCTGCGCGGCAAGATCGTGCAGAACATCACGAGCGGGGGCGCGCTCGCGGGCAAGCCGTTCGCGCCCCTGTCGGCGAACACGCTCGCGGTGCGCCGGTTCGTTGGGTTCGGCGGCACGAAGATCCTCATGCGCACGGGCTCGCTCCGCAACTCGGTCACTGTGCGCAAGGTCGGCGCGGTCACGTTCGTCGGCATCCTGCGGCAGTCGCGCGGCAAGGGTGGGACGAGCATGGCCAACATCGGCGAGATCCACGAGTACGGGGCCGGCCCCTTCTCCGTCATGATGACGCCTCGGCAGCGGCGCTTCCTGATGGCCGCGCTCGGCTCGCTCGGCGCGGCGAGCCCGGGCAAGGGCGGGGGCGTCCTGACGATCAAGATCCCGGCCCGCCCGTTCATGGGTCCGGTGTTCGAGCGGTTCGCCAAGCCCAAGGACGTGCGCAAGCGATTCTGGGACCACGTGGCCCGGGCCATGAACGGGGACCTGGGGAAGTGACTCGCGTGCTCGCCGTGCCGCCGGCGTTCCCGTACACGAAGGACGGGTGGACGTTCTTCGTCTCGCGCTGCCCGCACGCGGAGGGACACCACCGGGACCTCCGATCGGCCGAGGCGTGCGCGGCGGAGCGGCTCGCGGACGAATGCGCCGCGCGCGGCAGCTCGGGAGGTGGGGGGAACCCGTCGGCCACCGCGCGCGGCGCGGTGGTAGGATAGCACCGTGGCGGTCCCGACGATCACGTCCATCTCGCCGAACGTCGGACACACCGGAGGGCGCACGCTCATCGCCCTCGCGGGCACCAACTTCCGCCTCCCCACTGCTCCCGCGCCGACGGGCCCCACCACCCCGCCGCCCCCGAGCGTGCGCGTCCTGGTCGGCGGGCAGGCCGCGGAGGGCGTGCTGGTCGAGTCGGCGACCCTGCTCTACTGCCTGACGCCCGAGAACGACGAGGTGGTGGTCGCGACCCCGTGGACCGTCGACCCGGGCACCGACGTGTTCGCCGCCGTGGCGCACGGGCTCGCGAACGCCACCCCCGTGCGGCTCGTCCCGACGTCGGGAGCCCTGCCCTCCCCGCTCGACCCCGACCGCGCGTACTACGTGGTCGCGGCGTCGGCCAACGCCTTCCAACTCTCCGAGACGGTGGCGGGGCCGGCCGTCGACGTCGCCGCCGCTGGCTCGGGCTCGGCCCGCAGCGTCGGGGCCGCACCCGTCACGGTCGAGAACGTCACCGACCTCGGGGTCCTGATCCCGGGCGAGACGGCTACGCTCGCCGCCGCCTTCACGTACCGCCGGCCCGACTTCGGCCAGGAGGGGGAGCTGGCCCGCGTAGTCCGGGCGATGCTCCGGTCGCTCCGCCGGCAGGTGCTGCCGAACGTGCACTTCGCCACCCACACGGACTACGACGCGGTGACGGGCGATCTGCTGAACCTCGCGGCCGTGCAGGAGCTGCCCGCGATCGTGCTCGCCAACCTGGAGGTCAGCGACGACGCGGACGCTCGGGTCGACGCCCGGCGCGAGTTCCCCGCCGACGCCGGCCGCTTCGTCATCCGCGCGCCGCCCACGACCGTCACGATCAAGTACGACCTCATCGGTGTGTCGGACGACCCGGTGGAGGTGCTGAACCTGCTCGAAGCCGTGCGCCGCTACTTCCGCAAGAACGCCTACCTGCGGGTCGACCGGAGCGGCACCGACCCGGCGCAGGGCAGCGTCCAGTACGACCTGGAGTTCTACGGCACCGTGCCCGCGGCGGTGACCCACCAGGGCGACAACACGAACGTCGAGAGCTTCGCCGGCGAGGTGCGGGTGCGCGGCGTGCTGCTGGAGGACATGCCGGGCGCCCCGACTGCCAAGCCCCCGGGCATCCCCGCCTCCCTGCCGCACGAGGCCACGGTCGGGTACGGTCACGTCACGGTCGACTCCCCCGCCGCCGTCGAGCTCGACGTGCAGCCGCACGAGGATTGACCCGGCAGAACGGGGCTGGTACGGTTGCGTCGATGCCGAGCGTGAGCCTCGCCAACCAGACGCGCTTCGTCATGGTGCTGAACCTCCCGCACGAGGTCGTGCCCGAGCGCGCGTCGCGCATGCTCGTGGGGACCACCGACCACGACGCCACCACGGGCGAGCGGCACCTGCGCGCGACGCGCAAGCGCATCAGCGGCAGCGTCACGCTCCAGCCGAAGGGCGTCGCGGGCGACGTCGTACGCGGCCTGCCCATGAACGTGCTGCGCGCGCCGGAGGTCCGACGCGCGCTCCAGGCGTGGCCGCCCAAGCTCGCGGCCAAGACGTTCGAGGACGCGCCGGCGTCGCCCCCCGCGGCGCCCGCGCGCCCCGCTGTCCCGGGGGCGCGCCCCCCGCGCCCCCCGAGGGAGTGAGCCATGGCCGGTCTCGCGAGCGAAGTCGTCATCCAGGAAGAGCAGCCGACCGTTCGGCGCATCGCGACGGGGGCGGTCCTCCGGCTGCTCGCCGCGGGCGTGACCGAGCGCGGCCCCATCGGTGAGGCGGGCGGCCCGTTCGCGAGCTTCGCCGAGTGGAACAAGGTCTACGGCGGCTACACCGCCAGCTCACTCGACTCGTGCGCGGCCGTGCAGGGGTTCTTCGACGGGGGCGGCACGCACCTGCGGTGGTGTCGCGTCGTCCACACGAACAGCCAGGGTGACCCCACGACCAAGACGAGCACGGCCGGTACGCTCACGCTCCCGACGGCCGCGGCGGCGCCGAGCGCGGGCAGCGTCACGAGCGTGGCCCAGCCGTTCGACCTGGAGCCGGGCGACGACCTCGACCTCTCCATCGACGGTGGTGGGACCGTCACGGCGACGTTCTCGGCGACCGCACCGTCGCGCGAGAGCGCGGCCGAACCCTTCGACCTCTCGGTCAACAACGTCCTGACGTTCGCGATCAACGGGGTCCCGTTCTCCAAGACGTTCCTCGGCGGCGAGTTCGCCGTCCCGACGGCGGCGACGGCCGAGGAGGTCGTCGCGTCGCTCAACGCCTTCCTCGCTGCGAACGACGCTGGCGCGGTCGCCACCGTGACCAGCGGCGGGACCAAGGTCACGATCACGACCAACCGCCGCGGCACGGGCGCGAGCATCAACATCACCGGCGGCACGGCCAACACGCCCCTCGCCTTCACGACCGGCGCGCTCGCCGGCACGGGCAACGTGGCCGACATCGACGCGGTGACGGCCGCGGAGATCGCCGCGCAGGTCGCCACCGCGGTCGGCATCACGGCGACCGTCACGACGCCCGGCGGCACGGTCAAGATCACGAGCGCGACGACGGGCGTGCTCTCGTCCGTGCAGGTGCTCGCCAGCTCGACCGCGGACGACGAGCTCGGCTTCGACAACGCGGTCCACTCGGGCAGCAGCGGCGCCGCCGTGAGCACCCTCCAGGTCGACGCCAAGACCGACGGCTCGTTCTCCGGTGACGTGGCCGTGGCCATCGCGGCCGCGACGAGCGGAGAGGCCGCGAAGTTCAACCTCTCGGTCTACTTCAAGGGCGTGCTCGTCGAGCGGTACCAGAACCTCTCGATGCTCGACTCCGACGCGCGCTACGTCGAGGTGATCGTCAACGACGCTACGGCCGGCAGCGACTACGTGGTCGTGACCGACCTCGACGCGGGCGACCTGACGGCCGCGGCGCAGCGTCCCGCCAACGTCGCGGCGACCGCGCTCTCCGCCGGCAGCGACGGCCTGGCGTTGCTTGGGGACCCCGACTTCGTTGGGGGCGAGACGGTCAACGGGTCGACCGGCCTGCGCACGTTCGACGAGCACGCGGCCGACGTGCTCATCGTCCCGGGGCGCGCGACGAGCGCCACGCACAACGCGATGATCACCTACTGCGAGGTGACGCGCGAGGGGCTGCTCTACGCCGTGCTCGACCCGCCGGCCAACCAGACGGCGCCGCAGATCGTCGAGTACGTCGAGACGACCGCGAGCCTGCTGGAGCTGAGCGAGTACGGGGCGATCTACTGGCCGCGCGTCCGCGTGGCCAACCCGAGCGTCACGCTCTACGGCACCGACGCGACCATCGTCGTCCCCCCCTCCGGCCACATCGCCGGCTGCTACGCCCGGCGCGACGCGAGCAAGAGCGGCGGCGCGTTCGAGCAGCCCGCAGGGGTCGACTTCGGTGTGCCCCGCAACGTGCTCGGGCTGGAGATGACCGAGGTCAAGAAGAAGGCCAAGCGCGAGCTGGTGTTCCCGAAGAACATCAACCCCATCTCGCAGGAGGCCGGCACGCCGATCTTCATCGACGGCGCCCGGTGCCTCAAGACGAGCGGCAACTTCGGCTCGGTCGGCCAGCGGCGCGGCGTCATCTTCGTCGAGCAGCGGCTCATCCCCGGCCTGGCGTTCATGCGCCACCGCAACATCAACTCGCGCCTCTACACCGAGGGGCAGCGCAGCGTGCAGCTCTTCCTGCTCGACCTGACGCGCGCCGGGTGCTTCAAGTCGAGCGACCCGAAGAAGGCGTTCTTCGTCGACTTCGGCCCGTCGCTCAACCCCCCGAGCGTCCAGGCGCAGAAGAAGGTCGTGGCCCGGATCGGCCTCGCCACGAGCGAGCCGGCCGAGTTCATCGTCCTGCTCATCGGGCCCGACACGCGCGCCCTCGACGAGGAGCTGGCGGCCCTGGCCGCGTAAGGAGACGTCATGGCGGTCACCGGAGAGCCCCTCCACTTCGACAAGAAGTTCCTGTTCGCGGTCGAGTTCGACGGCATCCCCGAGCTCAAGGTCGAGAGCGTCTCGGGCCTGGAGTTCGAGACGGAGGTCGTCGAGCAGCACGCGGGCGGCAGCGTCATCGTCGAGGACCAGAGCCCGGGCAAGACCAAGTTCTCGCCCATCACGTTCATGATCCCGGCGAGCGCGTCGCGCGCCTACTACGAGTGGGCGCTCCAGGTGACGGACGCCGCGGCCAACTCCGGCTCGGTCGACAACACCTACAAGCGCAACGGCGCGGTCGTCCAGCTCGACCGCGACGGCTCCGAGAAGCGCCGCTACACCATCTACGACGCGTGGCCCTCGAAGTACAAGAGCGGCGAGTGGGACGGCAAGGCGAGCGAGAACGTGATGGAGGAGGTCACCATCACGTTCCGGTACTACGAGCGCGAGGACTGACCCCGGGCTCCCCGACGACGACACCCCTGAGCCACTCCGCCGCGGCAGGCCCGGCTCCCCGAAGTAACGAGAGGAGAGAGCGCCTGCATGCCGATCCTGGAAGCGCCGAGTGGCCTGGTGGTGGAGATGCGCAAGATGCGCGGCGCCGAGGTCGTCGCGCTCGCCGAGCGGGCGGACGATGCGGGCGCGGGGAAGTTCGGCGCGATCGTGGGGCCGTGCTGGGTCCGCACGGTCGACCCGGGCCCCTACTCGTTCGTGCTGGAGGGGGACGCCAAGCCGCCCTTCGACCGGATGCTCACGGGCGACATGCTCGCCGCGTTCGTGTTCCTGCGGCGCATCTCGATGCCCGACGGCAACCACTACGACTTCGAGGTGCGCTGCGAGCGGTGCGGCAAGGGCTACGGCTGGCGCGTGCGCCTCGACGAGCACCTGCGCACCCAGCCGCTCCCGGCCGCCAGCGTCGAGCGGCTGCGCCGCGGCGAGGCGATGGAGACGCACGTCGACGGGCGCGCCGTCCGGTTCCACCTCCAGACGATCGGCCACGAGACGCTCGTCGAGAAGATGCTGCGCAAGCAGAAGCGCCAGGTCGCGACGATCGTGGACCTGCTGGCCGCGCGCATCGTCTCCGTCGAGGGGCTCAAGCCGGGCGAGGCGGCCCGGTGGGACTGGGTGTCGGACCTCGCCATCGACGACCTCTACGGCCTGCGCGACGCGATGGACGAGCAGGACTGCGGGCTCGACACGCTGCTCCGTACGGCGTGCGAGGCGCGCGACTGCCGCTGGGAGCAGGACGTG
>ERZ1292625.3786-Hain-H41-01um-R1-3786-length-11841-cov-5_pt1 | contig 11841 bp, 13 predicted proteins | sample MGYA00564400_ERZ1292625 | MGnify/ENA primary metagenome ERZ1292625 (study PRJEB36523, sample SAMEA6512639) | groundwater metagenome | collected 2019-01-08 | study: AquaDiva: Metagenomics assemblies of 32 groundwater samples
GGGGATCCGCAGCCGCCAGTAGCGGGCGGTTGAGTCCGGCTGGCGCCCGGCGATCACGGTGCCCGAGGCGGTCGCGAGCGCGCAGCCGTCGGGCCACACCAGCGTCACGCTGCCCGAGCCCGGCTCGGCGCCGGTGATCCCCTCGAGCTCGACCTCGGGCCACAGCGTCGGGCCGACCGCCGCGGGGTCGCGCCAGGTGCCGGGGCTGTTGCTGACGATCCGGCGGGCGTAGACGGTGCCGCCGTTGTCGAGCAGGGCGAAGCCGCCGGCGAGCTCGTTGCGCCCGATGAACCGGCCGCCCGCGGCGCTGCTCGTGGTTGGCCGGATGTAGGCGCCGGCGCGCTCGTAGCCGAGGGCGCTGAACCCGGTCGCCGCGTCGTAGGTGATCACCGTCGACCAGGCGGCGCCCGTCCACCGCTGCAGGTAGGCGGTGCGGATGTTTGTGTTCCGCAGCACCATCGCGTATTGCCACATCGACCCGATGTTCTGCGTGTTGTTGGCCCCGAGGTCGAACACGATCAACTGCTCGGTCAGGTCGGCGGATCGCCACGGGCGAGCAGGCGACGGCGACAGGTCGGCGAACAGGTGGTGCACGCCGAAGTCGTAGTCCGGCAGGATCCCGAACTCCTCGCCGATCACGCCGGGGCCGCGGCGCGCGGACAGGAACGCGGCGGCCGACTCCGAGCCGACGTCGGGGAGGGCGCGGGGCTGGGTGGTGATCTGGCCACCGAACTCGGACGGGGTCGGCGCAACGCTGTTGCCGTACTCAGCGCCGATCCCGAACGGGACGTCCTGCACGCCGGTGACCCGCAGCTCGGCGTCGCGGACCGCGGCAAGGCGCCACCGGGAGACGTTGACTGCGCCCGTCGCGTGGCCGAACTGCAGGCGCGACGTGGGCAGGCCGGCGCCCCCGTCCACAAGCATCGTGCCGTCGGTGTCGTAGTCCGCTCCGAGGGTCCAGAGGGTATCCCAGGGTCGGCGCCACCACATCGCCCACGGGAACACGCCGTTCGGGCCGATGTACAGCAGCATCTGGAACGGCTCGTCCACGTCGATCGTGACGTCGACCTCCATGGTTCCGTTGGGGTCCAGGACCCGGACGCGACTGTTTGCGGCGTCCAACCGGCACATCATCGAGTAGAGGGTCAGGTTGTCCGCGACGTGGATCTGCGTGACGACGTCGTTGGTGGCGGACGCCCCGGAGCCCGACGACAGTTCCACGTCGACGATCGCGAGCACGGGATCGCCGGAGCCCAGCGTGAAGGTGGCGATGCTCACGCCGGTCCCGAACTGCAGCGCGCCCGTGTTGAGCGTGGGCGTCCCGGTCAGGCCCCACCCCGCCAGGGCCGACGGGAGCTCGATCGGCAGGTAGTTGCCGAAGGTGCCGCCCGCCCACGTCTGGCGGCCGGAATGCACCTGGCCGGCGGCGTACCCGTTCGCCAGCAGGTTGCTCCACCCCGAGGTCCACAGCGTGCCGATCGACCCCTGGGGGTTCGTGGTCGTGTCGGTGGTCCAGGCGTGGGCGAGCACCAGCCAGCCGCGGGCCCAGGCGGCCTGGAAGTTGCGGGTGTAGGTCGCGGCGTCCGCAGAGGACCATGCATCCTCGCATCGCACGAAGGTGTTGCCGCCGTCCTCGGAGACGTAGACCCGGATGGTGCCCCGCGCTGCGGTGGTCGTCACGAACGCCCAGACGTTGCCGACCTCGTCCACGCTGACGGTCAGGTCGCTGCAGGCCACCGAATCGATCACGACCTCGGCCACGTCCGAGAACGGGTTGTTCGCGGCGGCCAGCGTGCGGGTGCACGGGTAGTCGTCGGCGTCGCGGAGGTACGACACCACGACCCCGCCGAGGCCCTCGGGCATGGCCGAGGCCCTCACGAAGTACCCGACGGCCGCGCCGCTCGAGCCGACCTCGTCGAAGGACGCCCCGAGGTCGGCGCTGGCCCACTGGTGGATCTCGCTGCCGCTGTCGGCGAGCAGGAGCACGATGTCGCCGCGGTCGTACGCCACGGCGCCGGTGTCGACGCTGGCGGTGAACCCGTCGACCCCGCCGAGCGCCTGGCCGGGCAGCGCGTAGGGCTCCCACGTGGCGCCCGCGTCGCTGGACGCCCACGCTGAGTAGACCCAGGTGTTGTCGGGGTGTCCACCCGGCGCGATGCAGAGCACCCGGCCACCCGGCAGGGCGACGGCACCGACCCAGACCCACGTGTCGGTGATGTCCGCCGATCCCGAGTCCAGCCCAACGGAAACCGTCACCTCGGAGTCCCAGGCGTTGGTCACGAAGTCGAACGTGCGCGACTTCAGCTCGCCGACGCCGCCCTCCTCGACGTAGACCAGCACGAGCTGCTGGTCCTCGCGCGTGGTCGCGAGCGCGAACACCTCGTGGGCGTCGGTCTCGTCCCACACGGCCGCGATCCAGGCGTCGACCTTGCCGGGCGGATTGTGACCGCGCCAGGCGCGATCGTCGGTCTCGGTGGCCAGCCGGTACATGACCTCGAGGCCGCGCCGCTCGGGCAGGCCGGTCCGCCGGACCATGAGATCGATCCCCTCGACCTGGCCGCCGGTGAGCGAGGGTTCCAGCCGCACCGCGGTGTCGGCGGTCGTGGCTCGGCCGGGGCGCGGCGTGCTCTCGGAGTAGTCCGAATCCGTCGACCCCACGCCCTGGGCCTCGAGGTTCGCGAACACCAGGTGCGGCGACTGGACGCCAATCCCGCGGAGGGTCTTGTCGACGCGCGCGCTCATTGCGAGTACACCGGCCGGCGGCTCGGCTGGATGCGCGCGCGCCGGTTGAAGGCGCCGGTGAACTCGCGGCCGGCGGCGAGCTCCTCGACCATCGCGACGCCGAGCTGGCGGCCACCGATCACCAGCGCCACGGACGTCGGCCCGCCACCGACGTTGCCGGTGTCGTTGACCTGGCGCACCTGGTCGCCCATCTTCTGCGTGGCCCGCGTGTTCAGCACCGATTCGCCGGTGCGCAGCGTGGCCTGGACCTCGTCGGGCCCGCGGGTGTAGCCGCCGCCCGAGCCCTGGAACAGCCCGCCGTCGTGGAACTGCGGGGCCTGCTGCGACGCGGCGACGGCCACCTGGGCCGCGGTGGCGGCGCCGACGGTCACGGCGAGGGCGGCGCCGAACAGCGGGCCGGCACCGACCGGTGGCGGGGCCAGGGCGGCGATCGCGCCCTGGGCGCCGGTCATGAGGATCGAGCCGATCGACAGGGCCTTCTGCGCGTTGAACAGCTTCCGGGTGGTCTCGCGCTGCTCGATCAGCGCCTGCTGGGACGCATCGATCTTGCTCTCGAGCAGGGCGGCGTCGCGCTCGAGGGCGGCGCGCTCCTCCTCGGATCCGGCGTCGCGGATCTGCTGCGCCAGGTCTGCCCGCTGCTGCAGCTCGCCGTTGAGGCGGTCGCGAACGGCAGCGCCGAGTCGGGCCTGGTAGTCAAGCTCGAGGCCGAACAGGTCGCCCGCTGCGCTCGACAGGTTGCCGTACATGTCGAGCGCCACGGCGCCGACGTCCCGCCAGAGCTGCTTCCGCTGCTCGGTCGCAGCGGCCGCGGCCTCGATCGCCTGGGCCTCGATCTCGGCGACCTGCTCCTGGAGGGCGCGGGCATCCTCGACGATCTGCGCGCTGGCGTCCCGGTAGGCGCGGGCGCGGATCTCCTGGGCGGCGGCCTCGGTCGCGGCCGACTCGCCGAGCACGCCCTCGATCTCGCGCAGGCGGTCCATCCGCTCGCGCTCCTCGTTGGCGATCGCCTGGTACGCGTCGACCTGGTCGGAGGACGCGTCCCGGAACAGGTCGGTCAGCGACCCGATCGCGTCCATCTGCTCGTCGAACTCGCGCTGCCGTTCGTCGGCGCGCTTCTTCTCCTCGGCGGCGGCCTCGCGGTCGGCGGCTAGCCGCTTGCGCCCCGCGGCCTCGGCGGCCCGGTCGGCCTTCTCGCGCTCGGCGGCGGCCTTCTTCTGGACCTCCGACAGGTCGGCGATGTCCTTGCTGGCGTCCTCGCCGGCGTCGCCGTAGCCGTCGAGCGCCTCGCGGGCCTGCACGGTCGCCGCGCCGGCGTCGAGGGCCTTCTGCGCGACCTCGGCGAACGGGAACTCGATCGCGCCCCAGTCGAGGGTCACCAGCGCGGTGGCGTTGGCGACGGTCTGCTTGATCGACTCGCCCCAGAACGTGGTCGCAACAACGAGACCGGTCGTGATGTCGCCCAGGCGGTCGGACATGTTGACGTAGTCGGCGCCCGCGCCCACGATTCCGTCGATCGCGCCCTTCAGCTCCGAGGTTGCCGCGTTCCAGTCCTTGGTCGACCGAACGGCCTCGTCGTCAATCACCGTCCCGAGCGCCCGCGCCTGGGCGATGTACGCGTCGAGCGGCGCGTCGCGGAGCACCGCGTTGAGTTCCTTGCCGGCGCCCCCGAACAGCTCCTGCGCGACCGCGGCCCGCTTGGCGTCGTCCTCGATCTGCGGCAGCTTGTTGAGGACCTCGCGCAGCACGTCGTCGGTGTCGCGCAGGCTGCCGTCGGCGTCCATCGCCTCGACGCCGAGGACCTCGAGCGCCTTGGCGGCGCCGCCCGAGCCCTGGGCGGCCTCGAACAGCTTGTGGCCGAACTCGCCCAGCGACCCAGTGACGGCGCCGACCTCGACGCCAGCGCGACCCGCGGCGCGCTCGAGGCCGGCGATCGTCTCGAGGCTCACCCCGGTCGCGGCCGAGAGGTTGATGTGCTCGGTCCGCGCCTGCTGCAGCTCGCCGACGTAGCTGGCCAGCGACGACACCGCAGAGGTGATGGCGGCCGACGAGAGCGACCCGGCTACGATGTCGCCGATCCGGCCCCAGGAGCTCGCGACCTCCTTCGCGGCGTTCTTGCCCTCGAGCTCGGCGCGGAGATACCCGGCGCGCTGGGCCTTCACGAACTTTTCGGCGGCCTTCTTCGCCTCCTTCTCGGTGACGCCGGGGAGGGAGGCGAGCTTCTGCTCGTAGGCCTTGATGTCGCCGTCGAGCTCGAAGACGATCGGTGACCGGGAGCCGCGACCCATCACACCCTCCCGGATGCGGCGGCGATCGCGTCGAGCGCGGCCTCCATGTGCTTGGTCCCGAGTTCGAACACGTGGGCGAAGGCGTCCGGGGTGTAGCGGCCATACTCGGCGTCATTGCCGAGCCGAACCCGGATCACCGACCCGCGGACGTCGATCGCCCCGAACATCCGGGCGCGGCTGTGTCCGGTGTCGACGCTCCAGGCGCCCCGGGCGTCGCTGATCCAGTCGTCGGCGCCGCGTCCGAGCTCCTCGGCGAGCAGCGCCCGGGTGCGCGCCGCGACCTCGTTGACGGCGCGGTCGAGACCCTGGACGCGGATCGCGGAGTCCGCCGGCATCCGGACGGGGCGCGCCAGCGGGGCAGCCGCCCAGCGCGTGCGGACGAGCCCACCTGAGCGTGACCGGAACATGGCCATCAGGGCACCCGCAGGCGCTGGCCTTCGAGCCAGTCGAGGTGCTCGTAGACAGCCAGCGCCCGCACCTGCTCGTCGTGGGGCTGGTCGTACAGGGCCTGGGTGTGGCCGTAGTGCCGCATGCCGATCAGGCCGTAGAAGAACGCGACCCGGCCGAGGCCGGTTCGGTAAAACCCGCCTCTGCCTTGACCTCTGCGGACAACGCCGCGAGGTCGCCAATCATCTCCCGGAGCAAGCGGCGGCCCTCGACCTGCAGCTCGGCGGCGAGCTTCGTCGGGGCGCGGTTCGCGCGGTACAGCGCTTCGAACACGTCGTCGCCGAACGCGACCACGTCGTTGCGGTGATCGCGCAGGCTGGCCCAGCCCTCGGGGGCGCCACCCCAGCAGGCACCGACCGCGGCGAAGTAGACGCAGCGGAGCGAGAGCATGTCGCGCTTGCCACTGGCGTCCATGCCGCGCTCGAGGTCGTCGGCCGTGTAGCCCAGGGCGAGCAGCTCCGCGCCGTGGATGTGGTGGCGCACCTGGATCGACGGCAGCGCCCCGATCCGGGTCTGACCGAGGACGCTGAACTCGATGGTCTTCTGGTCGCGCACAGGGCTCTCCTAGGTGTCGACCGGGGCGCCGTTGTTGCGGAAGGTGATCGAGATCGTGGTGCCCTCCTTGCCCTCGACCATCGACCAGCCGCCGGTGCAGTGGGGGAAGGTCCGGGAGCCCGAGGCGCCGGCCGCGGACCCGGTCCAGATGCACTTCCAGGCCCAGATGTCGGAGTTGGCGCTCAAGGTCTGCAGCGCGCTGAACTTGTTGCGGCGCTGCAGGAAGTCGAGGATCCGGTCGTTCGTCGCGTGGGTCAGCGACTGCGCCTGCAGCCGGATCGTGATCGTGCACTCCTGCTCGAGGTCGTCGCCCTCGACGATGGCGTCGAACACGCCGCGATCGGTGACGCGGATGTGCTCCGCGTTCTCCCGGTTGGTCTCGCCGACGTTGAGATCGCCGGGGCCGGGGCCGACCGTGAGGCCGGTGCCGGCGGCGTCCTCGAAGCGGACGACGGCCTTGCGGGAGGTGAAGGGTCCGGAGGTAGCCATGTTGTCCCCTTAGATCCCGACGATCGTGATGGTGTAGATGCCGGACGCGGCGCCCGACAGGTTCTCGACGTTCAGCACCTTGTGCGCGGCGTCGACGACGTACCCGGCGGCCGAGTTGACCAGGACCAGCGCGGTCCCGGCCTGCACGTCGAGCTGCGGGATGTCGGGGCCCAGCGCCGCGGAGGGCGACAGGAACGCGTCCCAGCCGTTCGCCGACCCCGGGGTGAGCCGCAGATCGGCGGCGTTGGCCGAGGCCGCCTGGATGATCAGCCACTTGATCTTGGTGAGGCCCAGCGCGGTCCCGAACGGGTCGAGCAGCGTCTGGAAGTCCAGGTTCTCGTCGGTCGACAGCGCGAGGGTGCGGACGTCCTGGAAGACCTTGGTGGCCTGACCGCTGCCGGTGCCGGACGCGAGGACCTCGCTGATCGTCACCTCGACGGGGATGCCCGAGCCGTAGTCGCCGCCGGCGACCTGGCGCGCGAACAGCTTCAGGTCGAAGTGGGCTTGTGGGGAGAGGGCCATGGGAGCCTCACGGGGTGGAGATGTCGAGCACCGCGAGCACGCGGTAGCGCTGCTCGACGTAAACGAAGGTGCCGTCGCTGGTGAGCGATGGCCGGTAGGGTTCGTCGCAGAGGACGGTGTGCACGCCGGTCGCGTCGAAGTTCCACACGCCCATCAGCTTGCGGAGGATCGAGTGCGCCGCGTCGCTGGCGAGCCGGACATCGGCCTTCTGGCGGGTCGCGCGGAGGGCGAACAGGAACGAGACCAGCATCACGGCGCCGATCTCCATCTGGCCGTCCACCTCGTTGTCGCGCTCCGCGTCGGTGTTCGGGGTCTCGACGATTGCGACCTCGAACAGCAGGTGCGACAGCGCGTTGCTGTCCGACAGGAGCTGATCGAGCGGGACCGTGGTCTCGTGCCAGACGGTCGACGGGAGCCCGGTGATCACGTAGGGGGTGGCGCTCAACGCGACGATACGCGCGACCGCTTCCTCCTCGATCTCGGCGATGGTGCGGGCCACGGGTCAGAACCCCGCGAGGCGCACGTTGCGCTGGCCGAGGGGGTTGATGTTGCGGTGGACCACGCCACCGGTTGACTCGCGCCGCTCCGAGTCGGCGAGCCCGTCGAAGTCAGCGTCGATTCGCGACGTGCAGGCGGCCCACGCCCTGGTGAGCTCGTCGTTGTGGTGCTTCCACAGCGTTTCCCACCGCGAGTCATCCCGCGCCTTGCGCATGAGGTAGCGGTAGATGCGCTCGAACGCCGTCTGCAGGTGGATGTCGAAGAACGCGTCGCGGCTGATCATCAGGTCGGGCCACTTCTCGAGGGCGTAGAGCCGACGCAGGATCTTCTTCCAGCTTCCGTCGAGCCAGGTCTGCAGGTGGGTGTTCACGTTGCCGAGCTGCGCCACCAGGTCGGGGTACTCCTCGAGCAGGTCGGCCTCGGTGCACACGGGGTGCACCGGGTAGGGCGCCAGGCTGCACTCGCGGAGCACGGGCCGCGTCGTGCCGTCCGGCATCTTGAGCGCCCACCGCTGCATGTACAGCGAGCTGAACTCCAGGGTCGCCGGGAGCTGCTCGGCGGTGATCGGGTACGACGCGATCGACCCCGACACCGGGGTGGTGATCGGCTGCGCGTCGATGATGGCGGTGCCGTTCGGGCCGATCAGGCTGAAGGTCGAGCCCGCCGCCGTCGGTGCCACAAGGGCGCCGTCCCGCCAGGCCTCCATCTTCACGACCTGCGCCCGGGCTCGCTGGAGCGAGTCCGGGTGCGGGGTGCGGAAGTCGTAGAGGATCTCGGCGGACACGGATTAGGCGCTCGTGGTGGAGAGGTCGCTGTTGCTGCCCACGACCACGCACCGCTTGGCGAGGTCCGAGACTCCGTCGGCCGTCTTCGCGATGTACCAGGTGGCAGCGTCCTGAACGTTCGTCACGGTGCACGCGAAGGCCCCGGTCGCGTCGGTCTCGACAAGCGCCCATCCCTCGCCACTCGCTGCGGCGTTGGACGCGACGATGCTGCCGGTGGTGGCGGTCCCGTAGGACACGCCGTCGCTGCCCCAGTCGATGTCCGCGGGCGCGTACTGGTGGCCCGTGGTGACCTTCGAGCAGATCAGCACCTGCCGCGCCGACGCGATGTTCGTGCTGTGGTCCTGCGCCCGCTTGAGCTGCAGGGTCAGCAGCAGCGAGTTGTCGCCCCCGGGGCCGTCCTCCACCGCGATGGTCGCGGTGACGAACTGGTCCTGGTAGGTGTCCACCTCGGCCTGGGCCGCCTGGGCCGCGTCCATGGCCTCGGTGAGGGCTGCCTCGACGTTGGCGCCGGTGAAGTTGGTGCCGGCATCCTCGATGCCGATCAGGCTGGCGCCGTTGCCGTTCGTGGTCAGCGCCAGCGCGGCCCGGGACAGACCGAGCTCCTGGAGCGCCGCCTCGACCTCGGTGCCGGTGTAGTAGGTGCCGACGTCCTGGATCCCCACCAGCGACGCGCCCTCGCCCGCAGCGGTCGAGCCGGTCGGCCCACCCGCGGCGAACACCTGCACGTAGGTGGTGCCGGTGCCCCAGAACAGCCCGGTCTGGCCCTTGGTTAGGGTCCCGACCGTGGCGTTCGCCGGGTCCCGGATCGTCAGGTTCTCGGCCGCGTCGGCCGTGTTCTGGACGATGAACCAGTGCCCGTCGGTGTCGGGGATGCCCTCGCTCGGGCCCGGCAGGTCGACGGTCCGGGTCGCGCCGCCTGGGTCGAGCCGCTGTACGCGCCCGCTCCGGCCGGTGAGCGTGACGGCCCAGGTGAGCGTGGTGGTGTCGCAGCCGCCCACGAGGGCGACCGCGGAGAGGAAGGCCTTGGTGGCCGCGGAGCGGAAGCTCATGACGACCCCCGATCAGGTGAGAGCGGCGGCGATGATGGCGACCAGGACCCAGCCCGAGCCCCCGGTCACGCCGTCGTGGTAGAAGATCCCGAGCTCGTTCTGGTTGATCGTCGCGATCGTGTTGGGCGTCGCGGCGGTGTCCTTGACCACGAGGTTCTCGGCGGCATCCGCCCGGTTGTGGATGATGCGGAACAGCCCGTGGATCGCGGCGTCGACGGTGACCCCGCCGGTCTCCGCGGCGTCGCGGCCGTCGAGGGTGAGGTCGCGGTTGGCGCCGCCCGGGTCGAGGCCGATGAACAGCGGGTAGGTCTGGTCGATCGTGAGCGCCCCGGAGAGCGTCGCCCGGTAGTAGCCGCCCTTGATCGCGAACAAGGCGAAGTCGAGGATGCCGTGGGCGGATCGGGACTGCAGGTCGGTGAGGGCCATCGGAGGCTCCAGGGAGAGAGAGGGGGTTACCGGTTGCCGTTTTCGCGGTTCTGGTCGCCGCGAGCGCGGGCACCAGCGACCCGATCGCGGGCCTGCTCGAAGGTGATGGGGTTGCCGGCCTTGGCGTTCGTCTCGCGCCAGGCGTTGGCCACGCGGTCGATGTTCGCCCGGGTCTGCGGGGTGTCGCGGTCGCTCATGACGTCGCTCCCTTGGCCTTGGCGACGGTGGGCAGGGTCGCGGCGCTGGCGGCCTTCAGCCGGGCGGCGGCCTCGCCGCGGAGGTGCTTCGCGACCTCCTCGTTGCCGTAGGCCGCGACGTTGCGGTTGTGCAGGTGGTCGGCCGCGCGCTGCTTCGCGGCGTCGAGGTTATCCTGCGAGGGGCCCGCGATCTGGCCGGACTCGACGAGCCACAGGAGCCAGCGCTCGTAGGCGGCGCGGTCGAACTTGAAGGTCGTCGCCGATCCCGCCGCCGGCTGCGGGACGTTCCACGCCTCGAGGTACAGCTCGCCGGCCTGGAGCGTGACCGGGTGGACGCACTCGACCCGGCGGATGTAGCTGCCCTCGCTCACGCCCGAGGGCAGGCACGAGGCGGGGATGACCCGGCTCGGGTCGAGGAACATCCAGCCCTTGTCGATCTCGTTGCGCAGCGCCTGGCGGTAGCCGGCGTCCGGCTGCTCGTCCTTGTTGCGAGTCCGCACCCCGTTCGCGCCCGGAGCCAGGCGGAACATGGTGACCTCCGGCAGGAGCGTCGACTTCGGCGAGGCGTGGCTCACCCGCCAGTTCTCGCGGTGGTGCCGCAGGAAGAACGGGAACGAAGGCGGGGCCAGGATCACCGCTGCCGCAGAGGCGCCCGCCGCGAACTCGTGGGAGCGCATCGCCGCCTTGAGCTGTGCAGCAACGTCGATGCGGGGGGCGGCGCTCACGGCGCCGGGCAACGAGGGGACAGGCATGGGGCTCCTGGCGTTGTGGAGGTCAGACCACCGAGATGATGCGGCGCTTCGTGTAGACCCGATCGCTGCCCGCCGCGACGCCGAACAGGGCGGTCGCCCGCGCCATCCGGATCGTCTGGTTGCCGCCCGTCGGGATCTCCTCGATGAAGAGACCGAAGGCCGGGACGTAGATCGCGCCGGCGGGGTTCGCGGGCCGGATCGGCAGGGTGTTCGCGACCGCCCAGCCGATGCCGCCGGCGGGGAACGCGAAGCCCTGGCGGGCGCCGCCGCTCTGCTCGATGTCGTTGGTCACGTGGTAGTCCACGCCCAACCCACCGAGGTTCATGTAGGTCTGCGTGCCGTCGGTGATGCCGAGCATCTTGGCGAAGTCGGCCGCGCTGTTCTGGAACGCGGGCTCGCTGCGGAACGACCGCTTGAGCTGGTTGATCTGCGTGCCGTCGACGAACGCGTGCGGCGTGGTGTTGCCGAGGTTCACGTCGTACGCGGTCGCCAGGTCGAGCGCGTCGTCGACCGACAGGGTGGTCCCCGCGGCGCCGACCGCCGTGGTGAACGCGGCGCCGACCTCGCAGACCTTGGCGCGGAAGGTGGCCTCCCACGAGTCCGGGGTGCGGGCCTTGAGCGCGTCGAGCGAGATCGACATCTTGACCTGCTCGTTGGCGAGCACCTGCCCCTTGTAGGTCTCCTGGAACGCGAGGCCGAACTGCCCGATCGTGACCTCCTCGTACCCGATGGACGCGGGCGACGGCGCCACGGTGTCGGTCTCCGACGCGAGCTCGGTCATCGGGAGCGCGAATCCGACGCCACCGAAGTCGGTCACGCGCAGGGTATCGGTCCCGAGGCCGGCGACGTCGCCGCGGAGGGAGATGATCCCGAGCGAGGAGAGGACCTTGGAGTCCTGCAGCCGGAGCGCGATCCGCTCGGCGGCGAACAGGTACGCGTGCCCCAGGGTGCCGAAGGTCTGCGCGTAGGAAAAGGGTGCGGTGATCGTCGAGGTGGCCATCAGTCAGCTCCGTGGGAGATGACGACTGCCCGGGTCCTCGATGGGTTACGCCCACGACTCGCTTGGCCGGTGTGTCGCTGGTTGTGACATCTGA
>ERZ1292625.3280-Hain-H41-01um-R1-3280-length-13419-cov-4_pt2 | contig 11839 bp, 7 predicted proteins | sample MGYA00564400_ERZ1292625 | MGnify/ENA primary metagenome ERZ1292625 (study PRJEB36523, sample SAMEA6512639) | groundwater metagenome | collected 2019-01-08 | study: AquaDiva: Metagenomics assemblies of 32 groundwater samples
AGGCGATATACGAAAAGATACTCGCGCGCTTCCCCGTTTCGCGATACACGGATGAGATATCGATGAAGCTCGCCGATTACAGCTTCATCAAGCGCAATTATGCGCGGTCGGCGGAATATTATGACCGCATCGCGAAAGGTGTCGGCACGTACGCCAACGAAGCGCGGGTAAAGCGCGGCGAAGCGCTCCTCGAAGCGGGCGACTACAAGAACGCCATCATCGTCCTTTACGGCTTCATCAACGATGTCCCTTCGGGTCCGCTCACCGGACATGCGCAGTACCGCCTCGCGCTCGCCTACGAGCGTGCGGGGTTCAACGAGGACGCCCTCGCCCGCTATCGGGCATCTATTTCGCTTGCCGGCACGAACATGATCGGGGATATCGTCGAAGCGAAGTCCGCCGTCGTCCGCCTCTTGTACGAGATGAAGCGTTTCGATGAGTGGAAAGTATCGGCGCGGGGGTTCATCGATGACGCATCGGTGCCGGAAGAGCGACGTATCGAAACGATACTCTCTCTCGCCGAATACGCCGAGGAGAAGAACGATACAGGCGCTGCGGCGTTCTATGAGCGTCTCGTTTCCACCGGACGGCCGGCGGCCGTTGAAGCGGGATTGTTCGGACTTGCGCGTCTTCGGTTCCGCGAGAAAGACCATGCCTCCGCGGCGAAATACCTCAAGGATTACTATGTCTCGTTCCGCGACACCGGCGCGCATCGCGTCGATGCGGTGTTCTTTCTTGCGGCGGTCTCCTATTACAGCGGCGATGCGGAAGCAGCGAAGCGATATTTCCGCTATCTGATAACGACGTTCCCGGATTCATCGCGGACGGAACTCTCGAAGAACATACTCACCGAGCTCCTGGACCGCGGGCGGTCCGCCGTTCTCGACACCCGTACCTATGAAATACGCTGACCCCGATACGATACGCGCTTCGATAATACGCACGCTCGCGGACGAACATCGCCATGTCTTTGTCGGCGCCTCCGCGGGAAGCGGCAAAACGAGCACGCTCGTCGCCTTGTACCGTGCGCTCATCGAAAAGGGCGTATCGGCGGATACGATAGCCGCGATAACGTTCACCGAGAATGCCGCGCATGAGATGAAGCGCCGCATACGCGCGTCGCTTGCGAAGGGCCGCGGCATGGCGAGCATTGCGCGCGCTTCCATCTCGACGATACATTCCTTCTGCCTCGCGCTCATACGCGAATACGGCTGCATGGCAGGCATTACGCTCCCGCCGCGCGTCGCGGAGACGAACGGCGGCACCGCCGAGTTGCTCCGCGCCCGCGTACTCGCCGAACTCGACGCGAACACCGATGCCGCACAGGTGCTCATGCCGCTCATGAACCTCCACATCGCCTCACGAAAAGCGTCGTTCGTCGATGCCGTCGTTGCGCTCGCGCAAGGGATAATACCGCGCTTCGCCGATGAGGAACGATTCCTCGCATCGGTCAGTGCCGGGCTTGATCGCGCTGCCGGTTACGGGGAACGGCGGAGGACGGCGCTCGACGCCGTGGATCGCATGCACGCGTTCCACGGCGAAGGGAAAACGCTCCCTGAATACAAGCTCCTTGTCGCTCCTGTTCCCGCAGCTCTCGTGCCGGAATATCGCGATCTTGCCGTATTGTCTGAGAACGTGTTTATCGATGCATATTCCTCTCTCATGAACGTGGCAGAGAAGATACGCAAAGGCACGTACAAGCGGATCGAGAAATTCCCGGAATTCCTCAATGACCTGAGATCGCTCGCCGCCATCGCCGATGATCTCGCGCTCGATCTTGCCTTCGCCCGCTATCGCGACGCCGTATCCGCCGTCGCAGAACTTGCGGCGACCGCGCTCAATGCGTACCAGCAGATGCGTATCGAAAGGAATATCATCTCCTTTGACGACATCATCGCCACCGCGGTGCGCCTTTTCGACACCGGCACCGTGCGCGATGCGATACGCCGCCGTTACACGCATATCATCGTCGATGAGTTCCAGGATACCAACTGGCAGCAGTATGAGCTCATTCGCCGTCTTGTCGAGGGCGCTATGCCGCATCCCGTTCTTTTCGTCGTCGGCGACCGCAAGCAGTCGATATATCGTTTCCGCAATGCGGATGTAAGCCTCTTCACCCGCACAAAGGCCGATATTGAACGCGCAGGCGGGACATCATTCGGTCTTTCGAATAATTTCAGAAGCACGCCGGCCATGCTCGCATTCTTCAACGCGTTCTTCTCCCATGTCCTTTCCGGCGATACGATAGTCGGCTACGGCCCCGATGACGATTTCAGCAATGCCGCACCATCGGACGAACGAGCGGTGACATTCCTCATGTGCAATACGCGTACAAGGGACGGCACGGAAATCCTCGCCCGCGAGCGTACGCATCTCGAAGCGCATGCATTCGCCCGCTGCGTCGCCGACCACGCGGACGGCGGCCGCTCCTTCGACGGCACGGCGCTCCTCCTTCCGTCATTCTCCGATATCCACGAATACCTCGCTGCGTTCGCCGCATACGGCATACCGTATCACATCATGGGCGGGCAGGGGTTCTATGAGCGCGATGAGATACGCCACCTCACCGTGCTCATCACCTATCTCGCGACCTTTTCCGATGCGCTCTTCTTTCCGGTTCTCAAGCTCCCGTTCTTTGCGCTCATCCCGGAAGACAGCTCGACGCTTGCCGCATGCATGTATGCAATGGATATATCACCGCACACGTTCTGTTCGGGAACGGCTGTGCCGAAAGAAGCAGGAGCGGAAGCCGCCCGCGCCGTTGCGCTCATCAGGGAGTTCGCGGCCTATACGACCATCCATGGCATCGCCGATACGATAGAGTTCATCGTGGAGCGCACGCGATATCATGCCTATCTCATGACCGATGTCGAGGGGGAGATCGCGTACGCGAACGTGAGGAAATTCATCGAGATAGCGCGCGTGTTCGAGAAGGGCGGCGGACGCACGCTCATCGATCTTGTACGATATGTGGAGCATGAGATAGAAGCGAATGCAAAGGAAGGATATGCCGTCATCCCCGAGCTCTCCTCGCGCGCATTACGCGTCTATACCGTACACGCCGCGAAGGGACTTGAATTCGATACGGTACTCCTCGGGGGGCTCACCAAAAAACCGCCGGTGAACTCGGAAGAACTTTCGTTCATGGGCCGCTCGCTCGCCGTGCGCGTGAAACATCCGGACATCGGGACCATACTCATCTCGGACAGGGATGATGCCGAAGAGGAACGTCAGACGCTTTCCGAGCGCAAGCGTCTTCTCTACGTGGCAGCAACACGCGCCAAACGCTCGCTCGTCATCGCGGGACCGGCGGGCGGATACGCAGAGACCGTATACGATACGCTCATCGCCGATTTTGTGCGCGCCAACGGGGGCATCCCGCTCATCGATGAAAGCTATGGCGTAAGCGAGGATATGCACGGCCTTCGCCCCATCACCCATGACGCGCCCCATGCACGCTTTTTTCTCTACGGCCGAGGTATAGCCGCGGCACGGACCGAGGGCGCAGGGGCGATCGCCGAGCGCTCGCGCATCGCCCATGAAGTATGCCGCATACTTGCCGGCAAACCACACCCGAAAGCGATCGAGGTGCATCGCACCTACGATACGATAACCGCTCGCGCGCATGCGCTCCATTCCCGCGACACCATTGACCGTATCACGCTCTATCACGATGCCGCATCGGACGACGCGCTCTCCCCCGCCGAGATGGGCGACCGGGTGCACCGCATGCTCGAGCATTACAGATCCGATGCCGCATCGACAGACCGTCTTGTCGAAGAGTTCTTTCCCGAAGGCACAAGCGATGCTCTGCGCGCGCGCACCATGCTCAATGCATTCATCGCTTCTTCCGTCGGCAAGAACCTCGCCTCCGGGGCATGGACGGAGGTCGGCCGTGAAGTGCCGTTCACCGCGGTCCATCGGAAGGACGGCCGCGAGCATTGGCTCCCCGGACGCATCGATCTCATAGCCCGAGACGAGAAGGGGGCGCTCATCATCGTCGATCACAAAACAGCGAAACAGCCGCCCTCATCGGAGGCATATCGGTTCCAGATGCGGTCATACTGCTGCTGTGTTGCACGCATGTACGCAGTGCCGATATCCGCCGTCCGCGCGATACTGCTCTATCTCGGAGCGGCGAAAGGCCCGGAGGAAGAAACAATATCCGTCACGGAAGAGGATGTACCCGCGGTCGAAAGCATGCTCTTCGGATAATGAATATCCGGGGTTGCGCGTTATCCCAAGCGGATGTACTGCCTTCTATATTTATCATCACTGTTTTCCGATAATGGTATCTACATAGCGAGGAAACTTATGGCCGATACACCCCTCATCCCGGTAATAAAATACAACGGCAAATTCCGTGTTTTCTGGAGCTTGTTCATCGTCGTATCGATACTTGCGGCAGTGGTGATATTCTCGTACCGCATGGTCTTTAAAAATGACAGCCTCGATGCCTTATACTGGCTGTTCACCGTGATATTCTCGCTCGATATTCTCGTCAATCTTAACATGTCCTTCAAGAAAGGGCTCACTATCGTTTCGGACCGAAAGACCATCGTCAGCACCTACCTCCGTTCCTGGTTCATTCTCGACTTTCTCGCAGCATTCCCGTTCCCCGTGATAATAGGCCTCTTTCATCCCGAAACGCTTAATAACCCGCTCATCACGAACGTATTATCCTCGTTCTGGTTCTTCCGCCTCATCAAGCTCCTCAGGGCGAACGGAACGTTCCGCGAACTGCAGATAGCGCTCAATATCAATCCCGGCGTCATGCGTCTGTGCACGTTCGGCTTCTGGTTCATTCAGATGGCGCACTTCATTGCGCTCGGATGGATCATGATAGGGGCGGTGGAACAGAACCGGTCCCCTGTCGACAAATACATACGGGCGCTCTACTGGTGCATTACGACGGTGGCTACCATCGGCTACGGCGACTACTACCCGAACCACGAGAAGAACGCAGAGATAATCTATACGATCATCGCACAGATATTCGGCGTTGGCATGTACGGCTACATCATCGGTAACGTATCCGGTCTTATCGCCAACCTCGATGTCGCAAAGGCGAACTATCTCAAGAAGATGGAAGAAGTGAACGATTACATGCGCACGAAGATGCTGCCGCCGGCGCTGCAGCATAAAGTGCAGAACTACTATCAATACCTGTGGGTAACGCAGAAGAATGTCGCGACAACGAGCGTTCTCGACGAACTGCCGGGCACGCTCGCCATGGAGATATCCCTCCATCTCAACCGCGGCATTCTGGAAAAAGTGGCGCTGTTCAAGAACATGAATGAGATATTCGTCCGCGAAGTGACGCAGCTTTTGCGTCCGCTCATCTATCTTCCGAACGACTACATCATACGACAGGGCGAATACGGCGACTGCATGTATTTCCTGTCCTCCGGGGACGTGGAAGTGATCGTCAGTGACATAAAAGTGGCCACGCTCGGTGCCGGCTCCCCGTTCGGCGAGACCGCGCTCATCCAGGGCGAAAAGCGGATGGCGAGCATTCGTGCGATGACCTACTGCGATGTCTACCGTCTCTCAAAACAGGACTTCGATGTACTTCGGGAAAAATACTCCGAATTCGATGAGCAGGTGAAAAAGGTCGTCACGGCACGGCTCAAGGATACGCAGGCGAAGACATCGCAGCAGAAAAGCGAATAATTCGATCGACCTGTTTAAAATTTCGAGTGACCGTCATCCGCTCAATGCATCAGCCCGCGATCTCGGCAAACTCTTCTACAGGGACCGTCGTTTGAGCTTTCGCTTTCTTGCCATCCTCATTCAATGGGGAGTTCAATATATGATGCATAACCGCTGTTGCAATGAACCGTATTGTTCACCACAACCCCGGGCGAAAGCATCTCTGAAAAATCCAGCCCATTGTTCATGTTCTTATCGAAGCGGCTGTAATTCGCGGACGTGACGAAAATGCCGATTTTATGCCCGGTACCGAACGTATGCGAGATCTGATTGCATAATTCAATGACAAGGGAATAGACGGTATTCGCTTGTATCGTATCGGGGGTTTGATACGACTGATGCAATTTCAGCCGAGCAATGCCGTCCGAAAGCAGAAGCGATGTCCCGTCGGGATGGATATCGGTCAGACGGATGGCGAAATCAGTATCGCTTACACCGTCGCCGGCGGTGCTTACATTGAAAAGCGCATGCACCATGCCTCGAACGCGGATCGGCGTGCTCAATGTTTCGGTGGAAAAGAACACCCCATCGCCCCTCGATTGGATCGGGCGCTGATCATGCGGTCCTTTATCGAGCGTGTCGAGCAGTGTCGGACCGCCGATGGTCGGCGACGGGTCTATCGGTCTGTACTGATACGTCACCGTATCGCCTGCACTGCTCGGCGAAGTCTCTGATAGAACAGTGCTTTTATGGAGATACCATCGTTTGCGCACCGCCCCCGGCGGCGGCCATGCTGCAAATCCATTCCATATCCCGGACCCGTAATCGTGAACACTCGCCACACTCCAGGACGACACCTCATTCCCTGTCTCATTACGCATATGGTAGTTGAAAAACGCAAGGCTCTTCCGCTGGATGACATTGTCGGTATCGATGAATTTCATTTCCTGTTCGGTGAATTCTCCGTCAGCACCGCCCGCCCGCACCGCCTGATGTATCCATGACCCGAGCAAGAGCCGCGATCCCTCCCGCGCGTTCACACCCCCGGATGCACGTAGTGCGTTGAAGATATCGATTGCGGGTCTGTTGTCAACGTCGTAAGCCCCCGCCACAACAAGGACCGGTACGGTGAGCTTATCGATCGGAAATTGTCCGCTCAACGTCCAGAAGAGATCATCATAGGGGTGCTGTCTGAACGTTGCATCTAATCCATACACTGCCCCTATTATCAGCATATATTCCTTTCGGTATACACCGCCGGGGTAAATATCCGAATAACGGTAGGCGCTATGCGCAAAGATCGGCACCGCGCATTTGTGCGCGGGGTGTTGTTTTACCATGGTGAGATATTGAATATACCCCAGTGCCGATACACCCCATGTCCCTACCGAGCCATCCGACCACGGCTGCCCGATTATCCAGTTGATGCAGTCGACACCGTCCTTGCCGCGGTCGTACCCGGATACGGCTGCGGCCTGTGACCCGAAAAAACCACGCCAGTCGACAATAACAAATGCATACAATGCGCTGTCAAAAAGGGGCTGCGCCGCCAGTAATGAAAAGTATGAATTGCTTAAGTCTTCCTTGTCGTACGGCGTTTGGATAAGAATCACCGGATATCGCCCGCCGCCGTTCGGTATCACCGTCGTTGCGGCAAGATATTTTCCGTCTATCGTCGGTATTGCATTCGTAGAGAATGTCTTTAAGAACGCCTCCGGGGGAGGCGGCTGTGTTTTTACGGGATCAGTGAGGGACACCGGCGCGCATTGCATAATGACAGCAGCAACAAGACCGAGAAGCAAACCCACTGCTTCCCGCCGCAGCACGGCACTTCGAAAAATAGTTGCACGAACCATACTGCCATATACCCATGCTGCGTTGCGATTGTTACAGGGAGGGGCGACTGCCGGTCAACCGATACCTTGATCATCCATGAAATTCCCGATTTCGTCCATTTTCTTTCCCGGCACTTTCGGCTATGTTCTCCGCACGAAACATTGATATTCCCACGTGTGCAAAGGAGCCTTTCATGAAGATACGAACAGCGATCATCGGCCAGGGCAGAAGCGGAGCCGATATACATGCCAAATACCTTGTCACTGACCCCGACAAATATACGATAGTGGCCGTCGCCGACCCCATACAGGCGCGTATGGACCGTGCGGCGAAAGTCTACAATTACTCGGCCGACTGCAAGCGATATACCGACTATCATGACCTTTTCAAGCATACGGATATCGATCTCATCGTCAATGCTTCGATGAGCCATATGCATGTGCCGATAACGAAAGAGATAATGGAAGCGGGCTTCAACGTGCTCTGCGAAAAGCCGCTCGCGCGCACCGTCAAAGAGGTCGATATGCTCGTAAAAACCGCCGAGAAGACGAAAAAGCATTTCGCTATATTCCAGCAATCGCGCTTCGCACCGTATTTCCGAAAGGTTAAAGAGATCGTGGACTCCGGCGTACTCGGGCGCATCGTGCATGTCGGCATTGCCTTCAGCAATTATGCGCGCCGCTGGGACTGGCAAGTCGTTCGTAAATTCAATGCCGGCGGTCTTCTCAATACCGGGCCGCACCCCCTCGACCAGGCGCTGCGCTTCCTCGACTGCGACGGCATGCCGGAAGTGACATGCCATATGGACAATGCAAACTCATTCGGCGACGCCGAGGATTATATCAAGCTCGTGATGAAAGCCCCCGGGCGGCCGGTCATCGACCTTGAGGTATCATCCTGCAATGCCTACCCCACGCACACCTACCTCGTGCAGGGAACACGCGGCGGCCTTAAGGGCAGCATGACGCATCTTGACTGGAAGTATTTCAAAGAGGAAGAAGCGCCCAAGCAGGTGCTTTCGGAAAATCCGATAACCGGCCCCGACGGGTCGCCCCTGTACTGCTCGGAGCAGCTCACGTGGCATGATGAATCCTGGGATGTGCCGCAGGAACAGGCGGATCTCTTCAAAGCGATATCGAGTGGTTTCTACAACATGCTCCATCGCTCGCTCACACAGAACGCACCGCTTGAGATAACGCCCGCACAGGTGCGTCAGCAGATAGCCGTCATCGAGGAATGCCACCGGCAGAATAAATTCGGCTGAACGACGAGCGTTATTTCTTCAAGGCGATTATCTTCTGCACGTATTCGTCAGGCGTTCCCTTGGATCCGGTAATGCGCCCCGCGATACTGCCATCGGGCGATAGAACGATCGCTGTCGGATAACCCCTGACATTGTAATTCGATTTTGCTTCGGCATTGGCGCGTCTGAGATCATCGGGCAATTTCTTGTTCTTCGGAAAATCGATGGACACGAGGATGAGATTCTCTTTGGCGTACGCGGAAAATGCTTCCGTATCGATGACGTTTTTTTTGAGCTTGATGCAGTCCGAACACCAATCCGAGCCGCTGAAGAGAACGAACACGATCTTGCCGTTCGCATTAGTTATCGCATCGGGAATGCTCGTATTCCAAACCGGTTCTTCCACTGCCGCAAGCAACATCGCTGCGGCGAGAATAATGAATATCGATTTCATGCAAACCTCCGTCATGACCGCACGAGCATGCATGCCCTTCAGTATACTTCGTTTTACCGTATCTGTCCAATTCCCGGCAGAGATCGTCGCAAAAATGCAATACTTCCGTCTGTAACAGGTTCGCAAGCATCAATATCTCATAGGAATAACGGAACAGCGGGTTGCAACCCGCTGTTCTCTATTTTCGCGGCAGTCTGCGGCAGAGGTTACCGCACCGTGAATTCGTGAGCACCGCCATATAGCATCTCAACACGATCGCCCGGCAGCCTCACTTCTGCACTCATCCCATCCGGTATCGTTACATTGATCTCGACACGGCCTTCTTTTCGCCGCCAGGCAACTTCTATCTTTCCTTCTATCGTATTCTCGGAGCCCTTCGCCCACTCCATCCCTTCGATAAACACGGGCTGTATCACGGTCTTGGCGAATCCCGGCTGCTCAAACACCGGGCGTATGCCGACGATATTCTTCATGAGCCATGACATGAAATCGGAATACATGTGATGATTCTTCGAATGCCCGGGCTGCCATGTTTCCCAGAGCGTCGTCGCATCCCCGTCGAGCCAGACGCCGTAGCCGGGATATCATTTCGCCGTGATCACCCGATATGCATACTCCGGAGCACCGCAGATAGTGAGCGCATCGTAGAGATGACGTAAGCCCACCATGCCGCAGGTGTGATGGAAATCCTGCTCCTCGACTAATCGCAGAAGCTGCTGCTTGAGCGGAGCAAGGTCATCGTAGATGCCATGGAATATGAGCATGGCTGCAGCGCATTGTTCGTTCACCGTACAGGCGCCATGATCGATGTACTGCTTTTTTACGAGCGCGGTCATGCGATCGATCTCTGCCGTGAACGTCTTCTCGTCAGCAGTGCTTTTACCGAAGCGAGCGGCCAGAAGCGCAATGCGCAGAAATTTAATATACAGTACCGCATTGATGAATTTTGCCGGTGTTCGCGCCTTGCTGTCCGGCGTCGGCGGCGCCCAGTCATCGAGACCGAAACCGACAAGCCCGTCCGCCGGGTCGGCTTGTGAAAGCAGATACGTAAAATAGCGCTTGAAATACGGGAGCGCTTTGACAAGGAGATCAGTTTTTCCGGAAAAGAGATATATCTTATGCGGCACTTCGAAGAGCACGCCGTCGGATACCGGTCCATTGCCCCAGGTAAATCCCCAGCCGTTGGTGGGAATGATGCCCGGCATGGCGCCGTCATCGCGCATAGCATCAAAAATATCCTGTATCCATTTCTCGAAGAACTTCACCATAGTGAAATTCGTGAGCATCTGCTCGGTGGAGGCCTGCGCATCATTTGCCCAGCCGAGCTTTTCGCGCGTCGGGCAGTCGGTGGGCATGTAGAACAGGTTCGACAATGTCGCCATCTGTCCGATACGGAACAGCTTGTTCAGCATATTGTCAGAACACTCGAACGTGCTGGCAGTCCCTACATCCTGATGTACGAAAACGCCGCTCACCATATCCGCGGGCGGCGGCGCGGTTATCCCCTCACATTCGATATAACGAAAGCCGTGATACACGAACATCGGCGACCACGTGAAATCCTCGCCGCTGCAGATGAACTTGTCGGTCTGGAACGGGCTTTCCTTATAAAATTTATCCATCTCATTGAGCTGCCGGGAACCATCCTCATTGATCTGCTCTGCATAACGCATAGTGATAACATCACCGGCTTTCTGCTTTGTCCGGAGACGGACATATCCCGAGATGTTCTGGCCGATATCGAAGATATACCGATGCTCGCCCGTCTTGATGATATTCTTCGTCGGATATACCGCGCACTCGTGTATCGGCTCGCACAGGCATTCGCGCAATGTCCCCGTCGGCGGTGTCGTGTCGACGACAGCTTTCTCCCAGGCAGAATCATCGTATTTCAGGGTATTCCATGCCGGATCGTACAGACGCGCGTCAAAATATTCGCCGCTCCGCAGCTGATTGAATATCACGGCTGATCCCGGCTTGCATCTCCAGCTGTCATCCGTTGCGAGGACGGTCTTGCCGTCAACATCGAGTTCCAGAATGAATTTGGGATTATCCCGCCATTTCGCCTCGTTATGCCCCCATGACGACTGGTGAGCCTCATTAAAGAAGCCGTTGCCGCATATCACCGCAGCGATATTCTCCCCTTCGGTCAGGAGCTCGCTTACATCGTACACAGTATACCAGAGCGTCTTCGAATAATCGCTTACCGGCGCTGTCAGCTTATCCTGAGAGACCGATTTCCCGTTGAGCCAGTAATAACCGTATCCGAGCCCGCATACGCGGAGCGTCGCCTTCGTGAAGCGCGGAAGCGTGAATGTGCGGCGGAACATCGGCGCGGGATTGATCTCCCTGTATTCGCGAACAAAAGGAATGTTGGGCTTGATGAATCGGGCTTTATCGAAGCTCATTGCGTGCCTCCCGGCTGTCGCTTATTGTAGCATTAAGATACTACCGGGGCCCTGCAAGGGAATTGACTTTTTGCCGTAGATTATGCACTTTTTCCATTCGAAACATACTTTTTCAACCGATGGAATGTGATCCGATTCGCATCATGGAACGTATGCGCACCATCATAACCGGTTCTCACAAGATAGATTATATCATCGCCATCGAATTGCCAATCAACATACTGAAAACCGATGAACTTCCCCGAA
>ERZ1292625.2517-Hain-H41-01um-R1-2517-length-16766-cov-12_pt2 | contig 11835 bp, 14 predicted proteins | sample MGYA00564400_ERZ1292625 | MGnify/ENA primary metagenome ERZ1292625 (study PRJEB36523, sample SAMEA6512639) | groundwater metagenome | collected 2019-01-08 | study: AquaDiva: Metagenomics assemblies of 32 groundwater samples
CATCAACATAGGCGGCAAATTGAATGTGAGCGTGAACATCTATAAATTTGGGCATAACTAATCCTTTTTCTTTTCTACTGTATCACAACGTGCCTCCAGGATTCTTATGATACCAAAATTTTTTTGATTTTTGGAATACTTCTTTTAATTCTGACAATGTCGGCATTTTCCCGTTTTCTTAAGCAAATTTCATTTATTCCGTTGTCGTCCCGTCAAATTCCGGCGCGTCGGCCTCGGCTTCCGCCTTTGTCAGCCGCACAACCCCGTCTTTGTGGTGCGCCGGAGAATAAATCGTGTAAAGTTTAAGTTCTTCGGTATCGGAAGTGTTAATGACATTATGCTGAGCGCCAGCCGGAACAACCATTGCCACGCCGTCTTTTAATTCGTACTCATTACCGTCAATAATGCATTCGCCTTGGCCTTTCTCAAAACGGAAAAATTGGTCATTGTCCAGATGAACTTCCACGCCGATTTCTTCTTTCGGCTTTAAGCTCATAAGCACCAACTGACTGTGCTTTGCGGTATAGAGCACCTTACGAAAATTATTGTTTTCCAAAGTGTCTTTTTCAATGTTTGTTGTGTATCCTTTCATAATTTTGATAATTTAATTTATATTTAATTTTTAATCATCTATCATTTCTGTGTTTTTCTTTTTCTGAATTACTTTCCAGTGATATAGAAAAATTGGCGTACCGACAATAATCATTGCTAAAGAGTTTGCTGCTGTTCGCTCGCGGTTACTCTGTTTAGTTTTACTTTCAAAATCTTCCTGTTCCCGACGGTATTTCTCCTCCTCTTCCGGAGTCAACGCCGTTGCTTTTTCCCCCGGCATCGCCGATTCTCTTAAACTTTTAGGATAAACAGGGTAAACAAGAGGTTCCTCGGCTTTAGTAAAGATAAAAGCTTTTAGGCCTAAATCCACTAATCTTACCGAACCAATTATTATTAAAACAAGACCAATTAAGGAGAAAAGATAAAGATAAATTGTTCTAATTAATTCTTTGCGTTCCATAAATTATATTTACTATTATATTAACATTAAGCTTTCGCAGGCACAAGAAAATTTATCTAATCCCCGTGTCGCAGGAAAGATCTGTTTCAAGCATTGCATCCGACTCGATTATGATATTTTTCGTCCCACAGCTTGGAAAAGGTGTACCTCCTATAGCTTGCAAGCCATATTCGCCCGGTGGAAGCATTATTTTGTACCGGCCTTCTTTATCTGTTTCTACGGTCGCAAATGGCGAACTCTTAGGACTGCCGATGGCCATAACCTGCACTGTTGTCGCATACGGCTTGTCAGCGCAATTTGGATCTGGTGGTTCGCGCATTACCGGACAGGTTGGTCCAAGCAAGACCGTCCCGCGCACACCGGAATTGTTAGGAGGCCCCGTAACTCCGGCAAGCACCACCGGTATCTCAAACGCGTCGTCGTGCTCGGGAAGGCCCGATGGATTGTCTTTACGAAATATGAGCGTTCCTTTATTACCGTATGAGTTTTTATCTACCGTAAACGTGAGTTTTGCCTCAAAGGGCACAAAATCCGCTGTCATCCAATCGCTTTTTGCAGTTGCGATACCTTGCGCGATTATAAGTCCGTCCCAGTTGGTCAGAACGACTGGGAAACTCGCTTCAAAAAACCAAGAACCTCGCGCTTCTCCGGTGATAGTGAGCGGGCTTTGTATAATTTGATTTGGACGTGGAGAATTAATGCGAATGAGGTCCGTCTTTGAAACAAGGGGTGGCGCCTCTTTCTTCGTTAGTTTCCACGCCACGCCAAAACCAACAATGATTAAAATAATGATAATTATTGGAAACGCCTTTTTCATAATGTTATTTAATTAATTATCCCATTTTTTTTCGCCTAAAATCAACGGCTCATTAAAAATAAAATAAATGTTATTTCCGAAGCCTCCGCAAGCATTTTAGCATGGTTTTAAAATTATATTATAAATGCTATAGCATTTATAATATAATTTTGAATAAAATGCCGAGACGGACAGCCCCGCCGTGACGAGCCTATTTTAAAATTAAAAAAGGATCCATCCAATTTTTAAGCTCCGCTTCAGTAGCAACATAGCCGAGAGTGTCCACTTTTGTTCCTTTGTGGATCCCTAAATGAAGATGTTTTCTTTCGTAATCCGTTTCGCTTGTGTATCCTTGCCCCAAAATTCCGATTACCGACCCCACTAATAATTCGTTTCCAATTTTAGGCCCGATACTCTCTAATTTCAGATGTCCGTATACAATCGTTACTGACTGATTATTAATATTGCATGATTGTACTGCCATCCCGCCGTAGCCGCGTCCAAATTCTTTAACCAACAATTTGCCGCTGCAAATTGCAAGAACCTGAATATTTTCATTTTCTTCGCCCGGAAAAATTTCAAAATCGGCGCCAGTGTGCCAGCCGGTGAATTTTTCAGGACTGACCGGAGAATTTTTGGGAGTTATGTAAATTCCAAAGAGCTTTTTGGTGAGACGACTTAGAGTATTGTTAAGCGGCAAACTCAAACTTGTTGCCGGGCCTTGCGGTTCATTAGCCGTGTTTTGAATTTCATTTGCCGGACGGGGCACTATGCTCCCGCTTCTCCACTGCCAAAAAAATAAAAAAATTCCTCCCAAAACGAATAGCGCCACTGCTAATAAAATTGTTTTAACCATATTTCTATCCGAGGTTTCGGGATTATCAATTTATTTAATCCCTAATAATTCGACCTCAAAAATAAGAGTGGCATTTGGCGGAATGACGCCCCCCGCGCCGCGCTCGCCGTAGGCGAGTAAAGAAGGAATTGTGAGTTTTCTTTTCTCCCCAACTTTCATTCCTTCAACACCAATATCCCAGCCCGGAATTACTTGGCCAGCTCCCAGAGTAAATTCAAAGGGAACGCCCCTGTCAACGCTGGAATCAAATTTCGTTCCGTTTTCCAAAGTTCCGGTGTAGTGAACAGAAACTATGTCGTCATTTTTAGCCACTGCCCCCGCTCCCTCTTTTAATATTTCAATTTGTACGCCTTGCTTATTCATTATGGTTGGTTGAGATGTCACAGGCCCGTTATTAATTATATTTTGTTGCGGCCGTTTTACGCTATTATTCCATATCGCATAAATGGCGACTGCAACAATAACCATTGCGCCTAAAATTATAATAGTGGTTTTATTATTCATATTTTTATTTTACTATTTTACCTTATTAAAAATGGGAGCAGAGTTTACTTGTCTGCCCCCTTTGAATGGAACCTCCCCTAATTGAAGATTTTGTTCTTCTTGTGGACAAGATCGCCGTCTTTGTTTTTTTCAAACTTCTTTAAGGCCTCCTCAGCGGTGATTTCATTTTCGGGACGAACGCCGGTCCGCTTGGCCATCTCGCAGAACAAACACTTATAGAATGCCTCATACCAGTTATCGCCAATCATTTCATCGTGAGCCAAGCCGCGAGCCAATCCTTCGCCAAAAGCATAAGCGACTTCTCGCGGATCTCCTATGCCCGCCATATAGAAATCGTCAGTAAAATGACTCGCGCCGACAACCATTGCGCCTTTAAGTTTCTTCTCGTTGTCATCGTCGGTGATGGTGATTTCCTTCTTTTCCCCGTCCGCTTCAATTTTAATGGTCAGGGTTTTTTTCATTTCTCCTACCTCCTTTCTTGCATTTTTCTTTTTAAATTTTTAAGGTTTAATTATTTTATCTTATTTCTGCTTGGTTTGTCAATATTAAAACAAATCCCCGCCGCGAAAACGACAGGGAATTTTAAAATGATTTATTATTTTAAGAAGTTAAAGGCAATTTAATAACAAAAGTGGCTCGTTTGGCTTGGGCATCATTGAACATTGTCAACTCTCCTCCATAAGCGTCGAGAGTCCGAACAACGGAAGCTAATCCTAATCCCGAACCGCCGGGCTTGGTAGTAAAAAACGGGTCCAGAATGTGGTCGATAATCTCCTCGTCAATACAGCTGCCGGTGTTAGAAATAAAAATTTTAACTTTGTTTTTTTTCTTTTCACTCCGAATGGAAATTATCCCCTTTTTTTCTGCGGCCTCCATGGCCTCCACGGCGTTTCTCAATATATCCAAAAAGATGTCTCTTATTTCCATCGGATCGAGCAAAAGCAAAGGAATTTCTGGATCAAGTTTTAGTTCAGTTATTATACGCTTCTCTTTTACCAAACCTTCAATAATTATTTTTTCCGCCTCTTTGATAATTTCATTGAGATCGCTTAAAACAACATTTGCTTTCTTTTGCCTGGAAAATCTCAACAGGTCCTCTAAAATAGATTCCAATCTCCCTGTTTCTCTTATAATAATCTCGGCATATTCTTTACATTTCGCGAACTCTCTGCATCTCGGCTCTTGAGCTTGTTTTGCCAAGCGCTTGGCAAACCCCCCAATTGGCACCAGGGGATTTCTCATTCGATGCGCGGCTTCGGCCGCCGCCTGGCCTAAAATTACCAGCGTTTTTCTTTCATCTTTTTCTTGATTAACCAGGTCTCTTTCCAACAGTAGGCCGATTATGCCGCTTAAACTTAGACAAAAATATAAACTTTCCTGACTAAAAGTTTTTTTCACTCCCGTCGCGTCAAGGACAATCACCCCGGCCACTTCATTTCTCACTACTAATGGAATAAACAAGAGCGCGTTGATACCTTTATAATAAATCAACTCCCTGCTCTGCGCGGTCCGTTCATCTTGCCATGGATTTTCGATAAGAAGATAAGATTTGATCTCCACCACTTCTCTTATGGCTTCTAAATCTTTAAAACTAAACTCCATTCCCAACCCGTGCCCATCTTTTGGCTCCCCGGTCACTAAACAAATAATCTCTGATTCGGGAAAAACTTTAAAAATAGAACATCTTTCGATTTTTAAAGTTTTGATAATTTGATTAACGAGAAACTCAAACATCTCATTAAGCTCAAGCTTATTAATTTTCCCTTGAACTTCGACCAGGGCCTCCAACATTTCCCTATTCAATCTTTTGTGCAAGTCTGTCGTTTCCATCTCGCCCTCCTTTCAAAATGAATTTTTAATGAACACAAAATAATCGATATCTTAAAATAGCACATCTAAAGAAAAACTGCACCCGATAACCAAGTGCAGCCCTTAAAAGAACTTACCCGCGCCTACGTCTAATAAAACTTTATGGGCGGGGGCAAAACCCCATCCATTTGACAACCCTTCACGCTATCACTAAACTCCTCTTTCCCAGTCCCCCAGTAGCCATTGTCGTGCAAATCAAGCGCGCGCTTCTGCAACCCGCGGCCGGACAAAAGTCTGTTAATTACAGAAATGACGCGGTCGTCCTGAATTGGTCCTCCGATTTCTTTACTATATTGAAAACAATCGGATGCGCGGCTCGAATCAAAGATGGGTACTCCCCAAAAAATTAAATGATGTCCCACTTGGATATCGGCCCAAACTTTTTCTTCTTTACAAGCGCAAGAGAAATTTTGCAGTCTGATAAAATCGACCGGGATTCCTAACGAGCTATTCCATTCCCGAAGCTTAGAAAATGGGAACTCTGCCGTTTCTTTTTCTCCGTTAATAACCGCTTTGAGGTCTTTTTCTTTCTTTTGCATATAGATTTCAAAAATGGCTTTCGCGAGAATACTTTCCAATAGCATCTTCGGCGTCTTCTTTTTATGATGCTTTATTGGGACGTCAAGAAATCTCGCTCCGGCCATCGCCCAGTTTTGAGTGAGGCAACCGTCTTCCCACATTGTAAATAAAATGCTGTTAAAATTGAACCCGCTGCTTCCCACCTTTAAAGATCCCCAAGCGCGCCTTTCTTTCTTTTCCTCCTGTTGCTGTAATTTTTTTAATGAACATAACTGCACTCCATCAACATTCAACCAAATTCTTCTTTCCATCCCTGACCCCTCCTTTTTCTATTTTTTCCGTACTACCATATATATTATACCGAATCTCATGAAAAGTCAATAATATTGGATTTTCAAATAAAAAGCGGCTTTGATACGATCTCACCGCTTCGCCGAATCGCCTATTAGTAAATACTTTCCCCCATAAATCATTGGCTCTCGATTAGTTCTTAACAGCCAAGAAATTCCTTTTAGATGTTTTTGCTCCTCATAATCCTTATCCAAGATGCCGTAATGGTCCAAAAATTTATTTAGTTTACCTGAAATGCGGATACATCCTTTGGAATCAATCTTGCCCAGCCTTTTTTCCCCAAAAACCGGATCAGTGGCGTGGAGTAAAAGCCGAATTTCAACTTCCTGATTGTCTTTTGGGGTTTTTTGCCAGCCAAAATCCCAAACCCGGCTGCCTTTAATACCAAGTCCCCGCCAGCCTTTTTCGTTCTTGGTGCCCAAAGCCCGATAGCCCCTATTCTTAATAGTATGCTCAAAAACACCGACCGGAGTGATAAAATAACCTCGCCGATTCTGATTGCCAGTGGAAATTTTATCGGCGCCGATAACGGTTATGTTCTTGCGCACCGAATCAAAAAAACAGATCAGAATAATTTGCTTTTCGGGGTTGCGGTCAACATAAATAAAATACTGGGATTGGCCGTTTTCCTTGATGCTTAAAATTTTTTCAACGGCGTCTTCTAAAACTAATCTTAAATAACCTTCTTCCAATGTTAATTTGAATCCGACAATTTTTTCAAATTCAGCCCGCAGTTTCTCTACTTCCGGCTCGCTCGCTTCGGCCATACTAATCTCAACTGAAAGAAGAAATAAAGTTATAAGAAAAATAAAAAAGTACGCTGCTTTTTGTCTCATCGGAAAGCGCCTCCTTAACTATTTTTAAAGACCTCATTTACAAGCATTAGTTGTACACAGCATGGTCGCCGATTGCAAGCAGCACGACCTCATTTTTTGAAAGGTAAGAAAATACAATTCGTGTTTTATAATTCACAGAAAAGCTATATCGTCCAGCTAATCGTCCGTGTAATTTATGAACCTTTAATAATTGCGTGAAATTTTTCTTACCTTTAAAAAGTTCTATTTTTTCGGTAGCTTCTTGTTGTAATCCGAGATCAAGCCGTTTAAATTGTCGGATGAAAGTTGGTTTGAAACAGATTTTCATGGCAACATATTACTTAATCTTTTTAACCAAGTCCTTCAAATTACCGCGGAGAATTGGTTCTTGTTCGGCCTTAAGAACTGCCATTACGGCCTCTTCTTCAGCGAGAAGCTCAAGAGCATGCCGAACAACTTCAGCTTTATTGGAACCGCGTTGTTTAGCTAATCTTTTTACCAACTCTTCCAAATGAGAAGGAAGGGGCACAGATAGAGTAGTCATATGTAGATTGTATTATATTATAATATGATATTATAGTATATCCCTCCCGTTTGTTTGTCAAATATCATGCATGAAGAGTAAATTCATGATCGCAAGAAAGATTGTGGCAGTAGAAAAATAGCCAAAATTTAATTGCCTACTATCCAAAAATGCTGTAAAAAGTCGTCGTTAACCTCCGCGGCCAAAAAATCACCAATGAGGATTGGCGGAAATAATATAAATCATTTTTCTCGCGCGAGTCCGTCGCCCCGCCTCCATATCCCCAGAAAAATAGTGGCGGGGCGCATCATTTCAGATTTCGCTTCTTGGATTTGTGTATCAGATTTGGCAAAATGATTTCAAAAGTTTGCGAAGGTTTTAATTCGGGAGCCAAGAAACTAGATACGAACTCATTTTTTGAAGACGAGAGTGTTCGCTCGCCCAGCCCCGCCATTGGCGGGGCGGTCTCTCGATGGTTCAACTACGTTCACCACAAATAAAATAAAATCCTCTGCTCCGGCACCAGGACTCGAACCTGGAACCCACTCCTTAACAGGGAGTCGCTCTACCGTTGAGCTATGCCGGAATATGGGAATATTTTACACTATTTTTCCAAAAAATCAAATAAAAAAAACCAAAAAACCCCCCGCTTAGCGGAGGGTTTTTTGGATTAATATCCCTCCAGTTTTTTCAAATTTCGATGTTCGCGAATTTTTTCAAGCGCTTTAAATTCAATTTGGCGAATGCGCTCGCGCGTCACCCCAAATTCATTGCCAACTTCTTCAAGTGTGTGGGTAATCCCATCATTCAGGCCGAATCTCATCTTCAAAATTTTTTGTTCGCGCGGCTGGAGATCGCCGATAATCTCTTGAATTTGGTCCCCCAAAAGACGCAAAGACGCCGATTGAACCGGCGTTATTCCTTTTTCATCTTCAATAAAATCGCCCAATGTTGAGCCTTCATCTTCGTCGCCGACCGGCGCTTCAAAAGGAATCGTATCTTGGGAAATTTTAATAATGTGGCGAACTTTTTCAACATCAACGCCCATTTCAGAAGCAATTTCTTCCGGCAGCGGCTCCCGCCCTAAATCTTGAAACAGCCGGCGTTTAATCTGAGCGTATTTAGAAATAGTTTCCACCATATGAACCGGAATGCGAATAGTGCGCGATTGGTCGGCCAAAGCTCTGGTAACGGCCTGCCTGATCCACCAAGTGGCATAGGTTGAAAATTTAAAGCCTCGGCGATAATCAAATTTATCAACCGCCCGCGTCAAACCGATATTCCCCTCCTGAATTAAATCTAAAAGGGTTAAATTGGGGCTGCGGCCGACATAGCGCTTGGCAATGGAAACTACAAGGCGCAAATTCGCTTGAATCAATTTATTACGCGCTTCGATGTCGCCTTTCTCAATTTTTTTAGCCAATTCTTTTTCCTCATTCCTTGTTAAAAGAGAGGTTTTGCCGATTTCTCTAAGATATATTTGCACTGAATCGGAAGCGACCGTATCGTCGGCTTCAATATTTAATGACCTGCTTATTTCCTCTTTGGTCGGTTCCAATGCCACTTTTTCTATAAATTCCCGGCTCTCTTCAACCTTAATGTTAGCTTCTTCCAAGCGATCATAAAGCCGCTCCAATTCTGCGATATCTTTTTCAACATTCGGGAAAAATTTTAAGATTTCTGTTTCGGTAATAAAACCTCTTTCCCGACCGCGATCAACTATAGTTTTGGCCCGTTTCTCAAAAAGTCGTTCTTTTTGGCTAACTCTTGTTTTGGGCCTCGTTTTTTTCTTCGTCTTTCTTTTCTTAATAACCCTTTTCCGCGTTTTCCCGCCTTTGGCGAAAATTTTTTTCTTTTTTTTCTTTTTTGCCATAAATTTCTAAATCACTTATTATTTTTGGACAAAATATAGAGTTTTTTTGAAATATTTTTAAATTCTTCTGTTAATTTATTTAAATTAACTTCCCGCCCAGTAGTTGCGGGGCGAGGCTCCTGCCCTTGGCGAGGCTCGCCTTCGGCGGCGCCCTCTTCGGGGGCGGCGATCTCGCATTTTTTTATTTCCTGGCCAATTTTTTGAAGAATTTCTTTATAATGCTCTCGCTCAATTTCCTCAATTAAAAATTTTATTTCATTATTAACATTAAAATCAGCTCCCACTTTTTCAAGCTCATAGTCGCCGGCAAGATACAAAAAATCAAGATGGGGACGCAAATCGGCAGGCAGGGCTGACCTTGTTTCGGAAAAACTGTTCCGGCTAGCCACCAACGCTCCTAAAACCTCAAAATCATTTTTTGGCAGGAAAACGGCTGCTTTTACTGCTTCGGCAATCAATTCCGGCTTTTTTAATAATAACGCCAAAAGCCGTTCGCTCAAAATCTCTTTTCTTGCCTTCGCCTGAATATTTGCTTTTGAGGATGGGAGAGTGTTCCGCGTTCTTTCATCCGGCGCTATCTCCAGTCGCTCCATTTCTTCACTTAAATCTCGTTCGGGAACATTGATTCTCAGACTTAATTCCCTTATCCAATTGCTTCTTTCAACAGCGCTGGATAAGCGTTTAATTTTAGATAAAAGATCAACGGCAATAAATTTTTTTTCTTCAAGAGAAATTTCATCTCCGCCAGAGGGGGAAAATCTTTTAAAAGTCTGCCTAAAATAATAGCTCATTATCGATTCGGCCATATTGACAATTTTACTAAATTCACCCGGGTTTTCTTTAACAAAATCGGCAGGATCTTTGCCTGAAAGCAAATTCACCACAGAAATATTAAACCCGCTCTGAACCGCCGCTAAATCTCCTCTTTCGGTAGCTCTCGCGCCCGCCTCATCCATGTCAAACGCCAGCGTCAAATTGTTGGTTAACCTCTTCAAAACAAGAAGATGGTCTTCGGTTAAAGCCGTACCCGATGTCGCGACAATGTTTCTTATTCCATCTTGCCACGGTAAAAGAACGTCCATCTGTCCTTCAACCAAAATAACTTTATCGGCTTTTCTTATTTCTGTTTTAGCCCTGTCTAAACCATAAAGAATCCGGCTTTTATTATATAAAATTGTTTCCGGAGAATTAATATATTTGCCGCTATCGGCTTTTTCGGTTTTAGAAGGCATAATGTCATTCATAATGCGGCCGGAAAAAGCCACTACCCGCCCATTGGTATCAAAAATCGGAAACATTAAGCGATTTCTAAACCGGTCATGATATTTGACGCCCCGCAAAATCAAACCGGCCTTTTCAATTTCCGGCTCGCGATAACCATATTTGCCAAGAAATAATAAAAGCGAACCCCAAGAATCCGGCGCGTAGCCAAGACGCCACTCATCAATGGTCTTGTCTTTTAGACCTCTCTTATGGAGATAATCCAGAATAACATTCGCATTATTAAGCGAAGCGGTAAAAAACTGCGTTGCTTTTTCGCAAATTTCATAGGCCTTGTCTTTTTCCGAGCGTAATTTCGGATTGTCATATTTTAAAATTATGCCAGCTTTTTCCGCCAAAATTTTCAGGGCTTCCGGAAACTCCACTCCTTCAATCTTTTCTATAAAAGTAAAAACATCGCCCCCTTCCCCGCACCCGAAGCAGTGCCAGGATTGACGCGAAGGAGAAACCATAAAAGAAGGCGTCTTTTCATTATGAAAGGGACACAGCGCCTTAAAATTAACGCCGGCTTTCTGCAACCGCAAATAACCGGAAATAACATCCACTATATTAAGTTTCTCTTTTATTTCCTGTACCTGATCGCTCATATTATTTATACTCTATCTTAACCTGAAGCCACTGATTATTGCCAATTACAACCGTATATTGGTCCCTTAAAGGCGCGCGGGGCCCATCGGGGTCCATTGGTTTTACAATATAGACGGCCGGCTTTAAAGGAATTTGAAACTTGCCCTGGGAATCGGAACGCACCGAAATGAAAGGCCGCGATATATCGTCCGCTCTGAAAACATCTAAACTTGCTTCAAAAGGCGTTCCATCGCCTAAAATAATTCTTCCGGCAACGCCGGAATTCACAATATTGCCCTCCACCGCCGGCGCTTGAATCTCCGCTTCAATGTAAGCATTGGCGCCAGACGAAGATTTATTATATTTCATTATGTTTTCCAGCTGTAAAAGCCTTTGTTTTATATCTTCTCTGTCGGGATATCTGCTATTTAAATTTTGAACAATTTTCAGGGCATCATCATAGCGGCCAATGCTTTGATAAAGGGTCGCCAAAGAAACCAACGCTGGCTGATAATCCGGCTTTTTTGAAAGTACATAAAGAAATTTTGACTTTGCTTCTTCAAACCTTCCCGCCATCGCCAAACCCGCGCCTAAATTTAAATTTCCCGAAATATGTTCAGGATTTATCCGTAATAATTTTTCCGAGAACTCAATGACTTTCTGGGTTTGACCGGTATTCACATAATAACCTCCCAAATTGCTCAAGGCCCTTTCATTTTTCTGATCAATCCTTAAAACACTATTCCAAAGATTTTCGGAATTAAGCCAATCTTTATTGCGATTTAATGTCAAAACAAAAAACATAAATAAAACCAAAACAAAAATTATTTTTCCCGCCGCGTTTAAATTAAAATTAAATTTTGATTTCG